>Ga0172367_10000793_pt1 | contig 47715 bp, 47 predicted proteins | sample Lak10m_FD_114542 | JGI IMG/M metagenome (GOLD analysis project Ga0172367, IMG submission 114542) | Freshwater microbial communities from Kabuno Bay, South-Kivu, Congo - kab_022012_10m | ecosystem: Environmental > Aquatic > Freshwater > Lake | place: Democratic Republic of the Congo: South-Kivu...
ATAAAGACCGGTTCACACGCCGGAAGATCGGGTTCTCGTCCATCAACAGAGACACCCCCCGGGCATTGGTTGCATTCCATTCTGCTTGAATATCCAACGCATCGCCGCGACGAATCGCCAGCCACGCACCATCGCAAGGCACAGCCTGCACAAAATTGCTTAACACCTTTTCAAGGGCATCGGGCAAACTGAAAGCCAACCCCGATTGGAAATCTGGCAGTAGGGCTGGCTGTCCTTTTGAGTTGAAACTTCCAGCAAGTAAAGAAGCCGCTAATTTCCATATTTTTTGAGCGGCAGTTGGCTGGTCTTCTGCCCCAACCAGAATTAACTTGGATGTACCGGCAATGGGAAAGGCGTGGAACCTGCCTCCCTTTAAATTCCCGCTTTCAGGCATGTTCGCCGCCCGCGAGTGACCGCCGCTTAATGCGCCGCACAGCCAGGCATCGGTGGAGATTTCACCCATAATGCCCGTCAATTCATTTTGAGCCGATTTATTCAAGTGATAAGACGCCCGAACAAGCCAAACGCCCCCAACTCGTTCTGCCAAAACAGCCCAAACCGCACCGGTTAATTGAGCGGCATCTTTCAATTGGGTGTCGATGTTGGTTTCCGTCTGCATGGCGAAGATTTTACGAATTATACATTACGCTAAAAAAATACACTCCATGCAGCCATGCAAAAGCCTTGCAATGATGTTTGGAGTGATTTGAAAGGTACAGAATTCACCATGATGAACAAAGATAAACAGAGATTAGACATCTTGCAAAAATCCGAATATAAAAACACGGGCAAAATATCTTTGTTTATCACTGTTCATCTCTGGTTAAAGAGGTTTTGTGTAAGTCCAGAGGTAAATATATGGCGTTCAAACCCCAAATGGTAAAATTGCGCCCTATGAAAAATGAAGTGATCGTCATCGGCGGCGGGCTTGCCGGCAGTGAAGCCGCCTGGCAGCTTGCCCAACAAAACATTCAAGTAAAACTCTACGAAATGCGCCCGGTTCAACCCACCGGCGCACATGTGACCGAAGATTTGGCAGAACTCGTCTGCTCAAATTCGCTCGGTTCCAACCAGCCAGACCGCGCTTCCGGCGTTCTAAAAAATGAACTGCGCCGGCTCAACTCCCTGCTCGTGGAATGCGCCGAAGAAACCGCCATCCCCGCCGGAGCCGCCCTCGCCGTAGACCGCGAAGGCTTTGCCCGCCGCGTGACAGAACGAATCACGGCGCACCCAAACATCGAGCTAATTCGTGAAGAGGTCAAAGAAATCCCCTCCGCACCCGTCATCCTCGCCAGCGGACCGCTCACCTCAGACAGCCTCTCAAAAAGCATCGCCGCCCTGAGCGGAGATGAACACCTCTTCTTCTTCGATGCCATTTCACCCATCGTCCGCGCCGAAAGCATCAACATGGATATTGCCTTCCGCGCCTCACGCTACGACAAAAGCGAACAAGAAGAAGGCGATTACATCAACTGCCCATTCACCAAAGAAGAATACTACGCATTTCTCAACGAACTCCGCACCGCTGAACGAATTGAACTACACTCATTTGAAGAATCGATCAAGACCGGCGTAAAAGCGGGACAGTTCTTTGAAGGCTGCCTGCCGGTCGAGATCATCGCCGAGCGCGGCGACGAATCCCTCGCCTACGGACCCATGCGCCCCGTCGGCTTGCGAGACCCGCGCACAGGGCACCGCCCACATGCCGTGGCACAACTAAGGCAGGATAACCTCGCCGGAAGTTTATACAATATCGTCGGCTTTCAAACCAACCTCAAATTTCCAGAACAACGCCGCGTGTTGCGCATGATCCCCGGGCTTGAACATGCCGAGTTCGAACGCTACGGGCAAATGCACCGCAACACCTTCGTCGCATCGCCCAAACTTCTGCGCCCCACCTTGCAGCACATTGAGCGCGACGAACTATTTCTCGCTGGTCAGATCACCGGCGTAGAAGGCTACATGGGCAACATTGCCACCGGCTTGCTGGCAGGCATCAACATGGGGCGGCTCATCCAAAATAAAGAGCCGTACACACTTCCCCAGGAAACCATGCTTGGTGCGCTTTGCCATTACATCACCCACGCCAGCCTGAAAGACTTCCAACCTATGAAAGCAAACTTCGGCATCTTTCCGCCCATAGACCTTGGGAAAAAAGTGAGCAAACGCGATAAAGGGCAAGCCTACGCAGACCGCGCCATGCAATCGCTAGAAACATACCTCAAAGAACATTCCTGATGAAACGACGCGGCGTACTCATTTATTGGACGTTGATCTCCAGCCTGCTGATCCTTGTGGGGGGATGGTACCTCGCCTCTTTCCTAACGTTTGGGCTTGACTCTGAACCCCAAAACGAATTCAACGCCGAACGCGCCTACGCAGACGTAATAACGCAGGTAAACATGGGACCCCGCACCCCCGGCTCGCAGGGACATGCCGCCATCCGCGCATGGATGCGTACAGAGCTGGAAACCGCCGGATGGATCGTGGAAATCCACGAAACAGAACGAATAGGGCAGCCCATTTACAACATCATCGCCAGGCGAAACGACCAAGCCCCGCAAGTGATTCTCGGCGCACACTACGACACCCGCTTTTTTGCCGATAACGACCCCGAAGAGAGCAAACGCAGCCAACCCGTCCCGGGCGCAAATGACGGCGCCTCTGGTGTAGCCGTATTACTGGAACTCGCCCGAACCCTCCCGCAGGAAATTCCACCCACCTGGCTCGTCTTCTTCGATGCCGAAGACAACGGACGCATCGAAGGCTGGGATTGGATTCTCGGCTCAAGAGTATTTGTGCAGGAAATCCCACTCAACCCGCAAGCCGTTGTGATCGTGGATATGATCGGCGACGCCGATTTGAACATCCATTACGAAATGAATTCCAATGTAGAAATTCAACGTGAAATTTGGGGTACCGCCGCCAGCCTTGGGTATGGTGATGTATTCATCCCTGAAGAAAAATACAGCATGTTGGATGACCACACCCCATTCCTTGAGAAAGACCTCCCCGCCGTAGACCTGATCGATTTTGACTACCCTTACTGGCACACCACCCAAGACACCCCCGATAAAGTTGCGCCTGAAAGCCTGAAAGCCGTCGGCGATACACTCTGGCACTGGCTGGTTGCAATGTATGAAAACTAATATGGTCAAAAGCAGAACCTGGTCGTACACTTAAGACAATGGCAGTTCAAACATCGTTGCATCAATTACGACATACCTGGGTGGAAACCATCTCCCAGGAACTCTCAACCGGAGAGGGGGTTCGCGCCGGGTTTGCAGACGAGTTGCAGCGTTTCTACACCCTGCTTGAACAAGCCGTCGTCACAGGCGATACCGCCTGGCTGGATAAACTTCTTTACGAATGGGGGCATTCTTCCACAGAAACCAATCTGGAAGAAGCAGATTACCATGCCTCCTTCGTCATCAACCGCATGATCTCACTGACGATCAATATTGCCAGTAAAAACCTTGAAGGCACCGACGCCCTCGAATTTCTTGCTTATGTGATCCCGATACTTGCGCATAGTCTTAGCGTAGTTATCCGCTACGAAATGGAAACTCGCGTGGCGCACATTTCCAACGAATTGGGAGATGTGCAAGAGAAACTGCAAACACTGGATCGAAACAAATCCAAATTCATTTCTGTGGCGGCGCATGAACTCAAAACTCCCCTCACTCTGATCGAAGGATACACATCCATGATGACAGACCTCGTGCAGGATTCTGAACAGGCATTGATGAAGAATTATCTCAAAGGGGTGAATACCGGCATCCTGCGCCTGCGCGATATTATCGACGATATGATCGATGTATCGCTCATTGATAACAACCTGCTCACGCTCAACGTGCAGCCCATGTGGCTCATCCACATGTTAAGCTTGATCCGTAACGAATTCAAAAAACCGACTTCGGAACGCAAACAGACCTTGCAAGTGCGTGATTTCCCCGGCAGCGAAATGTTGATCTACGGCGATTCTGAACGCCTATACCAAGCCCTCTCAAATGTGGTCATGAATGCCATAAAATACACGCCCGATAAAGGTTCCATTACCGTTGATGGTCGCCTGCTTCCCGGCTTCATCGAAGTGACGGTTAAAGATACGGGCATTGGCATATCACCGGAAAACCAATCTGTGATCTTTGATAAGTTTGGTCAGCTTGGGCGCACAGACCTGCACTCCAGCGGCAAGACCAAATTCAAAGGCGGTGGACCCGGCTTGGGCTTATCCATCACCCGGGGTATTATCGAAGCGCACGGCGGCACCATCTGGGTCGAATCAGAAGGCTATGACGAAGTAAAATTATCAGGCTCCACCTTTCATATCCTTTTACCGACCCGCACCGAGGCGAACAACCCCGTGATGCTGAAATTTTTTGGAAACCCCGAGCAACAAAAAACAGAAACGGAAACAAGTGGCAAAAAAGATTCCCCAACCAACGACACTCCCGCGTGAACGCGCCTTTTTAGTAGGCGTGGATCTGCACGGAAAAAAACAAATCCTCTCTCTTGAAGACTCTCTTGCTGAATTAGCCCTGCTGGCAGATACAGCCGGTGTGGATGTTCTCGGCGAACTAACCCAGCGGCTCAGCCGCCCGCATGTTGAAACCTACATCGGTCCCGGCAAAGTGGAAGAATTAAAAGCCCTCGCCGAAGAAATGCTCGCCGAAGTCGTCATCTTTGATGACGAACTTTTGCCCCGCCATCAGCGCGAATTGGAAAAGGCTCTCGGCAAAAATATTCGCGTCATCGACCGCACCGCCCTCATCCTTGATATTTTCGCCCAACATGCCCACACCAAAGAGGGCATGTTGCAAGTGGAACTTGCCCAGTACGAATACAACCTTCCGCGCCTCACCCGTGCCTGGACCCACCTTGAGCGGCAGGCAGGCGGCGGCGGCGGACGTTCTGGTTCCACTGGCGGCGTGGGTCTGCGCGGTCCCGGCGAAACCCAGCTCGAAGTAGACCGCCGCGCCATTCGCCGCCGCATTACCCACATCAAAACCGACCTGGAAAAAGTAGAAGCCTATCGTCACCGTCATCGCGCACAGCGGAAACGTTCACGCATCCCCACGGTTGCCCTGGTGGGGTATACCAACGCGGGTAAATCCACGCTCTTGAACCGTCTCGCCAAAGCGGACGTGTACGCCGCCGACCAATTATTTGCCACGCTTGATCCAACCACGCGCCGTGTACAGCTTCCCGGCGATAACACCGCCCTCTTTACAGATACAGTGGGCTTCATTCAAAAACTTCCCACCACCCTCATTGCCGCTTTCCATGCCACTCTCGAAGAGATCGCAGAAGCCGACCTGTTGCTGCACCTTGTGGATATTTCCCACCCCAATGCCCTGGGGCAATATCAGGCTGTGCTTGAAACACTGGAAGAGATCGAAGCCGGTCATATCCCCATGATCACCGCCCTGAACAAGGCAGATCAATTAAAAGACCCGGAAAAAGCCAATAAGGTTTTGGAAGATTTCCCAAAATCTGTTGCCATCTCTGCCCTGAAAGGCAACGGAATCAGCGACTTGCTACGGCTTGTGCAGGCAGAACTATTTGAAGCATTCGACCCGATAGCAGTGCGCCTTCCATATAAGGAGGGTGCGCTCATCTCCCTCTTCCATGAGCTTGGGCAGGTGGATGTTGTTGAACATGAACGCGGCGGCGTGGTCATTCAAGGCAGTCTGCCCGGTAGATTACTGGCACAATTTTCCCCATGGAAACTCACCAATACAAAGACAGAAGAAATCGCTGACCTGGAGGACGAATGATCTCGAAATTACTTGATTTCCTTTCCAATTATCTCGCCCACAGAAAGGGACTTCTCCCCATCATCGGCTTGATCTTACTGGTCGTCAACCTGCTCATACAATTCATTGTCCCCGGCAGTTTTATCGCCTCAACGAACTTGTTCCTTCACGTTGGTCTCTTTATCGCCATTTTAGGATTGATGCTCGCCTGGGCGTTATAACTTTAAACACTGCCTAAACAGGTTATGCCAGCCACACTCTCGAACAAAACACAGCTCAACTCATACCGAATTGAAGAATTCATCGGCGTCACCCCGCTCGGTGAGTTGTACCGCGCCATTGAAGAGAGAAGCAACAAACCGCTCGCGCTCACCCTGCTCCACAAATCCATTGCTGAAAATGGCGAAGCCCTCAAAGAACTCGAAGCGAACGCAGTGCGGCTTCAAGCCATCAACCATCCAAACCTCAATAAATATTTGGGTTTGGGTAAAACCCCCGCGCATATCTTTCTACTGGAAGAATGGGTGGACGGACCTTCTCTAAAACAAATTATCGAACGCGGCAGGTTTAATGCCGAAGAAGCCCTTTTCTTTGCAAAGAATATTTGCGCCGCACTTGAAGCCCTGCATAAAAATTCCCTGTTGCATCTCAACCTCGTACCTGAGCTCATCCGCATTAACAAACGAGGTCAAGTGATCCTCTGCGGCATTGCTGGAGCCAAACCCGCCAACAAAACCAGCAAAACCCGCCTTGGTAAATTCAAACCCACTTACCTTTCACCCGAACAGATCCGCGAAGAACCGCTAACCCCCGCCGCAGATATTTATGGGCTGGCGGTCATCCTCTACGAACTCACCACCGGCTGTTGGATCAACGGCAAGACCACACCCCGCACCCTCGACCTGATCCGTAAAACGCACCTCAACGAAACCCCGCCCGCCCCTGCCACCCTCAACCGCAGCCTGCCCGATAATTTCTCGCGCATGATCTTATGGTCACTACGCAAAGACCCTCAAGACCGCCTGAAAAATACAACTGAACTGCTATCATCCCTTGCGCTCGCCGCACAAATCTCATTGGATAAGGTTCCGCCTCGCGCCAAGCCGGAGGTTGCCCCTGTTACCTCGAACATTCTCTCAAGCTGGAACTTTCTCCCCGCACCCGTATTAACCTCTGTCAGCGCAGATGCCGCCCCGCTGGAAGAACGCCTCGCCTCCATTGCAGGTCCAAAAACCAGGGCTGCACCGAAGAACCGCGCCGTTCCAATTGTGCTCTTCATTTTGTTCGGAATATTTGCCGCGCTTTTTTATTTTGTAAAACCTGTCGAAGAAACCATTTTGCCCACGCCTATCGTTTTTACGCCCTTTGCGGTGGATATCACCCCCGTGCCAACCATCACTCCTACGATCCGTCCTACCTCTACCAGCGGCGGGCGCATCATATTCACCTGCACACGTGGTGATTACAACCAGCTTTGCCTTGTCAACCGCGATGGCAGCGGGCTTATCCAGCTTACTAATATGGATGCCAGTAATTACTATCCGGTTTTCACGCCAGATAATAGCTCGATCCTTTTCGCCTCCAACCGCAATGGACCTTTCGATCTGTTCCTGCTGAACTTTGACAAACGGGATGTTTTTCAAGTGACTCTCAGTGTTGGCAATGTCATTGCGCCGGAATATTCATTTGATGGGCGTTTCATTATTTTTGCAAACCGCGTGGGCGAAAACCCCACTTCAGTTTGGATGGTGAATGCAGATGGTTTGAATCCGCATTTGGTGTACACCGGCGCTGGTGATATTGTCTCTGTGGCATGGTCGCCGCAGGGTGATCGCATTGCCTATGCCATGAACACAGGCACGCCCCAGGAATATGAAATATTTACAATGGATACAAATGGGCGCGGTCATATCAAAATCTCGCAAAACCTGCAAGGCGTGGGCGGCAGTGTAGATTGGTCGCCGGATGGAACTTCGCTTTTGGTGTATGCTGGTCCGTTTGGCGATAAGGATATTTTCGAGATCGATGTGAATACGGGCGAATATAAACAATTGACAGATGGTGGTAATAATGCGGGCGGGTCTTACTCTCCGAACGGTGAATTTATTGTCTTTAATTCCTTGCGGAATAATGATCAAGCTGACCTCTACATCATGGAGCGTGATGGCACGGGGTTGCGGCAGATCACCAACCACCCTGAGCCCGATTGGGGCGCAAGATGGGGCGATTAAGTAGTCGGTCGCAGGCACAAATTTGGAAAAATATTTGGATGAAGATCAGCTAAATGGTTGGAATCAGTTTTGAGCGGGGAATGAGGCGCGAACTTGCTTTTCATCCGCTATAACATTTTTGCAGTGGGTAAGTTTGTACAATATCGTTTATGAACTGCAACTCCCTATGCAATGACGAATCATCAACAGAATCAAAATAATTTACCTGACTAAAAACCTTTACATGCAGGGCGTTTGATGTATTATTGAATTTATCAATGGCGTTTTTCGCGGCTCGTCCACCGCGGGAGGCGCTGTTAATCTTTAATCCATGAAACGAAAGGTATTTATATGAATGTCCAAGCAACCGAGCTCCTATCTGTCTTCTAAGTTGGAAGGTCGCCTGAAAGCCGATAAAAGCGGGAATAGCATTTACGCCATAGAGCCCATTAATAAAGGCGAGTTGATTGCTGTTTTCGGCGGCGTTGTGTATGAATGGGAGACCTTTATCCACCTGCCCGAAATTGAGCGTACGTTGTGCCTCCAGGTTGAAGATCGTCATTTTCTGGTGCCGCGCCCAATTGGTGAGGGAGATTATGTCAATCACTCGTGCAACCCGAACGCAGGTCTTTCGGGCCAGATTGGTCTTGTTGCCATGCGCGACATCCAGATTGGCGAGGAAGTTTGTTTTGACTATGCCATGTGCGATACCATGCCTTATGATGAGTTTGAGTGCTTGTGCGGTGCGCCGCACTGCCGAGGCAAGGTGGGGGGCACCGATTGGATGCGCCCTGAACTACAGAAGCGCTATGCCGGTTTTTTTGCCCCGCACGTGCAGCGACGTATTGACGCCCAAAAAGCGGAACGCCGCGCTTTTGAACGGGCAATGCGTAATGCCAAAACCGGCGCTCACGCCAAGCCTGTTGCGGCAACGATGTATAAGTAGTTTGAGAGATCAAAAATCCGAGGTTCTTAAAACCTCGGATTTTTTTTTATCACCACACAAATGGTATCAGCCGGAACTTGACCTTTTGCTTATATTCTTTGTAACCGGGTAGGCCCTGTTCCAGTGCAATTTCTTCATCCTTAATACGGGCGGCAATGAGCGGAATAACCGGCAAGGCGGGGATGATCGCCCACCATGAACCCAGCACAATTGGCGAGACAATAAAGAGCACGACCACACCCACATACATGGGGTGACGTACTACGCCGTATACATCGGTGTCGATCACTTTTTGCCCTTGTGTTACTTCTACCACCCGCGAGAGGTAGCTGTTCACTTGCATGGTACGAAAGACAAGCATGTAACTGAGAAACACGACCACTGCCGCGAGAATGGAAACCCAGGCAGGCATGGCAGACCAGCCGTAGCGGATATCAAAACCGGGGAGCAGAAAAGCTATGACGAACGATAAGCCGAAAAGTAGAATAATTCCCTGTTGTTTTTTACGCTCTTCACGCATGTGTGTACGGCGTTCCAATAGGGCGGGATCGTGTTTCATAAAGTAGATCATTACAAAGAACATGGGCAGGATCAATACGGCAATATACATCCATCCCTGCCAGTAAAGCCAGGTGCCAGCGGGAAGGAAGAAGAGTAAAGCGAACATGAGAATGCCGCTGAAGAGGCGGGTGAGCAGGTTGAGCAAGAGCTTCGAGCGTGTCATGGTAAATTTCTTTTTGGTAGAACAATCATTTGGTCTGTATGAAACAAATATAAGACCAAAACATCTACTGGCAAGTAAAGGCTCCCGTTGGCGGGCTTGTGGCAAGATCCCAATTCTTTTGAAACTCCTGAATATACAAGGCGGCGATTTCAGGGTTGTCAATGATGATTACATTCTCTTCATTGTTTTCATCTGCATTGGAGGAAAAATTCAAAGAGCCGGTTACTACGATGCTGTCGTCTATGATGATCACTTTGTTGTGTAAAAAGCCGGGGTTGCCATCCTGCTTTACAGATAGCCCCGCGCACCACAACGTTTTTAATTGAGAGTAGGTGTAATTGCTCCCAAATGTTTCAAATACACCTTGTACATTCACGCCTGCCTGGGCGCGTGCGATCATGGCTTGAGCCATTGAGCTTTCTGTGAAGCTAAACGATAAAAATCGAATGCTGGTTTGTGCGTCATTCAATAAGGCAACCAGATTGCTTACTGCTCCATCTTCGGGAGAAAAAACAACTTGAACAGGAGACCCATTGAGAATAGCCCATTGACTGTTCATGGTGGAAGGCGCTCGTCTGCCGAATTGCCCCGCCCAATATTCTTCCCATTCACGTTCGTAAATTTCTGCGATCTCTGGCGAGCGGATCACAATGACGTTGTTGTTTTGGGTGTAAACCCCGTTGACTGTGATGTTCGTTGAGCCTGTCCATGTTATTTGACGGTCGAATATCCAGAATTTGTTGTGCATTAATGCGGTTCGCGCATCGTCCCGGACCTCGATCCCGCCAGCCATCAGACGGGTGAACTGTCCCCGATTTTCGTTGCCATCTATATCCAACCCGTTTTCGTCATCGGTAACCCAGCGTACATCTACGCCGCGAGCTTTGGCTGCGATCAAAGCATCTGCCACACGCGGAAGGTTAAATTCGAACGAGGCAATGTGTATGCTAGTCTGCGCATTGTTGATGAATTGAATTAGTTTTTCTTCAATGGAACCTGCGGGATTGGTGGGATCTTTAATGATCCATGGGTCTGTAAAATAGACTTCCCACCAGGAGCTCGTAATGATTGGTACTTCTGTGAAGATCACGGGCTGTTCAAGTGTGGGAGCTTCAGTTTCAGGAAGAATGATCTGAGGAGTTTCTGTCACCGGGATGATGAAAGGCGCGGGTGTTTCGCTTGCATAAAATGGGACCTGCGTCACTGGCAGGTAGGCAGGTTCGGCATCCAACGGGGCGCAAGAAACAAGAAAAGCAAGGGCGAAGGTGAAGACAGCGATCTTTTTCATTGAGAGGTCACATCCGTAAATAAAATGACAGCCGCCTTATTGTAATGGAAAGCGACTGTCAACTGAATGGGCTTTGTTGCATTTATCAGGCTTTGTGCCTTTTACGAAATGCAGGGTGTGATCTGCTTTATTCCAATGCTTTAAAGTCCTGGGGGGTACCAAGTGGAAGGTTCTGTGCGTCTGATGAGATGCGTTTGATCAATCCGCCAAGCACTGCACCTGTGCCGGTTTCTACAAAAGTGTGTATGCCCATGCCGGTCATGGTTTTGATGCTGTCTGTCCATTTGACGCGTGATTGCATTTGAGCCTTGATATCGGCGCGGGCTTCTTCAGCGGTCTTTAGAATCGAAGCATGAACATTGCCGATCACTGGGATTTTTGGGTCTGTCATGGCAGTGGAATCTACTGCTTGATTCCATTCATCTTGAATTGAAGCCATCAAGGGTGAATGAGCGGCGATGGAAACTGCAAGTGGTAGGGCGCGTTTTGCACCCGCGGCTTTTGCTCCTGCCATGGCGCGTTCTACGGCGGCTTTTGCGCCGGAGATAACCACCTGCCCCGGGCAATTATCATTGGCAACCTGCGCGATCTCGTCGGTTGTGCTGGCTTCGGCGCAGACCTTTTCGAGGGTGGGAATATCCACGCCGAGGATGGCAGCCATGCCGCCGGGCGCGAGTTCGCCCGCGCGTTTCATTAATTCACCGCGTTTGCGTACAAGACACAAGCCATCTGCAAAAGAGAAGGCGCCCGCAGCAGCCAGAGCCGATAACTCGCCAAGAGAATGCCCGGCAACAGTAGCAGGCACAAAATGGGGGAAGAGGCGGGTAAAGGTTTGGTAGGAGGCAAATGAATGAAGGAAGAGTGCAGATTGAGTGTTGAGTGTGTCGTTTAGTTCGGTGTCAGGTCCATTCCACATCATTTCAGAGAGGCTGAAGCCAAGGATTGCATCTGCTTCTGAAAAGATTTCACGGGCAATGGTGTATTCTTCTGCCAGAGTTTTGCCCATGCCGATGGTTTGTGAGCCTTGCCCGGGGAAAACGAAGGCGGTGACTGATGAATTTAATTTCATGAATTTCTCCTCAATTTCTTTACAGTTTTCTTAATCTGACCTGTTAAACACAGTTTCAATCCCTTGGTCACGATGATTGGGAGTAAAATTTGTTATTAAATCACAAGAATGACAGCTTGACCATTTCTAAAAGATTGCAAATTGAATTTAGGAGCAAATCATGCCCGAAGTTTTTGTTTCGTACTCACGTCGTAATAAGGCTTTTACTGAAAAATTTGTAAAAGAGCTTGGAACCCAGGGGTACTCAGATGAAGATATTTGGATTGATTGGCAGGATATTCCACCTTCTTCAAAGTGGGAGGAGGAAATTCGCAAGGGGATCGAAAATTCAAATGCTGTGGTTTTTATTCTCAGCCCTGATTGGATTATTTCCAATGAATGCGCCAAGGAATTGCAAATTGCGGTTGAGTATAAAAAGCGGCTGTTTCCTATTGTTCATCAAAATATTGACCCCAATAAAACACCGGCAGAACTTGCTTCTTTAAATTGGATATTTTTTCGTGAAGAAGATAATTTTGACGGCGCAATGCAAAAGCTGCTTAACGCGGTCAATACAGACCTCGATTGGGTGAAGTTTCATACGGTGCTTTTGAGGCGCGCCAATGAATGGCTGGGGCGCGAAAAAGACGCCAGCTTTTTATTAAGAGGCAGTGAATTAAGAGACGCTGAATTATGGCTCTCAAAATCTTCTGAAGATAAAAGCCCGCAGCCGACGGCGAGTCAAAAGGAATATATCTTTGCCAGCGGGCAGGATGAAAGCAAACGCCAGCGAAACAGGTTGATAGGGGTTAGCCTTGCTCTTGTGGTTTCGGTTCTTTTGGCTATCTCTGCGATCATCGCGGGTATACAAGCTATGAAGGAAAGCCAGCAGGCACTTGCCAGCCGATTGGCGGCTCAATCCATCACTTATTTGGATACACAACCTGCATTGTCGCTGCTTCTTAGCCTTGAGGCAAACTATATTAATGACACACTTGGCGAAGCCGATTCGGAAGAATTCGGCAGCCTTGTGACAAGTATGAATAGTATTTCGCGACTGGAAACGTATTTACGCGGGCATGATGGAGATGTGCGCGCTTCGGCGTTTAGCCCTGATGGGAACTGGCTGGCTACAACGGGGAATGCTTCTAATAACGAGGGCTATGTTCTTTTGTGGGATATGAGTGTGGACTATGAACCCAAGCCTCTTCAAAAATTTATTGGCGGAAGCAACCGCTTGTTGGGCGTGGATTTTAATGGCGACGGGACACATTTTGCCGCCGCGGGGGATGATAAAACTATTTTTGTTTTTAAGACCAGTGATTGCTGCTCTCCCATCAAACAATGGGATGTGGACGAGCGTGTCCGCGCTTTATCATATGTTCAAATTGGAGGCAAGGAATATATTGCGGTTGCCGGCGGGCAAGAGATCACTTTTTGGGATGCCTCCACAGGCAGGCAGAATCACCGTTACACCTTGTCTCTTCCTGTTGAGGATGGATCCATTCGCTTATTAAGCCTTGCTTATTCTGCCAGGAAGAATTTAATTGCTGCCGGGAGTGACGATGGCAATATTACTGTTTGGAATTTAAAAAGCGGTGAAGTTAAGTTCCACGTTTGCGGTTTTAATGATCCGCTCTATAAAGATACGCAGCCTTGTATCGTATCGGGTGAGGGGCTTACCGATATTCGCGGACTAACCTTTAATGTGGATGGAACCTTGCTTGCATCAGGCGGTTCAGATCATTACGTCTGGTTGTGGGATACCGCCACGGGAGAACTTCTCACACGGTCTGTAGATGGAAAAAATGGTGGACATATCAATGTGGTTTCCGACGTTGCGTTCAATAATGCCACGGGTGAGATCGTTTCGGTAAGTTGGGATAACACGGTGAAGTTATGGAAACCTTTGAAGGAAGATGGCATTTGGTCTCTTCAGCTTGTGGATACGCTTGCCGGGCACGCCAATTCCATTTGGACTTCGTCCTTCAGCCCGGATGGGACATGGCTCGCAACCGGCAGTTCAGATAAGACCGTGATCCTATGGGATATGGATCAAGTCAGCCAGATTGGTGATACGGTGGCTTATATGGCTGGTGATGTTTGGGCGTTGGCAGTTTCACCAGATTACAAGCTGTTCTCCGCCGCCGATTTGAATGGGAACATTCGCACCTGGCAATTCGATGGCAGCACTTTAAGGAACCCAAGAACTAATGTCCATTCGGGCGGTGTTCTTTCGCTTGCTTATAGCCAAAATGGAAAGTGGCTCGCCTCTTCCGGGTACACCGACAATTCCATCCGTATATGGGATGCGAAGACAGGTGAGGAACTCTGGAGTATAGAAAACGCTCACGATAAAGAAATTTGGTCCATTTCTTTCAGCCCAGATGACCGTTTGATCGCCTCGGCTAGTTTTGACCAAACCGTAAAGATATGGGATACCGAGACGCAGTCAATGGTTGGCGTGGCGCTTAACCATGACGTTGAAGTTTACAACGTGATATTTGCAAATCAAGGGAGTGAAATACTGGTTGCGGGGTATTCGCCCAATATTTTGCGCTGGGATATTGCCGGGCTTACCGCTGAAACGGTGCCGACGGTGGTTTCTGGTCATGCAGCGGCTGTCAACTTGCTGGCTTCCAATTCCAAGTATCCCAACTTGTTCGCATCCACCAGCGATGATAAAACGATCTTGCTTTGGAATGTAGACAACGAAGAACACACACCGCCTGTACTGGGCATGAATGAAAGTATGGAGGCGGTTGCCTTTCGCCCAGGCGGTGACTGGATGGCAAGCGCAACCAATAACAATACTGTCGTGCTCTGGCAGCTCGATGCCGAACGCTGCTCTGAAAACTGGAATGCAGAGACCTGCCAACCGCAATGGATTGGCGCCCCTTTAACCGGTAGTGAAAGCGCAGTAGATAATGTGATCTTCCTGTCTGATACTAAGCTTGTTTCTTCAAGTTCAAACGGGCAGATCATTTTATGGAACCTGGATAAGACCGTCTGGTACGATCAAGCCTGCCGTGTAGTTAACCGTACTCTTACCGATACTGAATACAGTCAACATATTGAAGGGAAGATCAATAGAACTCTGCTTGGCGCACTAAAATGGATCAACAATAATTTTAGGAATGCTCCCGATCAAGTTGTGCCTGAGTGCGTGAGGAGTAAATAACGTTTTACGGCGTTAAAAACAAACAGGTCGTGTTGTTCACGACCTGTTTGTTTTTATTCGCTGGATTTCTTTTCTTTTTTAACCTGGATAACTTCGCGTCCCTTGAAGTAACCGCAGTTCGGGCAAACAAGGTGCGGGAGGCGCTTATTGCCGCAGTTGGAACAGGTGACGATGTTCGCAGCCGTCAAAGCGTCCTGCGAGCGGCGGCGGTCACGGCGTCCCTTTGAGTGTTTGCGCTTGGGATGTGGGGTCATGAAACGTTCTCCTTTATACATACATCAGACGGGCAAGCTGCCCGTCTGGATTGGTTTTTTATACGAAGCCCGCTGATTATATATGGGGGTAGCGGTGACGTCAAGGCGAATTCGATGTAAAATCGGCGTATGGAAATTCAGATCGCTGTAGCCAAGATCAACAAATACGCGGTTTCTGAGAGCGGAGATACGCTTGAAGTGATCGAAAGACCCACCGGCGGGCTTTCTGTTGTCCTTGCCGACGGGCAAACCAGCGGACGCGGCGCCAAAGCCGTCTCCATGATGGTGGTTCGCAAGGTGATCAGCCTCATCGCCGATGGTGTGCGTGATGGCGCTGCCGCCCGTGCCGCCTCAGATGCACTCTTTGCCGAACGCGCCGGAAAAGTAACCTGCACTCTTAATATCGCTTCGGTGGATATGCTTAGCAAGACCATCGTACTCACCCGCAACAACCCTGCCAATATGTACATTTGCCGGGGCGAAAAGATCGAAGAACATGCCGAAGAAAGCGTTTCGCTTGGCACCTCCCGCAACGTCCGCCCGGTTATCACTGAACTAACCATCGAGGCGGGGCTCACGATTGTGATTTTCTCAGATGGCATCAGTCATTCGGGCAAACGACGCGGAACCCCCATGGAAATCCGTCAGATCATTCAGGCAGTGCTCGAAGAGCAAGACCCCGCCCCGCAGCAGCTTGCCGACACCCTCCTCAACGAAGCCGTTCGTTTGGACGATAACCGACCCGCAGATGACATCAGCGTGCTTGTCCTGCGCGTTTCACCCCGCATCGGCGATGATGTCCGCCGAATGAACGTCCGCCTGCCTATCAATGCGTAGAAAAAAGAGCGCCATTAAAAACCATCGTATGCGGCAAATTCAAGCGGCGCTGCGCGATACGAGCATTCTGCTAAGGGAATTTCGCGCACCGCTTTTTTGGTTTTCTTTTGCCGTTCTTGGCGGCGGATTTTTATACGATTACCTTGCAAAGCAATACAACGAACCAACAGGAAGTTTAATAGAGGCGATTTACATCGTTTTGACCATCACGTTCCTTCAGCCCCCCAACCGTGATTTTCCAAGCCACCTGTTTCTTCAGTTGTTTCACTTCATCATGCCTCTTATCGGGCTGATCGTCCTTGCACAAGGGCTGGCAGACTTTGCAAGTTTGTTTTTTAACCGCAAATCTCGTAACAAGGAATGGGAAATGGCAGTGGCATCCACATTACAAAACCATGTTGTACTTGTTGGCTTGGGGCACCTTGGCTATCGGGTGGCGTTGAAACTCCACGAAATAGGCGAACCGCTGGCTGTGATCGAATTCAACACAGATGCAGATGCGGTGACCATCATCAAAAAGATCGGCGTTCCTGTTATTCATGATGATGCAACCCGCCCAACCATCCTCGAATCTGCAAATATTACAAAAGCCCGTGCCATTGTCCTCGCAACCCAAAACGACGCATTGAATTTACAGGTTGCACTCAAGGCGCGCACACTCAACCCGGATATTCAAGTGGTCATCCGTATCTTCGACGATGATTTTGCGCACGCCCTTCACGATCAATTCGGTTTTATTGCGTTGAGCGCAACCGAAATGGCAGCGCCGGTCTTTGCCGCCGCCGCTTCCGGGTCGGATATCACCAATCCCATTTCGGTTGAAGGACAGTTGCTTAGCCTTGCACGTTTAACCATCTCGGCAAATGCGCCTTTTTCAAATAAAACCGTTGGGTATCTTGAAGATAATTATCACCTCAACATTGTTCTTCACCGACGAAATGGGCATTCTGAAATGCACCCAAAGGATTTTACACCTTTACAGAAAGGCGATGTGATCGCCGTACTGGGTGGACCTGAACAATTGAATCGAATTTTTCAAGACAATGGCTGACAGAACTGCGCTACCTTTGGTTGGGGTTGTTGGTCCGTGCGGTGCGGGAAAATCCACACTGATTCGCGGATTGGAAGGTCACGGCTATCGTTGCAAGCATATTGCGCAGGAACATTCCTTTGCCCAGCAAATGTGGAAGATCATTGCAAAGCCGGAGGTTCTCATCTACCTCGAATGCAATTTTGAAAACTCCACCAACCGCCGTAAACTAAACTGGCAGCCCGCCGACCACGAAGAGCAGCTTCGCCGCCTTGCACATGCCCGCGAACATGCCGATATTATTATTGACACAAACACGCTGAACGAGGCGGGAGTCCTCGCCCAAGCCTTAACCTACTTGAACAGCCTTGCCTAACCCCAAGCCTTGCCCCGCTTCAGTGTACGCTCAGGCTTGGTCTGTTGAACCAGACCTTTCACAAATCTGAGTCGCTTCTTTCCAATCCCCAATTTTTTTTTATCGGGAGTATAATGTCGTCCGCGCCAGCCTCAGGCTGGCATTTTCGTGGATGGAGATATTTATCGCATGATACGCAATTTACCCAATCGCATCGCCTTCGTTGTGTTGATTCTTGCTGCTTCGCTTTGGATCAGTTTTAGCAGCGAGATCAAGATTCTCAACCCGGTAGGCGGAGAAACCCTTTTTGAACGCAATGTTGAACCACGCCTCGGTTTGGATCTACAGGGCGGCTTGCAAGTTTTGCTTGAAGCCGATATTCCTGAAGATCAGACCGTTAGCGCCGAAGCCATGGAGATCGCGCGCAGCATTGTGCAGCAACGCACCGACGCTCTTGGCGTGAACGAAAACCTGATCCAGCTTGCTGGTGACCGCCGTATTGTAGGCGAATTCCCCGGGTTGGCTGATTCTGATACCGTGTTGGCGATCATTCAACAGACCGGCTTGTTGGAATTTGTAGATACAGGTGACACTGGGCTTGAAGAAGGAACTTTGATTGCAACCGATTACAGCCCCACCGGTGTGCCCGTTGTCCCCGCCGAGGGGCAGGTTCTTTACCATACCATTATGACAGGCTCCGAGCTTGCCAGTGTAACAGTGGGACCAGACCAACTCGGTAGAAATTACATTATTAATTTCGTTTTGAAATCCAACGGTGCAGATATTTTTGCAGAACATACCGCGGCGAATACAGGCAAGTTCCTGACCATTGTGTTGGATAAGCGGGTGATCTCTTCGCCGGTGATCCAAGATGCCATTATAGGCGGGCAGGGTTCCATTAGCGGTAGTTTCACCGCTGAATCGGCAAATGCTTTTGCTGTGCAGTTGCGCTACGGTTCACTGCCTGTTCCTTTGAAGGTTGTTGAAACCCGTATTATTGGACCAACCCTTGGCGCAGACTCTTTGAATAAGAGTTTGGTGGCGGGTTTGATCGGTATGGCGATTGTGGCTTTTTTCATGATCATTTATTACCGTATGCCGGGTATTGCAGCGGTGTTATCCATTTTGATCTATGCCGTCATTGCGTTTGCCGTGTTCAAATGGTTCCACTTTACGTTGACCTTGCCCGGGATCGCGGGCTTCCTCCTCAGTACCGGCTCTGCGTTGGATGCGAACATCCTGATCTTCGAACGCATCAAAGAGGAATTACGAAACGGACGCAGCCTGGTGCAGGCTCTCGACCTCGGTTGGACGCGTGCTTGGTCTTCCATCCGTGATTCGAATCTTTCTGCCATTATCACGGCTGTGATCCTGTTCTGGTTTGGTTCTTCCTTTGGCGCGACCATCGTAAAGGGTTTTTCACTTACGCTTGCTCTTGGTGTGGGTATTTCGCTTTTCACCGCCATCTATGTGACCCGCACCCTTTTGGCGATCTTAATAAACGGCTTCAAGCCCAAGAATCACGAACTGTGGTTTGGGCTTTAGCAGCCTTCAAGGATTTACGTTATGAATATTCTTGGTAAACGATATTACTTTTTTGTGTTCTCCCTGTTTTTGATCGTTCCGGGGTTGATTCTTCTTGGTATGAAGGGTTTGCCCCTCTCCATCGATTTTACGGGCGGCACACTTCTCGAGGTCAGCTTTGCTGATGGAAAAACGCTGGATACGGATGCTGTCCTTTCCATTTATGAAAATGCGGAGATCAGCGATGCGCAGGTGACCACCACAGAAAATGGTTCTCTTGTTATTCGTTCCTCTTTCCTTACGAACGAATCGCGCGATGTTGTTTTGAGCGCCATGCGAGAGGCAACCGGCGCTGAAGTCAGTGTGATCAAATTTGATAGTGTAGGTCCGAGCATTGGCAAGCAGGTTGCGCAACGTGCAGCGGTGGCAGTGGCGGTTTCTTCAATTTTGGTGGTGCTTTTCATCATCTGGTCGTTTCGCCGGGTAGAAAATGCCTTCCGTTACGGCATTTGTGCCATTCTTGCCATGATCCACGATATTGCCATCATCTTTAGTATTACGGGGATCGGGACATTCTTTTTCGGCTGGGAAGTGGACTCTCTCTTTCTCACCGCCCTTCTTACTGTGATCGGCTTCTCAATGCAGGATACCATCGTGGTATTCGACCGCATCCGTGAGAATTCAACCCTGCTTCGCCGCGTGGAATACGAAACGCTCGTGAATCACTCCATTGTGCAAACCTTGCAGCGCTCCATCAATACCCAGTTGATGACTGTGGAATTCCTTTTGCTGGCTCTTGCCATGTTTGGCGGCATCACCCTGCGCGAATTTGCCATCGTCCTGCTTGTGGGTCTTTTGAGCGGAACATACTCTTCCATTTTTGTCGCTGCTCCCATTCTTGTCTTGTGGGAAAAACGCGAGTGGACGACCTGGTTTCGCAAGAGTGCAAACGCGTAATTTCATTTAGCCGAAGGCAGCCATGTACGCGATGGCTGCCTTTTTTGTTTTAGAGGCGATGGTGATGATGTTTCGTTGGGTTTTGATCGTATCCCTTTTTTTGATAACTTCATGTTCGGTACATCAAAACACCGAATCAGAACCGGCTTTGCCAGAAACCATAGGGAATGAAAAATACCGGCTCGAACGGGATATGTCCTGGCAAATTCAATACGCAGGTGACTTGGACACATCATTGGACGTGGGGGTTTACAACCTTGATCTCTTTGAAACAGACATCCATACAATGCAAGAACTGAAGCAAAGGGGCGTTTTTGTGATGTGCTATTTCAGCGCGGGTTCCCTTGAAGGTTGGCGACCAGATGCACAGGATTTCCCGCAGGAAATTTTGGGGCAACCCATGGAAGGTTGGGATAGCGAAACATGGTTGGATATTCGTCAGATAGCGCTTCTTCAACCGATCATGAATAACCGCTTGGATATGGCTGCTTCGAAAGGCTGCGATGGTGTCGACCCGGATAATGTGAACGGGTTTGAGAATAAAACCGGTTTTCCACTTTCTTATGAAGATCAACTGGCGTTCAATATATCTCTTGCAAATGCCGCTCATGAACGCGGGTTGACCATTGGCTTGAAAAACGATCTAAATCAGATCAAAGACCTTTTGCCCTATTTTGACTGGATTCTCAATGAAGAATGTTTTTCGTATAACGAATGCGATCTACTTCTGCCATTCGTTGAAGCGGGAAAACCAGTTTTTGTAATAGAATATGAACTTTCTCCGCAGGAATTTTGCGGAAGGGCAAATGAGATGAACTTCAATGCTTTGCACAAAAACTGGGACTTGGACGCATATCGCGTCTCATGCAGGTGAACTCAATGCTTTTCTTACGCGCTTTCATCATTGGTATATCCATCGCCGCACCGGTCGGACCGATCGGTGTGCTTTGCATCCGCCGCACGCTGGCAAATGGCAGGCTGGCTGGTTTTTTTTCCGGTATGGGCGCTGCCAGCGCCGATATGGTCTATGGAGCGATCGCCGCTTTCGGGCTGACCACTCTCTCTGGTTTGCTGGTTGAAAATGCCTTCTGGTTGAGGCTTATTGGCGGTTTATTTCTGGTTTATTTGGGGGTAAAAACTTTTCTTGAAAAACCCTCTGGTAAACCAGCGGAGGTCAGCGATGGGGGAATGGGGAGAATGTTCCTTTCCACATTCCTTCTAACCATTACCAACCCCATGACCATTCTCTCTTTTGCCGCCATCTTTGCCGGAGCCATGCTTGGGCAAACCACCGGCTCTCCCTTGGTGATGGTGGCGGGCGTCTTTACCGGTTCTGCTGCCTGGTGGCTCACCTTAAGCTTTGGTGTAGGTGTTCTTCGAGACCGATTGACGCAAGTTCACATGGCATGGATCAATCGCATCTCAGGCGTTGTTATTACTGTTTTTGGGTTGTACGCGCTGACGGGAATACTCTAAGAAAAAGACTCAAGACGCATGAGAACTTGCTTCTCTGTATCTACAACTCCACCGCATCATGCATATCAGGATAATGAACCCGATCCATGCCTTGTTCTTTGAGCAGGGTTGTCAGGGTTATTGCTTGTCTTTCTTCGCCGTGGACCAGGAATACATCTTTCACGCTGTTCTTTACGTTTGTCGCATACTTTACCAGCAAGTCTTGCCCGGCATGACCAGATAACCCGCCAATGGTGGCTACTTCGCATTTACGTTTGTATATCTCACCAAAAATCCGAACTTCGGGTTCTCTATCTGCGAGGCGGCGACCCAGTGTGTGCGGCGCCTGCCATGAGACGATGCAAATCGTGTTGCGCGGATTTTCCACATTGTTGCGAATATGATGGACGACGCGCCCAGTTTCTGCCATGCCCGAAGCAGATATGATAACCATTGGGTCGGTACGTTCATTCAAAGCCTTTGATTCATCCACTGAGCGAATGTAGTGCAGCATATTGAAATCCAAAGCAGGGTGGCGCGATTCGCGGACAAACTCCCTTGTTTCATCATCAAAGCATTCCAAATGGTTCTTGAAAATATCCGAAGCCTTCACAGCCAGCGGACTATCCACATACACCGGCACGTTCGGCACATCTCCGTTGTACATCAGCTCATTTAAATTGTAAACAATCTCCTGTGTGCGCCCGACTGCAAAAGCAGGTACGATCACTTTGCCGCCGCGTTCCACAGTGCGTTTCACTACATCTCTAAATTCAGTAAATGCCAATTCAGGATCGCTATGGCTTTTATCTCCATAAGTGCTTTCCATGATCATGTAATCTGCATTAGATGGCAAAATCGGGTCTCGCAACAAAGGCAGTTTATACCGCCCGATATCACCTGAGAACCAAAGGCGAATTTTTCTCCCCTTCTCTTCGATCTCCAAAGAAACACTCGCAGAACCAAGAATATGACCTGCTTCATAAAACCGTGCCACAACGCCAGGTATTGGCTCAAAGGATTCTTCGTAATCTTTGCTTGCGAACATTTTTCCGACTTGCTCAGCATCCCGTTCTGTGTAGATGGGTTTGATCGGCGCTTCACCACGGTGGGCGCGTTTCTTATTCACAAACTCAGCGTCCGATTCCTGAATCCGCCCCGAATCTGCAAGCATGGTGCTGGCAATATCTTTGGTTGCACCTGTTGCATAAATACTCCCCTCGAATCCGTTTTTCACTAAATTTGGCAAATTTCCAGAGTGATCAATATGAGCATGAGAAAGAATTACAGCATCCACTTTGCGCGGATTAAACTTAAAGGTCAAATTCCGCTCGTAAGATTCAGCCCGCTTGCCCTGATACAATCCGCAATCCAGCAAAAGTTGTTGCCCGTTAATCTCCAGCAAGTGCTGGCTGCCTGTCACTGTGTGCGCAGCGCCGTGAAAATTAATTCGCATGTTTCACTCCCAACGTCTTTAATATCTGCCCTCCAAATTTATCGAAGCGGGTGGGGGCGTATTTCATAAGAGACTTTAACTCTTCCATATTACTTGGCGGGGTTTCAGACAAGATCGAAAGAAAAGGCTTGGGAAGAATAATATCCGACTCTACCTTCAGTGTCAGCCCGACTTTTTTCCTCCACACCTTGAGTTTTTCCAACCGCCGTAAAACCGCATCATCCTTCGGAGGAAACTGTTTACGCTCTACAAGCGGTGCGCCAAGCCCATGTCTGACTGCACTTAAAACCATACTCCCCCAGATCCGTATCTGCTTTTCAGAAAGACCGGCAGCAGAAAGGTCTACCTTGGCTTCCGGCGGATTTTTCGCCAGCGCAATTAATACGCTGTCCATCATCACCTTGTAAGGCGGACGGTCTAACCGCTCGGCTTCTTTATCCCGCCACTGACAAAGGTGTGCCACCACGGTCAACTCACGCAGAGACAAATCTTTCCGTCCTGCAAACCGATCCCAGGCGGCGCTGTTTGATCTTCCTTTGGCGTCTTCCAAATGGCAGGCGCGCTCAAAATCTTCGCGAGCAAGATCGAGGCGTTCTTTTTCCCGTAATTCTTTTTCTAATTCGTCGCGCAAAGCGAATAAATAATGAGTATCAAAACGGGCGTAATGCACTTGTTCCTTTGTTAATGGACGTGCCCCCCAATCCGCTTTTTGATGCCGTTTATCCATTACTACATTGAATTTATCACCCAGTAATTTATCCAAACCAACTGCCGGGTAGCCCAATACCCTTGCTGCGTGCATGGTATCGAATAGATTGGCGAATGAAAAGCCAAAGTCCCTGCGCAGACAGATTAGATCATATTCTGCGGCATGAAAGACCTTTTCGATTTTTGGGTCGGCAAAAATAGGGGCAAGCAGGCTAAGGTCACTTAACGCGAGCGGATCAACAATATAATCCGCCTTGGGCGATGTGAATTGAATAAGACATACTTTTTCACGAAACGCATGAAGACTGTTGGATTCAGTATCCACTGCGATACGTGGTTGCGAAGTAAGGTCTTGAATCAGTTGTTCAAGTTTCTCGGTTGTGTTAACCCAAATGGGCGGCGGCAAAACGTCAGACATATTTTGTGATTATAAACCCTATATAAATCTATGGCGCAACGAGGTGGCTTGCGTTATGGTTTCAAATTTAAACTTGAGAGCAGGCGGTTGTACCCCAATTGCAGGTAATAAGACAAGATTAGGATGGCAACAGAAGCCAGGGTTGCACGAAAGATGACCATATCATGCCATGATACCTGATGCATGTAAAACCCTGCTCCTTCCCAAATCGGGCGGTGTAATAAATAAGCAATATACGATGCCGTAGAGAGAAAACCCCATATTTTCCAGCTCCCAATTTGAGTTCTAAATATCGAGAGCCACAGCAATACCCACGTCAGAATGAAAATATCTACACCTAAAATGTAAAGGATATTAGGCGCTTTGAATTCGGCTGCCAGCACAACCCAAAGAGATGCTACTCCAAATGCAGCCAGAACCGATTTAGACAGGAAAGAAATAGAGAATAGATATGTTCGTATGGTCTCAAAACGAAAAAAGAATATTCCAGATACAAAAATAAAAAAATACACAAAAAATCGAGGGTCGAATAATCCTGTTGCGCGATGCAGGAAATACAATACAAGGTATGGAATTGCCGAGCCGAACGCCAGCTTGGTATTTGTTCTTAATTTCCACACCAGAATGCCAAATATAAAATAAAAAACGACCAATAAACTTATGTACCATAATGTCAATAATTGCTTGACGTAAACCGGCGAGAAAATGATCTGTAAATTTAAAATGTAGACAAAAAGGTCTCGTTTTCGCAGGAAATAAGACAATGTGAACAGCCACAAGGAAATCCAATAAGGCGGAAATATGCGCAAAAAGCGCGATTGAAAAAAACTTAATATTCCACCCTGACTTTTCTGCCACGACATATCAAAAAAATAACCTGCTAAAAAGAAAAAGGAGCCAAGGAGTAACTCTTTTACATAAGGCGATGATTCTGCGATACTGTACCCGAAAAATGGGAGGCTAAGTATGCCGGAATGCAGGATCAAAAGCAATACAATGCTCAATCCACGCAATGCCTCGAATTCAGCCAGCCAGCCTTGTTTCTTCATAAAATTTTCTCCATCACAATGGCATTTTCGCCATCATTGTAATACGCATTCCATGTATTTATTATTTGGTATCTCTCGCGTTCATATAACATGATCGCCCCATGATTGGACGCTCTCACTGTCAACCTTGAACGGGGGACGCCCATCTGCGCCTCGCATGAATGTAACAGCGATGTCCCTATGCCGCGCCGCCTAAAGCGTGGATCCACTGCAATGGTGGCGATCCAGCCCCATCCGTCGTGTGGATGCGGATCTCCGGCGACAAATCCAGCCATTTCCCCGTCTAAGACCGCTTTCAAGCGTATCACCCCTCCAAATGTCAAAACTGCAACAAGGTCGAATAAAGGCCAGGCGTCACGGTCGAAGCTCTCGCGCTCCAGTTTTTGCAGGGCTTTCAAATCAAATAAATTGGCAGTTATGATTTCCATCAGGCAGATTGTATCAATAAAAAAAGATGGAAGGCGCAACTTGCACCTTCCATCTTTTGCAATAGGAAAAAATTATCCCTTTTCTTTGCCGAGGAAATTATCGAGCATACTGGTAAATTCCATTGGGAAGATGTATTTTGTAGATGGGCTTGAACCAATGGATTTGAGCGTCTCGAAATATTGCAGGGTCATGGTCTTCTGGTCAACCGATTTGGCTGAACTGAAGATGGCATCAAGCGCCTTTGCAAAACCTTGTGCTTTCAACTCTTGCGCCGTTTGCAAACCTTCGGCTTCAAGGATGGCGGCTTGTTTTGAACCTTCTGCGCGAAGGATGGCGGCTTGTTTTTCACCTTCTGCCACATTGACTGCCGCTTCACGCGTACCCGTGGATTCGGTCACCACGGCGCGGCGGATGCGCTCAGCAGACATCTGGCGATTCATGGCGTCTTGCACATCGCGCGGCGGAATGATCTCGCGGATTTCAACATTGGTCACTTTAACACCCCAGCGTTCGGTTACTTCATCGAGGCGGGTGCGAAGCATGTTGTTAATGTGTTCACGCTGCGAAAGTACATCGTCAAGCGGAATACCGCCGATTACAGCGCGAAGTGTTGTTGCCGCAATACCCGCAGCCGCAGATTCGAAATTGGTTACCTGAAGTACAGACTGGCTCGGTTCAAGAACTTTAAAATACCAAAGAAAATCAATGGAAATTGGGGCATTATCTTTGGTGATCGAGGTTTGCTGCGGTACTTCTCGAACTTGCTCACGAAGGTCTACACGTACAGGACGGTCTACCCCGGGGATCAGGAAGACGATACCAGGACCCTGCGGTTTACCCATCACGCGTCCGAGACGGAACACGACCAAACGCTGATACTCCGGCACGATCCGAATTGCATTAAACAGCAAGATGACGATCGCGATTAGAACGAACCCAAAAACGCAAAATAAGCTACCACCTAGTGCATCCATTTAGCTAACTCCTTTTATTGGTTTTTCTCAACAATTAACATAAACCCTTCGCGTCCGACTACACGGACAGAACTTCCCGAAGGAACATTCACTTCACTGCGTGCCGACCATAATTCCCCTTCGACCTGTACCGAACCTTCCTTGAAAACATCCGAAAAAGCAATTCCAATCGCGCCAACAAGTGCATCGAGATCATGAGTTGGTCTACTGGTAACCACAGCAATAAATTGACGTAAAACCGCCCACATCACAACCGAAACCAGCACAGACATGAACAAGGCAAGAATAGGGCTTACCGAAATCAGGCTGTCTTCCGGGGCAAAAAGGAACACTGACCCAGCCACAAGAAAAAGAATATTCAAACCTAAATAGACCGACCATTTGGACGGGGTTCGTACAGCCAGAACAAATGGAGGCACGCTCAACGCCAGCAAAACCAATGCCCACCAGTGAATGGAAAGAGTGTAAGCGGCATACCCTGCGAAGATCAAACAAAACAGAGAAACCACCTCGCCAACCCCTGTGCCCGGCGTCGAAGCCGAAAAGAACGCCAGCACCACTCCGGTCAAAAGAATTACATAAGCAAAATTCGGGTTGATTAGAATATCCATGGCTTCCTCTCATTGATTATACAACAACAGTATTACTCTTCTTATACGATCCCCGCAACACTTCGTTGCATTCGCAAAACGAGTCGGCTGTATAATGTAGCTCATATTTTTTTGCAGGAGTAAAAGTGAAATTCAATAAAGTTTGCGTAATTGGTCTGGGATACATAGGGCTTCCCACTGCCGCCACCTTTGCCATGCATGGGGTCGAAGTGTTGGGCGTGGATATAAGCCCCAACATCATCGAAACCTTAAACAGGGGTGAGATTCACATCCACGAGCCCGGCTTGCCCGAGATATTTTCCAATGCTGTAAAAAGCGGTAAATTCAAAGCAGCCCTCAAACCCGAAGAAGCCGACGCCTTCATCATTGCTGTTCCAACCCCCTTTAAACACGATAAAACCGGCGAATATCAGGGCGCAGCCTACAAGCTGGCAGATATGAACGCAGTCACCTCAGCTGCTGAGTCGATTGTTCCGCACCTGAAAAAAGGAAATGTCGTCATCCTCGAATCGACATCGCCGCCTCGCACGACGTTAGACCTGGTTGCCCCCATTTTAGAGAAATCTACACTGAAAGCGGGGATTGACTTCCACCTGTGTTATTCCCCAGAGCGTGTTCTGCCCGGGCAGATATTACGCGAACTGATCGAAAACTCGCGTGTGATCGGCGGCGTGACGCCTGAATCGGCACAGGCTGGCGCAGACCTTTACGCCACCTTTGTCAAAGGGCAGATCATCCAAACCGATGCGACCACCGCCGAGATGGTCAAACTCATGGAAAACACATATCGTGACGTGAATATTGCCATCGCCAACGAATTTGCGCGCCTTGCCGATAAATTTGGAGTGGATGTCTGGGAGGCTATTCCTATTGCAAACCTACACCCACGGGTAAAAATTCTCAGCCCCGGACCAGGTGTGGGCGGGCATTGCATCAGCGTTGACCCATGGTTCTTCGTAGAAGCAGCCCCTGAACTCACGCCGTTGATCTATAACACCCGCCAGGTAAACGACTCTCAGCCGCATTTTGTTGTCGATGTTGTCAAACGTACACTTGGCGCACTCAAAGGGAAAAAGATCGCCGCCCTGGGTTTGGCTTACAAGCCAGATGTAGATGACCTGCGCGAAAGCCCCGCTGTGGAAGTGATACACCTCCTTCAAAAAGAAGATGCCGAAGTACTGGCTTGCGAACCGTTCAAACCCGATGCAAACATGCCTGGTATTACCATTGCCCCCACTTTCGACGAATCTATACACGATGCGGATGCAATCCTCTTCCTTGTTCGACACTCAGAGTTTGTAAAGCTTGACCCTAATGATGTGGCAAAACAAACAAAAGCCCGTATCGTTATAGATACGGTCAATGGCTGGGACTCAACAGAATGGACAAAGGTCGGTTTTCATTTTGTCAAACTAGGTTCAGGCAAGACCACTTAAACCATCAACTCTCACAAGGTCATTTTGCCGTATTCTGATCTGTCCACAAGTATGTGGCGCGAACAAATTGTCGCGTCACATAAGGCAATGCAGAACGTTGCAAAAACAGAAAATAAAACAAGTTTTTAAGGTTCGTGAAAGTGCCTATGAAAATACTTACAGTTTTTGGAACCCGACCCGAAGCGGTGAAAATGGCGCCAGTTGTTCGGCAGCTTGCCGCCACATCAGGGGTGGAGGCGCGGGTTTGTGTCACAGCCCAGCACCGCCAAATGTTGGATCAGGTATTGCGCCTGTTTCAAATTAAACCAGACTATGACCTGAACCTGATGCGAGACGGGCAGACCTTGCCGCAATTAAGCGCCGATATTTTTACCCACCTCGACCCCGTTCTCGAAGATTTCAAACCCGATTGGGTGCTTGCACAAGGTGATACAACCACCGTAGCGATCACATCCCTTTTGTGCTATTACCGCCGTATAAAATTTGGGCACGTGGAAGCAGGCTTGCGCACCCATGATAAGTGGGCGCCCTTCCCCGAAGAGGTGAACCGCCGTATTGCCGGAGTTGTGGCAGATTTACATTTTGCCCCCACCGATTGGTCTAAAGGAAACCTCTTGCGCGAAGGCGTAGACGAAAAAATCATCAAAGTTACCGGCAATACAGTCATTGACGCGCTCCAATTCGTAGCGAAACAGAATGAGCCAGATGATGTAAAAGAACTGCTCTTAAAATTGGGGATCGAAAAGGAAAAGCGTAAATTAATTCTTGTCACAGCGCATCGCCGCGAAAATTTTGGAGAGCCGATGGAAAATATCTGCAAGGCTTTATTTGATCTTTCCAAGCGCGGCGACGTGGAGATCGTGTATCCCGTTCACTTGAACCCCAATGTTCAAGAACCGGTAAACAGGCTGTTGAAAGATATTAAACACATCACTCTTCTGCCACCTCTCGACTACCTGCCGCTGGTTCACCTGATGAAACATGCTCATCTCATACTCACAGATTCAGGTGGAATTCAGGAAGAAGCCCCTGCTTTTGGAATTCCCACCCTTGTATTAAGAGATGTCACCGAACGCCCTGAAGGTGTAACAGCAGGAACTCTCAAACTGGTCGGGACGGAAACTTCTAAAATCACAAATGAAGCAAACTTATTATTAGATAACCCAGATCGTTACAATGCCATGGCAGGGGCTTCAAACCCCTATGGAGATGGTCAGGCGGCAATAAAAATCGCTCATGCCCTTGTTGAGTAGGGAAAACATGTATTTCCTTTCAAGATAGTTGGTTGTAATGTACGGGGACTGGTTTCTGTGTATAATGAAATCAGGTCAAGTGTCATGAAGAAACTCACTATATACCTCACACTTCTAATCATCGTTTCGGCAGGGTGGATACCTGTTAACGCTCAGGGCGTTACAGACACTGAATATTTCAGCCAGACAGGGCATAATATTTCAGGAGATTTCCTCTCGTTTTACAAGAACACACCCAATGCAGAACTCGTATTTGGCTACCCTATTACCGAGCAATTTATAAATAAAGACGGTAAAACGGTGCAGTACTTTCAGCGCGCAAGAATGGAGTTGGATGCCAGCCAGCCTGAAGGTCAGGGCGTATCATTAACCCAACTGGGGCGTGAGATGTACGCTTCAACTGGTGAGTTAAACGTAGGCAATGCGTTCGCCTGCCGAAAATATGATGAAACCGGTTTCTCCGTCTGCTTTTCATTCCTTGAATATTTGGATGCCAATGGCGGCGTTTTACAATTTGGATACCCCATTTCAGGGTTTGAATACCACGAAAATAAGATCGTACAATATTTTGAAAAAGCAAGGCTCGAATGGCAGCCGTGGCGCGCCGATGGCTATCGGGTAGTGATCTCAGACCTTGGTCGTGCCTACTTTGACAAACTGGGTGAAGACCCCGCCTTGCTCGCGCCTGTGAGCCCGACAGACAATGCCCCCCGCGTGGTAACAGACTTGCATGTGCGTGCCTTCGTTTGGAAGGCAGTTACCCTCGCGAACGATAACCAGATCTTTTACATCATCGTACAAGATCAAAACCTGCAACCTGTACCCAATGTCTCTTGTGTCACTGAGGTCAATTGGCCCAATGGGGCAAAAGACTCCACCGCCATTACAAGCGACGAAAATGGTGTAGGCATTGTTTCATTGGCATTTTACAACCAGCCATATGGAAGCCTCATATATACTGAAATCACCTGCGAATATAACGGGCTGAAATCCAGTACGATCACATCATTTAGAATTTGGTACTAAACAAAAGCTCCCGCAAACGGGAGTTTTTGTTTAGTAGACCTTTTGTGAAAATCTTAAAAATATAAACGGACTCCGATAAGCTCTACTTTCGGAGTCCGTTACCTGAATTAGAACTTCAGGAATCCAAATTACTTACGCAAGAGGTTTATACATCAACTCTTTCAAGGGGAAGACGGGACCCTCCTTGCATATCTGTTTCCACTCATTCTTTAGACTCAAAGCACACGTCCCGCATTCAGCGATTCCGCCGCATAGCATGGGAGCGCGAAGAAGTACTTGCGCCTCTCGCTGCGACCGTACTTGTTCCATCCCTGCCAGCCTTTCTTTTAGCTGAAAGATATTCTCCCTATTTACATCAATGGCAGTGTAATCTGACCATTGATATGCGTCTGCAAACCCCTTTAGTGGCTGAATTTCGACCACTTCGGGTAAATTTTCCATCTGCTCATCACAGACTAGGGTTACTTCGGCAGATTGGTTCAGAGCGTGCCCGATCAACCCAAGCAGGCGGAAGGGCAGGGTGTCAAAGGCGATTAAGGTGATTTTGCGCGCCGAGGCTGGGATGGAAAATCCGCGCCCGATGGGACCGCGCAGGTGCAGGGTATCGCCGGGCTTCCAAAGAGGCGGTATCTCTGGCGCGGAGCGGAATCCGTTTTGAGGGTGGGTGACGCTTGAGAAAAGGGGAACAGGCAGGGGGGAGTCTGATCCGTGGGCGTGGGCGAGCAGGTATTGCCCCGGGGCGGGAATCATCTCTGGCGGGCAGGCGATGCGGGCAGAGCCATCCAAAAATACTTCTTCAAGTTTGCCTGTGGCGTTTTTCATTTGAAAAATCTTAACATGCTTCAAGCACCTCGGCAAGAAGGTTATAATCTTTTGAATTGGAGGAACTATGAACATTGCAAGCGCTATTCAGGCAATTGGAAGTTTTGCGTGGATCGTTTTTATCGGTCTGCTGGTGTTGATGGCTGTGAGAGCAAGCCGTAACCAGCCAGTAAAAGGGATTACCACGGGCGTGATTTCTGCGGCGGTTGCTGCAATTTTGTTGACCACGATTGGCGCAGGGCTGGTATTTATTCAGCCGGAACAGCGCGGGATTGTGGTTTCAGCATTTGCTGCAAAGGGCTACCGTGAGCAGGCGTTGCAGCCTGGCTTGCGGTGGATCATTCCGTTTGCCGAGCAGGTAACGGTGTACCCGATCTCGCGCCAAACCTACACCATGTCTGCTGTATCGAATGAAGGGCAGTCTGCGGGGGGTGACTCCATCCGCGCGCGTACAAAGGACGGGCAGGAAGTTTTCATTGATGCTTCGGTGGTGTACCAGATCAACCCGGAAAGCATTATCGAATTGCACATTAACTGGCAAAGCCGTTACTTGAATGAGTTGATTCGTCCGGCATCACGAAATACCATTCGTGATGCGGTCTCGCAGTACGGTGTCGAAGAAATTGTCAGCACCAAGCGAGCCGAAATGGAAACTCTGGTGAAAGAACAATTGGCTGCCAAACTTACACAAAACGATCTTTTGCTGGTTGATTTTTTACTGCGCGATATTCATTTTAGTGACGAATACGCCGCTGCCGTGGAACAGAAACAGATCGCTGAACAGCAAGCCCAACAGGCAGCTTTTGTGGTTGAGCAAAAGCGACAGGAAGCTGAACAAGCCCGTCAGGTGGCGCAGGGGCAGGCAGATGCATCCGTGATCGCTGCACAGGGCGCCGCTGAATCTCGTTTGATCGAGGCGAATGCGGAAGCAGAGGCGAATCGACTGTTATCCGAGTCGCTTACGCCGGAACTGATTCAGTATCAGTATATTTTGAACCTTTCGCCAAATGTTCAGACCATCTTTATTCCCAGTGGGCAGCAGTTTATTCTGCCGTTGCCCGATACAACTTCTACTCCGTAATTTTTAGCTAGGCTGACAGGCTCAACGCCTGTCAGCCTAGCATTAGAAAATCCCATGCCTATTCCAACATCTGGTCGAGAAATTCGCCTCACTTCACTTTCCGCCTGTGCGGGCTGAGCATCCAAACTAAGCGCGGATGCGCTGGCGCAGGTTCTGCGCCCATTGAAAAATATCTATAACCCTGCCGACTACCCGGATCTGCTCGTTGGGCTTGATTCGCCGGATGATGCGGCTGTTTGGCGTTTAAGTGACGAACAAGCCATTGTGATAACCACAGATTTTTTCACGCCGGTGGTGGATACCCCTTACGAATATGGCGCAATTGCCGCCGCGAACAGCCTTTCAGATGTATATGCCATGGGAGGGAAGCCTTTCCTGGCGTTGAATGTGGCTGCCCTGCCAGATCATCTTTCGGTGGAGGTTTCAAGTGAAATTTTGAGGGGCGGCGCAGAAAAAGCGCGAGAAGCCGGGGTTGTGATCGCTGGCGGGCATACGGTGCGGGATAAAGAACCGAAATACGGGCTTGTTGCAATTGGTTTTGTAAACCCAAAACAGTTGATCAATAAGAGCGGCTTAAGAGATGGTGATCTGCTCGTGCTCACCAAGCCGCTTGGCATGGGTGTAACCACAACGGCAATAAAGCAGGAAAAAGCTCAAGAGCCGCATATGCAAGAAGCCATTGATTGGATGTCGCGCCTGAATAAGACCGCCGGTCAACTCGCGGTTGAGTTTGGGGTGCGCGGTGGCACGGATATTACCGGTTTTGGTTTCCTTGGTCATGCAAGCGAAATGGCAGAAGCCTCAGGGATGGCATTGAGCATTAATTATTCAGCCATTCCGCTGCTTAACGGTGCGCGGAAATATGCAGAAATGGGTATTTTCCCCGGCGGTGCATTTGATAACAAAGGTCATTTTGAAAAAACGATTACGTTTGCCGATTTGGATGAACCTGCCCAAATGTTGCTCTTCGACCCACAAACCAGCGGGGGGCTGCTTTTTGGGCTGGGGCAGGAAAAATTGGACGAGTTTACACGCCGTGCCGCTGAGTTGGAACAACCTTTCGCCGTGGTGGGGAACGTCCACGCAGGGGCGGGGATCAAGGTGCAATAAGGTATGTTTCGTATTGGAATTATCGAACTTGGTGTTACCTGTGCCTTGGTTTCCCTGGCTATCATCATCCCGCTCATTATTACCCGTGGATATGCACGCTTAAACAAGCGTTTGAAGAACCTGGAGAACAAAACCGAAAAAAAGAAGTAACTTTCAGGTACAATAAGGAACATAAGTCTTTGTACGCAATATCATGCTTGAACCCTCTTTAAACCCAGACTCAAATTCCCCCTTCTGTGTTGTCATTAAAACAGGCAGTATTTTTTCACGCGCCGTAAGGCGTGGTCGTTTGGGTTTAAGAGAAAAATTAAATTGAGTAAAACAAGGAAACCATGAGTATAGGAAGTGAAATTGTAACCATTTTTGTGCTGATTCTCATCAATGGACTGCTTTCCGTATCTGAGGCGGCGCTGGTGGCATCGCGCAAGGCGCGTTTACAACAAAAAGCAAACGATGGGAACAAAGCGTCGGCGCTGGCGATTCAGTTGATCGATAACCCAAATATATTTTTATCGGCTGTTCAGATCGGAATTACGTTGATCGGCGTTTTTTCAGGCGCGGTCGGCGGCGCAACGATTGCAGGAGAACTGGGTAATGCGCTGAAGAATGTTCCATATATCGGTGTGTACAGCGAATCGATCTCTCTCACATTGGTGGTGCTTACCATCACTGTTCTGACCATCTGGCTGGGAGAATTGGTTCCAAAGCGCATTGGTATAAACAGCCCCGAACGGATTGCGCAGCTTGTATCAGGACCAATGTTCCTGGTTTCAAAGATTTTTTCCCCGTTCATCAGCTTAATGAGCAATGCTACAAATTTTGTGCTGCGTATTTTGGGGGTTAACCCTACAAAAGAACCGCCCATCACTGAAGAAGAGTTGCAGCTATTGATAGATCAAGGCACTCAGGCGGGCATATTTGAAGAAGCCGAGCAGGATATGGTCGAGGGTGTGTTTAGCCTGGGTGACCAACGAGTCTATTCACTTATGACCCCGCGTACCGAGGTGGTTTGGCTGGATGTTACCGATACCGCAGAGGATGTTCTTGAAAAGATCGCATCCTGCCCTTATTCCCGTTTTCCTGTACGAGAAGATTCGCTCGAAACGATCGTGGGTATTGTTAAGTCAAGAGACCTGCTCGTCACTGCGCTTTCAGGAAAAGAACTGCAACTTAAGGAACTGGTCAAACCAGCCATTTATGTTCCCGAAACGATGCTGGCTTCACGCGCACTGGAAATATTGAAAGAAAAAAATACCGAGCTTCTCCTTGTGGTGGATGAATTCGGCGGTATGCAGGGCTTGCTTACCATCAACGACATTCTCGAAGAAATTGTCGGAGAGATGGAAGGTGAAGAACCACAAGCCACCCAACGGCAGGACGGCTCGTGGCTGCTCGATGGCATGTTGGAAGTGGACGAATTCAAGGAAATTTTTGAAGTAAGTGAACTGCCCCACGAAAACGAATACGAAACCCTAAGCGGATTTGTTATGACATCACTCGGGCGAATGCCTCAAACAACCGATCATTTCGAATGGAACAACCTCCGCTTTGAAGTGATGGATATGGACGGCAGGCGCGTGGACAAGGTATTGGTAACAGCCAAAAACAAAACGGGTACTGATTAGCTCACTTTGTAATTAAAAAATCCAACTGATGCGCGATGTAGGTCAATTCACCCCGTTGAATTTGAGTGCGCCTTTTTTCAAGCCAGGTTGCAAATTCTACTTTTGCCAACCCGGCGTGGCTGCTCAAAGATTCTTCAAAAAAGTGAAGAATAAAATTTAAAAAGTACGCTTCATCCTGCGGGTACTTTCCGTTCATGCCATACACGACCCAATCAGATGAACCCGCAGATAGTATTTTGGCGCCAGTGGTTTGGATGTGGCTAAATAAATTGCGCCCGCTTTTGCTATCCCCGCCGGTTGCCCGTTCGTCCATTGTGCGGTGATACAACAGCTCGATCTTGTTATCCAACTCTTCATCGATCCGCGGCTCCAAAGAGGTCACACCGTCAAAATTCAACGTGAGCCATGCGAGCGAATGGGTAAGCGTGAGCAGTTTAATTAAACTATCAGGCATGGGCAGCAGGTCTAAAAATGCGTGGGCAATGAGAAGATCGGCGGGCGTTTTATTATTTTGGATGAAATCGAAAACGTCTGCACGCTCCAGGCGGATTTGGATATCCCGAACATCATCGAACACCCGAAGTTGATTCTCTCCGCTTCTCTCCACGCTCAAGCCTGATCCCTGCGCCCATTGGGGGATCCACGCTGCGGCATACTCAATGTTCTCTGCCATTTCATCCACAAGAACATATTCTGCCTTGTGCAAGACATCCCATTGAACAAGACGTTTTACCATGGTGCCAATTCCGCCGCCAACCTCAATAATGTGCAACGGTCTCTCCGGCAGCGATGATTTCATGGCATGAAAAACATCCTTGTTCAGAGCGCGGTCATCTACACTTTGTTTTGAAAGTAAATAACGCGGAAAAGAAAGTTCGTTATTCATAAATGGCAGAAATCCCTTCTCCCTGTGGAGATGTTTGAATTAAATTTTGCATCCGTTGAACAACAACAGCATGGATCGCCGCTGTATCAGCCGAACCTACTTCTTCCAATGTGATCGGCTTTGCAAAGCGGACATGCGGTGTTGTTGGACGCTTATCATTGGCGACCATTGCCAGTAGCTGCAATGCGGCTGCGAGTTTTTCACGGTCAAACGGATCGCGCTTCAGCCGCGTCAGCGGATGGCGGGCAGCGGCATCCCAGATCACTCCGCTCACGAGGGTTGGAACAATCACCGCGTCCCGGGCGAAGCGCAGAAAGACGCCTGCTGAATCAGTCCACTCGTTGAGCGAATCCGATGCGCCTGCGTACACATCCGGGTCTGGTTCAATTTTTCCGGCGGGGAAGGTAAGCGCCGCGCCGCCATTTTTTAGATGCGCAGAAACCTGCCGCACGGCGTTGACACGTTTAGCGGGGTCGTCGTCAATGAAGAAAAGTTGACGGGTGGTGTTTTCGAGCGTTTCGAGAAAAGGACGTTGAATGGCAATGATGCGCAAATCAGGGCGGTTGATGGCGGCGAAGAGCGCCAACGTATCTGCCATGCCGGGATGGTTGCTAAGAAAAAGCACGGGTTTGTTCGCGGGGATATGTTCGCGCCCATACACGCGCACATCACGGACGAAACTGTTTTTCATCAGCCGACGTGCAGCTTCGGCAAGGTTGCTTTCGCCGGTGATTGAATCAAAGCCCAGCATGAGGCGGGCGAATTTTTGTGCGGGTTGGGTAAAGAGTTTTCGCAAGCCAAATGCCAGTGGAGGGATATTCTCCCAGCCGAACGAAGAGACCAGATCGTCGAGGTTGATCTCGGTTAGTGTTTCTAATTTTGATTTCATTCGCGTTCCATAGTGAAGTGCAACGGGTAGCCTTCGAGGCTTGCGGCTTGATGTGCATGTTGCACACGTTTTTCGGCTTCGGTTTTCGGCAGGCTTTGCACGTATGCCGAGCCTTTGACGTGCGCGGCGAGCATGATCTCTGCTGCGCGGTCGTTGCCGAGGAAGAAAATCTGCTTGAGCACTTCCACCACAAAGTCCATTGGAGTGACGTCATCATTGTGAATGATGACAGAGTGCATTGGCTCAAGCTCGGTATGAGTCTCTTCGATGATATGGATTTCTGGCAGGGCTTGCATCATCATAAGTTGTTCAACTTTTGGATTTCTTCCGCGTTGAGTTCAATATCTGCCGCTTCAAAATTCTCACGGATGTGAACCGGGTTGAATGACATGGGAATGGTGATAACCCGCGGATGCGACACCACCCATGCCAATGCGATTTGGAATATCGTGGCTTGATGGGCTTTGGCAACAGCATCTAATATTTGGTTTGAACGCAAGTTGCCTTCTTCAACGGGTGAGTATGCAGTTAACAAGATGTTGTTTTGCTGGCAATATTCCAAGACGCCGTTCTTGATATAAGAACGGTCTCCCAAACTGAACGGAACCTGATTGGTGATAATGGGTGTTTCAGAAAGTGACTGCGCCTTTTTGAGCAACTTCAAATCGAAGTTACTTACGCCGAGGTGCTTTACCTTCCCATCGCTCACAAGTTTGTTCAATGCCTTGAATGTGTCATCATACTTTGCGCCTGCCTGAGGCCAGTGGATGAGATACAGGTCAATGTAATCCATGTTGAGATGGCGCAGCGAATTTTCACAGGCTTTCAAAACATCGTCATAGCGCAAATGGCTTGGGATGACCTTGGAGGTAATGAACACATCCTCACGCTTCTTGCCCGATTCGCGCACAGCCTGCCCGACCAATTCTTCACTGTGTCCGCTGGCGTACATTTCAGCCGTGTCAATGTGGGTGTAGCCGATCTCCAACGCATAGCGCAACGCCGCCAGAGATTTTTCGTCCACGGCGCGGTTGGGTGTGGAATTGCCGCCGATCTTCCAGGTGCCAAAGCCGATCTTGGGGAGAGTGACATGAGGGATAGTTTCGTATTTCATCCCTTAATTGTACCCAAGAACTCTCCATACTCGTCCACCCCGCCTGCACAATTTCTGCACATTTGAAAAGTATCCTGTAGACAATCAAAAAGGAGAAATCAAATGTCAAACTGGATCAAAAACAAAAAAATCTGGTGGATCGCCGCTGGCGCGTTCGCGGTGATCGCTTTGCTTATTGGCAGCCTGACCGGAAATGCGAACGCCTCAGAATCAGCCGCAGCGGAAACTGCCCAAGTAGTTTCTCTTACGCTGACGGAAACCGTCGACTCGACCGGCAGCCTCGAAGCCGAGCCCTTTGCCAATCTAAACTGGAAGACCAGCGGTACCGTGGCAGTGGTCAATGTGAAGCCAGGTGACTTTGTGAAGGCTGGCGATATCTTATTAACTTTGGACCCAACCAGCACTTCATCTAGTATCGTCTCTGCCCAGGCTGACGTGATCACCGCCCAGCAAAATCTCGATGACTTGCTTAATTCTGGCACGGACCTTGCTCAGGCTGCGATCGAACTTAAAGATGCCAAAGAGGATTATGAGGATGCGGAGTACTATCTAACGTATTTACAGACCAATAAACGAATTCCGCAGACGAAATATCTAGCCCGTCTCGTCCGCCAGGGCAATGGTTGGAAGTATGAATATGACACTGAAACCTTCCGCGGACCCGCCCCCGACGATTGGATCATCGAAGCGGAGAATGACCTGGCGTTGAAGAAAGCCAAGTATGAAGATGCTCAGCGCGAATATGACCGTTTGCTGGCTGGCGACAAGTCACAAGATGTGATCGCCGCCCAAGCCAAAGTGGATGCCGCTCAGGCGACTGTCAATACTATGAGCATCATCGCTCCGTTTGATGGGCAGGTGCTTTCGGTGGATCAGATCGCGGGCGAAGTTGTGGGCACGGGTGACCTTTCGGTGAATATTGCCAATTTGGAAAATCTCTACGTCGATGCGCAGGTGGATGAATCAGACATTGCCAAGGTTCAGGTGGGCAATCAGGTAACGGCGGAGTCGGATGCGTTGCCCGGCGTCATGTTTACCGGTGAGGTGGTATCCATCAACCCGGTGGGTGAGGTCGTTTCGGGCTTGGTCAAATATGCTGTGCGGGTGAATATCGACAAGCCTGAAGGGGATACCTTCCTGCCGCTGGGTTCAACAATGAATCTGGTCATTCAGATCGGCGGCGAGACAGCGACCTTGGCAGTGCCCATTACTGCCATTCAAAATGACTCGCAAGGTGAATTCGTGTGGGTAGTGCGTGGCGATGAAAGTGTGCGTGTGGATGTGGTTGGCGGCGAGATCATCGGTGAGATGGTTGCAGTGACCGGTGACTTGACCGAAGGGGATGTGGTGACCACGGCACGCGAGAGCAGTTTTGAAGCGCCCAACCCGTTTGGAGGCAATCAATGATCCATGTGGAAGAGTTGACCAAGGTATATCAGATGGGCGACAACGAAGTGCGCGCGTTGGATGGCGTGGGCTTTACTATCCACAAAGGAGAGATGGTTTCGATCATGGGACCCTCAGGGTCTGGCAAAAGTACCTTGATGTCTATCATCGGCTGTTTGGATGTTCCCACCAGCGGGCGCTACACCATCGATGATGTGGCTGTGGAGAACATGGACGAAACCCGCCTTGCCGATGTACGCGGACGAAAGATCGGCTTTGTGTTTCAGCAGTTCAATTTGCTGGCACGTACCAGCGCCTTGGAAAATGTGAAATTACCTTTGACCTATGCAGGTGTCTCTGGCAAAGAACGTGATGACCGTGCCATGAAAGCCTTGGAACGTGTAGGGCTTGGCAAGCGCACGCATCATGCTCCTAATGAATTGTCTGGTGGTCAGCAACAACGTGTGGCGATTGCCCGGGCGATCGTGAATGAACCTGCGATTTTATTGGCAGACGAACCCACCGGCGCATTAGACAGCAAGACCGGCGTAGAGATCATGGATTTATTCCAAAGCCTGCACCGTGAGAACGGGCAGACGGTGATCTTGGTGACGCACGATGCGCATGTGGCGCGTCATACCGATCGTATCATCCGCATCTCGGATGGGAAGATCGTTTCAGATGAAGTCAACCCGGATCCCATCAAAGCCGGTGCGCCGCGTGTAGAAGCGTAATACTTGTTCGTCATTGCGAGGGCGGAGATCTTCCGCCCGAAGCAATCTCCTGTTCACTATGAGATTGCTTCGTCGCAAAGAACAAGAGCGCTCCTCGCAATGACGAAATTGGAGAACGAACATGTTATTTTCAGAAAACCTAAAAATCGCCTTGCGTGCTTTGCGCGCGAACAAAATGCGCTCCATGCTCACCATCCTTGGAATTGTCATTGGTGTGGCGACGGTGGTGGCACTGCTTTCCATTGGCGAAGGCGCAACTGCCAGCATTACCAGCCAGATCCAAAGCGGCGGCTCGAATCTATTGACCGTCTCTCCGGGCAGGATGCAATCGGGTCCGGCTGCGCTTAGCGGCGGGTCTCAACAGGCGAGCTATCTCTACTATGAAGATTATCAACTGCTCAATCGTGCCTTGACGACTAATATCTCTGATATTGTGCCGGTTTATCAGGCGAGTTATACGGTCAAATTCGGCAGCGAGAGCTTTAGCGCACCGACAGTGGGTGTGATGGAAGCTCACAAAGATGTGCGCTCCTTGACCCTTACCGACGGACGTTTCATCACCGATGGGGATAATAAATCACAGAATTTAGTGGCAGTCCTCGGCTCAGGCGTTGCGGAGGATTTATTTGGCACCATCTCGCCGATCGGCAAGGTCATTTCCATCAATGGTTTGAAGTTTCAGGTGGTGGGCATATTGGAAGAGAAAGGTTCTTCGATCGGCTCACCAGACGAGAATATCTTTATCCCCATTGAGACGGGTTACACAAAACTCTTTGGTGAAAGCGCCTTGTACAACGGGAAGAAGACCGTGAACAATATTCTCGTCTCTGTTACGGACGAAAAAGATATGGATACCGTCTCTGCCACTGTGGAGTATATGATCCGCCGCTCGCACGAGCTCAAAACCACAGATGAATTGGATTTCAACGTGATGAGTCAATCTGATACTCTAGAGACTCTTAATACAGTCACACAAACTCTAACCGTCTTTTTGGGTGCTATTGCAGGCATATCCCTGCTCGTTGGAGGAATTGGCATCATGAACATCATGCTCGTCTCAGTGACCGAACGCACCAAAGAGATTGGTCTGCGCAAAGCGGTTGGAGCGACCAAGAATCAAATCCTGACTCAATTCTTAATTGAGACGGTCACATTGAGTTTGCTGGGCGGCATTGTGGGTATTCTGTTGGGAGTTGGCATTGCCCTGATGTTTAGCCTAAGCGGATTGATCAATTCCGTCATCACAGCCAATTCCATTTTGCTGGCATTCTTCTTTGCGCTCATCATTGGCATTTTCTTTGGATTGTATCCCGCCTTCCGCGCGGCAAATCTGCACCCGATGGTGGCGTTGCGGTACGAGTAACGCAAATGCAGAGTGCAGAATGAGGAATGATGAATATCATCCTAAATTCCGCATTCTGCATTTTGCATTCTTCATTTTATAATCTTCCCATGTCCAAAAAAATTCTTCTCGTCGATGACGAACCCGAAATCTTGGAGATCAGCCGCGATTACTTAAAAGCGTCTGCGTTCGATGTGGTCACAGCCAGTGATGGTGTGCAAGGTCTCGCCGCAGCCCGCCGCGAAAAGCCAGACCTGATCGTGATGGATGTGATGATGCCCGAAATGGACGGGTTGGAGTTGTGCAAGTCCATTCGGCGCGAGAGCAATGTGCCCATCATCATGCTTACAGCGCGGGTGGAGGAAACAGACAAACTCATTGGTTTGGAGATCGGCGCCGATGACTACATCACCAAGCCTTTCAGTCCGCGTGAGTTGGTGGCACGCGTCAAGGTTGTGCTGCGTCGTGTCAGTGGCGACTCGGCGGCAGAAGTCATCCGTGTAGATGATGTTTCATTGGACAGAGCCCACTACGAGGTCCAGATAAAGAAGCGTACGGTGCAACTGACGCCAACGGAATTTGAGATCATGGCGACTCTCATGAGTCAGCCTGGTCGCATTTTTTCTCGCAATCAATTGTTGAATTCTGCGCATGGTGTTGCCTTCGAAAGTTACGAGCGCGCCATCGATTCGCACATCCGCAACCTGCGCCGCAAATTGAAGCCGGACGAACTGATTGTTACGGTGCATGGCGTCGGTTATAAGTTCGAGGTGTAAATGCATTCATCCATTCGTGAAATTCGTCGTCGTTTGTTAAATCTGTTGCTGCGTGCATTTGTGATCGTACTGTTTTTATCGTTCCTGATTTTTACCCTCATCATCGGCTATTTTTTGACATCTTCATCCACCCCGGTGCCGTTTCCATTTGTTAGCACACTCGAAGGTTATTATCTCGCCCGCGGAAATTGGAAAGGCGTCGAAGTTGTTTTTTATTCGATGCCCGAATTGGATGCAATGAGCACATTGTTGTTGGATGAAGAGCAGCGCATCGTTCTGGATCAAAGGCTGGATTCTGCCTCCGATCCTTTATTTACCCTGAAGATGGGTGACACGTACGAAATCCAAGACAGAGACGTTGTCTTCAATCTTTCTGCGAATGACAAGATCGTTGGCTATTTAGTACTTACTCCTTTTTCATTCGCTCAGCGTTTTAGCTTTGCACGTGCGATTGTCTTTCCTGTTGGTGTCATTTCATTGCTTCTCGCGACCTTTCTTGTGATCGTGGCAAACTTGCTCATGCGTCGCTTCGTCAATCCGTTGGCAGATGTGATCTATGCCGCCAATGCGGTTACGGCTGGCAAGCTCGATACCCGCATCGCCACCGAAGGACCGCAGGACCTGCGCACCCTCTCTGAAAGTTTCAATGTGATGGCATCGTCGCTTGAACGCAACGACCGCGAACGCCGTGACATGCTCGCCGATATTGCGCACGAATTACGCACACCGCTTTCTGTCATTCGCGGACGATTGGAAGGCATTATTGATGGCATCTACGCCGAGAACGGACCTCAAGTTTCCACGGCTCTTGAGCAGACGTATCTGCTCGAACGCCTGGTGGATGATTTGCGTCTGCTGACATTGGCTGAGAAACGTCAACTTGTGTTTGATAAAACGAATGTCAACGTGGGTAAATTGATCGACTCTGTGCTGGAATTGCTTTCCGCTCAGGCGAAGGAGAAACAAATTTCATTGGCGTTTGCAGAACAAAGCGGTAACCTGACCGCACATCTCGACCCGCAGCGTTTGGAACAGGTGTTGAGCAACCTCGTCGGCAATGCCTTGCGGTATGTGCCCGAAGGCGGGCAAGTGTGGGTGACTGCCCATGAAACCAATGTCAGCTTGCAGGTCACGGTCAACGATAATGGTACGGGCGTCCCTGAAGCGGACCTGCCCTTTATCTTTGACCGTTTCTGGCGCAAAGAAAAATCCCGCTCACGCGCATCCGGCGGAACGGGATTGGGGCTCGCAATTTCCAAGCAGTTGATCGAAGCGCAAGGCGGGGAGATCTCTGCGAGAAATCTACCTGAAGGCGGGCTGCAAATTATCTTGATCTTCCCGCGTTAATTTGGCGCTATTGCTGTGACTTCGATCTCAACCAGTAATTCAGGGCTGATCAACCCTTTTACTTCGATCATGGATGCGGCGGGTTTGATCTCGCGGAAAAACTCTCCGTGTGCCTTGCCGACCTCTTCCCATTTGGAAATATCGGTGACGAACATGCGGGTACGGATTACATCTTTCATGGAGGCACCGGCTGCTAGTAATGCTTTTTCGATCTTTGCCAAAGCGTAACGAGTTTGTTCATACGGGTTGTTGACTCCGATCATCTGTCCATTTTCATCGACTGCGGTCGTTCCGGCTACCTCAATAATGCTGCCAATTTTCACCGCCCTGGAGTAGCCGACAATATCTTCCCATTTCGCGCCAGATGAAATGTTGATTCGCTCATTGTTCATTTGTTATCTCCTTTGAGACAATTGTAGCAAAAAGCCCGCCTTCATTGCTGAGAAGGACGGGCTTTGCTGGGAAATCCCCACTTGCTGCTTTCTATTTATTAACAACGTCAGGCTGGAACTTTATCCCACTCCCTTTGTGCATTCTCAAAGCCGCGTTTCAAAGCTTCGAAGTTCTTCGGCAAAAGATGTTTGTGTCGAGCAGGCAGGTGTCCTTCGAGTGCCTTCTCTACATCTTCCAGTTTTACTTCGGGTAAGGCTGTCAGCAACGCGCCCATCGCCACCATGTTGACCAGTTTACGGTCGCCGATCTCTTCGGCGATCTCATTGCACGGCACGAAAATGACATGGATGTCGTCACGCCGCTGATTATGATCGACCATCGATTTGTTGACGATGAGTGTGCCTCCGCTCGCCAGCGTGGATTCATACCTGTCGAAAGAGGGTAAATTTAGTGCAACAGCCAAAGGCGGGTTTTTCACCAATGGTGAGCCGATCTCATGGTCAGCAATGACCACGGTGCAGTTTGCCGTGCCTCCGCGCATTTCAGGACCATAGGAGGGAATCCAGGTCACATCCATGCCATTGTCCATGGCGGCGTAGGCAAGCACCTGCCCCCCGAACAAAACGCCCTGTCCGCCAAACCCTGCGATGATGATTTCTTTTTGCATAAGTCGCTTCGCTCCTTCGATATTCGAAATTCGATACTCGATACTCGATGGTCGGATATCGAATTATCGAGTATCGCTATACTTTTATCTGCTTTATCGCTTCACTGACCTTGTAATCGCCCAGCGGGTAGGCGGGAAGCATACTTTCTTCCACGAACTTCAGCGAATTGACCGGGGTCATGCCCCAGTTGGTGGGGCAGGTGGAAAGCAATTCCACCATCGAGAAGCCGAGTCCGCGCACCTGGGTTTCAAAGGCGGTGCGGATTGCCTTCTTCGCAAGGCGGATATTTTTCGGGTCGTGCAGTGAACGGCGCACGCAATAGCCAACGCCATCGAGTGTGGAAAGCATCTCAGAGACCTTGATCGGGTAACCTTGTGTTTCCACATCACGCCCATTTGCTGAAGAGGATGTCTTCATGCCAGGCAAGGTGGTCGGAGCCATTTGTCCGCCGGTCATGCCGTAGTTGGCGTTGTTGATGAAGATGACCGTGATGTTCTCACCGCGTGCCGCCGCATGGACGATCTCGCCCATGCCAATGGAGGCAAGGTCGCCGTCGCCCTGATAGGTGAAAACCACACGGTCTGGCAGCACACGCTTCACACCGGTTGCCATGGCGGGGGCGCGTCCGTGCGGGGCTTCAACAAAATCGGTATCAAAATAATTGTAGGCAAAGACCGAGCAGCCCACTGGCGCAACGCCAATGGTCTTGTGGATCAAATCCATTTCTTCGAGAACTTCTGCCACCAGCCTGTGCGCCACGCCGTGAGTACATCCCGGGCAATAGTGGGTGGGAGTTTCATTCAGCCCTTCGGGTCTTTCGTAAACGAGGTTTTCAACAGGTATCATTTTTTCTCTCTTATATCCGTCATTGCGACGAAGCAACCCAGAATTAAGGCTGAGATTGCTTCGGACGAAAGAACATCGTCCTCGCATTGACGAGAATTACGCGGTCATCCTTGTCAGCCAGGCATCTCTTGGGTCGGTCTGAACCGTCAAAGGTCCAGCCGCGAGGCGGTGAATTTCATCCAGAATTTCATCGTAGAACGGAACCACGCCGCCGGGTCTTCCGTAAAATTCCACGGGCACACGTCCGCGAACGGTGAGCAGCACATCATCAAGCATTTGCCCCGTGTTCATTTCTGTGACGAGGAACGCTTCAGTCTGCGGGATGAGTTGTTCAAGCGCTGCGTATGGAAACGGGCTGACGGTGATCGGTCTTAAAAGCCCGACCTTGATGCCCTGTGCGCGTGCCTCACGGACAGCCGAAAGCGCAACCCGCCCTGCTGTACCAAAGCCGACCACTACAAATTTCGCGTCATCGAGGAAATATTCCTTGTAGCGTACTTCATTGGCTTTTACATCTTCCCAGCGTTTGAGCATACGCAGGTTGGTTTTTTCTTCATCGTACGGGTCAATATAAATGGACGAGAGCACACGGCGTTCACGGTTCATTGCGCCGTTGGTCGCCCAGTCAAAATCTTTGCGTTTGAGTTCCATCATGGCGGGTAGTTCAGCCGGCTCCATCATCTGACCAGTTGTGCCGTCAAGGATGATGAGCGTGATCATGCGATATTTTTCGGCGAGGTCGAAGGAGAGAGCCGTCAGGTCGATGGCTTCTTGCACCGAAGCTGGCGCCAGCACAATGCGTGGATAATCTCCATGCCCGCCGCCGCGAACGGCTTGGTTGTAGTCGCTTTGAGCCGGGGCGATATTTCCCAAGCCCGGTCCGCCGCGCATCACATTCACTAAAACGGCGGGGATTTCAGTTCCGGCGATGTAGGAGATACCTTCCATCATTAAGCTCATGCCGGGTGAAGAAGATGAAGACATGACGCGCACACCGGTACATGCAGCGCCATACACCATATTTATCGCACCGAGTTCTGATTCAGCTTGCACAAAGGCGCGTCCGAGTTCAGGCATACGGCGTGATAGGTATTCGAGTACTTCAGTTTGTGGGGTGATCGGGTAGCCAAAGTACGCTTCCAACCCCGCACGTACCGCGGCTTCTGCTATGGCTTCATTGCCTTTCCATAATTCTTTTGGCATTCGTTTCTCCTCCCTCACCCCAACCCCTCTCCCTGAGGGAGAGGGGCAAGGGGTGAGGGTAAAGTTTTACGCCGCAACAGGCGCGGCTTTGTTCACTTCACGGTAGACGGTTATTGCCGCATCGGGGCAAACCACCGCACAAATAGCACACCCCGTGCATCCGTCCTTGAACGTGTGCGCGGGGTGGTATCCCTTCGGGGTGAGGTGCGTCATATCCAGTTCCATCACATCTTGCGGACATGCGCTTATGCAAAGTTCACAGCCTTTGCAATAGGTATCGCTGACTTCGATCCAACCTTTTGCTGCCATCACAGCTCCTTTATTGAGAAGTTAGACATTATTAGGTGACTTTCGCCACCATGTCTATTATGTCGTTTTCGGAAAAGAGAGAGTAGTGCCAAGCGTCATATTGAGAGGCATACAAAGGTCATTCCTTTTTTTGCCGTAAAATAGGAAAAAAGGAGGGGATTTTCCCAATGGTTAAAGCCCATATAATCAAGACAAAAAAATGGAGGAAAAGATAAATGGACGGACTAAAAGAAGTTTTACTTGCAATGGATACAAC
>Ga0172367_10000794_pt1 | contig 47574 bp, 42 predicted proteins | sample Lak10m_FD_114542 | JGI IMG/M metagenome (GOLD analysis project Ga0172367, IMG submission 114542) | Freshwater microbial communities from Kabuno Bay, South-Kivu, Congo - kab_022012_10m | ecosystem: Environmental > Aquatic > Freshwater > Lake | place: Democratic Republic of the Congo: South-Kivu...
CGCTCGTAACTTCGCGATCAACCTCTACCGCTCTAATGAGTTCTTCAATATGGCTCAGGCTGAGCGGCTCTGTAAGTTTGGTCTAGATACGCTCAAAGCTATTTTTAGAATGAAATAGCCCTGGCGGAATGTAGGTTAAATAACCCCTGGCGCGGATGGGCACCAGGGGCTGATTTAGGTATAGGAGATTAGAAATAGAGGCTTTAGGGGCGTCAACAAAGTTATATTCCCCCGACTCTCCCTATGGCGATAGGGATCTGGCCCCAGGTTCATCGGAGGTTAGCCAATACTGCCCCTTTGCAAACATCTGATGTTTTGTGGCCAGAGATTACGGATGATTACGGCTTGCTCGATAGCACTAAAGAGTTATCCCCAGAACAGCAAAGCCATTAAAATTTAAGGGTGATAAATGAAAAAACGACTCGCACCTGTCAGGTTAGCGCCGTTTCCTACGTGATATTAAGATTGTTCTATTATAGCAGATGTCTGGCGACAATTCTCTATCGGTCGAAGTCCGGCTGGCCCTGAGTCAGGCCCTGCTCAAACTGCCCGATCCCCAGTTTAAGCGGTTAGTCTTTGCCCTCAACCCACCCCCCGGGATTTTCTCGCTGACCAGTCGGCCATGACCTACACCACCGAACAACTCCTCACTTTTCTTGACCAGGAACTGCGAGCCACCTGGCAGGGGGAGCGGTTGCTGCTGTCCTCCGACCAGCGGTTGGATCATCCCGCTATTGCCCGGGCGATCGGGGCGGACAAACTCAGTAAGGTGTTTGCCCTGCAGGATTTTCGGGCCCAGATCCACGACTACCAGCGCCAACACGGGGTGTCGGGGCTGGTGTGGCACACCTGTGAGTTCCAGGGCCAGAGTCTGCGGGTGCCGGAGTGCCATCCCCAACTGGCGGCGATTCCGGCGGATAAGCTCACCCTGATGGCGGCCAAACCAGCCATTCTGGAGTTTTGGCGGCGGGCCATCCCCGGCCTGCGCCTGTGGCGGGTGGTTAATGCCGGTGACCCCCAACCCCTGACCCTGGCCCAGGTGGGGGAGTGGGTGGCCCAGGGTGAGTGGGCAGAACTGGCCGCCACCCGAAGCGAACTGTACCTGAGTCTGTGCTGGGGTGACCCGAAGGAGTGCCATTGCGACTGGGCCCGCCCCGCCTCGGGCTGTGAGAAAATTATTGCGACCCTGGGTGAACCGAGTGGCATCAAGGTATAGTTTGAAGGAATCGATTCACCCGCCTTCAGGAGTATCGCTATGACTATTGCCGTTGGTGTAATCGAAACCCAAACCTTTCCCGCCGTATTGGCCGCCGCCGACGCCATGGTGAAGGCGGGGCGGGTGACCCTGACCAAGTACGATCGCTCCGAAAGTGGCCGTCAGTTTGTGGCGGTGCGGGGCCTGGTGGCGGAGGTCAAGCTGGCTATGGAGGCGGGGCTGGCGGCGGCTAAGGCCTGCCCTGGCTATGCCGAGGTCATGACCCACGTGATCATCCCTAACCCCCAGGAAAACGTAGAAGCGGTGTTGCCCATCGAGTTTACCCCCCAGTCCGAGCCCTTTCGGGTTTAGTTTGACCCCTTCCCTACCCCGGAGTCTGCCATGAGCTACCGTATGGATCGCCGCGCCTACGCTGAGACCTATGGCCCCACGGTGGGCGATCGCCTGCGGCTGGCGGACACAGAGCTGATCATTGAGGTGGAGCAGGACTTCACCACCTACGGCGATGAGGTTAAGTTTGGCGGCGGTAAGGTGATCCGCGATGGCATGGGCCAATCCCCCATTGGCCGGGCTGGGGGAGCGGTGGACCTGGTGATCACCAACGCCCTGATTCTCGACTGGTGGGGTATCGTCAAGGCGGACATTGGCATCAAGGATGGCCGCATCCAGGCCATTGGTAAGGCCGGCAACCCCTACATTCAAGACCGGGTGGATATTATCATTGGCCCCGGTACTGAGGTGCTGGCGGGGGAGGGCATGCTTGCCACCGCCGGCGGCATCGATACCCACATCCACTTTATCTGCCCCCAGCAGATCGAAACGGCGATCGCCTCCGGGGTGACCACCATGATCGGCGGCGGCACCGGCCCTGCCACCGGCACCAACGCCACCACCTGCACCCCCGGCGCCTGGTACCTGGCCCGCATGCTGCAGGCCGCCGATGCCTTCCCCATGAACCTGGGGTTTCTGGGCAAGGGCAACAGCGCCCAGCCCCAGGCCCTGGCGGAGCAGATCGAGGCGGGGGCCATGGGGCTGAAGCTCCACGAAGACTGGGGCACCACTCCCGCCACCATCGACACCTGCCTGGCGGTGGCCGATCGCTACGATGTGCAGGTGGCCATCCACACCGATACCCTCAACGAGGCGGGCTTTGTGGAGGACACCATCGCCGCCTTTAAGCACCGGGTGATCCATACCTACCACACCGAGGGGGCGGGGGGGGGCCATGCCCCGGACATTATCAAGGTCTGTGGCGAGGCCAATGTGCTGCCCTCCTCCACCAACCCCACCCGGCCCTACACCCGCAACACCCTGGACGAGCACCTGGACATGCTGATGGTCTGCCACCACCTCAGCCCCAGCATTCCGGAGGACATCGCCTTCGCCGAGTCCCGCATTCGTCGGGAAACCATCGCCGCTGAGGATATCCTCCACGACCTGGGGGCCTTCAGCATGATTGCCTCCGACTCCCAGGCCATGGGCCGGGTGGGGGAGGTGATTATCCGCACCTGGCAAACTGCTCATAAGATGAAGGTGCAGCGCGGCCCCCTAGCGGAGGACTCCAGCCGCAACGATAACTTTCGGGCTAAACGCTACGTGGCCAAGTACACCATCAACCCCGCCCTCACCCACGGCATTGCCCAGCAGGTGGGCTCGATCGAGCTGGGTAAGCTAGCGGATATCTGTCTGTGGAAGCCCGCCTTCTTTGGGGTCAAACCCGAGGTGGTGGTGAAGGGGGGGGCGATCGCCTGGGCCCAAATGGGAGACCCCAACGCCAGCATCCCCACCCCCCAGCCGGTGCACATGCGACCCATGTTTGGCAGCTTTGGCGGGGCGATCGCCCCCACCTCCCTCACCTTCATCTCCCAGGCGGCCGAGGCGTCGGGCCTGCCCGCCCAGTTGGGGCTGGCCACCCCGACGGTGGCGGTGGCCAACTGCCGTAACTTGACCAAGGCGGATATGAAGCTCAATACCTACCAGCCCCACATGGAGGTCAACCCCGAGACCTACGAGGTGCGCGCCGACGGAACACTGCTCACCTGCGAACCGGCGGAGGTGCTACCCATGGCCCAGCGATATTTTTTGTTTTAGCCCTGGCTCCCTATTCTGTATCCTATTTTTAGGATTTCTGTCCTGAGGATCACCCCATTTTGGCCTGGCTCAACATTTTCTTGAGTTCATCATTGAGTTCTCGAAATACAGACCGGGGACTGACTTCATCTAACACCGCTAGGATGCGGCTGGTCTGAGCTGGAGTTAGACCTGGGTTGCCTGTCAAGGTCTCAAACTTGACTTTGATGATGTAATCACGGAGGTCATCCAAGGAGATTTGTTGGGCCACCTTGTCGGCAACTATTTTGCTAGACCTGGCAAACTGAATAAAATCTTTATTCAGCAGGTCATAGGAGAGCTCACCTTTTTTGGTCGTATAGGCCTTCACAATCGCCTGGTACTCAGCACTGTCTACAACAGCAAAGTCCTCCACAGGTTCCTCAGCATCATCCGGTACGGCGTCGGAGGCAATTTCTGCGCTGAGTTTCACTTTCCCCCGCCGGGAATAGGGCATTCCTCCAGTCAATTCCAGGGCTTCCTGAAAGGCTGCCAGGGGATATATCTCCAGGTTTGTATGGGGGGCGGGTACGGGTTCTCCGGTTTTGTGACCGATGCTGGCAAACCCAGGCTGGGCACTGTCATAGCGGAGAATGGCCACTCCTGAGTCGTCCTTGAGTTTTTGGCGATAGGCTACCGCCGCGATTGCGGATAATTCAACCAATTTTGTTCTAATGATCATGGTTATATCTGCAACACAGGGACTTGAGAGGCCATGGTCTATCGTCAGACAGACCTTAGGCTGGATAGGGATTAGGATTCAACCCTATTCAACTATCCACAGACTTTAGCAGAATTGAATGGCCAATTCCCCAGGTGATTACCAATGACCCTAGGACCATAACTAGCCAAGTAGGGCGGCGTCGGTTCATCCAGGGGGTGCTGGCAGTTTTGAACTTTAACTTCTACCCCCTTCACCAACCCAAAAAATCCCCCAGGGCTCGAGCCACCGTCTGCGGTTGTTCCAGGTGGGGCACATGGCCACACTGGGGAATCCAGCGCAGCTGACTGCCGGCGATCGCCTGGTGAAAGCGCTGGGCGTCCTGGGTGCCCAGGATGCGGTCCTGCTCTCCCCAGAGGATCAGGGTGGGGCAGGTGAGGCTGGCAATCTGCTCCGCCGGTAGGCGGTAGCCGCCGCTCTGGGTAAAGCGAATCAAGCCCCGCTGCCAGTCGGGGCATTCCAGGTGCAGGGAGGCACAGATCTGGGCGTCGGCGGTCACCAGGGAGCGGTCAAAGTAGGCCTGGCGGCTAATATTGCGCCGCACCCAGCCATTGCGGAGAAAGGCGGTGGCCAGGCGGTCCAGGGGCGGCACCATCACCTTGTCCATGGCCGGGCCGGCAGCGAAGCCGGCACTATCGATCAGCACCAGGGCGGCGATCGCCGCCGGGTAGGTAGCGGCAAAGTCCAGGGCGGCAGCTCCCCCCATGGAGGCCCCCACCAGCACCACCGGCGAGCCGATCCACTGCTGCCAAAAACTGTACAGGTGGGTTTTGATGGCGGCGGGGGAGAGGCTGGGGCTGAGGCAGCGATCGCTAAAGCCAAACCCCAATAGGTCCAGGGCCCAGGTCTGGCGGTGCAGGGCCAACTCCGGTAGCAGGCGCCGAAATTCCAGCAGGGAACTGTCGAAGCCGTGCAGCAACAGCACCGGAGCCAGGCCCACCCCGCTCAGGGCATAGGTGGTAGGAATCGGCTCTGGGGTGAGGGGGGTAAACACTAGCCTTCGCTGCACCAGGTTAGCCAGGGCAATGGAGGTGGGCTCCGTCAAGGCCTGGGCGGCGGTGGGTAACACCGGGTTACTCATAGTCGGCATAGAGACGGTCCAGTTCCTGTTGCATGGTCTGCCGCACCTGATCGTAGCAGTCCTTTACATAGTTGGGGTCGTGGGCCGCCTCCCGACCGTAGTGGGGGAAGGTGATCGGCGCACAGACCCGGGTGTGGAGGGGCACCGGCAGGGGCAAGTTGGGTAGGGGCCCCAGGGCCAGGCCCCAGGGCAACCCCAAGTAGATGGGAAAGGCGCCGGGGTCGATAACCGTTGGCCAGGGTAACCCCCAGCGATGCAGCCCCGCCAGGGCGGGGTAGAAATCCACCAGCACCTGCAGGGTGTCATGGGCCCCGTGGGACATCATCGGCACGATCGGGGTGTGCTCCAGCAGGGCCAGCTTGATAAACCCCCGTTGGCCAAAGAAACAGATCTGGCGGCGCTGGTGATGGGGCCGAAACACATCCCGAATTCCCCCTGGATAGACCAGCACCGCCGCCTCTCGTCGCAGGGCCTGAATGGCCAGGCGCGAGTCCGCCCGAATGCAGCCCACCCAGGCCGCCATCCGGGCCACCCCCGGAAACACCTGCCACATGCGCGGGTCCATCAGGGCGTAGGCGGGCCGCTGACTACCAAAGCGCCGCAGCCAGTCGTAGGTCATCATCACCGTGTCAGGGGCGGCCAGGCCACCGTTGTGGGAGCCCACCAGCAAGACTCGACCGCTGGCGGGAATGTGGTGCCAGCCATCGGTGCGCACCCGGAAATAGTGGTGGTAGATCCAGTCGTAGAAGGGGAGCAGGCGATCGATGCGGGCCGGGTCTCGATCCTCCAGGGACCAGCCGGTGAGGCGATCGGCGGAGGTGAGGCTGGCCTCTAGAAACAACTGGGCCACCGAGATCGCCGCCGGACCCAGCTGGCCCCAGGTGGTTTGGGCCGTTAACGGCTGGCTCAGGTCGGTGGGCATGGGGGCGGTTTCACTCCGAAGCAACATTACTGGGATACTGGGAGACGCTGTGATCTGGAGAAGTCCTTGACCGTTTTCCCGCCCCCCTCTGAAACCGATCGTCGCCAAGGCCCCCTCTACGCGGTGCTGGCCTACACCACCTGGGGCTTGCTACCCCTCTACTGGAAGCTATTTCACTCCGCCGGCGCCGTCGAGGTGCTCAGCCACCGCATGATCTGGTCTGCCCTGTTCCTGACGGTGATTTTAATTCTACAGCGGCGCCTGGGGGATTTGCTAGCCCTGGTGACATCCTACCCCACGGTGCGGGTGCTATTCCTGACCGCCAGCTTGCTCAGTGTTAACTGGGGCATCTACATCTACGGGGTGAATACGGGACAGGTGGTGGAGGCCAGCCTGGGCTACTACATCAACCCCCTGGTGACGGTCCTGTTGGGGTTGGTGGTGCTGAAGGAAAAACTCAGCCCCCTGCAGCAACTGGCCGTGGCTCTGGCCGCCTTTGGGGTGGGCTACTTTATCTGGAAACTGGGCACGGTGCCCTGGATTGCCCTCACCCTGGCGGTATCCTTTGCCCTCTACGGGTTGGTGCGTAAGTTGGTGCCAGTTTCTCCCCTGTTAGGGTTAGCCCTGGAGACCTGGCTGATCACCCCCCTCACCCTGGCCATGGTTAGCTACCTGGCCAGCCGGGGCCAGGGGCACTTTGGGAGTTCCCCTGGGATAACTCTGCTGTTCATGGGGGCGGGGGTAGCCACCTCCATGCCCCTGCTGTGGTTCAACCAGGCGGCTAAACGACTGCGCCTGGCTAGCCTGGGGTTTTTCCAGTACCTGGCCCCCTCCATTTCCCTGGGGCTGGGGGTGTTTGTCTTTCGGGAACCCTTTACTACCACCCATGGGGTGACCTTTGGCTGTATTTGGGCCGCCCTGGGGCTCTATTCTTTGGCGGCCTGGGCAGGGGGACGGGGGAAGGAGCGACGGGGGAAGTAGGGGGGAGAAAATTTGTTTTGGAGGGGGCAATTACATGGAAGCTTTATGGTACGGATCGGGCAACCATGGCAGATTAAAGAATGTAAACTGGTTCTCCTGGAGTTATGCACCATACCCTGGATCAATTGCGCCGTGGTCAATTGGCTGGTACTAAACGGCTGAACCTGGCGGCTGACCTGACCCGGTTTCCGGAGGAAATCTTTGATCTGGCGGATTCCCTGGAGGTGTTGGACCTCAGTCATAATCGGCTGAGTCAGCTGCCGGAGGATTTGCCCAGGCTGCATCGGCTGCGGGTGTTGTTCCTCAGCTATAACCAGTTTGAAACCGTGCCCGAGGTGGTAGGGCGCTGTCGGGGCTTGTCGATGATTGGCTTCAAGGGCAACCGCATTGCCCACCTGCCCGCCGAGGCCCTGCCCCCCCAGACCCGCTGGCTGATTCTCACCGATAACTGCCTGGAGGCTCTGCCTGATGCCCTGGGCTCCCTACCCGGGCTGGAGAAGTTGATGCTGGCGGGGAACGGGCTGCGCCGGTTGCCGGAGAGCCTGGCCCGTTGCCAGAACCTGGCCTTGCTACGGTTGGCCGCTAACCAGTTGCCGGAGTTGCCGGATTGGCTCATGGAGCTGCCGCGGCTGGCCTGGCTGGCCTACGCCGGTAACCCTGACCATGGGCAGCCGGGTGGGGCGGTGGATTCGCGATCGCCCCTACCCCCGATCCCCTGGGACCAGCTGCAACTTGGGGCCCTCCTGGGGGAGGGGGCCTCGGGGCAAATTTACCAGGGCACCTGGCACCATCCCCAGGGCCCCAGGGCGGTGGCGGTGAAGCTATTTAAGGGGCAGATCACCAGTGACGGTTCCCCCCGGGATGAGATGGCGGTCTGCCTGGCCGCCGGTCAACACCCCAACCTGATTGGGCCCCTGGGGGAAATTAACCACCACCCAGAAGCCAAAATCGGGCTGGTGTTGCCCCTACTGCCCAAGGATTACCGAGCCCTGGGGCATCCCCCTAGTTTGGCCAGCTGTAGCCGTGACACCTACCCTGAGGAGCGGCTGTTTAGCTTGGAACAGCTACTTCGCATCGCCACCCAAGTGGCCGCCGCCGCCACCCATCTGCACCAGCAGGGGATTTTACACGGCGATCTCTACGCCCACAACATCCTGGTTCATCCGGAGGGGCCAGCGCAGCTAAGTGACTTTGGGGCCGCCTCCTTCTATGGCCGGACCGCCACCCCCCAACTGGAGCGCCTGGAGGTACTGGCCTTTGGCTACCTGCTGGAGGAGCTGCTGAACCGCTGTCCCCAGGGTCAGGGGCAATCCCCCCAGGTGATGGCGGACCTGCATCGACTGCGGTGGCAATGCACCCTGCCCCAGCCCCGCCAGCGCCCCAACTTTGCTGATGCGCTGGAACAATTGCAGGCCCTGGCCACTGCGGCGGGGTCTCTGTCGGCCTGGGCTGGGGTGGCCTAGGCCAGGTGGGGGCGGAGACGGCTGACCAACTGGTCCGTAGGCAGCACTCCTTCAATCCGATCGACTGGTTGACCCACCTTGAATAAAACCAGGGTGGGGAGGGCGGTTACCCGATGCTGGGAGGCGATCTGGGGATACCTGTCGGTGTCAATTTTAATGATCTTGATCTGGCCCTTGAGCTGATCATTCACCTGGCCGAGGATCTCCGCCATCATCTGGCAGGGGCCGCACCAGGTGGCGTAAAAGTCTACCAGCACCGGCACTGGGGTACTGGATAGAACCTGATCAAAGCTATGAAATTTCTGTTTTGTAGCCATGGATTAGGGACTCCCCTGGCTTGTGGATAGGTTGGCTATCTAAAGTTTATCTAAACCAGAGGAGCCTCAACGGATTGAGCTAAATTTATTTATAGCCCTGGCCAACCGGTAGGGGGGCCTATGGGGCCTGCAGAATCTGCCGATAGTCCTCTGCCTTTAGCTGTCGCTCCATCAGAGCGGCCACCGCGGCGGCGGGGCTGATGGCTCCCCTGAGCAGTTGCTCCACCTGCTGGCAGATGGGCAGGGACAGGTGATCCCGTCGAGCGACCGCCATCACCACCTGGGCCGTATTCACCCCCTCGGCGGTGCTGCCCATCTCCTTGAGAATTTGCCCCAGGGTCTTACCCTGGGCCAGCCCGTAGCCCACCCGATAGTTGCGGCTCAGGGGGCTGGTGCAGGTGGCCAGCAGGTCCCCCAGGCCCGCCAGGCCCAGAAAGGTTTCCGGCTGACCCCCCAGGTGGGTACCGATGCGGATCAGCTCCGGCAGGGCCCGGGTGATTAAGGCCGATCGAGCATTGGCCCCCAGATGCAACCCATCACAGACCCCGACGGCGATCGCCATCACATTTTTCAAGGTACCGCCCAACTCCGCCCCCAGGGGGTCAGCGCTGCGGTAGATGCGAAAGCTTTCCGTCGCTAACACCCGCTGCACCGCCTCGGCGGCGGCGGGTTGGTTACAGGCCACCACCGTGGCCGCCGGTAGGCCTTGCTCGATTTCCACCGATAGGTTGGGGCCCGACAGCACCACCACGGCTTGGTGAGGGAAGGCGGCTTGAAAGATTTGGGAGGGGGTCAGGGTGGTGGCGGCATCCAGCCCCTTGGTGGCGGTCACCAGCAGGGTGGAGAGGGGCAGGGCCAGGGCCCCTAACCGATCAACCAGCTCCGGCACCCCCGCCATCGGCACCGCCGATATCACCAGGTCAGCCCCCGCCACGGCGGCCGCCAGGGTAAGATCCCCCCGCCGGGACCAGATCCGCACCGGGTGTTGGTTAGTGCGGGCCAGGTGGGCCAGGGCCTGGCCCCAGGCCCCGGCCCCCAGCACCGCCAGGGGATAGGGCGAGGGGGTGGCTAGCCGATCCCGATCCATGGCTTGAGGTTCAGTGGTCACTGTCGATCATCCGATATCGCTCCCTGCTCTAGCAAATTACCGGAAGACGGGCCAGCTCTAGCCCGCAGCACCTGCACCAGGATAACTAGATGATCGGGCCAGGGGGCCACTGCCACGATCGTTGCCCCGGTCACCGGGTGGGTGAGGGTGAGGCGCTCGGCGTGGAGGGCCTGGCCGGGTAGGTTGACACCGATATCCCGGCCAGGCCCGTAGGTGCGATCGCCCACCAGGGGATGACCGATGTGGGTACTATGGACCCGGATTTGGTGGGTCCGCCCCGTCTCCAGGTGATAGCGCAGGCGGGAGAAATTTCCCAGGCGTTCCTCCACCTGCCAGTGGGTAACCGCCGATCGTCCCCCCCGCTCCAGGAGGACAATGGCCTGTTTTTTGCGATCCACCGGGTGCCGGCCCAGGGGTAGGTCGACTCTGCCAGCTGCGGTGGTGGGGGCGCCGTAGACCACCCCAACGTACTCTCGTCCGGCGGTCTTAGCCTTGATCTGGGCCTGGAGGTGGCGGTGGGCCAGGTCAGTTTTGGCCACCACCATGACCCCACTGGTGTGCTGATCCAGTCGATGGACAATGCCGGGCCGCTGGATACCGCCAATCCCCAGCAGTTGATCGCCGCAGTGGGCCAGCAGGCCATGCACCAGGGTGCCACTCTGATGGCCCGGGGCCGGGTGAACCACCAGCCCCGCCGGCTTATTTAGAATGATTAGCTGATCGTCTTCGTAGAGGATGGCCAGGGCCATGGGCTCGGCGGTCAAGGCCAGGGGCTGGGCCGCCGGGATGGTCAGGTGGATGCGATCGCCCCCCTGCACCGGGGTGTTTTTATCGGTGCAAACCTGCCCATTGCGACTGACGTAGCCCCCGTCGATCAGCTTTTGCAGCCGACTGCGGGAGAGTTGGGTAACCCGATCGATCAGCCAGCGATCAAGCCTTTGGCGCTGGCCTGAAACCACCGTCAAGGCCAGGGTCTGATCGGGCTCCAGGATTGACTCAGGGGCTACCATGTCAAAATACCCATGCGGATGGCGAGACTTGAACTCGCAAGGCGTAAGCCACACGCCCCTCAAACGTGCGTGTCTACCAGTTCCACCACATCCGCCGATAGGAATCGCCCGTCGCCAGGTTAAGAGGGATAATAGCCTAGCTTCACAGCTTCAATATACTATCATAGCCTACCGCCACCCTAGGGAGCCAGATAGGCGATCGGTTCAGAGGGCTCAAAGTTGGCGTTGATGTTACCGATCAGGGCATCATTGCCCTCAACCCTGACCCGGCGACCCCCCGAGCCCGGCGAGAAATCCAGGGCTTTCAGGTCTACCCAAACAATGTTGGGGCTCAAGGCCGACTCAAAGTAGTAGACCCGATGGCGCTGATCAATCACCGTGCGCCAGTAGGTGGGGGCCAGGTTAGGATGATCCGGATCCGCCTGGCCCCAGGGTACGGACACATTCCGCATCACACTGAAGACTCCGGCCACCACCTGCCGCCTATCGGTAGTCTGGGGCAGCTTTTCCAGATAGTCGGAGGCCCGCACAAACCGGTCCTCCGACTGGTGAGATCCCGGCAGGATGCGGCTGCGGTCTTGCCGGGCCCAGTAGGCGTTAAGGGCTAGCTGCTGAAGGATTAGGTTTAGCTGGGATCTTCCGGCCTAACATCCCCCATCCACCCCGTCCTGGGCCTGCTGGTCAAAGCTATAACTTATCGGCCCAGATGATCTGCGACTGGGGCTCCCGACTATGATGGAACAGCAATCTGGCGAGGCATCAATCCATGGGCAATTGGTTTACCACTGGGGGCGTGGTGATGTGGCCCCTGCTGCTTTTTTCCCTGGTTACCCTGGCCTTGGTGCTGGAGCGCAGCTGGTTTTGGCTGCGCCTCAGTCGGCAGCAACGTCAGCTGGTGGGGGATATCCTCACCCTCTACCAGCAGCACCCGGAGCGGGCCCTAGCCAAACTCAAACAGTATCCCCACCTGCCCCTGGCCCGCATCTTTTTAGCCGCCCTCAGCCTGGGGGAGGCCACCCCGGAGGAATTTACCCTAGCCCTGGAAAGTGCGGCCCAGGCGGAACTCCCCCTGCTGAAGCGGTTCCAAACCCTGTTTGAAACCGTGATTGGCGTTGCCCCCCTGCTGGGCTTGCTGGGCACGGTGCTGGGGTTGATAGAGGTGCTCTCCTCGATTCGCCTTGGGGAGGGGGGGATGGCCTCCAGCACCGGGGTTACCCTGGGGGTGGGGGAGGCCCTGATCTCGACGGCGGCGGGGCTGATCGTGGCGATCGCCACCCTACTCTTTGCCAACCTCTTTCAGGGCCTCTACCGCCGCCAGCGGGCCTTTCTGCAGGAGGCCGCCGGTAAGCTAGAGATTCTGCACCGCCGCCACCTGCGCCAGGCAACCCGGTCCGCCAGGCCAGATTCCTGGCGATAGTTTATGGACTATCCAGGGGATTTGTTATGGTAGTCTCCCCTTGCCTGCCCGAATGAATAGGGTAGAGTGGAAAAGATGCTGGAGCTTCTTAGCCCAGGGCAACCCATAGGGCTCTGCACCTTAGGCTGTAGCAAGTCCGTTGCGAGTCCTGGCTTAACCAGGCAACTGCCTGCTATACTGCACAGCGAAATCAGCCTGTCCCCAACTACCCTTCAGTCAGGAGTATTCCAGTCTATGGCAGACCAAAAGTACCTAACCCTTACCGCTGAGAACTTTTTTAGCGAGGTTCTCCAGAGTGATGTACCGGTCCTGGTGGATTTTTGGGCGGCTTGGTGCGGCCCCTGCCGCATCATGAACCCAATCATTGATGAGTTGGCAGAGATCTTTGACGGTAGGGCTAAGATCGCCAAACTAAACGTTGATGAAGAAAATGAATTAGCCCTACAGTATCATGTTAACGCTATCCCCACCCTGATTCTGTTTCGCAAGGGAGAACGCATGGAGACCATTGAAGGGGTGGTGGCTAAGGACTTGCTGGAAGCCAAACTAACGGCGTTATTACCCCCTAGTTCCCCAGCAGTGGCAGTAGTAGGGTAACAAAGTAAAACACCAGGGCCCCAGTGAAAACGTAGCTATCGGTGCGATCGAGGATGCCACCGTGACCCGGAATCAGGTCTCCCGAGTCCTTAACGCCAGCATCCCGTTTCATCAGGGACTCGGTCAAGTCCCCCAGTAGACTAGAGGTGCCCACCATCACCCCCAGGGCAATACCGGAGAGGGGCGCCAGGGGCCACTGCAGGCTGTGGCTCCCCGCCATCGCCACCAGGGTACTGGCCACCATGCCAAACACGGCCCCCTCAACGGTTTTCTTTGGGCTGATGTTGGAGAGAGGGGTGCGGCCAATCACCTTGCCGGCGGTGTAGGCGCCAATGTCGGCGGCCCAGATACAGGCAAAGGCCAGCAGGGTGAGGTTCAGGCCTGGGGGAAGATGCTGCCAGTCCAGGGGCCAATCAGGCCAGTAGCCCCCCAGGGGCAGGTTACTTTTACCGGCCTGGCCCAGATCCCGCAGACGAATCCAGAAACTGGGTAGATAGCCGCCGTAGAATAGCCCCAAAATGGAGGCCGCCACGTCAGCGATGGTGGCCACCTGGGGCTGAAACAGCAGGTAAAAACAAATAAAGGTACCCACCAGGGGTAGCAGGGCATCCGCCAGGGACGGAGCCAGGTGAGCGGTCACCAGAATTAGTTGGCTAACCACCAGGGTGGTTTTGGTGGCGGGTAAAATTCCCTTGGCCTGCACCAATCGAAAAATCTCTAGCTGGCCCAGGAATACGATCACCCCAAACCCCAGGGTAAAGTACCAACCACCTAAAAGAATCATGGTCAGGGCCACCGCAATGGCGACCACCGCACTAGTAATCCGAGACCATGGCATAGGCTAGGCAGCGGTAGAAAGGGTGATAGTAACATAACCCCTTTTAGACAAACCTCCCTAAGAGGTTGTTTGAAAAGGGTTCAGGTATAGTTCGCCGCCAAGGGGTCGCTAAAATACTGATACTGAATTTTGCGGTGATTATCCTACTCCATAGGTGTAGTGTGAGACTCTCTTTGGCTTTTCAAACAACCTCTAAAAGGGGTTAGAACCCTGGTATTGTAGCTGTGCTGGCCCTAGGGCTAGCACAGCTACAGCAGAAAAGTTAAGGTGGACTACTTTATGGTCACCTTGGCACCCGCTTCCTCCAGTTCCTTCTTGGCCTCTTCGGCGCCATCCTTGGCTACCCCTTCCTTGACGGCCTTAGGCGTGGATTCCACCAATTCCTTGGCTTCCTTCAGACCGAGGCCCGTCAGCGATCGCACCACCTTCAGGATAGCAATCTTCTTGTCAGCCGGGACGTCCTCCAGCACCACGTCAAACTCGGTCTTTTCCTCCTCGGGCTCAGCGGCGGCGGCCCCACCGCCCCCCGGCATCGCACCGGGGGCCATCATCATCATGCCACCGCCAGCGGAGGCGGAGGCATCGACACCAAAGGCCTCCTCAATTTGCTTGACCAGCTCAGAGGCCTCTAGCAGGGAGAGAGACTTAAGCTGTTCGAGAATTTCATCGGTTTTAGCAGACATGGTTTAACCTTTAACTCCTGGTATACAACAACAAACTTGAACCAATATCGGACCGGACTCGTGATCTCAGGCCGCGTCCTGACCTTGCTCGGAGACGGCCTTGACCGCCCGAGACAGGGAAGCCGGTACTTCCTTGATGCCCACCGCCAATTGGGTCGGTACGGCTTTGATGCCCACCGCCACCCGGGTCGGCATGGCCTTGATAGCTCCAGCCAAGCGAGCCATCAGTTTTTCCTTGGAGGGCAGCTCGGTAATCGCCTTCACCTGATCCTCGGTGAGGGCCTGACCTTCCATCACACCGCCCCGGAGGATGGTCTTCTTAGACTCCTTCTGGAAGGCCTGGTACTCCTTAATGGCGCCCCCAAGGTCCTCCTTGACCAGCAGGAAGGCGGAGGACTGCTGTAGGAACTCGGTCATCGGTTCCCAGGTGCTGTTCCCCTCTACGGCGATCCGCATCAGGGTATTTTTTGTCACCTTGCAAATCGCCCCCTTGGGCCGCAGGCGATCGCGCAGGGCGGTCATTTCCGCCACACTCAACCCCTGGTAATCAATCACCAGGGCCAGTTGGGCCTCCTTCAGCAGGGCCTGAAGGTCAGCCACAATCTCCTGTTTGTTCGCTAGGGTTCTCCCCATATCAATCTCACCTCCTTGTTAGCGGGGATAGAAAAGCTTCTACCCAATGTTCATCGGTCTGATTCATTGCTTTAGCCAGCACCCTTAGGACAGGGTGAACCGGAGAACCCCAGGAACTGGTAGTTCTTCTGGCTCACCGCCGCCCCCTTACAGGGGCTAGGGCTAAAGCGCCCAGCGTTGGCTGTCCCGTCAGGGTTTCCGCCAGGGTTGTTAAAAACAGGGTTCAACAACAAACCCCAGCGCCAGGCCGGGGTTTGACAAAGAATGGAACCAACCCCCCAGATGAGGGGTGTAACACTCTGGTCAACCTCGGCAGGACTTCAGCATGGATGCCATGCACCTGCTGTCTTCGGTCACCTATGTAATTGTGGGTGGTATGGGCTGGTTCGAATCTCCGATGAATAGTAGGACTTAGCTCGGTTTAGAGCAGCCTTGGGGCTAAGCTCTAGGCCGCATCGGCCAGCTTTAGATCCCGCAGGGCATTAACATCAAGGCGAATCGCCGGACCCATGGTGGAGGCAATGGTAACGGTGCGCCAGTAGCGCCCCTTTGCCCCGGAGGGACGGTTGCGGTCAATACACTCCTGCAGAGCCTTGAGGTTAAGCAGTAGATCTTCCGCCGGAAAACTCGCCTTGCCAAACATAACATGGACAATGCCCGTTTTATCTGCCCTGAACTCTAATTTGCCGGCTTTAAATTCCGAAATCGCCTGGGGTAGATCAAAGGTAACGGTACCGCCCTTGGGGGAAGGCATCAGCCCCCGGGGACCGAGCTGGCGGCCCAGCTTGGCCACCTGGGGCATAACATCGGGGGTGGCAATCAGGATGTCGAAATCCATCATGCCCTTTTGAATTTCGTCGATCAGTTCCTCGGAACCAACTAGATCAGCTCCGGCGGCTGTGGCCTCCGCCACCTTCTCCCCCTTGGCAATCACCGCTACCCGGATAGTTTGCCCCGTCCCCTTGGGTAGGATGACGGTGGTACGCAGTTGCTGATCCGTATACTTAGGGTCGATGCCCAGTCGAATATGGGCTTCGGCGGACTCAGTAAACTTAGCAGTGGCGGTTTCCTTGAGAAGCTCGAGAGCCTCAAGGGGCGTGTAAAGCCGATCCTCCACCTTAGCCTGAGCAGCCTTCAGCCGCCTAGAAACCTTGCTAACCATATTTTCTCCTTGGGGTGATGACGAAGCTTGGCCTCTTCCCCGATGATGAACACTGTACCAATGGCTTGGGTCAGCCAACCGAATCTGGCCTAATCCAGCTCAGGGCTGGTTAGTCAGCAACGGTGACCCCCATATTGCGAGCGGTACCCTCGACAATTTTCATGGCTGCCTCCACGTCGTTGGCATTCAGATCGGGTAGCTTGGTTTCGGCAATTTCCCGCAGTTGAGCCCGACTGATGGAGCCTACCTTTTTAGTGCGGGGTTCACCGGAACCCTTGTCAATGCCAGCGGCCTTTTTGATCAGCACGGAGGCAGGAGGAGTTTTGAGGATGAAGGTAAAACTACGGTCCTCAAACACCGAGATTTCCACCGGTACCACCAGCCCCACCTTATCCTGGGTACGGGCGTTGTACTCTTTGCAAAAGGCCATAATATTGACCCCATGCTGACCCAGGGCCGGACCAATGGGCGGCGCTGGGTTAGCCTTGCCAGCCGTGATCGCCAGCTTAATCAATGCAACAACTTTCTTGGCCATTCACTAACTCTCTTTTTCCACTTGATTGAATTCCAACTCCACGGGGGTATCACGCCCGAAGATCGATAGAAGGGCCTTGAGCTTACTCCGTTCAGGGCTGACCTCCACCACTTCCCCTTCAAAGTCTTTAAAGGGACCGGAAAGCACGGTGATCTTATCCCCGGGGGCCATATCCACCTTCACCACAGGCTTGAGTTCCTCGGTGCGTTTGAAGATGCGCTTCACTTCCCCAGGGCCGAGGGGCATGGGTTTAACGTGACCGCGGCCACGACCGTAGGCCCGACGCTGCTCCGCTCCGACAAAGTTGATCACGTGGGGGGTGTTTTTCACCACCGACCAGCTTTCATCATCCATGTACATTTTCACCAAGACGTAGCCCGGGAAAACCTTCTCATCGATGTTCTGCCGACTACCGTCCTTACGGAGTTTAATGGCTGGGGTTTGGGGAATTTCCACCTGAAAGATGCGGTTGGACACCTCCAGGGTGCCAATTCGCTGTTCCAGATTGAGCTTGACCCGCTTTTCACAGCCAGAGGCCACCTGCACCGCGTACCAGCGAGCTCGTCGCTGGAAAAAGCTGGAGGACTGCTCCTCATTCTCCGGTACCGTCTCCTCCGGCAGATCAGCAAAGCCAGACTCCTCAGCAAAGTGTAGGGAGTCCGAATCGTTGTCAAAGTCCTCGAAGGTCAGTGCCATTAGAATACCTGCTTTGAAACCCAGCCAAATAGCTGATCCACCAAATAAATCAGGCTAGCAGAAAGGCCGACCATCAAAATGACTGCGGCTGACTCGCTAATCAGCTGCTGACGGCTAGGCCACACCACCTTACTAAGCTCCTCCCGAGCCCCTTGAAAAAAGCTGCCCGGATCAAAACCTTCGCCGGACTCCTTCAGCTCTGCGGGCTTACGAGTCGATTCGCTAATGCCTTCTTTTTTAGCCACTGGCTTTCTCCTGTTGGATGGTGACCCCCCCGATGGTGGCCTGCACGGCACCCATAGGCCCAGGGAAATCAATGGGTTGGGATAGGTACTGCGGCGAGAAGTTAGGTGTGTCTGACTCAGAAACCCCAAATTCTTACCCTAGGGCAGGAAACCTAAAGTAGGTTCAGCACTAGGACTCAGCGCGCCCTGGAGGACTCGAACCCCCGACATCGGGTTTTGGAGACCCGCGTTCTACCAACTGAACTAAGGACGCATAGGGCCGCAGTTACCTGCCATACTAGCGTATAACCCCTCGATAAAGTTTACTAGATCGGACGGTCGAAACGCTGTTTAAGCCGGGTGGCCTTACCCACCCGATCGCGCAGATAGTAGAGCTTCGCCCGACGGGCCTTACCCCGGCGCAGCACCTTAATATCGGCCACCTTAGGGGCATGGAGCAAAAATACCCGCTCCACCCCGACCCCCTGGAAAATCTTACGCACGGTGATGGTGCGATTGATACCGCCATTGCGCATGGCAATAACGGTGCCTTCGTAGGGTTGAATCCGTTCCTTTCCCCCCTCCTGAATCCGGACGCCGACCCGAATGGTGTCACCGACGTAGATATCAGGCAGGTCTGTCCTTAACTGCTCCGCCTCAATTGAGCGGATGATATCCTCTGCGTTCATAGAGCCTGCAAATGTGAACAGTTTACAACTATAGACTATAAAACCCTACTAACACAACCGTTGATCGCAACTCTCCCAGCCGTGACCCGCCATCTCAGCCATTTCCTCCCTAGCCGTCTGGTCAGGGGGCTGCCCCCTGTGCCACCCTGGAAATAGTCAAGGGGTTATGGCAAAATTATCAATAGCACATTAGTATTATATCGCTGACGACGCTGATGATCAGGAGGGGGCCATGGCCCATCCAACCATATCGCCCCAGGCCGAGGTGATTGGCACCGTCAAGGGGCCGGGGGAAACGGGCAACCAGTATGTCTTCATTACCGCTGACACCGGTCAGGTCAAGATTGGCGAGTTTGTCTATTACACCGCCCCAAGCTCGGGGACGGCGGACAGCCCGCAAATTCTTGGCAAAATATCCCAGCGGCGGTTAATTGATCACCTCCCCGATCGCCTGTTTGCTGACCCTGACATTAGCCCGGAGACGATCGCCAGCCTGGTGGGGTTTGCCCATCCCAACCCCGAGCTCTACGAAGTCACGGTGGAGGTGATCGGCTACTTTCATCCTGGCCTGGGGTTTATCAACCCGCGCCTGGCCCCCAACCCCGGGGCCAGGGTCTACCTGGCGGATGACGATAGCCTGCGCCAGATTATTAACAAAAGGCCTCCCCAAAGCGTCGGCTCCGCCCACATTGGCTCCCTGCTACTGCGGCCCGGGGGGCGGGTACCCGTTAGCCTTGATGTGAAGGAGTTGGTCAGTACCCACATGGCCATTCTGGCCGGTACCGGCTCTGGCAAGTCCTACACCGCTGGGGTGTTAATTGAGGAGTTGCTCAGCCCCTATAACCGAGCGGCGGTGCTGATTTTTGACCCCCATGGGGAGTACGGCACCCTCACCGATATGCGGGGCCACCCTAGTTTCGCCAGCGACGATGGCTACAGCCCCGAGGTGAAAATCCTCACCCCCGATGATATTCGCATCCGCATGTCCTCCCTGGATTACTACGATATCCTCACCCTGCTGCCGGATATGAGCGATCGCCAGCAGGCCATCCTCAATAAGGGCTTTAGCCTGCTGGGCAAACATCGGGTGAAGGGCAGTGAACACCGCTGGGATGCCCAGGATCTAATCTCCGCCTGCTACGAAGCCGATCGCAGCACCGACGACGAGGGTAACGAAAAAACTGGGTCCTCCGCTCCCGCCCTGGAGTGGAAGTTGGGCAAGCTGGAGCGATCGGACTACTTCCACCGCTTCGAACACCTGGCCCCCAAGGATTTATTTACCCCCGGTCAGGCCACGGTGCTGCAGATGAATGAGATTAGCCAGGAGGAGCAACAGGTGATCTGTGCGGCGGTGCTGCGCCAGAGCTACCAGGCCCGGATGAACACCGCTAAGGAGAAAATTAGCCCGGAGGATGAAAATTACCTGCCCTACCCGGTATTTATTTTGATCGAAGAGGCCCACCGCTTTGCCCCCGCCCACGAACCCTCCCGCTGCAAGCAAATCCTCCGCACCATCCTGAGTGAGGGGCGCAAGTTTGGCATGGGGGTGGGGCTAATTACCCAACGCCCCGGTAAGCTAGACTCCGACGTGCTCTCCCAGTGCATGAGTCAATTCCTCATGCGCATCGTCAACCCCGTGGATCAGGAGAGTCTCAAATACGGGGTTGAAGCCGCTGGTCGGGACCTGCTGCAGGAGTTACCCGCCCTGACCAAGGGCCAGGTGATCGTGTCGGGGGCCTGCGTCAATACCCCGGTGCTTTGCCAGGTGCGCCAGCGCCAGACCCAGCACGGCGGTGAAACCATGGATGCCCCCGCCACCTGGCTGCGCTATTTCCAACCCGGCCAGCAGCAGTCTCGCCGGCTAGAGCAGGCTCCCCTGGCCAGGGCCAAATCCGCCGAGACCTTTGGTGGCGTCAGTATTGAGTAGCTATTGAGTAGCCCTGCCAGGACGGAGCCGGGATCTCCGCTAGCCCTCACTGATCAGTTTCAGCAGGTCTTCCGTGGATACCTTACCGCTGAGGTCAGCCCCCTCCAGCAGGCTATCCGCCAGGTCGCGCTTTTGCCGGTGCAGGTCAACGATCTTTTCCTCAATGGTGTCCTTGGCCACCAGGCGGTAGATGGTGACGGGGCGCTGCTGGCCGATGCGGTGGGCTCGATCGCTGGCCTGATCCTCCACGGCAGGGTTCCACCAGGGGTCCATGTGAATCACGTAATCGGCGGCGGTGAGGTTGAGGCCAGTGCCACCGGCCTTAAGGCTGATCAAAAACACATCCCCCTCCCCCGACTGGAAGGCATCCACCCGTTTTTTCCGGTCCCTGGCGGGGGTGCGGCCATCCAGGTACTGGTAGGTGACCTGCTGACTCTCCAGGTACTCCCGCAGAATGGTGAGGTGATCGACAAACTGGCTGAAGACCAGGGCCTTATGGTGGTTGCTCAGCAGGTCCTCCAGGATTTCCCCAAAGGCCTCCAGCTTGGCACTGGGTAGGGGGGTCTCGGCACTGACCAGACGGGTATTACAACAGGCCCGTCGCAGCCGCATGATCTCCGCCAGCACCTGAAGATGTTTGGCCCCGGCTTCCCCATTGGTTTCGCTGAGCTTGGCCACGGCCTGGCGACGCAGCGCTTCGTAGAAGGCCATTTCCTCGGTACTGAGCTGCACTTGCAGGGTGATTTCCGTCCGGGCCGGCAGTTCCTCCAGCACCTGATTTTTGGTGCGCCGTAGGATAAAAGGTTGGATCAGCTGCTTGAGGCGGTTACGGGTGGCGGTATCCTGCTGCCGCTCAATGGCGTTGGCAAACCTCTCGCTGAATTGGTCCTGGGAACCTAGCAGGCCCGGGTTGATGAACCGAAACAGATTCCAGAGTTCCCCCAGGTGGTTTTCGATCGGGGTGCCGGTGGTGATCAGCTTGAAGCCCCCCTGGAGTTTCATGGCCGCCTTAGACCGCTTGGTGGTGGAATTCTTGATGGCCTGGGCCTCATCTAGAACGATGGTTTGCCACTGCACCTGGGCCAGTCGTTCGGCCAGGTCGTCCTGCTGTAGTAGGCCGTAGCTGCACACCAGCAAGTCAAAGGGTTGCAGGTTGTCCAGCAGCTGTTGGCGATCGCCGCTGCCAAACTGAATCGGGTTGAGGGTGGGGGTGAATTTTTGGGCTTCGCTCAACCAGTTCATGCAAACCGAGGTGGGGGCAACGATCAGGGTGGGTCCCTGGGGTGCCCGGCTGAGGATAACCGCCAGGGCCTGCACGGTCTTACCCAGCCCCATGTCATCCGCCAGGCAGGCCCCCACCCCCCAGTGGGCCAGCCGGGCCAGCCAGTTAAATCCTTCCTGTTGGTAGTCTCGCAATTCCGCCTGTAGGGTGGAGGGCAATTGGGGCTGGAGGGTTTGGGCCTGTTTTAGCCGTTTGATGTGGTCTCGCCACTGCTTATCGGCCTTGAGTTCTCCCACCTCATCGATCCACTCTTCCAGGGCGGCGGCGGCCAGGGGATGGAAGCGTACCCCGGCCCCACTGGGCTCGGAAAAGGTGCGCAAATCCTCCAGGCGCTTGCGAAACTCCTGGGTCAGGGCAAGAAATTGCCCATCCGCCAGTTTTACAAACCGCCCGGGGGAGGCCTGCAGCAGCTCCAACAGGCGCTGCATATCCATAACCTGATCCTCCCCCAGCTGGATTTCACCGGTGGCGGCAAACCAATCCCGCTGTCGCTGAATCTGCACCTTAAAGCTACCCAGATTGACCCGATGGGCAATGCGCATTTTCTCCCCCTCAGGCCATTCCACCACCGCCCGGTCCCCCAGATCCTGGAGCTCCAGCAACAGCTCCAGGCAGTCCTCCGGGTCAGGGATCAGCCATTCTCCCTGATCCGTTGACAGCCGTTCTAGGGTGGGGCAGGCCTGCTCCACCGCCAGGGCCAGGCTTTTTTCCTGGGCCAGATCGCGCTGGGTTTGGAGGCGTTTCCCCTGGATGTCGGCAATTACCAGTTCACCGCCACTACCCGGTCGGTAGTAGGGGCCTCCCTCGCCGAAGGGGCGGGTTAATAGGGAGACCTTTAGACCTTCACCGGCGGGTAACAGGTGAAGGTGGGGTTGGGGCTGGGCGGCAACGGTTTCGGCATCGGCCACCCCGCCGCCAATGTCAGAGTGCACCGTCACCAAGCCTGCCACCGCACTAATCGCCGCCAGCACCTGGTCCTTAGCCGCCGCTGGCACCTCCAGCTGATTTTTCGGTCCCAGTAGCTCGGCAATCCGACGGTGGTTGGCAGTAAACTCCACTACCCTGAGGCGAGTGAGGGTTTCCTTAGAGAGGGCCAGGGCCCTGCCCTCTTTGACCTCTGGCTGCAGGGAGATGGCCAGTTTACCCTCCTTGGCCTGGCGCACCGCCAGAGCCGGTTCTCCCTTGACCACCTCCACTGGCGTGGTGGGGCTGTCCTCCCAAAACACCAGGGGATGGCCCACCAGGGCGGTTAGGGCTTGCTCCCGAAACTTATAATTGTCATAACTGTAGGCGTCGGGCACCAGGTGGGCACAGACCTGCAGATCCTGGGGGGTCAGGTAACCCAGGTTGCTCCCCTCGGTTTTCAGGCGGCGCAGACTGACCACCCGGCCCCGACTCCAGCCCCCCTTAGCACTGAGTTTTTGCTCCTTGGGTTGTAGTTGCCAGGCGCCGTTGCCATAGAGGGTTAATAGCCAAATCAGACGGTAGTCCGAGACCGAGGCAGGGGTGGTCTGGGGGGCCACGGTGGTGTTCAAACCCATCAGGGCTGCTAGGGAAAGCTCCCAGGGTTCCTTGGGGCTGGCCAGCCCCGCCAGGGGCTGAATCCCAGTGGCCTCCCGCAGGGCTGATGCCCGCTGGCCGTAAACAGGTTCTGAGGTGAGGCGGGCTAGCAGCTCCGCGGTCTCCAGGACAAACCAATGGTAGCCCCCTGCCTCCGCCGCTGTATAGAGCTCCTTGAGGGCCGCCGGCAGCCGTTGCCGGGCATTGTCCAGGTCAACCCAGTAGAGGCTGAGGCAATCGATCAGGACTGTAAAGCTATGATTATCCTCCAGGCGGCTGACGGGGGTGTTGGTCAGGTAAAACTTAGCCTCACCATGGCCCTGTAGCACCTGGCTGACCCGTTCCAGACAGGTGTAAATCACCTCTAACCGATGGCGCTGCCGCTGACCGGTGATTAGCTTGGCATAGCCCTCCGCTTCCTGCAGACGGGGGGAGGACCCCTCTCCAATCAGGGCCAGCACTAGAAATATCCCGGCTAACTCATCAAAGTAGGCCTTGCGTTTGCCGGTTTGCTTGCGCCGTTGCTTGAGGGCCAGGCTGTCGAGGGTAATGGTCTGGGGGTAGTCTCCCCGCAGGCAAGCGAGCCACCCCTGCAACAGTAAACTGGCCTCAGGGTCCTGCTCCGCCAGCTGGTCAATGGCGGCGGCCGCCTGGGGCAATTGCCCCCGCACCAGCAGGTGGTGAATCCAGATTTCCTGTACCTGCACCGCAAGTGACCCGGTGGGGTCCCGGCATTCCCCGTCCATCAGGGCAAAGATCTCCTCCGCCGGGGTGAGGTTCATCAGGGCATAGGAGCTAAGGCTGGCGAGGGCGGCCTGGTAAAGATCGGCATCGGCCTTGAGGGTGACAAACCAGTCGCGATCAAAGGGGTTGTTGCACACCAGGTTAAACACCTGGGCGGTGGAGATGCCGACGGTGGGGATGAAGGTGATACTGTCGTAATAGTCGTCTAATTGCCGTTCCATGTAGGCCCAGTCACAACGGTAGAGACCGATGCGGAGCTCCCGCAGCAGTTGCCCTTGGTTTTGAAATAGGCGCTGGGATCCGCGCCACTGGGCAACGGGAATCGGCAGAACCTGCTCCACCACCGTCACCATGGCTTCAAACTGCCCCAGCCGCACCGCCTCGCGGGTGAGGATTTCCATCATCAGGGGGTGACATTGGCAGCCATAGCCACTGGTCGCCACCACCAACTCCTGACTGGTCAACTGCTTCCAGGTCTGGTTGAAGTCGTCGTTGGTGAGGGGGGAGGAGGGAGTGTGCTGGCGCCAGTAGATATCTATACACTCCCGCAGCTGTTTTTTTGCCACCGGGCTGAAGATAACCGACATCAGCTGCAGAATCTCCTGGTCTGGCGGTTGCAGCAGGGCGTAGCGCTGCTGCAGCTCTTGCCGTGCCCGATTTACCTCAGTAACGTTACTCATGGTGGCTAACCCCAGGTGGCTCCCCAAGGATAGGGGAAGGCTAACTTTTACAACAAGGTGACCAAGGCTACAGTAGTTTTACTGCCAACCTCGCACAACAGATAGAAGATGATACCCCTGATCAATCGGCGATGACTGTAGTCCCTCGAGTCAATTCCTCCAATCCTACCCTAGCTCCCCAGATTATTGTCTGTGGTTTGGGTCGCACCGGTCTGCGGGTGCTACAGTTGCTGCGGCAACAGGGGGCAGTGGTGGTGGGAATTAGCCACCATCCCCTACCCAGGGAGTGGGAACCGATGGTGGTGGGGGATCTGCGATCGCCCACCACCCTGCTGCAGGCGGGTATCCAACAGGCCCACACCCTGGTGCTGGGCACCTCCGATGACGCCCTAAATCTGGCCATCCTCACCCAGGCCCGCATCCTTAACCCCCAGATCCGGATCATTAATCGGCTGTTTAACATCAGCCTGGGGGAACGGCTAGACCGCACCCTGCCGGACCACGTTAGCCTCAGCGCCTCGGCCCTGGCCGCCCCCCTGTTTGCCTTTGCTGCTAAGGGTAACCGGGCCATTGGCCAACTGCGGTTATTTGACCTGACCTGGCCCATGTACGAAGAGGTGATCGAGGCCCACCATCCCTGGTGTGGTCAACCCTTGAAAACCCTCTGGGATAACCGCTCCCAGCTATTGATCTACTATCAGTCGGCCCAGACCACCATGGATCTGGTGACGGCGGTGGTGACCGGGCAGGTGCTGCAGCCGGGCGATCGCCTGGTGCTAGCTCGCCAACCCCAGCAACCGATGGTTAAGTCCCGCCAGTTGATGCAGTTCTGGCAACGGTTATGGGTCACCCTTGACCATGGTCGGCGCCGGGCCCAGGCCACTCTATTAGTGATGCTCACCTTACTGATCACCATTGCCATCGCCACCTTCACCTACCTGTGGCAAGACCTTAACATCACTTGGGTAGACGCCCTATACTTTTCCGTCGGCATGATTACCGGAGCCGGCGGTCAAGAACAGGTAGCGGAGCAGTCCACCCCTGTCATTAAGGTGTTTACCGCCGTGATGATGCTGGTGGGGGCTGGGGTGATTGGCATTTCCTATGCCCTGCTGAACGACTTTATCCTGGGAGCCCACTTCCAAAGCCTCTGGAGTGTGGCCCGCATGCCTCGACAACACCACTTCATTGTCTGCGGTCTGGGGGGCGTGGGCTACCGGATTGCTACCTACCTGCAGGCCACCGGCCATCGGGTAGTGGTGGTGGAGCAGGACCCCCATAACCGCTTCCTGCCCTCGATCAAGAGCTTGAAAATCCCGGTAATTCTCGGGGACGCCACCATCGCCTCCACCTTAACCACGGTAAATATGGCCTCGGCCCAGGCGGTGTTGGTGGTGACCAGTGACGATACGGTCAACCTGGAAGTTGCCCTCACCGCCCGCAGCATTGCCCCCCGAGTACTGGCGGTGGTGCGTATCTATGATGGCGAGTTTGCCAAACAGGTGCAACAGGTGTTTGAGTTTGACCAGGTGCTCAGCCCCATGGACCTGGCAGCCCCCGCCTTTGCGTCAGCGGCCCTGGGGGGGCGAATTTTAGGTAACGGCATGTCGGGGGACTTACTCTGGGTGGCCATCGCCACCCTGATTACCCCTAACCATCCCTTCATCCATCAGTCGATTCAAACCGTCGCCCAAAACGCCCACCTAGTGCCCCTCTATATTGAGTCCCCGCATCGAACCCTGCACGGCTACGATTTGCTGGAGGTGACCTTGGTAGAGGGGGATGTACTCTACCTGACGATGCCTGCCAATCGCCTGGATCAGTTGCAGCCCAGCCTTTCCAGCAGTCTTGGGGAATGGGGCAATAGGTTTAGTGGTTACCATTGACTCCCCTGGCGAATACTGCCATAGTTGAGCGTAATTACCTATGATGCGGGGATGGCTTTGATAACTTGGTAGTGATCGGCACTGCCTTCCATCAAGTCAGTCAACCGGCTTGATCCTTGATCGGGGTGAGATTTTCCCAGCGCGAGTCGTGGCCGTTGAGCCTGGGGTGAGGCTGCCTTAACTAGAGTTCTATTGATCTAATCGACACAATGCCCTATTCCGCCAAAATTCTAATTGCCGCTCTATTGCTTATCGGTAGTACCCAGGCCGGTATTAAGGCCATGGCACTACCCCTCTCCACGATGTTAGCCCAGGCCAGTAGCCGATTTCCAGTGCCTGAGAGCGTACCCACCGGTACCCGCCTGACCATTCAAGCCTCCCCTAACCTGGGGGTGGCCACCCAGGTGCTGAAGGATCGGTTTGAGTCCACCTACGAGGGGACGGCGGTGCAGGTCGATGTGACCAATAGTGAAGACGCCTTGACCGCATTGCAGGCTAGAGAGATTGACTTGGCGGCGATCGGACGTCCCCTAACCGAAGCAGAGCAGGCCCAGGGGCTAGTCACCGTGCCCCTGGAGAGGACTAAAATTGCCATCATCATCGGACCTGAGAATCCCTTTAACGGCAACCTCACCTTTGAGCAGTTTGCCGCCATGTTTCGCGGTGAGATTACCGATTGGTCTCAGGTAGGGGGGCTAGCCGGCCCCATTCGCTTTGTCGATCGCCCCGACAGCAGTGACACTCGCCGCTCCCTGAGCCAGTATGAGGTCTTCCGGGGGGCTCCCTTTGTCACCGGGTCCACCGCTGATCCGGTCACTCAGGATAGCACCGCCACGGTTCTGCAAGCCCTGGGCAAGGACGGGATTAGCTATGCCATCGCCGGTGATGTGGTAGGCCAGCAGGGGGTGAAAATTGTGCCCATGCACCAAACCCTACCGGATGACCCCCGCTACCCCTACTCCCAGCCCCGTTACTTTGTCTACAAGGGCACTGCCGGAGCTGCCGCTGCTGCCTTTCTGGGGTACGTGACCTCCCCCCCTGGGGTAGAAGCCCTGGCCAGGGTCACTCCGGCGGAAGCCGCCGCGATCGCCGCCGATCTGGAGACAGCTCCACCCCCCACTTCAGCTCCGGTGCCAACCCCTGCGCCTGTCCCCGCCCCTACGCCGGTACCCCCCCCACCTGCTACGGCGGGCCCCGAAGCCCGCGGTGGACTGGCCTGGTGGTGGTTGCTACCCCTGGCGGGGGTAGGAGCCCTGGGGGCTGCTGCCTGGGCCGCTAGTCGAAGATCTGGCCCTTCACCGGCCGTCCCTGCCCCAGAGCCGCCCCTGCCTGGCCCTGATCTAGCCGATCCCCCGTCACCCCCGGTGGCCGCCAGCGAGGCTGCCGTCGACTTGGCGGCCACGGCCAGCCCTGAGGATATCACCGTCGCGGAGTCACCGTTGGAACCAGATATCGAAACCCCTGAGTTTAACCTGCCGGTGACCGGTATGGCGGCGGTGGGGGCCGCGGGTCTGGCCGCCAGCGCCGTCGCCTCCCTGGCCAGCACAGAGGATCAGGCCACCATTGAGGCAGCTAAGTTCAACGTTGTTGGCCACCCGGTGGATGGTGACCTGGATCTCTCCACCATCGACGACGGTCTACCCCCCCTCCCGGATGGCTACGGCGAAAGTCGGATTGTGCTGATGCCCCGGGATCCCCAATGGGCCTATGCCTACTGGGATACCCCCGATGGTCACAAGGCGGAGCTGCGCAGTCAGGGGGGGGAACGGCTAGCCCTGCGTCTGTACGATGTTACAGACATCGATTTAAGCCAGCAGGCCCCCCATAGCATGCAGCAGTTTGACTGTGATGAGCTGGCCCGCCACTGGTATTTGCCCATTCCCATTAGCGATCGCGACTACCAGGTGGAAATTGGCTACCTGACCGGTGACGGTCGCTGGTTAGTGCTGGCCCGTTCCAACACCGTACGCATTCCCCCCGTCTATCCCTCCGACTGGAGTGAAGACCACTTTATGACCCTGAATTGGCAGGAAAGTCTGCGGGGCAAGACCCTGATGACCCTGGTCAACCCCCGCCTCAGCCAGGGTGAGACCAGCCTCCACGAGCAACTCTACGCCCTTTCCCAGCCATCGGAATGGGAACGGATCGCTGGTTCCGTATATGGCTCTATGCAGCACGTGCCCGGCTCCATGGCACCCCCGATCAGTTCCTACATCTTTCCCTCCGGGGTGGGGATGGCCGCCCTACCGACGGTGTCGGGTCTGGTGCCAACCCTCTCCGGCATTGGCCTCAATGTTTCTGGCTTGACCATGTCTGGGGTGGGCTTTTCCGCCTCCATGCCCCCGATCCGCCCTCGCAAGTTCTGGCTGGTGGCGGATGCGGAGCTGATTGTCTACGGCGCCACGGAACCCGATGCCACGGTCACAGTGGCGGGCCAGCCGATTCAGCTAAGCCCGGAGGGTACCTTCCGCTTCCAAAGCAGTTTCCCCGATGGCCCTATTGAATACCCAATCATGGCGGTGGCGGCGGACGGCGAACAAAGCAGATCGATCCATATGACCTTTGATCGCCAAACCCCCGATCGCCGCACCAACACCCGGGAGGAAGCCCAGGAGGAATGGCCTAGTCCCTAATCCTGGACGTAGGTGGCCCCACTCACCAGGGCCACCTCAGCTCGCACAAACTCTCGCCCCAGGTAGGCGGCGTGGTCAAGGTAGGTGACGGGGGAGGGGCGCTGGGGGTCCTCAAAAATGGCGATACAGATTTCCTTGGCGGTACGTCCGCGGTAGGTATGGCTGGGGACTCGCTCTACCTTGCCCCGCACCGGCAGGGGGATACCCGTCTCAGGGTCACAGGCTAACCCCTTGTCGTTGATGGTGTTGGTGAAATGCTGGGCACAGATCAGACCAGCGGTGCTATCTAGATAAATCAGAAAATATCCACCAGGATCCAGGTCAATGAAGCGTTTAGAGAGTTGATCATCAAGGGCTTGAGGCTGGACATGGAGAGGGGTGGCATTGTCGAACATGAGTATAGGAAAGCAGTTAGGGGTCGGAACTCAGAATCTAGAACCCAGTAGCCTGGCCACCTTCTGACCCCTGACTGCTGACTTCTACATGGCTTATTGATCAGCATTTGTTGGCTTAGGTTTGTACCCCATTAGCCTTCTGAAGATGTAGAGCCGGCAGCCACTACGGGGACTCGGTTAATGCCCGGCAAACACTTTTCTACCATGGCATGGCTTTCTTCTAACAGGTAGCTAAGAAAGGCCTGGGAAACCACCGACAACTGTTTGCCCGCCAGACTAGCCACGTACCAGTGGCGCTCAATGGGGAAATGCTCAACATCTAAAATGGCAAATTCACCACGGGTACCCTCGGAAATGATGGTATGCATGGACAGCACAGAAATACCTAAGCCTCCTGCGATCGCCTGCTTAATCGCCTCATTGCTACCCAGTTCCAGACGGACCTTAACCTCGATGTTATGCTCAGTGAATAATTTCTGGACCGCCTGGCGGGTACCGGACCCTGGTTCCCGCATAATGAACTGGTGGCCGTTGAGGGACTGAATCGGCAAATTGGCTTTACCAACCAGGGGGTGATCCTTAGGGCCAATCACCACCAGGGGGTTTTCTAAAAAGGGATAGATCTTTAGGTCAGGCTGATCGGGGGGCGAACTGATAACGTAGAGATCATCGTCATTGTTGGCCATGCGCTCCTGGATGTGCTGGTGATTGGTCACCTTTAGGGAGATATCAATGCCCGGGAATCGCTGGCAAAAGGGCCCCAGTAGGCGAGGGACGAAGTATTTTGCCGTGGTAATCACCGCCAGACGCAGCTGGCCCTGTTTCAGCCCCTTCAGGTCAGAGATGGCCATCTCGAATTGATCCAGCCCGCCGAAGATTTCCTGACAGGTTTCCAGAAGTTTTTGGCCGGCCTGGGTCAGGTAGAGCCGCTTACCAATCTGCTCAAACAGGGGCAGCCCCACCGCCTTAGTCAGTTGCTTGACCTGGATCGAAACCGTTGGCTGGGTCAAATACAGCTCCTCAGCGGCACGGGTAAAGCTACCATGGCGAGCTGTGGCCTCAAACACTTTAAGTTGGTGAAGTGTGGCGTGGATCAACCTTCTGCCTCCCTATGGGCGCTCAAAATTCCCTATAGATTTGATTCTATCAAATAATCCGTTACACTGGGTCAGATTCTATGATTTGAAATCATTAAAGTATAGCCGTAGCCACTTGTAAGGAGCAGAGGCGAGCCAGAAAGTCTGGCCAGCAATTGCTTTGACCGATCAATCCTGTCCTGGGGGTTCTGGCCAAAGCTATACTCTCCCCTGCTGCTTAAAACCTGAGGAATAGGACCCATGGATCGATTTGCTGCCCTGCGATCGCAGTTAACCCACTGTCATCACCTAACCCAGTCCTCCCCCCCTGGGGAGACCGACCTGTACCTGCAGGTCCTAGCTCTGCACCAAGGTTTCCAAAGCCAGGTTTTACCCCTGGAAGCCAAGGCTGACTCAGCTCTGCAGCCCATCCTGACTGAAATTAATCGTTCCCTACGGTTGCTGGAGGTGGATGTCACCTTTTGGCGGAGTAGTCGGCAAGCAATAACCCAGCAGCAGCGCCAGCAACAGATCGAGGCGCGGCTCGTTCAACTAGGACAGTTCCTGGAGATGTTGAGCCAGCGGCTGGGGGATTAGGCCCATCCCTCAGCCTAGGATCGGCTTACCAGGGCAGTGACAGCGGCTAATTTTGACTCATCAAGTTAATTAACTCCCGGGCCCGATCAGCCCCAGCGTCATCTCCCTGGCGCTCATAGAACAGGATGGCCAGCTCGATATTAGACCGGGCCTGGGGAGATAGCTCCTGACCCCAGAGGGCCAGTCCCAGGTTATAGAGAATGGCGGGATCATTGGGATTAGCCTCAGCCACCTTACGATAGGAAACGGCGGCCCGGAGATACTGCTGACGCTCCAGCAGCAGTTCCCCCAGGAGAGCATGGGCCGCCACCAGGTCAGGATTACTCTGTACCGCCTTAAGCAGATAGGTAAGGGCAGCCTCCCGATCATTGGCTTGATAAAGCAGATAGCCCATCTGGTAATTGGCCTCGGCATGGTCAGGATTCAGGGCCAGGACTCGGCGTAAATTCTCCTGGGCCGCGCTGGGGTCATTCAGAAGTAACTGCAGGCTAGCGGCCCGCAGGTATAGGCGGTCTTGCTTAGGGTTGGCCTGCAACCCCTGGATGAGGTAGGTCAGGGCCTGCTGATAGTCCCCCTGTTGGCTAAACAGATTGGCCAGGGCCTCGTAGGCTTGAGCATTACTGGGAGCTACCTGCAGCAGGCGTTCGTAGGTGGCCGTGGCACCGCTATCATCTCCGGCTTTGATCTGTAGATTAGCCATCCCCAGGTAGGCATTGACCTCCCTGGGATGACGGCTGAGGATATCTTGATAAACGGCCATGGCCTCGCCCTCTTCACCATTGCCGTAAAAGCTCTGGGCAAGGCCATAGCGGAAGGTCAAATTGTTAGGGTCCAGGGCGAGAGCCTGGCGGTAGGCGGCGATCGCTTCGGGGTATTTTTCCTGCTGGAGATAGAGGTAAGCCATACCAGAAAAGATCCGGGGTTGCTGCGGATCGATTTGGGCCGCCTGTTGATAAATAGCAATCGCTGCTCCGTAGTCCTTGGCGTTCACCCGGGCCTGCCCCTGTCGCAGTAGATCATTCAAGCGATCTTGTTGGGCGGAGCTGAGGTTGCTGGTTTGGGCTATCCACAGGGGAGAATCAGATGCCCTCTCAGCCTCCTGACCCACCCAGGGACTGAGCTCAGGGGAGGCTACCGTCGCTGCCTGGGCAACTGGGGTTAAGCAAGCTACCCAGCTCGCGAGGGTGACCCAACCGGCCATTTTGATCAGGGATAGGCGAATAGGCCTGGTCATGACCACCGGGTTTGCACCATCGGCAAGGCTAGGGCTCTGGTTCACAGGGAACACTCCTTTGTTAAGTTTCTAGTCGAATGGCAACAGTTGTTCATAATACTCCCTAGTTTGCCCCTATGGCTACCTTGGAAGCCAATGCCAGCCATTCTACGCAGTCATCAGTTTAGTTAGAAGAATAAAATCACGATCCCATTTGCCTTGCACCGAGATCCAGAGCTAGGGGTTAAAGCTATGGCAGATGAGTGGGGTTAGAACTGTCCTTGACCTTCTAGACAGTTCAAAATTATGGTGGCGGCGCGGTGGCAAACTCCGGGTTCCCCCAGATTTTGCCGCATGGTTTGGTAGCCCGCTAGCATGGTTTCCCGACTTTGGGGGTTTTGCAGCAGGTCTAGGGCGGCGCTGGCGATCGCCCCAGGGGTGGCCTGCCATTGCAGAAACTCCGGCACCAGCCCCCGATCCACCGCCAAATTCACCGGTGACACAAAGGGCACGTCAAATTTCAGTAGATAATGGCCAATCCAGGCGCTGAGGGGGTTGAGGCGATAGGCCACCACCTGGGGCACCTGCATCAGGGCGATTTCCAGGTTAGCGGTGCCAGATTTGGTAATCGCCACGTCGGCGGCGGCGATGGCATCGCTGGTGTGGTCGGTGACGATGCGGCCCCGCAGCCCTGACTGGGCCAGTCCCTGTTCAAAGCTGAATTGTAGGGTGGGAGAGGAGACCGGCATCAGGAAAAATAGGTCGGGACATTGGCGCTGTAACTCCTGAGCGGCAGCCAGAAACACCGGCATCAGGTACTTCACCTCCTGCCGACGGGAGGCGGGTAAGAGGGTGACCACCGGTTGGTCGGGGCTGAGGCCAAGCCGCTGGCGGGCCTGCCCCCGGTCTGGGGGGGTGGGGTAGCGGTCCACCAGGGGGTGGCCCACCCAGGTCACCTGGGCACCAAAGTCGCGGTAGTAATCGGCCTCTGCCTGGAAAATCGCCACCATGCGATCGCTACAGCGCACCAATCGCCGCGTATCCTTTTCAGAAAAGGCCCACACCCACTGCTGGGGAGCGATATAGTACACCACCGGTAGTTGGGGATGGTGGTGCTTCACGTAGCTACCCAACACCATGTTGGGGTTCATATAGTCGATCAGCACCACCAGATTCGGGGGATACTCCGCCAGCCAACGGCGAGTCTGCCGTTGCAACTGTAGGGCGGGCAACAGGTAGGGTAGCGCCTCAAACAGCCCCACCGAGCTAATGGTTAGGGTATTGCCCAGCAGGATGGCCCCGGCGGCGGCGGTGCGGGGCCCGGCCAAGGCCACAATTTCCAGGTCTAGATGGCGATCGCGGGCCACCTCCTGCAGGGCGGTGGTCAGCAGGGCTGCCTGCAAATCCCCAGAGACCTCACCGGTACTGATAAAAATCCGCTTTCTGCCGGAGGACACCATGGCACGCTCCATACCCTGGTTTAGTCCCCCTCGCCACTGAGATAACTACGGTGGGAGCGGGCCGGTAGGGGACCGCGACGCTGGGGATGCTGGGAGGAGGCTAACAGAAACCCCCGGAAGTGGCTGACTAGCTGGTTATCGGGCCACTGACTTAACTGCTCCAGGGCATCGGCAAAGGTCTGATCGGAGCGATAGACCAGGCGATAGGCCTGCTTGAGTTGGCGATAATTCTCTCCCTGGTGCTGGGATGCCAGCCCAGCCCGCTGTAACCCCACCTGGTTTAACCCCCGCACCTGGGCGGGGTTACCGTTCACCATGGTGAAGGGGGGCACATCCCGATCAATACGACTAAGGCCACCAATATAGGCATAGCGACCAATGTGGACAAACTGGTGCACCCCCACCAATCCGCTAATCCGAGCCCAGGACTCGACCCAGACATGGCCCGCCAGGGCCACGGAATTAGCCACCACCACCTGGTCTTCGATTACGCAATTATGAGCCACATGGGAGTAGGCCATCAACAGATTATAGTCACCCACCCGGGTGGATTCGCCAGCATTGGTGGCCCGGTTAATGGTTACCCCTTCCCGGATCAGGTTGTGATCACCAATATCAACCCGACTAATGGAACCATCGTACTTAAGATCCTGGGGTTCCAGGCCAATGGCGGTGCCGGGGAAAATGCGATTTTTGGCACCGATGCTGGTCTGACCATCGATCACCACATGGGCCCCAATCTGGGTACCCGCCCCAATGGTGACCCGCTCCCCAATGACTGCGTAGGGACCCACCTGAACCGTCGGATGGAGTTGAGCACCGCTGTGGATAACCGCTGTGGGGTGAATCAGAGTAGTAGTCAAGGGGTTGCCTCCGCAAGCCAGGGATGGAAATGGATGCACAGTGAGTTATGGGGAGCAGGGGGTAAGTCCAGACTTTGGCCGGTCTCTAGCCAGGGGTGGAGGGGGCATCAACCACGGAGAATATCAGATCCCCTTCGCAGACCAGTTGACCCTCTACTTCGGCACGCCCTTGCATTTTGCCAAAGCGCAGGCGCTTAATCGCCAATAACTCAACGGTCATGATCAATTGATCACCGGGAACTACAGGGCGACGGAACCGCACCTTATCAATGCCGGCAAATACGCACAGACCGTTAACCCCGGGTATTTGACTGAGCACCACTCCACCCACCTGGGCCATAGCCTCCACAATTAACACTCCGGGCATAATCGGCCGACCGGGGAAGTGGCCCTGAAAGTGAGGTTCGTTAAAGCTGACATTTTTAATGCCCGTAGCCTGTTTGCCAGGGATATATTCCGTAATCCGATCCACCAGAGCAAAGGGATAGCGATGGGGAAGCAAGCTGTAGATCTGCTCGGCGGAGTAATGGATGGTCTCCGGGGCAGGAGGGGTGAGGGCAGAGTCCTGGTCAGTCGGGTTAGGGCTGATCTCCGAGGTCACGGGATTTGATGAGGTTAGATTAATCACAATCGGCTTATGGCTCCCCTAGGCTAAATCCTGGCTACACGCGAGACAGGAGAAGGTGTGGCGTTGCTCAAAACGCTTATATAGTTGAGTCAACTGATCAAGTCAAAGGCTGAGTCCGAATTACGCCTACTAACTTACCGTAGCGACGGTTCTAATCGGCCCGGGCTGCTGACGGTCAAGACCTTGTCACCGCCTGGGCGGTGGTGACAGGGCAAGGAACTAACCCTGCCCATGATCTCAATGTATTGATTGTGCCACTATACGGTCTCCTGGGAGTGGTCAATCATGGTTTGGGCAATTTCTTGGGCCAGGCCGACGTGTAACCGATGGCTAGCCCGGTAGGCCACTACGTGGGCCTGGGGTAGTACCCCCAGTAAACTCAGGTCACCCACTAAATCCAAAAGTTTGTGGCGCACCGGTTCATTTTCAAAGCGCAGGGGCGGGTTCAGCCAGCCCTCCGGACCACAAACCAGCGCATTCTCCAGGCTGCCCCCCCGAATCAACCCCTGGCTACGCAGGTAGTCAATTTGGTGGGCCAGGCCAAAGGTACGGGCGGGGGCGAGGGCGGTGGCAAAATCCTTAGGGCTCAGGGGGTTGGGCTGCCAGCTAAACCACTGCTCGCCAATGGCGGGCAGGTCAAAGTCAATGCCGTAGGTGAGGCGGCAGCGATCGGCGGGGAAGGCAGCTATCCAGGCATCCTCCCACTGCAGGGAAACTGGCCGTTGCAGGCGCAGGGGCGATCGCGGCTGGGTTTGAGCCTGTACCCCCGCCGCCTGAATCGCCTCCACCCAGCCCGAAGCTGACCCATCCAGGAGGGGAACTTCAGGCCCATCCACCTCCAGGCGAGCGTTATCAATGCCAAAACTGACCAGGGCCGCTAATAAATGCTCCACCGTCCGGACGGTGGCATCACCCTGGCGCAGCTCAGTGGACAAAAGGGTTTGATCCACGGTGGCCAGGGCAGCGGGAATGGCGGGCTGGCCAGGTAAATCCGTACGGACGAAATAGCGACCCTGACCCTCCGGGGCGGGACAAAGCCTGATCCCCACTGTTTCACCAGAGTGCAGACCAATGCCTTGGGCAGTGGCGATCTCCGCCAGGGTTTGTTGCACCGGGGCAGGATCAGGAACCCTCCCCAGGGGTGTGGGCGGATTAGACACCGTAACGGGATGAGTGGTCATTAGAAGCGCTCCCCAATGCCGAAGTGTAGACGTCCTTGCCCTTCATCATTAAAACCATAGTCAATCCGCAGAGGTCCCAGGGGGGTTTGCACCCGCACCCCGGCACCGTAGCCAAACCCACTGCCAGGTTTACCCCGGGAGGGGCCCGGGGCTCCGGGTACGGCCCCACCACTACCCAGGTCAGAACCGGCGTCAAAGAAGAGCGCCATGCCGAGAAAGGAAAAAATGGGGAAGCGATATTCCGCCGTCAGCTGGGCATAGCTACGCCCACTACCGGTTTCCCCTTCATCGTAGCCCCGGATAGAGTTGGTCCCCCCCAGGGAAAAGGCGTCGTAGGGGGGCACATCACCCAGAATCGTACCCAATTGAAAGTTGAAGGCCAGGGCCTGGGGTCCATCGGTAAAGTTAATCAGGCGCAGGGGAATATAATGGCTGTAACTGGCTCGCAGCCGATTCATGAGAATACTACCCCGCCCCACGGGGATGGATTGCTCGGAGGTCAGGCGCAGAATACCACCGCTGGTGGGGTTAAAGCTGTCGTTTCGCTGGTCCCAGGTGGCACTCAGGGGTATGGTCCACAAATCATCTACGCCGGTGTCACTGGCGGTCAAGGGGTTACCAGCCACGTCGGTGGTAAATAGATCCCCACTGCCATCCCGGGCGGAGACATTTTGGGCCAGGGTACCGACTGCGACGGTCCAACCGTTATCCAGGGGACGACTGAAGGTGATCCCACCCCCCAGGCGACGAATCCGCACCCGATCGCCGTTACTCAGGTTGATTTCATTGGGCCCCCCATCAAAGTTAAGGTTGATGGCCCGACGGGCAAAGGTGGTGGCGGTGTAGGAGGTGCGGAAGGGATCACCAGCAATCCAGGGATCGGTAAAGGAGACATCAAACAGCAGGTCGCGGGTACTGACCTGGGCCTCGGCGGTCAGTTTTTGGTTATTTCCCCCAAAGTTGTCCTGGCGGTAACTGACGGTGCCGAAGATATCGCCGGTAAAGTTAAAGCCCAATCCGGCGGCGACGGAGCCCGTACTGCGCTCCGTCACATTGACAATCACCTTCACCTTACGGGGGTTTTGACTACCCGGTTCCAGTCCGGGGGTGACGTCTTCAAAGATCTGGAGGCCAAACACCCGTTGAAAATCCCGCTCGATCTGGGCTTGATTAAACACATCCCCCGGTTGGGTTTGGAACTCCCGGGTAATGATGTATTCGTGGGTATAGCCCCGCAGAGGTTCGCCCTGCTCGTCAACGGACTCACCCTGGTCGTTAAAGAAACGCACCTCGATGCTTTCAATCACGCCCTCCGCCACCTCCAGGGTGACCACCCCATCCTCCGCCACCTGGGGGGAGGCCACCACCTGCCCCAGCACGTAGCCGTTGTCCTGGTACCACTGATTGATCGCCAGGATGCCATTTTGGAAATCTAGCAGGTTAATGATTTTGCCCTTTTGATCGGCGAAAATCCGATCCGCCTCCGTCTGGGGGAGGACCTCATTGCCCACCAGTCGCACATCCGTTAGCACCGGGTTGGGTTGGACGATAAAGTTAACCTGCACCCCCAGGTCCGTATCTATCGGTTGGGCTTCCACATCGGCAAAGAAGCCGGTGGCAAAAATAGCGTTGATATCCTCCTGTAATTGGCTGCGGGTAGTGGTGCGGCCAGCCCGGGTTTGCACCACGCTATAGACTAAATCCTGTAGGTCGGGGGCCAGGTCACCGGTTGGCGCCTTCACCAGGACTTCGGCCACCAACACTCGGGGTTCGGGCTCTGGTTCCGGTTGGGCAGTTGGGGCAGGTTCAGGGGGGGTGGGGGTCGCCTCGGTCTGGGTGGGAACTGGGGACGTCTCGGGGGTTTCTGCTTCAGTTCCTTGCCGGCGTTCCACCGCCCGTTGGAGAATTTCCTGGGCTTCCTCCGGAGAAATTTGACGAGGACCGGGGGTAGATTGGGCGATGGTCCCCTGCTCTGCCTGCGGTTCTAGGGAGGGTTGGGATTGGTTAGACTGGAGGCTCCCCTCTTCTCCAAGGGAAGCATCAACCTTTGGAAGGGTGGGCTGATACTGGCGAACCACCGCCTGCAGGTCTGAAGGTAGGGATGGGGAGCGGGGGACCAGGTTAGAGACAGAGCGGGCCCCACTCAGCAGGGGACCCTCGGGGATTGGGGTGACAGAGGCCTGGGATGAAGCTGGGGTTGAGACCAGAGCCTCCGCCCCGACTGGGGAGACCAGGGCATCCACCCCGGTTGGTCTAGTCTCAGCCGCCTGAGACGGGGGGACTGGAGCCGGATTGGCACGGGTGGCGGTGGCCCCTGGCCCTAGTCCGATTACCCCGGAGGTCGCTAAAATCACTAAAAACTGAGGAGATAGCCGCATCCAAGCCTACCTAAAATTAGTAACACCCACCCATCGCGGCCACCCCTGATACCGATCAGACTACCAGCCTGGCCAGGGAGGTGAACCTGCAACAATTCCGACAAATTCTACCGCATGATCGCCTTAATTCTTGCTAGACTGTGCCGCTACCCGTTCTAGCACAAGCTGGTAGGCCTGTTCTACCTGGCCCAGATCCTGACGGAAGCGGTCCTTATCCATCACCCGTTGCTGCTCGTCCTGGTTGGTTTGGTCCCAAAGACGACAGGTATCCGGGCTGATTTCATCCCCCAGCAGTATCTGCTGCTGGGCATCCAGACCAAACTCAAGTTTGAAATCTACCAGGGTAATGGCACAGTCGGCAAAAAACACCGTCAGAATTTGGTTGATTTGGCGGGCCTTTTCGTCTAAATAGGCAACCTGACTGGGGCTGGCCAGGCCCATCACCCCTAGGCGATCCAGGGTGAGGAGGGGATCTCCCAGATCGTCATTTTTGTAATAAAACTCCACCAGAGGCGGGTCCAGGACTTGTCCCAGGGGTAGGCCAGTCTGGCGACACAGACTGCCCGCAGCCCGATTGCGCACTACCACTTCCAGGGGAATAATGGTCAGGGCCTTGACCACCATCTGGCGATCTCCAGGGGTAGCCAGCCAATGGGTCCCTACTCCGGCTGCCTCCAGGCGTTGAAATAGGTAGGTGGAAATGGCGCAGTTAATTTTCCCCTTGTCGGTAATCTGCCCGCGTTTCTGGGCGTTGAAGGCGGTGGCATCGTCTTTAAAGTAGGTGACCAACACCCCCGGATCATCGGTGCTGTAGATAATCTTGGCTTTGCCTTCGTAGAGCTTTTCACGGGGGACGGCGGTGACGGACATGGTAGGGCAGGGTAGGGAGCGTTCCCATCTTAGCGGCAATCCCCGGGTTAGGTCATGGCCTGAACCGCTTACTTTCCTAGGCGCCAAATACTTTTTGCAGCAGCCCCGGTTTGCGCCCTGCCCCTAGCACCAGTTGGCAGAGAAGTTGGTATTGCCAGGGGGGCATGGCCCGATCCGGCTCCAGGGCAACCTGGTGTAGTTGGTGAATTTGGGCCAGGTAGGTGGCGGCTTCCCCCTGGGCCCCGATCAACCAGACCGCCAGGGGATGCTCCCAGGTCTGGAGGAACTCTGCCAAGAGACGACGCTCCTGGTCGGTTACGGGGAGCCCCGGCCTCACCCAGGTGGTGGCAGTCATTTTCTGGCGCAGACCCCGCTGGGGTTGCTGGGCGGCGGTGATCGCCTTGGCCGAAATGCCCTGCCAGGACTCCTGCAGCCAGAGGGGCAGATGGGCTAAGCCAGCCTCCTCCCCCAGGTGGGTGGCCAGGGCCACCAATCCGGGATCAAGGTGCTGCCGGGTATGGTCCTGTAGTCCGGCGATCAGGGGTTCTAGCACCTCCCGGCGTACGGCCTCCGCCAGGGCCAGGGCGGGGGGGGAATAGTCGGCCTCGGGGTCACCCCCCTGCAGCTGATGTTGAGACGGCCAAGCCCGATCTAAGATTGCTTGGGTCTCCGGGCTGAGACAGAACCACACCTGATCCCCCAGGGCGGTGCGAACCTGGGGCGGTAAAGGGGTGGGGGCCGGGGGGGCTGACGGTTTAGCCCTGACTGGCCCGGGGGCAGAGGGCTGGTTTGCCAGGGAACGATCCGCCAGTTGCGCTGTCAAGGCCTGAATCTGGCGCTCTTTGGTGGCCAATTCCGCCTCCTTGGCCACCAGCAAAGCCGTTAGCTGATCCACCTGCAGGGCGGCCAGGGCTGCTTGAATCAGATTGGCGTAGTGGGGTTCACCGATGTCGATGGGGGTAGTCAGGCCCCCGGCCCCCTCCAGCCAGCCCTGGGCCCCCTCGAGATCAGCCCGTAGGGTCTGCCCCTGGGGGTTACCGATGGTGATCGGATCCCCAGCTTGGGGAGATTGGCGGCTAATCCAGTAACAGCGCTGGCTATAGGTAAACTCAATGCTGCCGGAGGGCGAGGGGGCAGGTATTTTCGGTGCGGCCTCCCGCAGCTCAAAGCTGGGGACTGGAGGGGGGGTGGGGTTGACCTGATCGGGGCTGATGCCAAGGGGAACTGGGGCGATCGCAGATCGCACGCCCACCAGCTCCAGTTCTAGACTGGTGGCCCCCTGCCACTCGTTCAGTTTGAGCTTGTAGGCCACATCTACCACCGCTGGTAGGGGGAAACGGTCCCCCCAGCGCCAGGCGATCGCCTTAATGCTGAGGTGACTCTGCCGATCCTGGAGGACCAATTTCAAGTGGTCACGGTTGCGCCCTACCACCTGTTGTTCCAGCACCTGCAGGTTGGGGGTCCAGAAGACGGGGTCAGGGTTTTGGATACCACAGGGGTGGAGTTGATCAATCTGGTCATAGAGCGCCTGGGTCAGATCCCCAAGTTGGGCCTGGGCATCGATGGTGATCAGGGGTTTGAGTAAATTGGGGTGGAGTTGTTGACCCGCATAGTTGACCAGGCGGCTATGCACCTGGCGTAAATGTTTGGCCCTAAAGGAAAAGCCGCCGGCAGCCCGATGGCCACCAAATTTCTCCAGCAGATCGGCACAGCTCTCCAGGGCGCCAAAGACGTCAAACTCAGGGATACCCCGGGCTGACCCCCGAATTAACTGGGCCTCGTCATCCTCATAGGTGGCAATAAACACCGGTACGCCGTAGCGCTCCACCAGGCGGGAGGCCACAATGCCAATCACCCCATGGTGCCAGCGGGGTTGGACGAGCAGCAGGACCCGATCCCGTCCCAGATCCACCGCCCCGGTTTGCAGCTGCTGTTCACACCAGGCCACCGCCTCCTGTTCAATTTCCAGGCAGAGTTCCTGGCGCTGGGTGTTAATTTGCTCACACTCTAGGGCTCGGCTCAGGGCCCTATCGACGTCATCGGTGGTCAACAGGTCAATCACGATCTGGGGGTCACTGAGGCGACCAACGGCATTGATGCGGGGGCCTAGACGGAAGCCAATGTGTTCAGGCTTGAGAGGTTTACTTTGATCCGCCAGCCCGGCCACCTCAATCAGGGCCTGAATTCCCAGGATTCGCGATCTAGGTAGCAGGGCCAACCCTCGGCGTACCCAGCGGCGGTTCACCCCAATCAGGGGGGCCAGATCAGCAATAGTACCCAGGGTAAAGAGCTCCAAAAGGGGAGCGGTTAGATCCTGGGTATGGCCCAGGGTCTGGGCTAAACAGACCGCCAGGATATAGGCCACCCCCACCCCCGCCACCCCGTAATAGGGGGAACTCGGGGGCAATAACTTGGGATTGAGAATGGCGTTGGCGGGGGGTAACCGAGCCGGCAAATCATGGTGGTCGGTGATGATCACCGCCACCCCTAGCTTGCGGGCCCTTTCAATGGGCTCGTAGGCGGCAATACCGTTATCCACCGTCAGGATTAACCTCACCCCTGCGGCATAGCACTCTTCTACCATGCGCAGGTTAAGGCCATATCCCTCCTGCATCCGGCTCGGAATGGTGTAATCTACCCGTCCTCCCAGGGAGCGCAGAGCCCGCAGCAGCAGGGCCGTACTGGTCATACCATCGGCATCATAGTCACCGCAGATGGCAATCTGACCCTGGGTTTGAATCATCTCCACTAAGAGCTCAAGACCACTGGCCAGGTCTGGGAATTCCGTCAGGGGGGAGGGCAGCCGTTGCTGTTCGGGATTTAGAAATTCTCCAATCAGGTCTGCATTAACTAGACCCCGTTGTACTAGTACCTGTACAAGTAGGGGAGACAGGCCAGTCAGGGGGACTAACGGGTCAACCACCCCTGGATCAAGATTGGGGAGTTGCCATCGCTGTTCAGGGGTGTCAACCCTAGTAGGATGGGACGTCACCCTCTGAGGATCCTGTGTTTGGGAATAGTTGAAGGCAGGCCCCTGACCTCGCTCGGCATCGGTCTCATCCTCTGATGCATAAAATTGTCGATTAACCGTAGGTGGATAGACCACTGGGTTTCCCTCAAGCATCAATGGGTAGGGAAGGGGGGCCGTCAGACTGGGACCGAAGGGGGGTGATTATTTGGGAGAAAATTCGGAAAGCCGCCAGATCATCTCCATCTACCCCCTCTTGACTAGCCGTAGAACTAGCGTTCTCAACCTTTACCAGGTTGTATTCTATGTTATCGGCACAAATAGCAAAGGTGACTTGAAATACCTCCAGAAAGTTGATCACCCACTGGCATTCTTCGCGGGGAAATGCCTCATAGTAACGAATTAGATCGGCTATCCGTACCTCCAGGTAGAGATGGGAATTACGAGAAATCAAAATCAGCTTCAACAAAATGATGGCCAGGGTGAGGCAGTTGCCCTGGGATAGCACCAGGGTAAAAAGGGGAGAGGGCATCTCCTGGTTTTCTGTCATTAAACAATCAATCATGCGGTTACAGGTACGTAACAGCAGGGAGGAATCGAGAGGATCGGCATCGTGCTCGGTGTAAAGACTGGTGAGCTTGGCCTCAAGGTAACTCTCAATTTGCTGGGAAATAGGATTACTCCTGACGGTGTAGAGCAGGTACTTAGTCAAGCTCGCCTTGAAGCTGAGGTAAGTACCCCCGTGGATTTGCTCTAAAAACAGTCGAGACAGATTCCTGTAGCTAAAGTCACCTCGTTTAGCCACGATCGCCTTGATTAGACGCAGCACCCCATCGCCAAGCGTGGTGGGATTTTGTAACGATCGATGAGATGGAGCGAGGGATTGGGCATGGGCTGTATACATTGCCAAATCAAATTTAAATTTGTCCCTTAGTCGGCGGGACAGGGTCTTGGCGGCCTCCCGTTGCTCAATGGGATTGGTTTCATCCACATACTGAGGTACCAGCAGGTAAGATGTATAACGGCTAGCCCATTCTCCTGGCCGATTTAGGGTACGCTCTTCGGAGAACCGAGCTGCAAACAACTTTAAATCCTGAAAGTCCTGACCGTCTGCAAAACTACATAGCCACTTCCGTAGTCGTTTTAGGGTAGGGGATAGGGTTCGACGCTGCAGCAATGGGTCAGCAAACAGAGCTACCAGAGCCTGAATAGGCTCAAACTGTCGAGATAACTCCCAATTATTTATCAAGATGTAGCAACAGCGCTTGAGGGTGTTGCGAAACTCCACTTCATCATTAGCAAATAGGATCAGGTGAAGAGCGGGAATGGTTTGGGAACTAATGGATTCGGTATGATGAATAAATAAATGGCGAAACTCCTCGAGTACATCCTCGGGAGGCCAAACCTTAACAATATCTAGCAAGAAATCGTAAACCACCTGTTGAGCCTGGGCTAGGTTCATATCGGGAGAAAAAGCCCTGGGCTTCAACTTGATGGAACGGTAGCTGAGGGTACTGTCACCTGTCATAAAGCAGCGGCACCTAGGATGTTCTTAACCAGCAAGTGATTTATTGGGGCGGAGGTCAACTACAAATCGGCATTAGGACTGTTTTTGGATTTACCTTCCAGTTGTAGCCTGGAAGGCTATCTTTGCAGGCCTAGCCGGTAGTCGCCAACAGGGCCTGCACCCTTGACTAACCTGGATCAATCACTTCACTCATTTATAGATTGGATATATCCTTTGAATCAGGTCACAAATCACCATTGAATTATTCATTGTTCTTAAACTAAGTAAAATTAAGTATAAACTAGCACAAGAAAAATAACCTGGATAGAATGTCTTGACTCAGCCATATGTCGCAGACCTGAGAAAGGAACATCCTGATTGCATCTAACCAGATCACTGAATCCATAGAAGTAACAAGCTGGTATGGGGGCGGAGGGACTTGAACCCTCACGACCGCTATGGTCAACGGATTTTCACTCTCCCACAGTTTTCACTGCAGCTCAAGGCAGTCATAACTGCCCTGGCCTTGAGAGTCGGACCCTCCCTTTACCCTCGTCTTGACGTTAGGGTAGCTCCCGTCGGGCCTCTGCACCTTCCGATCAAGAGGACTTAACCGGCTTGGCTCAGGATTGCCTTGTCTAGACCTTGGGTTTCAGCCCCAGCCTGTATCGGCTAGCCCTAGAGTTAGGTTTCCCTGAGTTTGAGAGCATTCACTTGGTGGATTTCTCCACCAAGGCTCAGTTTTCTAAGTCCGCAGCGTCTACCATTCCGCCACGCCCCCAGAAGCCACCCCAGATAACCCATTCAGTTTACGGGGCAGCATGGAACTTCATTCCACCACTAACCGGAGTTGATTGCAACCATTTGTATAAAATTGTGTTGTCTAAGTTGTTTGAACGGGCCCTTAAGGGAGATCTGCGGGTCACTGATAACTGTCAGAGTCGGGGTTAGGTCGACGAAGTACTCGACGGCCTAACCGGACAAAGCTACAATATTTGAGATTATGGTTATAAACAACGGCCATGGGTAATCCAATGTAATGGTTATCTTCTTGCCGTTGATTACTCAACCGACCTATAGGCGGCATCCATGGCCAACCTGGCAATTTCCCAAGACGTCATCATTGTCCTTGGCCTCTACGCGGGGCTGGCGGGGGTATATTTAGTGGCTATACCCCTGGCCTTGTTGCTATATCTACGCAGCCGTTGGCATACCGCAGGCTCTGTGGAACGCACCCTGCTCTACGCCACCATGTTTGTGTTTTTCCCTGGGGTCCTGGTATTCAGTCCCTTCTTGAACTTTCGTCCCCAATCCCGTTGAGATTGGTCAGCCAGGATGCGACGGATTGATGTTTTAGGATTGGGTCTGGGGGTTTTCCTGGCAGGGGGAGCGCTATTTTTAGTACTTCAGGCCCTGGGGTTAGATGGTATTCAGGCTGGGATTTGGAGTCAGGTGGCCATGGTGGCTGGGCTATTGGCCTGGCTCTTTACCTACTTATTTCGGGTGGTCACCCACAGAATGACCTTGAATGAACAGTTAGATGCCTACGAGTCAGCGGTGTTAGAAAAGCGGTTAGAAGAACTCAGCCCAGAGGAACTGGCTACCCTGCAGCAACGTTTGGAGACTGATTCTCCATCCTCTTCGAGTTAGTCACCACCCAAGGTTATGGCCAAAGTTTCCCGTAAGTTCAAATCCCTGCGACAACCTAATTTTCCCGAGGGGCAGGGTCAGCCCTGTGCATTAATTCCTTTTATTACTGCCGGCGATCCTGATCTTGAGACCACAGCTGCTGCCCTTCTCACCCTGGATCGCAGCGGTGCTGATCTGATTGAGTTGGGGGTTCCCTACTCCGACCCCTTAGCAGACGGCCCAGTGATTCAGGCTGCTGCTACCCGGGCCCTGGCCCAGGGGGTTACTCTGGATCGGGTGTTGGACCTGGTTAAAACCGTTAGTCCTCAAATCCAGGCACCCCTAATCTTATTTACTTATTACAATCCGATCCTCAACCGTGGCATTGAAACCTTTATGGCCGATATTGCGGCGGCGGGGGTGGCGGGGTTGGTGGTGCCTGATCTCCCCCTAGAGGAAATGGGTGAGTTACTGACGGCCGCCAACCGGGTCGGAGTTGAGGTGACTCTATTAGTGGCCCCCACCTCCTCGAGGCAGCGTATTGAGGCGATCGCTGCCCAAGCCCAGGGGTTTATCTATCTGGTGAGTGTTACTGGTGTCACCGGCATGCGTCAGGAATTGCAGAGCCGGGTTAAGGACCTGTTAACGGAACTTCGGCAGACCACTGACAAACCCATTGGGGTTGGCTTTGGTGTCTCTGGCCCTGACCAGGTCGCCCAACTGAGGGACTGGGGTGCCGATGCGGTGATCGTCGGTAGTGCCTTTGTTAAGCGACTGTCAGAGGCCCCAGCTGATCAGGCTCTGGCAAAGGTAGGTGAGTTTTGCCGACAGTTGAAGTTAGCTATTGAAGGTAATTAAGCTTTAGAAGTTGTTTGACAAGTCAACGGAAAGTCCTAGCAAACTCTGCTATAAATCTACCCAATTCTCTGGGCTCCTGACTGCTGACACCTGAATTGTGACCTCCTCTTGAAGGATTGCCGAATTTACGTCGCTGAGTACCAGTTTCTACCATAGTGTTGCCTCTCTATTGCTATGTCGGGACAGCATCCAGGATGCCCAAATTTATTCGACACGAGTCGGACTCATCAGTTCCAAAAGATGTGCTGACCCGTGGTCTAGTATTAACTGAGTGGTTCTTACTCAGTTGAGGTGTATCTAATGCGTTCAGGTGCGCTCAGGAACTGCCATAGCAAATTTTTTTTATAATTTATTTATTTAAAAAATCCTTAGCCTGGGAGATACTTGCCAAAAACCCCTGGAAAGTTTTTTAAAGTACCTGAATTAGTCTGGTCTCCTTCGGCATCCCCTATCCTTCTCCAGTGGTCACCCCCTGACTCACCAACGTTTTCCCTTAGGGCCCTAGGGCTATTGTCTTCAACCCCTTGGGTTGTGTTTGATAGCCGATAGCCTCCGTAGAAGCACATCAACACCATAGCTGCCTTTCGGTTCGAGGATGGATAGAAGATCGGTCCAGCCCCCCAGTTCACTCCCTTCCCCCGTTATTACTCCTGAGGATTAACCCGTGTCTCTCCAAACCCAGCCTCTTAACCCCCTTGACCAGGATGTGCTGCCAGAAATCAACCGCCAAATGCTGATCATCCTCGACTTCGGTTCCCAGTATTCGGAACTGATTGCCCGCCGCATTCGGGAAACGGAGGTCTACTCGGAGGTGCTATCCTACCGGACCAGTGTGGA
>Ga0172367_10000796_pt1 | contig 47540 bp, 39 predicted proteins | sample Lak10m_FD_114542 | JGI IMG/M metagenome (GOLD analysis project Ga0172367, IMG submission 114542) | Freshwater microbial communities from Kabuno Bay, South-Kivu, Congo - kab_022012_10m | ecosystem: Environmental > Aquatic > Freshwater > Lake | place: Democratic Republic of the Congo: South-Kivu...
GGATATTGCGAAGGTGTTTACTGAGAATTATCGGCTTTATATTGAGGGCAAGCCATTGAAGTATGTGGTGGATTTCAATAAAGGATATTAGAGAATAGAGAATAGAGAATAGAGATTGGAGATTGGAGATTGGTTATGAGTGTTTCCATAAAAGATATTCATCAAGCGGCACAGCGGATTAAGCCTTATATCCACCGCACACCGGTGATGACGAATGAAAGTTTGAATCAAAAGGTTGGGGTGCAGGTGTTCATGAAATGCGAGAATTTGCAAAAGGTCGGCGCATTCAAGTTTCGTGGCGCGTCAAATGCGGTTTGGTCGCTGAAAGATGAAGAGGCGGCGCGGGGCGTGGTCACTCACTCATCTGGGAATCATGCGCAGGCGTTGGCATTGGCGGCGAAGATGCGCGGAATTCCAGCGTATATTGTCATGCCGAGCAATGCGCCGCAGGTTAAGAAGAATGCCGTCGCTGGCTATGGCGGCAGAATCACATTCTGCGAACCAACGCTTGAGGCGAGGGAAAGCACGATGGAGAATATCAGGCAACGTACGGGCGCGACCGTGGCACATCCCTATGACAATGAAAAAGTCATCGCGGGTCAAGGCACGGCAGCTTTGGAATTACTGGAGGATGTTCCCGATCTTGATGTGATCATTGCGCCTGTTGGCGGCGGCGGGCTGTTGAGCGGCACGTCGATTGCGGCAACGGAGACGAAGAGGGGCATTCGAGTCATTGCTGCCGAGCCAGAGATGGCTGATGATGCGTTTCGGTCCATGCAGGCTGGCAAGATCATTCCTTCAGATAACCCAAAAACGATAGCGGATGGCTTGTTGACATCGCTTGGTTCACTTACTTTTCCGATCATTCAAAACCGCGTGGAGCAAATTGCCACGGTCAGCGAGGAGAGTATCATTGCGGCGATGAAATTTGTGTGGGAACGCAGCAAGATCGTGATTGAGCCTTCTGCTGCAACGGTGATTGCGGTTTTATGGGAAAAGAAAATCGATCTCTCTCATTTGAAGGTTGGTGTAATTCTCAGCGGCGGGAACGTTGATCTGGGAAAACTGCCCTGGCAAAAATAAGAAGGGCGCTCACTTGAGAAGAAGCTATACAAGGTATCTATTCTATTTTTTAAATAGTTCTCTGTATATCTCGGGAAATGGGTCGCTAAGAATAAATGGCAGGCTTGTGTAATTTTTCTTATTTTTATCCGGCAACTTAGTCCATGTTCGCGAAAAGGAAATGAAACTATATTCAGGCAATTCGTATTCAACTCCCATGCTTGTCAAACATGCAAGATAAGGGAAGTTTACACCGGCAGCCAGAGACCCAATAAGAGAGCCCCAATAGCGGGGGTTGATCTCGATGATTTTTGGAATCTTTTCAACTTCGTCGTATCGAAGGTCTATGTGGGCAACACCTGACCAGTTCAACTTTTTCATTAAATCGCGAACGACTTCGTAGACATGTTCATGAAACAGAAATTCAATACTTGCCGCTGGTTCGTATTCACTTTTACCGGGAACAACAGACTTTTGAATCGTGTAGGCTAAAATCCTGCCGTCTTTACACAAGACACTGCAATCAATATCATAGCCCAATATAAAAGATTGAACGATATACTGCCCCTGAATATCGTTTCTCTCTAAAAATTCCTGCAAAGCTGAGGAGGTGTCAAAAAACTTAATTCCATTTCCTCCAAAGCCATCTACTGGCTTTAGCAGTACAGGGAATTTTAAGTTTAGTATTTCCTTGTAAAAGCTCCCGTTCCCCGTAAGGATCAAGGTAGTCGGGCTCGGAATCCGTTCTTTTTCAAGGTATTTGGCAAGCAACGATTTATCAGAAACTGTTTCAAGCCATTCAAGGGGAGGCAGATCTGCCAGTTTAAAATGCGGCGTTATATCATTTTTGTATCGCGCCAGTAATTTTATCGTCCCCAACTCTGTGGGCAGGATGATATCCGCCCGCATTTTTTTTGCGGCATTCATTATTGCACTGATTCTCTTCTCATTAAATTCATTAATGCCATGATATTCAAAGTATGAATAATCATGCGAAAACTTAATGGGAGACCATTTATCTCTGGCTAAAACGCCAGTCTTAACATGGCTAGAATATTTTAAAGAACGAAGTACGGTTAAAGGGATGTGTCCATCATCTCCATCAGGAATAAGGACTTGCATCTGTTTATTCATAAAAAAGAAAACCTTCTTTAAAGTGGTTTTTTAATGCGAGGTACTTTTACGATCAAGCCAGAAGTCAATACATACTTGAATTTTCTCAGCCAGCGCTTTCACATTAGGTTCTTGAAAAATACTATCATGGTCGCCATAAATCTCATGATCGTATATATTCCCGGTAACATACTTACCCCACCCAAGTGTTCGGTCTGGCTTGGCACCTGCCATTTGTTCACTTGCCCTTAGAATGACAATATCACCCGGATACGGTTCAGGTTTATAACTATCACCCATGGCTTGATTGATCTTTCGAACCATGTGAATACGTAAATGCGGCGCGAGCTTCCAACCCATCCGTTGATACACCTTGCACAATAAATCATCCCTGTATTTCTGCCAATAATTTGACAACCCATTAATAATATATTTCATTTTGTGAGATAACGGCAAATCTATAAAACGTCTTAATTTCCGTTTTATACCGCTATCATAGTTCTCCATCATTTCTGGATAATCTGGACTGGGGGCATCAATAAATATAAATAAATGCGGCTCTTTCTCTTCACGAAGGAGCTGCTGTGCCATCTCGTATACAACCACGCCGCCCATTGAAAAGCCGCTTAAAATCAGGGGTCCATCGGGCTGAAGCATACGAATCTCTTTAATATATTGCTCAGCCATATCTTTAATATTCGTAAACGGAGGAGCGTTTCCATCCAAACCGCGAGCCTGAATCCCATATAATGTTTGTTCAGGAGACATATAACTCGTGAGACGGGTATAAAAAAATGCGCCGCCATCTGCATGAACACAAAACAAGCCTTGCTTGGAGCCTTCAGTTCGAATAGGGACCAACGACGCAGTTTCAGAATTCAAACCTGTTTCGCGTAAAGCAGATGCGAGCTGGGATATGGTGGGCGCATGAAAAAGAAGTGCGAGAGATAAAGTTCTACGAAACGTTTTTTCAAGTTCTGCTATTAAGATGATAACAAGAAGCGAATCTCCGCCTACGTCAAAGAAGTTGTCGTTAATACCAATTTGTTTTCGGTTTAGAACCTTCTCCCAAAGGTTTACCAGATAAGACTCAATTTCATCTCGAGGAGCCGTGTAGTTGGAAGAGGGGCGAACATCTTCTAAATTCAATTTTGGTAGTTTTGAGTAATCAACCTTTCCATTTGGCAATAATTGAATGCCTGGAACTTCGATAATGCCCTTAGGTAAAGCGTAGTCTGGCAGGTGTTTTTTTAAGTACTCTCTCAACTCCAACATTGCGCTTTCATTTGATTCTTTAAAAACCACATATGCTGCAATAATGGTTTGATTCGGGAGATCGGTGTTTGTATTGTCGTCTGTCACCCAGGCTTTTACTGCACATTCCTGAACGTTTGAGAAATTACCAATGGCAGCTTCTACCTCTCCAAGCTCAACCCGAAATCCGCGTACTTTGACGGAACGGTCAGACCTGCCCACATATACCAATCGTCCATCAGGGAGGAAATACCCAATATCACCCGTCTTAAATATTCGTTCATTAGAATAAGGATTAATAAAAAATCTCTCGGCATCCAAATCCGGTCGATTCCAATATCCTTTAAATAACCCACTTCCGGCTAAATATATGTCTCCTTGAATACCTGGCGGGAGTAAGCCCAATTTATCATCTAACACGTACACTTTAGTATTTACAATAGGGTAGCCAACTGTAATTTGCTCATCCAAGGAAGAGATTTCACATGTCGTGGCATCTCCTTCAGTAAGCCCGTAAAAATTCTTCAATTTAGAGGTGGGAAATTTTTCATAAAATGACTTTGCAAGAATCGGAGAAAGCGCTTCCCCGCCAATTACCCAGACTTTAAGATTGATCAATCTCCGCTCATCTTTTTTAATCATTCGCAAAATTACACTTAGCAACGAAGGTACCAATATCATCTTTGTAACCCCCGTTCCTTCCAGCACTTCAATAAGCCGAATGGGGTCCACTACAATCGAATAAGGGACGATGGAAACACTTGCTCCAAACGTTAACGGGTGAAAAATCTCATCAATTGCATCAACAGAGCTAAGCGGGGAAATTTGAGCAAACACATCTTCTATTTTTGTTTCAAAAGAATTGCTGGCAGCATGAATTCTGGACAAAATGTTTCGATGTGAATGAATTACACCTTTTGGGATTCCGGTTGAACCAGAAGTAAATAACACAAAGCAGGTTGCATCTGGATCTACTTTTATATTCGGTGGATTTTCATTAGAACAGTCTCCCAACTCATCAAGGCTCAAAATTTGAGTACGGGCGACTTTAGAAAAAACAGCAGAAAACTCAGTTTTTGTAAGCACGATAGGAATATCAAAATTCTCCAGCAACCGCGCAAGCATCTCGCTTGGATATTGCCGATCAAGTAATGCAAAAGCAGCTCCCGCCTTCAAAACCGCCAGTTGTACCACCAATAACTCAATATCACGCTCCAGATAGATTCCAACTATATCTCCCGGCTTAATACCTGATGAGATCAAACTATTCGAAAGACTATTCGAATCCAAATCTAATTTCTGATAACTAATAGAAGAATCATTAAAAACCACAGCATTTTTTTGCGGGGTCTGCGATGCTCGTTGAGAAATAATCTCATGCAAGGTATTATCAAAAGCAATTGAAGTATCCATTAAATCCTCGTATTCTATTTTTACTTGCTAAACCAAAAAAAGGTAAAACTGTCTGCATGATGGATTAATCTACCTGCCAAAAGCACCATTCGACTACACTAAAAGCTGTAATCATACTGAAGAGTACTCCTCCTGCTCGTAATCAAAGAGCAGGTTCGTAAGGCGAGTTAGTAATAAAAAAAGAACTCCAAGGCGTTATCTGACTTTAATTCTTACGAAAATTCACCAATACCAACAAGTTACTCACGCTCTTTCTTTCAAAAAACCATACTGCTCCAATGTACCCAACTCCGCCAAAAAATATTATCGTTATTAATTGGATCACTGGAGAAGAGTGCCTTGTAAGATACATTGCAATCAAAGAAAAGAGCGCCAAAAAAGCTCCACAAACAAAAGCTGATAACTCTCTAATAATATCTTTTAGAGTAATCTTAAGAAAATGGGCTGCCACAAAATACCTAAACGTCGCTGAAAATATACCAGCGACTAGATGAGCAACACCAACACCAACCAAACTAAACTGGGCACCAAGCCATAAAAGAAATATTCTGATAAAAAACATGGGGATACTTATTTTCAACAACAGATCCGGTCTACCGATCGCTTTGTAAATATCGCCAACATGATAGCCGATTGACACAACCCAAACATAAAGGCTCAAAGCCCGTAATATTGGAATGGCATCAATCCATTGCTCCCCAAAAAGAACACGAATAAGCGGGTCGGCAGCAATAAACATTCCGAGACAAAGTGGAGTGACAAGTAATTCAACGTACTTTAGAACTGACAAAAATGCAGTTTTCAGTTTATCTTTTTGGTCTTGCAGGGAAGAAAAAGTTGGGAATAGAACATCTGTCATTGTCCACAATATACTTAACACCAACGCTTGAGGGAGTCGGTACGCAAGCGTATAAACGCCTAAATCGGCAGAACTGTACATTAAACCAATAATAAAATAATCAAAATTTTCCTCCCATGTTGTAATTGTATTGTTCCCCATAACGGGAAAACCGAAATTAAAAAGTTCTTTTCCAATCTCCTTATCCCACAAAATTTTCGGGCGCCAAGGCATGATTATCCATAAAAGGGTAGTTGCGATACTCGTTCCTAATATTTGTCCAAAAACCAATGACCACACCCCAAAGCCTGCAAAAGCCATTGCAATAGAAACTATCCCTTTAATTAAGGTATTGCCGATCTCAGGAATTATTTTCCTTTGAAAGTTAAGGTTTTTTTGCAACAAAATCTTATGAATAGAACCAATCGCAGAAATCAAAAAAGTTAAACCAAGCCAGCGAAGTACAGGCGCAACCAGAGGCTCACCAAAAAAATTTGCCACGTACGGGGCAATAAAATAAGAAACGAGTGACAAAAATATCCCAACGCTAAGGTTCAAAGTGAAAGCAACATTGGCATACTTATTAATATTACCTTGCCGCTGAACAAGAGCAGCACCAAGCCCAAGGTCACTTAAAACTGACAGGTATTCTATGGCAAGTGTTGCCAAGGCAACCTGACCAAAATACTCTGGCGCTAATAAGTGCGCCAACACAGCTGTTGTGGCAATATTAAGTGTTTTGCCCAACCCAAATGAAAAATAATTCCACCCCATACCGGCAGTAGCCTTTTTCTTCACATCCTGATATGTATTTTGAAATTCCTCTGTCATCTAATTACGCCTTGTCTCCGCCTGCTCTAGCCTTCTTAAGAATTACATACGCATACGATGTAAGGTAAGGGGACCTAAATCCTGTTAGAAGGCAATTTGTTTTGATCTGTTCAAAATAGTCCAAAACGGGGAGTCTTTTTTTATAGTAGTCATGTCCAAAAAAGCCAACGTATTCCACGATTTCAAAGCCAATATCTTGGAATCTATTGATCATTTTATTTGCAGGACCCCGGCTCCAGGAATAATACGCTTTAAATTTCCCATGAGAGTATTCATCCCTGGGAGCAAAAATCCGCAGCAGCATACTGGAAAGCCATTCGGGCGTTATTTTATTCACAACAAATGGCAAAGAATATAATGTTGAAAAACAGTGGACAGTAATACCACCATCTACGAGAGCCTCGTAAATATTTTCATAATATTGCCTGCCATCTCGAACATGCTCATTTACCATTCTGCTAAATATCAGATCGTATTTATTTTTTGAATCTTCGGGAACTTCAGGGTTGCAAAAATCAAAACACAAAGTCTTCAAAAAAGGATCAGCCTTCTTTAGTTCACCAGAATCAATATCATTCGTTGTATACATTAATTTCGCAGATTTTATGTAATCAAGTGTAAGGGTAGGATTTGCGCCAGAACCTATCTCCAAAATTTTTTTTGCATCATATTGACCAATGATATTCCTTAAAAAATCAGGCGCCAAATCCCATCCAGGAAATTCTTTAACGTTTCTATAATCTATTTTCATTTTTCACTTCTCCACACATCAATATATCAAAATTTCCACCGGCGTTTTTTTGCATCAATCAAAGTCAAGTTTTCATTAAAATTGTATGTATGCGTAGCAAAATAGCCTTTCATTGAAGAAGGCAAAAACTCAATTTCACATATTTCTGCATAGTCTTCTGTTGACAGAGTAGTAATACGATTAAACTTCGTGGAATACCCATAGCGAACTGAAGAGTTTTGCGAAGGACGAATTATGTTCTTGCCATCAAAAAATATACGTCCTCCCGGACGAGCTGAACTAACATCTTGAACAATTGGATTTAGTGGATGCGGAATCCAATTCTCTGACAGTGGATCGTCTGAATAATATAAATTTAGTGTGTCCCAGGTAGAGCCATCTTCTCCTGCCAGGTTAGCAAAAAGCCACCATTTTCCATTAACATTGAAGAGGGTCGTATCATAAGCTTCCACATTCTTAATTAAATTCTTTTCGAATACCCATTCATGGGGAAAAGATACACAACGATAAACTTCAACATCCTTGTTTTCACCTGTTTCGGGGATCATATAGAGAATTTTATTGTGTTCAAAAATAAATGGGTACGATAAATGGTAATCTTTTTCCAATACCACCTGATTTGAAACAATATTTAAATTTTGATCAAGAGTGAGACAGGATATTCTTCCAAGTTCTGTTGAATACAAATACTCCTCTATAAAAATGTAGTAGGTTCCATCTACCTCCCAAATAAAAGGGTCTGCCCAGAAACGATCTTTAGGCGGGAGAAGAGGTTTAAAGTCCTGCCAATCAAGTTTTTTATAATCGCTATTTTTTGAGAGAAGAATTATCCATGGATAATAATAAAAAAAAGAATCAATCTTTTTTATTATTCGCCGTAAAAGGTTAGGCTGACTGAATTTTGAAAAAAAATTTGATCTCATATTCATTACTTCTTTAAGTAAACTCTTCTAAGTTGAGAAAAAAGCCAATCTTTAAGTTGCTGAATATCTATAATTGCCGGTCTTAAATCATCCAAAACATACAACTGGTGCTTCACGCCATATAATGATTTGATGTATTGCCCAATTGTTAAATCGCCACGCCGTATCAACTTAACTGAAGTTACAAGATCATCAAGTGTTCTAATCCAACGAATACCAGGGCGTGTACGAGCGGAAGAAACTTCCTCTCCAATCACGAGCTTCCACATCAAATATGGAAAGTCAACTCCGGCATACGCGCACATCGCAATCCATCCCCAGGCACGGGTATTAATATCAATGAGTTTATAACAACCATCTCGCGCATCAAACATGTATTCCAATTCAACGATTCCTGTATACATCATTTTCTCCAAAATTCTCTGAGAGAAAATTTCAATTTCCGGCAAGTATATTGACTCAACATAAGAACTTGAGCCAAAATCAGGTGGAGTTAGACGAACTCTTTCAGCAAAAGTATCTGCAACAACTTTCCCCTCTTTACACAAAGCGCCATAAGATAACTGCGTCTTTGCGCGGGGAACAATCATTTCTTGTATAAGAATAATTGATGGGTCTGTTATTTCGCAAAACTCATCGTACAAAGAAAGTAATTCCGCCTTGGTAGAGGCACGCCATGCTCTTCCTAACGAAAAACGATCGGAAAGCTGATGATGCATGGGCTTGACGATCATTGGAAACATTCCATCAATCAGCTCAACATCAGACCGATCTTTCGGGTAAAAAGCCCTTGGGAAATCAACTTCCAACTCAGTCAATAACTGGTTTGTCGATTTTTTATCGATCGTCCATTTGATAGTGTCCCATGCAGGGGTGGTCAAGCGATAATACTTACTCAATTCTTCGTAATGATCTGCTATAAAAGCAACACCTTTGTCACTATCAGGAAAAAGAACCCAACCTGAAATATCGTATTTTTGCGGAAGCTCAGTCAACAAATTCAGCATGGCATCTTTATCATCCAGGGTTGCAAAAATCTTCTTCTTAACATAACGAGACAAACCAGTTGGAGAATTATCGTTATCAAGTATCCACACAGGAATGCCCCGCCGCCCCAAGCTTCTTACAACAGACAAAGCCGTATAGCTAGAGGAAATAACAACAGCTCCAATTTTATGACTGTCTTGACGCATAATCAAAAACTCCTATTACAAATTAAGAGACCTATCATCTCTACTTGTGTATCATTACGGCGCTACCGCAATCAATCCAAAACAACACTAACAACAAATTAGTATGCAAAACAAAAAAACCGGAGATATATTTGAATATTTTTTTATCGGGACAAGGAGTATTCAGAGTAAAAAGAATTTACATATTCTTCCAGCCATGTGTAACCACCAGGCGAGAGAAAATCGGTGCTATTAGAATCGGCAGGGTTTTCAGGATCAAGACCGTGAGCAATCTCCCATTCGTCAGGTATCCCATCTTTATCAGCATCTGTAACAGGGCGATCTACATGGTCAACATCCGGCCAGCCGCCTAACTCAGATTGACTATCAATTATTTTTCCAGTTCTATTTTCAACATCCTCGATAACTTGTTTATCAATGGCATCTCGCACCGGAACCATCGAGCCTGCGTATTCAATGACTACATCATAAGCATTTTGAGATGATACTCGCTTATATCTACTGCCATCAAAAATCTCTTCACGAGCAATTAAAAAATTTTCGGGCAACAAAACTCGAACATTCGAAAATTCCGGATCGAATCGAATATCATCAACAAAATTATCAGAGAGAAATATCGAACTACCTGATGAAATATCACCTGGAATATAAATTTCTTCTGAAGAAGAATGATCAAGCGCCTTGAAATAATTGCCAAAAACATGCGCCTTGATATTCGAAGAACCAAATTCCAATCCAGCAAAGCCCCAGCCATAAATAACGTTATTAAAAATCTCCATTCCATCTATTCCGTTTACTCTGGGATTCCTGCCTTCATTCAAGGCAAACAGGTTGTGATGCAAAGTTATATTTCTCCCCAAATCTCCGACTATCAAACCCATGCTGTGTGAATCAAACACGCCATCCTCTGCCCCCTCGTCAACATGAATGCTGTCATCCAAACCATGACTAATGATATTCCATTGGACTGTAATATCATGCAAATCATATTCAGAGGTTGGATCATTCCAAATGGATAAATTCTCATCGACTGCCCAGCTAATGGACGAATGATCAATTACAACATTATAAACATCAGAAGAGGCATAGTACGTACTAATACTTACACCATCTCTGCAGCAAGTAGGAGTTCCTTTATCTCCTACGCGAATCCGAATGCCTCTTACTATAACGTCATGGGTTGCAATAGCCAGCTCCTCACCCTTAAGCAGAATACCGCCAGGAGAAGATTGTCCGGCAATTGTTACAAATGGGAACCTTACATACAATTTATCAACAAGATTAATTGTTCCACTTACGTTGAACACAATAAACCTCCTGTCGCCATAAGGATTCCCATTATCATTTTCCCATGAATGTTCTAATGCCCAACGTAAACTACCCACATAGTCTGGATGGTTAATGTCAGTTGTATCGTTCAGATTTGTCACTATTAAAACTTTACCAAATCTACCACCAGGTGTATTGGAGCCGAAGCCTTCTGCTCCTGGGAAAGCAGGCGGCTCCGGTTTAAGTATTAAGGGTACAACCCAGAAGTAAAGCAAACTATAAATAGACACAACACCAAGAATACTTAGTAATATGGGGTTTAATATTTTTTTTGAACGCACATATAATCGATGTCTATTCATTCTATTCAATACACACTCATTGTCCGGGTTTCTTCTTAACACCACGATTGCGAGACCAGGCAAGAAAAGCCACAACAATTATTACAATTGTTAGAATAAGTGATGTAAATAACGCAGGTAACATCCAAGCTGGACGAAATGGCGGGGAGCCTTGAAGATCCAAATTGGCGGGAGGCGACACTTCTAAAACTGGCGATTCAGCCGTAATTATATTTGGAGTAATAGTAACCAGACGAGTGTCTGTTGTGTAAATTTTTGAATTGTTAATAGCAGCAAAATTTCCGCTAAGCTGATAACTTAATGGCTCAATTAAATACGAGGCTGCCCAGTCAACACTTTCAGAATTATTACCAACTGCCAACACAATAACATTACTCTTGTTCCACGGCGATGAAAGTGCTTCTATATATCCTATCGTCGAATCCGGGTCAATTCGAAAGCGGACTTGCATGTCCGGCTCAATTATCATTTTTTCAGTAAAGTCAAATGGCGCCGGCAGGTAATCATTTAAATCACCCAGAACGGGCAAATCTACGGGTTTTCCGAAAACAATAAAGTTGTAACTTCCTCTTACAGCCGTATCTTCAGGTAATTCATCTGCATAGAAAGAAGAAAATGTAACCATCGAAGCGTTTGAAACATTTCCCAAATAAGCAGCCACTCTTGCAGCGCTACGCCAAGAACTTAAATCGTTCTTTGGTAAAACAAAAGCCGTTGTATCCAAGGTGTCATTAAAGGCAAACGGAGAAGGAAAATAAATAAGGTTGTAATTCTCAGAAGGAGCGACGATCGTATCAACTAAAGGCAAGTGTAAATTTGATTCGGGCCAAATAGTCCCAAATAAAGCGGAAAGATTTGGATCCGAGCACCTGTCAATAGGATACAAACTGACGCGCAACTCTAAATAGTTGTTGCCGGCCGTCACTGCCGAGGGTGGAATGGCAAGACGGACAATGTTATTAGGAGTGCTTGCTGTTTCTTTTGTAAAAGCCACGCTGCCAATTGGTCTTGAGTTTAAGTACGCAACAATTCCAGACCTTTCGTATTGTATTAATGCAGAATGCCCAAAGTTCAAATCAAAATAAGCATCTTTTGCAAGTGTTTTTCCAGGCGGTATATAAAATTGATATCCAACATAATTAGTCCCAATCGAGTTAAGAATTCTCGCATCATATCCCATCTCGCCCAGGGTTTGGTCTTCCAAGACTGAAGGTGGTAAAGCCGCTGGAGTGACGGAATTCACAACTGCCAGGTTTGGAAAAGTACCGCGCCTTATTGTCCCGGTTGAGACAGCTTGTGCGGCTTTTATAACTCCGGCATCTTCATTACCAGCCACCACTAATACCACTTTATTACTTTCCCAAGGTGAAACAACAAGTTGGACAAATCCATCATCGGGTTCACCACCCTCAAACAAGAACTTACCACCTACAGGAGGAACGGGTAAAGCTAATTGATCCAACAGAGGAAGATTTTCCACGTTCCCAATAAAAATCAAATTGGTTTTTGTCTTGATCTCCGGGGTTAACTGGTTTAAAGTAATTAGCTCAAACGGCAAAGTCTCAGACGACATATTTCCAAAGCCTGCAACTACAGTTAATGCGCCTTGCAATTCCGCCGCCGTTGGGCTGCCTGGAATCACTATGGTTAGAGGATCGACAATAACAGAATTTCTTTGGAATATTTGAGCCGGGAAATTTATTAAATCAACATTTGGAGGCAAAATTTCATGAGGCAATGTCATCCGTGAAGTTTGCCTGACTATAACCCTCATACTTTCATCAAGTTCGCAAGTCCACCCGCTTTCAAATGAAAATCTTAATTGATGAAAGCCATCCAACCCAATAGCGTCAAATGCGGTAACGGGAATACTAAACTGAGCCGTTGTATCTCCATTGAGAGAAATCTGCACATCTCCAATAAACACGTCATTCAAAAATACTGTGATTGTGCCTAATGCTCCCTCCACAACTGTTGTTTCGTTGTTAGTGCTTTTAGTAAATGAAGCCGTTAAATCCAGATCCAATTGCGCACCTGGCAACAAACGCCAACTAGGCGGCAAACTAAAATATATACTATCCGCATCAAATGGTCCATCTAAAACCATATCTGCGCCCGATATTTTGGAAAACCGTACGATATTAGTATCTTCTATCTGCTGTCTAAAATCCGATTTTTCCTTTGAATGGAAGTTAATGTTGGGGAGAAATCCCTGATTAAGAAAAATCAATCCCAGCGCAAAATAAGAAAAAAAATCTTTAAATATTTTCATTTGTCTCTTAACCTTTCTAATTTCAAAAAAGCAGCTCTATTCTTGCTTATTTCATCTATAAATAAAAAATCACTTACACTCAACTAGTTCCATATAAAGTTTATCAAGCTCTAAAATCATCCTCGCAAAAGGAAATTTGTCTTCTGCGTACTTCCTTGAAAGCGCACCCATATCCACTGCAAGTTGGTTGTCATCAACTATTTTTTTTATTGCCGCTGCTATTCCGTTGATATCACCAATTTCGACTAAGAAACCATTTTGTCCGTCCACAATTGCTTCGTCAGCACCCGTTACCCTAGTCGCCACGATTGGAAGCCCTGTAGCCATTGCTTCCAATATCGCCAAAGAGAATCCTTCCCAGTGAGAAGAAAGAACAAAACAATCAAAAGAAGCGAGGACGCCTGGAATATCGCTTCGAAAACCAGCAAAATGAAAATGATCCTGCAAACCTAGCGTTCGAACTAACTCTCTAGATTCACTTTCTAATGGTCCGTCACCTGCCCATAAAAAGTGAATATCAGGCTCACTCTCATGAACTAACGCAGCCGCATGAATAAAATCCGAGGGCGCTTTCTGTTCCGAAAGACGGGCTACAGTTCCAATCAATTTGACGCCAAGATCAATTCCTAAGTCTTTTCGGACAATGCTGCGATCAATTAGTGGCGAAAATTCCACAATATCAATTCCAGTATAAATTGTAATAAATTGCTCGTCGGTTCCCACAGAGTATTGTCTTGCCAATCGACGTTCCCCATTACATACTAATACAATCCGATCTGTTAGATATTTCGCAGCAAAACGCTCCAGCACAGCATAGAACAAAGCCTGAAATTTAGGTGAATTCTCATGAAAAGCGAAGCTTGCTGGTTCGTATATTGTTGGTATTTTTGTGCCAAATGAAGCTAATCTTGCAAAAAAACCAGGTTTGGAACTATGCGCATGGATTAAATCGAATTTATTTCCACGAATTATTTTTAATAATTTCCAGCAAACCGAAATATCCGATATTACGTTTATACCATCGTCCATTGGAATGCTGATAGCATCAACATTCTCAATAGCATTCAATTCCGCAGCCAGTTCGTCTGCACCTTCAGCAAGACAAGCAACGGTAAATCGGAACCGAGACTTATCAAATGCGGAAACAATGCGCTTGGTATACACCCCTACGCCACCGCTTGATTTAGTTACATGCAAGATATTGATTTTTTTTTCCATTTTTTATTGAACAAAGTACCTTGATAAGGAATATTTATTTTTATTAATACAAACTCTAAAACTAAGAAAGAAGTCGATCGTAAAGTCGTTTGTAATTCTCTCCAACAACTTCCAAGTCATAAACTTCCATTATTCTTTTGCGAGCCATAAGCCCCATCTTTTCAGACACGGTGGAGTTGGAAGAAAGTTTAATAATAGAACTAGCCAATTGTTCGACATTGCCTGGTTGAATCAATAAACCACATTCTTCATCTCGACCAAGTGCATCACCAGAACCACCAACATCAGTAGCAATGGAAGGAAGCCCTGAAGCCATTGCCTCCAACAAACTATTGGAAATACCTTCACTTAACGAAGGCAGCACAAAAATATTAGCGCCTCTTAAATAAGGGGTAATATCCTCCACCCATCGCAGAAAAGTGACGTTCCTATTAATACCCAGGTCAGCGGATAAATCCTCTAACATATCTCGATTTTCCCCATCGCCAACAATAACTAAGTGCAAATCCTGAACCTTCGTAATTGCCTTACTAAAAGCGACTAATAAAGTATCCAAAGATTTTTGGTTAGTCAACCTGCCTGTATATAACAGTATTTTTGGATTTCCGTCTAATTGAAAGCAACGACTATCAATTTCTTTGTTCGTTGAAGGGAAAAATTTACTGGTATCAACGCCATTCACCATTCTCACAACTTGCGTGCGTGAAAATCCCGCATCAAGCATCTCTCGTTCCATATCACTGGAAAGCGCAATACAAACATCAGCCCATTTACGAAACAAATTCATTGCCAATCTGCCCCGCCAATTGCGTTTTGATGTTTCCACATCTCCATATTCGCCGCTATTTCCAAACTTTACGATGATTTTTTTCCTAAGAAGTTTCCCCGCTATTGTTGCAGCTACAGCGGGAGAAAACGCCAAATGGGCATGGAGGATATCAAATTTTCCATTGAGAGACAATATTTTGACAATAGCGCTTAAAGTAAAAGTCAAGGATCTTAATATTTTAGTGTGCTCGTACCTTCCTACGCGAAAAACATTATAGCCGTCTCGTTTTTCAAACCTCGAAAGATTTCCAAACCTTCTTGTTAATACACCCACCCAAAGTGAATGTCGATCGACCATGTATTTTGCTAAATGAGCCGCCTGCCGCTCAGCACCATCAATTGCCAAAGGCAAAAACTCATCAACCAACATTAATACGCCATTTACATTGGAAGTCATTATATCTACCCCTTACCGTTAATTACTTGCAAGTAAATATCAAGCATCTTTTCCATCCAGATATTTGGAGAGTAATTTTTTTCAACAAAATCTCTAGAAACCATCCCCATCTCTTTTGCTTGCTGTGGCTTCTCAATTAATTGCATCATGCCGTCACGCAAGGCATCTACATCGTGCGGCAAAACCATCAAACCACGGTCTTCTGTTAAAAGTAACTCGGTATCGCCGACATTTGTTGCAAGCACCGGAAGTCCCGCTGCCATTGCTTCTAACATAGCGAGGGATAATCCTTCCCTGTAAGAAGAACTGACATACATGTCACTTGCAGCCATTAGCCTGGGAACATCATTCCTTGCACCGGTAAAATGCACGCTATCAAGCAGTCCAAGCGATGACGAATACGATTTCAAGTCATTAATGATTTCACCATCACCTACTATCACTAACTTCGAAAAAGAATATTTCTCATGAACTTGTGAAAATGCGAGCAGCAGATCATTGATCCCCTTCTCAACAGTCAGCCTGCCTACAGATAATATTACAAAAGCATCTTCGCCATCAACAAATTCTTCACGAACTTGTTTGCGAACCTGATCTGAAACCCTAGGATTTGGTTTTACTGGATTCGGAACAATATCTATAACTGTCTTTTGAGTCAACTTATCACGATACACTTCTTCAATTTTTTTACCTACTGCAATAACACGGCTGGCGCTGTATCGCAAACAATAAATCTCAAGCATAAATCTCAAATAAAACAGTCTGCCAGTCTTTCTAACATGAGTGCTGTGCAAGGTCGCAATCACAGGAATGTCAATTAATGCACCTGCCATAACACCAAGAACGTTGGAATGACCCAAGTGGGTTTGCAGGATATCAATTTTTTCTTTCTTCAGCACAGACAGCAGCCTAGGAAGAGCAGTAGGGTCATAAAGTTTATAAACAGTTAGAAATTCAACGCGCACACCCAATGCTCTTAAATCTGAAACTATTGCCTCGCTAGTTCCTTTTGTTGACAAACTAATAATTGTCACCTTAATATCACGAGCCCGTGCCTCTTCAGCAAACAACACCAGCAATTTTTGGGCTCCGCCCATCTCCAGTGCGTCCAACAAGTGAGCAACATGCATAATATTTATCCCTTTACTTTACATAAGACTCGGTGTAAGGCGCTTTTGACACTCTTACGTCAGACGAATTTGCCAAACGCCCATAAGAAGAGCTCACTACTTGGGGTAAAGACCAAGCTACACCTAGTAACAACCAGAAATATCTTATTTGCGCGTCGTGCAAAAATACTGAAGTTACAAGGTAGCTAATCAAGCTAATTGTTAAAGCATCACATAATGAAACCATGTCTGACATACCTTTTTTCAAAAAAGCACGTCGTGAGTTAATCAATGCCTTAAAAGTAGAGTAAATAATAAGCATGAAACAGAAAAAGCCTACAACACCCCGTTCAGCAGCAACTTCAAGATATAGATTATGAGCCGACGTCACATTATTTCGAAGTCCCAACTTACGTGAATACGCTTCAAGATTCGAGTTGAAGTTTCCTGCCCCCACCCCAAACACTGGGTGCTCCATAAACATGGTCCAACCAATAATATTTGCGTTTCTACGTTCCATAATCGAATCATCAAGACGTACTGACGAATTGGTGTTAGACGTAACTTGCACCAAAGTAGAAACCCTTTGCAGATATGCCTGGGGGATATATTTATAAGAGATTACCAATATGGCACTCAATAAAATAAAACCTGAGAATCTTTGAGTAGGCAGCCGAATAAAAATAAGAAATCCAACCAATACTAATGCCAGAAAGCCTCCGCGGGAATTCGTATAAAAAATCGCGGCGATCACAACAAACACGGCATAACCGGAAAAAAATCGTAAAAACACTCTCTTCTCATGCAGCAAACGCTCAATTGCTAAAGGAACAATCGTCACCATAATCTGGGCGTAATAATTTGGATCTCCAATAGGTCCTTCAATGCGATATGCCCCGCCGCCGTCATATAAAACCTTACCAAAACCCCAATATATATTAGTGTACGTGTCTGTTAATGCTTGATATGTAGAGACCGAGCCCATAATAGCGCCCGCCACTATAATAGTCCAAATTACCCAACTGACATGAGCCTTTTTTTGGAACAAAAATATTACCACCAGCCCGATGACGGCATTTTTTAAATAATACAACAAGGTTTCAGTAGCAAGATCTCTATCTAAAGCATAAAAAACGGATAAGTACCCAAGAAAAGAGTACAACACCAACAATGCAGTCAGATATTGCCACCCATCAACATTGTCCTGGAATAAAACTCGGCGAGCAACAATAATCCCCGCTAATAATGCAACTAAAGGTTGCGTAACTGAGGGTAATCCAAATTGGGTAATTAATACCTCAGATAAATTTGTGTAGACGACAAAAACAAGCGCCGCCAAGCCGAATTCAGGTCGTGAAACTGAAATGGCAAAAACAAAAAGTCCGAAGACTGCCAATGCTAAAAGGATCGTAAGACTAATATCCATATTTTTATTTGCACATAAATAAATTATTTACACTAAGCCGTTCATGCATCTTGAGAAAAGTAAATCCTGTTGCCACCGCCAGTGGCGACGGTGACAACCTGAAAGAAATGAAAGCCCGTAAAATTTATTTCAACTGCCTCCTTAGCGACTACCAAAACGGGTTTTTCATCGACCAAATATAAACAGGGGTTGAGTTATCTCGTCGAGCCTGATTTACAGCCGTCTCTGCCTGACTTAGCAGATCCTGAACCGCAATATCATTACTGTATTCCGCCCCGCCAATGTGGGGATTAATAAATACTGTCGATTCTAATTGTTCAAGCTCTATTGGCGCTGACAACACTTGATAAATTCGTTCAAAAATACGCTTGGCTGATGAGCCAGAGGTATTCGGCAACATCACGATAAAGGTCGCTTCACCCCAACGCCCAATCATGTCATTTCCTTTTAATTCTTTTTGCAAGACAGCAGTTAATCTAACTAAAATCCAATTCAGACTCGCTGCCGGTAATGTTCCCAACAGATCATTCAACCCACTCAACTCGACAAAAGCAATTGTCAATAAATTACTTGGGTTTTTTGCTATCTCATCTTCAATGAGCCGTGGAAAATAACGCCCGTTGTAAACACCTGTCACATTATCCAACCGCAGCCGCTGACGATAGGCTTCAATAGGGAGCCACAACTGCTCTCTGAGAACAACAATTGCCACACCGCCCACCAAACCAAGAACAAATGCAATACCTGCGTCTGGCAAAGGCTGCGGACTGCTAGGAACCAAGGGCACAGTGGCAGTATCTAAAAAGTTAACATCAAATACCTGATTTGTTTCTTGAATATAGGCAATTAATTGATATCCAATCGCATTGGCAAGAGCAGCCACTGCCTCGGCATTTGGACCAGAGACGCTTAATTCGAGGATACTTGTATTAGACAACACATTCGCCTGGTAAGAATATTCATCAACGTCATCCTTCTCCAATTTCAATAGAGATAATGCGTCCTCGTATATTCGCCCGCTATTCATAATTTCTGCGTAATTATTAACAACAGTGACTCTATCAAGAATATCCAAACCGTTGAGGACGGCTTGCCCACTTGTCAGAGATGCATTTGGAACCACAATAAACCTGGCTACGGCTCGGTATTGAGGCACCGCAAAATATGATGCAGTTAATGAAACAGTCAATGATACTAAGCCAGCAAGCAGTATCACCCACCATCCCTTTTGCAACATACGAACATATAACTTAGTTTCCATATCTATCTCCAATTTCAAACAAACACAATAATGTCGTAAAAAATATAATTACTTGTAAATAATGGTCAAGATTTAATGTAAAAAATTAATAAGCACCCTTCTTCTGCAGTACAACCAAAATAGTTCGGCTGAGGATGAAAACATCAAGCCAGATGGACCAATTTCTAACATAATACTCATCCAAATATACTCTCTGCGAATAAGCAGTATCGCTTCGCCCTGAAACTTGCCACATACCTGTCATTCCAGGAGACACCCAAGTATACGGATCAAAAAGGTCTCCATAATAATGAACCTCATCTTCCACAATTGGGCGAGGTCCAACCAGACTCATCTCACCTTTAATTATATTATATAGCTGGGGGAATTCGTCCAAGCTATACTTACGCAGGAACTTCCCAAAGGAAGTCACGCGCGGATCATTTCTAAGTTTATGTGTTTCTTCCCACTCAGCTCTCAATACGGGGTTTTCATTCAGATACCTGGAAAGAATCTCGTCCGCATTATTTATCATTGTTTTAAATTTCCAGGCTTTAAATTTCTTCCCGTTCTTTCCAATGCGAGTATGCCCATAAAAAATATTTCCTCTTATTTGAATGAAAAGCAAGATCGATATTAAAATTAAAAAAGGCGAAATAAAAACACCACCAACGATCACCAAAAATAAATCAAGCGTGCGTTTCAACACCTTCTGGAAAGGATTGATCAAGTTGTGCTTCACCTCAAGCCCTAAAACACCACCGAAGTCAAACGACATCACCCCAAAGCTGCTGATTTGCTCAAGGTTGGGAAGCAATATCAATCTCTCCCACCCACCTTCTTGATTACTTGAGATCATGGACATTATTTTTTCAGGAACATCCTGGAGAACAACCAGAGCGGTCTTCACATCTGTAAGGATGCTAATCCCGTCCTTGGGGTACAGAGCATCCACCTTCACTACTCGAACACTTGGTTTGGGGTAAGAATTATCAGAAGATGTATCTAATATCACAACAGGATTAAAGCCTAATTTTTTGTTTTTCAAGAAAAAATCAAGCGCCCATTGACCCTGTTTCTTGAAGCCAATAATCGCAATCGGCTCTCCCCATAGCTTAAAGCGAATGGCAATTATACGAATTATGTCTCGAAAGACTGGAAGGAAAAAAATGCTAAACAACCACGTCAGTGATAAAGTCAAGCGCGAGAACACATCTGCATTTCTTAGCCAAAAGCTTAATGCAGTGAAAGAAAGTAAAACCAGAGTGGAAGCAGATACCAGACGTTTTATTTCTTCAACCACAGAGACGCCCACTGCGGGATAAAGCCCTGTGAGCCCAAAAAAGAGAAGACTAAAAAAAAGTAAGGGCAAAACCTGCAAAAGTAAATCAGAGTTGAATTTTTCACCAAAGACAACACGTATCCCGACCGCTAACAGCCCCGCCAACACGAAACTGCTGATATCAGACAACATCAGGAAAGCGCTCATGCGAAACCGATAATAATTCCTGTAGGAAAAAACGCCAAGGAATTTTTCGCGCCTGTCACTGGAGGTAATTACTTTAACATTTTCATTCATTGAGTGTCGTCTCTAAAAGTATTTTCAATGGTTCTCTTTATATATTGCCTTATCAAGATTATATCTTGAATATATACAATAAAAAACCTGAATTATCCAGTTTTTACGAGGACATTCAGAAGTTATCTTATCAATAAACTTTGTAGCGAAAAACGTAAAAAAAGGGTTGCTCGCTTTTCGCAAACTTTTGATGTCCATCAAAGTATAATCGTAACATGAAACGAATCTTACTTGCCACATCGTTGATGGTATTGATCTCAGGGTGCAACACCTGGCAGGTTGCCCCCCAGCCCATTCCTTTTCAATCGCCGTTTCCATCAGCTACTCCAGCTGTAGTCAGCCCAACCCCGCTTATCATCCCGCCTCCAATCTTCACAACCGAGGCGGAACTTACCCCCGCCCTCTCTTGGACTGCTTCGCCGCCTCCAACTACAACGTTTACGGTTGAACCTGTTTCAGTCAGCACTTCACAGCCGACAGAGGCATCCCTTGCCGTTGAAATTCTTGGGTGCAACACCAGCGTAGATATTCTTCACGGAATGGGAGAGGTTACAAACGCATATGTCATTATCAAAAACTACACAGAGGTAGAAATGCCAAACACTTGCGGCTTGTTGCGAGCCATCGACGAAGGTCGCGAACATCCTGACAAGAAAGTATGCATGGAGAATCTTCCTGCAAGCAGCCAGGTCACCTTGAAGCTAACCGTAGACTCGACGTATCAGCAGAGTACGATTGTCCAAGTGGACATTCTCGTTGATGAAGTTGTACTTTTAAGAGTGGATAAGCAATCCTGCCGGGATATTAACCTGTTTGGCGGCGCTCCAACAGACTTGGGGCTTGTAAAGCCCATACCGTAATCTTTGGCATCAATTTACGGTATTAACGTACTTACTTTACGAATATGGGCAAGTACATCTTGCTGAAGCTTCAGGGCGAGGTCAGCGGTTGGGGCAACAGCGATACAGCCAAACCGTCCATCTTGAAGCGCACGGGTAATGGTAATTACCAGCCCATAATTTTTCTCGTCATTCATCGGGAATAAGAATTCTTTTAAGATTTCCATTAATTCCGCCGGGTCGGTGATCGTGCCCGCATCCATGGCTTCGTAGCTGATGAAGGATGCTTTTTCTATGTAGTCCTCACCGAAAAAATGCCTGGCAAAATCATGTACGTGGGTTCCACCTGTCCGTCGGGCGTTGATCTCCAAAAGGTACAGGTGTCCATCGTCCCGTACGATACAGTCCATATCGAAATGCCCCACATACCCCATTTGCTGTAATCGCTTCGCCAACTGCAGCCCGCTTGATTCCAAGGCGGGATACCACGAAGTTTGGTACAAACTCTTATCCAACTGAATGCCGCAAAAGTCGCCAAATTTCAGGAACAGTTGGCGTGATACGTAGGTAATGTACGGCTCGCCTACACCCAATTTTGGAACGCGAATTTCAAGCGATGGGGATATTTGTTCCTTCGCCGGTATATATTCTTCGACCACAATTAATTCTGTGGAAAAGTACGGGTCGCTGCTTAGATGTTCGATAATTTCTGGCGTAAGCCCTTTGCCAGTCCCCTCAATGACAAAGGTTCCAATTCCGCTTTCGCCGGTATCGGCTTTCACTACGCAAGATTCGCCGCGGCGGCTGAACCAATCTGCCACCTGGATCGCCTTTTCAATGTTGTAGCAAGATACACCAAGCGGAAGAAGGTCATCCGCATTTTGAAGCCACTGTGACGCCAGAACACGGAAGCCATTCTTTGTATCAATATAATCGCGCAGCCAAAAATCGTCCGGTGCGGGGCTTTCTGGGGTCAGCACTTCAAGCCCAAATTGAGTCTGCAGCGTAGACAGTAGACCATAGAACTCGGGCGTAGTTGCATATGGTATGAGTTGAATTCTTTTTGCGTCTCCCGCATAAGCCAAAATCGCTTCTATTAAATGAGTTTCGCGCAAAATGTCTTTACAGAGGTGGTATGTGGGATTTTCGGGTGCGAGGTGTTCGGTATGGGGGTATCTTAAGTGATGTCGAATAAATTCGGCGTGGGCAATGGGAAAACTAACGATCACCATTTTAGGATCGCCCGCCCACAGCAGAATGCGATCGGCGTGGTACGCTTCACCCCATACCAACGCCGACCGCTCTGACGGATCACTGCAACGACCGAGGAAATCCACATGAGCTTCGGCGAAGTTGCCGATTACAACAGCAGGAATATCCTTGTAATCTAAAAAAACGGACATTTATGAGCCTTTTTTGTTTTGCTGCTCTCTCATTTGCTGGGCTTTCAAGCGAAGGTCTTGAAAGAATTCAGAGTCAACAATTTCGCTTACCTGTTTATTCCGCTTTGCCTGATCAATTTCAATGCGTAATTCCTGCACTTGCTTCCGAAGAACCTGTTCGCGCTGATAGACCTTATCTACCATGCGGCGGAACACACCCTGCATCGTTTCAATTTCATCCGGGTATTTATCAGAAATATCAAGTTGATTCAAATATTGAAGTCCGAGGTCGTAATTCCCTTCCCCTATTTGTTCTGCTGCGCGGGTAAGCCCGACCATGGGACGAGTAAGGTATTGAGCAACAAAATACACAAGCGCAAATAATATTATGTACGTGATCGAAAAAGCAATATAAATATTTCTTAATATCTGCGCCCGTACTTCGTTGACATATGTAGACGTGAAATCGATCCCCAATGCGCCCACGGATTCGCCTTTTGAATTTCGAATAGGAGCATATGCCGAAACCCAGGAACCGAATGCGTCACCATAAATTTCTGGTGTGCAAGCCGGGTCTTCATATGTGCAGTACCCTGTGTCAGTTTGGAATACAACTTGGTCAAATCCGGCGATATTGGGCTCTGTGTTCGAGTAGTAAGGGACGCGGAATTTGACGAACTGATCCCAATCGGGGTTCGGTAAACACGCTCCCCAACTGGAAATGAAGATGATCTCATCTTGCGCTTCGCCTTTAATATAAGTATAGGGACTGGCGCGCGGTTCAACACGGCGGATCTCACACAAAACTGCAACCTGCTTCCAATAGCGTTGATCGTCCGTTAAGCCATCATCCCGAACCTGTCCTTCTTTGACAAGTCCTTCCATTTCATCCCCGTCAATAATCTGAACATCATCGCCGACTCCTAAAATACCGGTTTGGGTCGCACCGACGATGGTGTCATACAATCCTTCTTTGATCTGATCCATCGCTTCACGCTGAGCGAAATCGTAGAACCAATAATACGTGGATGCAAATACCACAGTAAAAATAAGCGTAAAACCAAGAATCAATTTTGTACGCAAGCTAATGAAACGTACAACCCCTTGTTTGGATTTTTCATTCTTTTTACTCTCTTTTTCACTCATCTCTTGACTCCTTTTCAGAGTTGCCTGCAATCAGCTTTTGAACAAGCCAGTGGTCCGATGGCAAGCGGTAATGATCGATCAGAAAAGCATTAAGTACTTCTTTGACAACCTCTGGCTCATCCACGTGCGCCTCGTTTCCAGGTACGGGGAATGCCCCAACGTACATTTGCCCAAATCCGATTTTTTCCAGATCATCGGGCTCCTGGATTATCTTCACCAACTCGGGAGTGCCCGGGGGTTCAAAATACTCAACGGGATACTTCACATAGCCGTAGCGAGTGTATTGCTCAAGCAATGCCCGATGCTCCACTTCAGCCGCCATGCACAAAGGTCCGTTCATTCCATTTTCAAGGGCATCCAGTTTCAATTGTTGAATTGCCAGGTCTAGTACGTGGCGGGCAAACCTCACTCCGTTTGAAGTGACGAATGAACGCGCCTCCGGTTTGACCGCAAGGTCCATCAATAAGCCTATGTTCCTGCGTCGATTATACAAAAAACCAGCAATTCCAACAGGTTGCCGATTAAGGCGCAAAAGCCATTGATGCCATCTTTCAATATCCCTGTTATTAAAGGAAAGCGAAGCCCGTTGCCTCATAATAGGGATATATCGAACATATTGAGGAAATAAAGTTTTGTAGATATCAATGTACTCTTCTAAATGTTCGGTCTGTCCATTTACAAGGTCTTGAATCTCTAATCCGTTCTCCAATTCGAAAGGCATGGGGTTTAGAATTCGATATTATCCAATATACTCTTGCGTTTTGAGCGGGCGAGGCGGTAATTTAGCATACTTTGATCGTAAACACCTTTCAAATATATAAAACCACCAACAGCCAAAGCAGAACCGGCAACGGCAACGCCCAAATAGATCATAGTGGCGGTACTGGGTAGAATCATCCCTGATGAAGACAGTGCGGAAAGAACCACCAAAAGGATACATGCAACCACGGTTGCCGTGGTGACAAAATAGCTATCCATAAAAGCGGCTATACGTCCGCGCTTTTCGTCGGGCACAAGTCCCTGTAACGACTTTCGAGCGGCATCATCCCACCCGGCATAAACGGTACGCGCCACAAAACGGGAAGCAGCCGCGCCAAACAAAGCGGGAAAACCAAGCGCAAAAGCGCTTGCCACAACTAAAGACACAGGTAAGACCGCGAAGGCGTTTTTTAATTGTATTTTCGGCAGCACGCGATTGGTAATGAGCCATTGAGATATCAATAAACCACCCGTTTGAAGGGCTTTGTAATAACCAAGAAAACGCTGGAATTCCAGATCGCTGCCGGTCGAATAGTCGATAACGGAGAGGAAATTAAATTCCACCAGGGTCAAGATCAATCCGGTTAGAAACATCAGAAAACCCACTGCCTTGAAGAGTGGGATATTCATGAAGTAATCCATACCGATCTTGAATGTTTCGCTTAAATTTGATTCTGATTCGCGTGATTGCCGGGCGCGCACAACAAAATCTGAAAACATCAAACGCAGAAAGACAGCGCTGAGAATCAGAATAATTGCGATGGCAATAAATACCTGGGTCAGCCCAAAATTGTAGCGTTCGGCAAGATAGGTGAGAAAAGCAGCAGAGCCATTGCCCAACAAGCCGCCGATGACGGCGCCCGAGGCAATGAACGGGAAAACCCGTTTCGATTCTGTCACTGCGTACACATCCCCTGCCAAAGCCCAAAATGCCAGCGGCATGATCATAAACTGCTGGTCTGCCAGCAAGTACAGCGTTGGGTATGTCAACCATTGGGGGGCGTTAAAAGCAAAAAGAAATTCGAGAAGCAGGTACAGAACCGCCAAGCCCACCAGCAGCCAGGTAACAAGATTTAAGCGGGAATATCGGTCTATGAACACAAGGTAAAACCCGGCTGCAAAAATAGTGATCAAGGTTGTAACGATCCAAAGCCACGGTATGCTTTCCACCCCTACATTACTGATAAAACCGGCTGTCGCAACAACATCTGCAAGTTCCAATACCAGGGTATTTACAGCGATCAAAAGCCAGAGCGAAAATGCGATTTTTACCTCATCTGGCTTAAGATTAATAAGAGCAAGGAATTTCTCCTTCATACCTGACCTCAAAGTGGATTTTAATACTCGGATTCAGAGGATTTTATCATACCAAGCTGTTCAAAGATTTTTTTGACTCTCAAGGTAACTACTTAGAGACTGTTTCTTAAGTGCATGGATTACGCTGATTTCACGGATTCTCACGAAAAAAAAATCCGTGTTTGCCTGTGTAATCCGTCAAATCCGTGTACAAAAAAAGACTTAAGAAACGCTCTCTTAGGGGATTGTTTTGTGACCAAATCAGCGGACCGAAGTCCTGCCACAGTATATTGAAAGTCCGCTAAAGCGGACTAAACCCGAAAGGCTATTCCAACACCAGGGAGTGTCCAATATCAAAGATAAGGAATGTCATTGCGAGCCCGATAGGGCGAAGCAATCACGGAATGTAGCAGGCGATTGCTTCATCGGGCTACCGCCCTCCTCGCAACGACATCTTCTGGTATGTCTGATGTTAGACACTCCCCAAAACCATGACTAAGCCCGAAGGATTACAAGAGGTTATAATCCAAACATGTCTGATTCTTCTGTTAAAACCCTTTCACGCATCAAAATTGCAATGCTTATTGACGGCGATAACGCCCAAGCTGGGCTTCTCTCTCAAATGCTGGTTGAAGCCGGCAGGCACGGACAGGTCACCGTCCGCCGCATATATGGAGATTGGACCACAAGCAACATGTCTTCGTGGAAAGATACGCTCAACTTTCACGCCTTCCAACCCATTCAACAATTCCGTTACACCATCGGAAAGAACGCCACAGACAGCGCCATGATCATTGACGCGATGGACATTTTGCACAGCAATGTAGTGGATGGCTTCTGCCTTGTTTCAAGTGACAGCGACTACACCAGGCTCGCTACACGCATCCGCGAAACGGGCATTTTCGTGATGGGCATTGGTGAAAAGAAAACCCCCAAGCCCTTTGTAAACGCCTGCGATGTGTTCGTTTATACAGAAAACCTTACCAGCGCAAAAAAGCAGCCAAACAACAACAAGGTATCTAAAACGAAGGAAAAAAAGAAGGAAGAACCAGACCCCACTCCCCTGCTCATTCAAGCATTTGAAATGGCGGTTCAGCAAGATGGCTGGGCGGCGCTCTCCAATATGGGCAATGCCCTTTACCAACTCGACCCCGCATTTGACCCGCGCTCGTATGGGCACAAACAACTCTCAAAAATGATCAGCAAATACAAAGAGAAATTTGAAGTGCGCCTGCAAGATATTGACGGGTCTACGATCTTCCATGTCAAACTGAAAGAATAAGTTTGGGTTCAGCAAACCGCCTCAACATTAATGTTGAGGCGGTTTTTTATCCGCATGTTGATTCAAGACCTCTTCGTAAACCCTGCTGATGGATTCGGCGATCCTGCCCCATTCATATCCTTTTGCATATTCAGCGGCGCGCCCGCCCATCTGATCTCGAAGTTCGTGATCGCCCAATAAACCTGAAAGCCGTTCACACAACAGATCCGGTTCGCTATCGGGTACGGTATACCCGGTCACTCCATCTTGCACGAGGTAGCCAAGCCCGCCGACTTCTGAAGCCACCACCGGGGTTCCACATGCCATGGCTTCCAACGCCACCATGCCGAACGATTCGTACAACGATGGCATAACCAACACCTCTGCCGCAGAGTAATAATATGGAAGCGTATCTTGTGCGCGCTTGCCAAGGAAGACGACCATGCCGCCCATGCAAAGATCGTCGCACATCCGTTGCAGCCGCGCCATTTCCTCCGTCATCTTTTCTGGTCTTGCTTCGGGTTCGCCGCCAATGATGGCGAGATGCACAGGACGTTCGCGGTTTGTCAGGGTTGTATCTAAACAAGACATGGCTTTGATAAGCGTATCGACCCCTTTGAGCGGTTCAATTCGCCCAACGAATAAGATCATGCGGTCTTCGGGCTGCAAGCCAATGTATTGCTTTGCTTCATCTGAAGGGATGGGATAGAAATGTTCCGCATCAACACCCGGCGGTATGATGGACATTTTTTGAGAGTCGGCGCGGTATAAGAAGCGGAGCTGGGTCATTTCTGCAAGGGTGGCGACGACGATCCGGTTCACTCTACGGAGTACCTGCCTCTCTCCATTGAGCCGGTCTGCCCCTGCTTTTTCATCCTCTGAACGCGCCACGCGGTTCTTCATTTCGCCCAGGGTGTGGAACATGTGGACAATGGGTATGCCGCCCCAGACATCGCTCAAAATTTCAGCCGCCAAGCCAGACATCCAATAATGGCTATGGATGACATCATATTGAATGCCTTTTTCTTCGGCGAACATTCGCACCCCTTCGGCAAATTCAGGGATGAATTTTGGGATGTCGCTTTTGCTGCGCGGTTCTTCGGGTCCAGCCGGAATATGCACAACGCGGTTGCCATACCCCAGTTCGTGGACAATGTGCGGGACGTGCTCATCTTGTGAGCGGGTGAATACGTCCACATGGATTCCCTGCCGCCCCAATTCGCGGGTCAGGTCGCGGACGTACACGTTCATCCCTCCGGTGTCTTTCCCTCCCAGGGTTGCCAGTGGACAGGTGTGATATGAAAGCATTGCAATACGCATGGACATTTCTCCATGCTACCAGACGACATGAAAACCCGAAAACTTGCGGGATTATTTCAAATCCTTTATAATCTCGCCCGCTAAAAGACTAGCCACCGTAGCTCAGCTGGCAGAGCAGACGATTCGTAATCGTCAGGTCGTGGGTTCGTATCCCACCGGTGGCTCAAACATCAACCAGGCGCCAGATGATGCAGGAATTTGCCCCGTCATCTGGCACTTGGTACGAAAAATCGGAAAGTTCGGGGGAACCAGGAACCAGACGATTAACGTGGCTGATGGAATAAAAAAAACGATTTTTCATCAAATCGAAAGACTTTTTGAAAAATAGAAACACTTTTTATTCAACCAGGAGCCACACGAATGAAGCATCCCCTCACTTTTTATCAAGTTATGGTTGGTTACATCCTCGCCATCGAGGCGCGCCACCTTTCCCCCAACACGATCAAAGACTATAAAAATACCTTCAAGAAGTTCCTGCCGTTCATCGGCAAGGATACGCCGTTTGAGGAAATCACCAGCAAGCATATTCAAGAATTTCTTGCCACCTTTACCTCAGTAACCAACAATACGCTCCTTCATTATTATTCTGCCCTGGCTGCCATGTGGAGCTGGGCAGTTAGAGAAGAGATCGTTCAAAAGAATATCGTCCACCTGGTCACGCCTCCCAAAGCCGAAGAGCGAGAAATTCTACCGTTTACTGAGGCAGAGTTCAAAGCGCTACTGGCAGCTGCCTCCCGCTCAAAAGCCTACGAACGCCCCGGCAAACGCATCTCTGACCATGCCACCCTTCAACCTGAACGGATGCGCGCCATTTTGCTCATGCTGCTCGATACCGGGCTGCGCGTTGGCGAAATCACCGGCTTGAAGTTGTTGCAAGTGGATAATCGCAATCAGCGCATTCAACTGATGGGCAAAGGCGCCAAGGAACGCTCTGTTCCTTTTTCACCCCGAACCGCCCAAGCCTTATGGCGATATCTCAGCACCCGTCCAGATGCCGAGAGCAGTGAACCCTTGTTCAGCACTTATAACAAGCGCAAAATTGACGCGACCCAACTTGCCAAATCGTTGAAGGCACTGGGCGCTAAAGCAGGTGTTCACAATGTCCACCCTCACCGTTTCCGTCATACCTTTGCCATTCAATATTTGCGCAATGGCGGCGATCCTTACACCCTGCAAAAATTACTGGGGCATTCCACACTGGATATGGTCAAGAAATATCTCGCCCTCGCCCAGATCGATATTGACAAAGCCCACAAACGCGCTTCGCCGGTTGATAACTGGGCTTTGTAAAATTTGGTATAATCTCACTCGCAACAGTCAGGATGCCCCCCTCATCCTGGCTGTTGCGCTTTTAATTGGGGGTTATAATAGAATTATTCAGGAGCAAAATTATGTTTAATCATATTGGATATAGCCCCGATATCCTCAATGGAAAGCCCCATATTATTGGAACTCGCATAAGTATCGAATTCATACTGGAACTTGTAGCCAGTGGAGCAAATAAAGAAGAAATTATGAAGGCATACCCCCAGTTATCAACTGAGGGTATTGAAGAAGCCCTTCGTTATGCCGCCCAGTCTGTAAAAAATGAAATATTACTGGATGTCAAGGTTACTGCATGAAAGCCTTGGATTTTCCATTACTTGCGGATGAGAATATCTTACCTGATGTGGTCACATTTTTACGAGAAGTGGGTTTAGACGTTCAATCTGTGGCAGAACAAGGTCTCTTTGGGCTACCCGATACCGAGGTTTTAAAGCAAGCGCTAGATTCTAGCAGAGTAGTTTTGACGCATGACAGTGATTTTGGCGGAATGGCTATTTCCGGCGCGAAATTTATTGGAATTATTTATCTCAGACCCGGACATATTCAAGCAGAATTTACTTTAAAAACATTGATGGCAATTCGCGATAACGCCCCCGAAGTTGTGCCGCCATTTATTCTAGTTGCAGATCGAACAGGTGATACAGTAAAAATAAGGGTTCGGCAGTTGTAATTAATCTACCAATCCATTTTGCAACAGTCAGGATGCCCCCCTCATCCTGACTGTTGCGCTTTAATGACCCTTTTTAAGACGTAAATGCCCCAGTATAAAAATACTTGGGGCATTTTGCTTCTTGTTGCTTGCCGATTTGGGTTGAGGACTATGGCGTCATGGGGTTTCAATCCTCTCAATAGAGGTGGGGGCATTCGAACGCATGAAGGCTGGATTTTGGACGGTTTATCCGCCCTAGTTTCAATCCTCTCAATAGAGGTGGGGGCATTCGAACCCGCATTCGGTCGCTTGGCTGTCTGGTCACCTTGGCGTTTCAATCCTCTCAATAGAGGTGGGGGCATTCGAACTCGCACCACCCTCATCATTGCGACCATCATGACTTTGGTTTCAATCCTCTCAATAGAGGTGGGGGCATTCGAACGCGTATGCGACAGAGAATTTGTAAGTGTAACTGTCGAAAGTGGTTTCAATCCTCTCAATAGAGGTGGGGGCATTCGAACTCAGACCCAACCTCTCTGGAACGTCCCCGCCACGATGACGTTTCAATCCTCTCAATAGAGGTGGGGGCATTCGAACGCGCTGCGCAAGTGGCGCGACAGCAAGTGGGGAATCAAGTTTCAATCCTCTCAATAGAGGTGAGGGCATTCGAACATAAATACATTCTTGGCTTTACCGGAATGCTGCTTATTTTGTTTCAATCCTCTCAATAGAGGTGGGGGCATTCGAACTGAATGGCTGGCTGGTGGCAATGTTCCTGTATTCGGTTTCAATCCTCTCAATAGAGGTGGGGGCATTCGAACCAGGACACTCAAGGTTGGTTTCGACAAGGGGAGTTTCAATCCTCTCAATAGAGGTGGGGGCATTCGAACACCATGGAACAAAGTCCCACAATATGAAGTGATCGTGACAGTTTCAATCCTCTCAATAGAGGTGGGGGCATTCGAACTCATTATGGGTGGTTTGCTAGGTGCAGTTATCACTGGGTTTCAATCCTCTCAATAGAGGTGGGGGCATTCGAACGTCAATATCCCGGTGGTCCTGGAACCACCACTACAAGTTTCAATCCTCTCAATAGAGGTGGGGGCATTCGAACAACGCTCTGCTCGCCGCCGCCCTCTGCGCCCTCACGTTTCAATCCTCTCAATAGAGGTGGGGGCATTCGAACAAATCCAGAAGAAAGATTAAAGTTTTGGGTAGAAGTTTCAATCCTCTCAATAGAGGTGGGGGCATTCGAACAACGCTGGATTGTTACACTCGAGGAGAAAATATGAGTTTCAATCCTCTCAATAGAGGTGGGGGCATTCGAACTGGACATCTTAATGAAAGATGATCCGCTTGTTGCCCTCCGTTTCAATCCTCTCAATAGAGGTGGGGGCATTCGAACGCACTGTACGCGACGCCTGCCATCAGCGCACTCATAGAAGTTTCAATCCTCTCAATAGAGGTGGGGGCATTCGAACGCTCGTTCGGGAATCACGTTCAAAAAGCTTTCCAATCAGTTTCAATCCTCTCAATAGAGGTGGGGGCATTCGAACTCTGTCTTTTTTTCCTCGCTCGATCATGCGTAAACGCATTTTAGCACACTTTTCCTCACGCTTGTACCAACCTTGCGAACCTCAGAAAAGGTAAACGAAAAACCATGCAAAACCTGGCTGCCCATGTTGCATACCTACTCCACCAAACTCGTTCAAACTCGTCCAAACTGGTGTATCCCCATAAAATCGCCATTTGCGAACGGTAATCGCATTTATTCTCGTTCATACCCACCACCCCGCCATTTGCCTTCAAGCGCAAAATTGCATACAATCTCAAAAAGAAGTTGATTTTCATGAAAAACAAACCTGAACCATACCCGGCAGTATATATCATTTTCACCTTGCTCGGCAGTGTGCGGCGCGGCATTCCCCGCCAAAATATCTGGCGCGAGTTTCGCAGGCAGGGCATTGCCCTAAAACCCCGCCTCGCTTTTTGGATTCCGCTTTGCAAACAAGCCGGGCTACTCAAAGAAACCGACGAGCAATTGCGCATCACAAGTTACGCGGCAACCTGGCTCAAAAAAACACCGGAAGAACAAACGTTTTCCCTGCTCGAAGCCTGGCAAAACACACCCTTAAACAAAAAGACAAGGCAGTTTCGCAAAAAACTGATCTGGAAATTTAAGTACAATCAATCGCTTACCGCAAAAGATCATGCCGCCCTCAATGGGTTAGATGCCCTCGGACTCACCGCCAATGGCGCACTCACTACATATGGAAAGTATTTTATACAAAACGACGGGAAGTTACCCTCACCCAAACCGATTACCCCATGCGCCATTCAGGATGAAGAATTCATCGCGCCTCTACCCGAACATTTGAGCCTGCTCTGGCAAATTGAGCTTTACTTACGCCCCAGCCGTCCGGGCAAATACGCACTCAGCAAACGCACACTTCATTTTTATGATGGCGACCCATACGAATTAATACAACTGCTGGAACAAGGATTAAAAAAGACCCTGCCCGAACAAGAAAAGGCGCTCATCCTTAAACAGCCATCTATTCACATTGTTGATGGCATCGTGCTCGAGTTTTCCAGCCCTGCCGAGTTGGCGCAATTGCGCCGTCAGCCTGTTTTGCGAAAATATTTTGAAAAGTTTCTTTCCTCGCAAAGTGTTCTCATTGCCCGCCAGAACGAAAAGATGGTATGCAAACTGCTAAAACGTCGGGGCGTGTACCTTCACAGAAACGAAGACCAACCCCCGGTTAAGAAAGAGAAGCGCACACACTTTCCACGCAAAACCATTTTGCAGCCGGTCGGCAAAACCATGCCCAAACTCGTCCTCATCGAAAAATACAAACAACTACAACAAGCGCTCGACATCATCTACCGCGCACCCGGCTATAACCCCGAGCAACGCCGCATTACCCCGCTTGCCATTGAGCAACGCGGCGAACACACCTATATCATTGCCCACTGCCACGCTTCGCAGCCGCAGAGGTCAAAGAACCTTTCGGCTGGATAGGATGGAAATACCAGGAACGTGGTGAGTAGTAGTTGGGTAGTTGGGTAGAGAGATGGTTTGGTGGTTTTACCCCCAACCACCAAGCTGCCGGTTACTGAGCCTTTGCCTTCATCCAGAGCACGGCTGCCGCCACGATCAAAGCCAATAAAAAAGTACGGCGACTCTTTTTAATTAACCAAGCCATAAAGCCCGGTATTTCCATTTTTGGTAAAGCTCCAGATCGAATATCTTGAAAAATATCGAACAACTCACGCATGAGATTATCCTTTCTTCGGGCATACACCGCCCAAACTCAATGCATAATAAAAATACGTTCTTCCACAGTACGCGCATCGCCCAACCGCTCAATGCGGTTCACATCATCGGCGCTGATGAAATAAAGACGAATGCTGTCTTCCGGCGCGATCAATTTCGTAATTCGCTTCCTCAGATCAATCACCTGACGGGGTTTTAGACTACATTCAAAAACACTGTATTGCACCCGCGTACCAAAACCTTCCAGCGCTTTCATCACCTTATAACGTCGGCGGTTGGAGGGGATGTCGTAACTGACGATCAGAAATTGAGCATTCATGTTTCCTCATAAACCTGACCGGTTTCAAAAAACCTGTCAGGTCTGTAGTTATCTAACCGTAAAAGGCTCGTAATCCTGTGCTTGTCCCAAGATCAAGCGAGCCATTGCCTGAGCTTGTAACTGGAAAATCTGGCGGTATGAAACCTGTTGCCCCTTGTAATTGAACATGCTTTCATCGTTTACGCGGTTTTCATACATGGCGATGATCTTCTCGCGCCCGCTGCCGGCAAGGTAAACCGCCTGGGTACTCTCACGCGGTTGTTCGTTCTCATCCCGTTCACTTTCCTTTTCAGAGAGGTCCACCTGCTCGAAATCTTCAATAGAAACATACGGGCGGTTCACAGCCTCCAGCACAATCGAGTCGGCAACAATTGGGCGGAACTCCTCCATAAGATCAAGAGCCATAGAAGGTCTGCCGTAATCAATGACATGGAAAAAACCGAGATAAGGGTCCAGCCCGATCAGTTCACAGGCGGTGGTTACATCACGCAGTAAAAGGGAGTAAACAAATGAAAGTAGGGCATTCACGGGGTCGGGTGGCGGGTAATATGCACGGCGGTCAAAATTCCAGGAACCGCCCCCGGATGGCGGATGTAACAAACGCCGAAACAAGCCAAAATATTCACGGGCTGCCTGCCCTTCCATTCCCCGCAATTGGTCGGCTTCTTGAGCCGTACCCAGCATTTTGATCATATCCTCCATGCCGGTTAATGCCCTGCCTGCCCATTCTGCCCCCTCGGCATGACGCCTGACCACAGCACGTTGATTAATGATCTTGCCGTAGATAATGTTCTGGGCTGTGCGTAGGGAGAACAAGGGGTCAGATGCCAAAAGCGATTGCTGGTGACGCAGCCTGCCATTTTTATGCTCCTGCCCAATCACGCGTGAGACATACTTGCCCGTGCCCGTCAGGTAGACCACGTCAATGCCATTGCGGGTGAGGGCATGAAGCGCCGAGGTGGAGATACTTACGCCGCGCCCCATCAAGACCACCTGCTCCACTTTGATAAGCGGTACCGCTTCCAAAACTTCATCGCCGCGCTTCACCAGCAGTCGGTCGTGATCTTTGTGTAATTGAGCTCCGGGTTGAGATAAATATAGTGTAGACATGAATTCTCCTTTTCCTTTTCCGTGTCTTATACAAAAAGTCCATTTCCCAAAAAAAACGATCAGCGTACAACAGGAGATTGCTTCGGGCAAAATACAAGATCACCTTCGCAATGACGTACTATTTGATCACCGATCCAAGCCATTCCAGTTTTTCCTCGGGTGAGAGAATGCGGGTTTTGGTGGGATTCACCTTCAAATGCAGTTTGTTCAGGGAAAGAAGCGCATGGTTATATGCCTTCTCCGCCTGTTCTTGAGTGGCACATAACACCACCCAATCATCTGCAAAACGGGCAAGGCGGTAGCCGTTGCCGGTCATGTTCACATCAAACGGATGCAGGTAAATATTTGCCAACAATGGCGAAAGCGGGCTTCCCTGCAATACGCCCACGGGTGCAGCACCGGCTTTGCGATTCAAAAAGAAGGCAGTAATAGCGGCAGCGGCGGCAAGACCGGCGAACCCACCAACAGCCATTGCATTCCGTTTCAAAACACGCCGACCCATTGGAGTAGAAACGGCAGCTTTTACCAAGGTACCTGTTTTGACAAGGGTTCCAGAGAGTCGCTGTCGGAAGAAGTTAACACCAAACATTGCCCCACTCATTACCACCTGCCGTATGGCGGTCTTTTTAAATTGAGAAACCGCCATATCTCTTTCTGGATATGGTGAAGTATCCATCGAGGGGTCGGCATCCGGCACGGAATACCCGGCGGGGTCGTCATAGTAATAGCCGTACCGTGAATAGGGATCGGATTGTTGGGCAAAAGATTCAAGTACCCACTCAAACCCTTGCCGGGCATAACTCTTGATATTTTCGATCCGCTGCGCAAATTGCATATCTACATTCTGCGGCGGTCCCATTTGCATCACACCCACATCCAGCCAATTTTGCATGAGATCAATCACGCGTCCGTCTTTGATCTTGTGGCGCAGGAAACCCAAAAGCAGGTCGTGGTCGAGGGTGTCAAAACAGGCGGCAATGTCTCCATCCACCACCCAACGGTTTTCGCTGGAGCGCGCACGTTGAGCAAACGAAACAGCCTGTTCCAGCGAGATACCCGGGCGAAACCCAAAACTACACGGAAGAAAATCTGGTTCCCACAACGGTTCGAGAACTTGCTGGGTTGCACGCTGTGCAATGCGGTCACGTACCGAAAGAATGGCGAGCACCCGCTGTTTCCCATTTGCCTTGGGAATCGAGAAATAGGATGGCGCCTGGGGCTGATACCTGCCGTTCATCAGCATACTTCGTAAGACCTTGATCTGTGCCGTGAGGTCTTTTTCAAACTCTGCCAAGGAAACACCATCCGGTCCCGATGCACGCTGGCGGCGGTATTTTGGGATATTGCCACGCACCGTGCGCCATGCAGAAAGTAAGTTCTCTGGAGCCGCGATCAATTCAAGTATTTTGTTTGTCATGTGATTTTTTCTCGCTTTCATCTGAATTCAAATCTGAGGTTGCTGCCAGCACAACATGACCACTATCCAGAAAGAAGACCCATTTACAGGCACGTCCAAAGGTCAGGTCGATCAACCGTCCATCTTTGCGGGCTTGGTGAACGACTCGGCGAATGGGCATGGAGTTGAAACGACCTGAAGCTACAATTCGCCCTCGTGCCACGGATCCACCCATACCGATCTTCATAAAATCGTTCATCGCATTTCCCTTCCATCCGCTGCATCGTTAGCAATGGCATCCGCCAGACGGTTTTGTTCACGCGGGATGTGTTGAAATTCCACCTTCTCAAATTGAACAAGCAGACCACGCAACTTCATCTGCATCTGGCGCAGAGCAGGAGCGCGGGCAGTGGCGATCCCACTCATTTGATGAACCAATACCTGACTGTCACTTAATATTCTGAGCAAATAAGGCGGGTTTCGTAAAGCGTGAATTTTCTCCAGCGCCATGATGGCGGCTGCATATTCCGCTTCGTTACAGGTCATGGGCTTGTCCTGCCGGCTCCACAAATAAATAATCTGTCCTTTTTCATCTCGGACAATTGCAGCAAGACCGGTCTTCCCCATCTCCAGGCGAAGCGCACCATCGGTATTGATAATAAAAAGGCGTGGACGTACAGAAAAAAAATTCATAATAGCCCCCCATCGGAAGTTCCACGCGCAAGAACGTGAGCCAAAGCTGTATTGGGAATCATCATGCGGACACAACAACAGGTAGCAAGCAGCCTATCATCTGTGCTGATAAACTCCCATTCCTGTTCATTGTTTTTGAAGGATGGGAAAAGGGGCAAAGCAGGGGCATCCCTGCATTGCAAAAAACGCAATTGGAATGAAGAGCCGCTACCGGTCTGATCAAAATTGGGGCGTAAAAGTGGAACCGCGCCCTGTATCATGGATAGCGCAAGAAAGCCGGCATCCGTGCCATTGCGGTGATGAAGCGCCTCCTCTAAATCCGTATCCACCAACGGTTGGTATACCTCCCCGCAAAAGTTTTCAAGTTTTTCCTGAAACACCCTACCATTTGACTTATGCCATTCCGTCAGAAAACCATGTTCGCCCAAAAGAGACCTACGAAATCCTTCTGATGGGCGATTGCCGTAATAGTACGCCCAGGCAAATACCGATTCGTCCAGCGCCGACAGGCGAAACAGGGATGGGGACGAAATCAACTCCAAGGTTTGCTTGCTAAATTTCGTCTGCAAACGATCCAGTGCAACCTGCAAACGCTTTAAAGCTCTTTGTTGTTTTTCAAACTCTCCGCCCCACATGGCTGTCAGTTCATTCAATTTTTGATGTATAGTCTCCTTAATAAAGAGTTCATATTTTTGTTCCATCAAACGAACACTTTCCTGGCGTAGGTCGGTCAGAATGGTGAGTTCCTTGTATAAAAAGAGCAGGTTGAATAACTGAATAGCGGGATTTTTTAGGAAACCGGGCAGACGCAACACCCAGACAGGCGGTTTCGGAAGGGATTGCATTGACTTTTCTAAATTTTCCAAGCTGTGTTTGATCTGGTCATTACACACAGATTCAACCCCGGATACATCGTCGGCGGTAAAGCGCATTTCTTGAACATTTTTTTGAATTCGTTCAAGAATCAAGCGCGCGGAGGTTATGCCACCCGGATACAACCTAGGCTGTTGCGGTAGGGTTTGGATAAAGCCCACAAGTTGTTCACAAAATTCATCATTCAATTCGCTTGTATTTTTGGTGATCAATTCAATTTGGAGGGGTAGGATGTTTTCCTTGAAATAGGTGTCATACTTCTGCAAGGTTTGCACCCAATGCTCGATTTGCACATCTTCAAACCGCAAGTCAGAAAAGTGAAGTTCAACGTTGGTTTCAGCCTGGGAATGAAAGAGGGAATCTCTACACAAACGGTTCGTCCAAGTGCGCGGATTGGCATATTTGAGGGAGAAATCTGCGGCCATTTCCTCCACGGGGATGGGGTTTGGGATATTATTTGAGTGAAATTCCATTTCCAATATCTCCGCCCCAAGCCGCATAGCACAGGCTTTTTGTAATTGAATTACATCAAAGAACAAGGCTGTTGCCGAAGCGCCGCAAAAGAATGCCTTGTGTTCCACTACATCAAGTTGGGGAATCTGGTGCGCCAAACGCTGTGCCAACCCACCAGAAAGAAGCGCCAGCACAAAATTACCAAGGATGATATGCAATTCGTGTGTATCATGCACCTCCCAAACCCCCTCTTTGTATCGGTCAAAGAGATAAACCTGAGGAAGACAAGGCTGTTCTTTATCCTCCAGGATTGCACAAATGGATTTGAGCGTTTCATACACATTTGCATTTTCCTGCGCACTCTCTGAGAACGTGGCAATACTCAGCAGGAGATGCACTTTTGCAAAAGGTTCATTCGTTAATAAGGAATAGATGGACGGCAGAAGTGCGGCAAGTGAAGCAGAATCAGACTCGGCAAGGTCTGCGAGAATCATCACATCCAACGGAAGGTGCGGTTTACTGCCAAGCCCAACTTCGATCAATTTCTCGTGAGAGCGCAAATCATGCAAAACGGAGGCAAGCCCATTTTGGATTGGGACTGCATTCTTCCATGCGATTTCAATGATCTCGCTGCAAGGGATTGCAGCGGGGCGTTTTCTGCGACCTGCTGCTTCCACTTCCATAAACTCTGGTCGTTTTGCGCGAAGATTCAGCGACAAAAAACGGGTGGTCGCCCTGCGGCGCGCATCGCTTTGAAAAAAGATCCTTTGCACATCCGCAACTGCGGGAATTAATCCAGTCCCAAGGGTCAAGACCAATGCGGGTGTTGAGATCATGGAAGGGGTTGTTGTCATGTTGTCCTCCTTTTTTCATCCACTTTAGAATTTTCCAAGCTGCTGTTGTTTGCAGGCAAGGGCGCGAATTTCGTTCTCGTATTGCCGACGCAGGTCACCATCCGGCGGCATACGGGAGAGCAATTGCTTGTATTCCGTTATGCGTTCGTCCAATAAACGGATCGCCGCCTGATTACCCATGTTGACGATGTCATGTTCGATCAATCCATCCGCAACTTGCAGGAAATCATCACGTTGAACAAATGCATCCTCCGCCTTTTCCCGCCCCTGATCGAGACGATATTCCCGTTGAGGGCGGATGTTGCGGTTAACGTATTCCTTCCCTGGATCAAAATAGTAGAAGGTGCCGACTTGAATGACGTACCCAAAGGCTGCGGCGCTGGCAAAAATGTGACGCGCCTCCAATTTTTCCTCGGGGATGACTTCATCAGAGTGAAAGGCTTCAGGAAAAATATGCAATGGGTCAAGCCCCTTACGCTTCATATCGTAGTAGGCTTTGTAGTCCTGCATATCGCGCAGGAGAAAGGCAGGCAATCCATGTTGAACACGGGCAAAGTCAATGCGGTGTTTAAAGCCCGTGGACTTCACCTCATACTGCGGGTCATCCCGATATTTTTGCGGAATCAGGTCGCTGTGTTCATCTTCCACGCCCACAATGCTTTTCCCCTCCTGCCCCTGAATACCACTATTGGCATCATATTGCCAAAAGGGGTGGCAGTAGCGTACCAATCGGTTGAACTGTTCTTCGATCTTCTGTGAAGCCTGCTTGCCATAAAACTGCGACATGGCTTGCAATAAGGTTGTATTCTCCACTTCGTCAGCAAAATATGTTTTGGCATGGGCTTGCAGCCGTTCCGCCCATTCCCCTTCACTCCAATTGAGCAAATGATCAAGTGTTTCGGTACTGGACGCCAAGCCAAAGGAACGATAGACCGCTACGGGGTCCAGCATAGAAGCATGAGACTGATAAAAAGCCTTGATGTAATCGGGTCCCACAGCCTCAGCGGTCAGTTCGTAAATGCCGTTATCCGCCGTCGAGGGTCTTGTAAAGTGCTTCGCAGTTTCTTCAAGCCTTTCGTTCACCCGCTCCAGTGATTGTTGTACACCGGCAAGTATGGACTTTAGTTTGCGGGCATAATCCCCCAATTGATCGTAGAGATTTGCTGCCTGTCGCCGTGCCTGCAATTGGAGTGTGCGCTGGTTGGTTTCGCCCATCCAGGTCAGGCAGTCATTACGAGCACGGCTCAAACCCTCAAGCCAGGATTTCCTGAAAAGGGTCTTTTGCGCCGAGCGGACGGCATCACCAGACATGGATCGCAAGCGTTCACGCGCTTTGAAATACTCCTGCTCAGCTTGCATCAAACCAGCTTCACTGGTACCCAACTGGCTAAGCCGGATTTTGAACCCGTACAATGAATGGGTGGTTTCAGGCACTGCCTCCAGTGTGGCTGCTTCGACGGTAAACTCATTCAATACTGCCTGGGCAAAGCGGACACCATGCTCAAGAACAAGGGCGAAAATTTCCTCCTTTAACATGTGTTGTGAATTTCTTAGCAGATCGCCTGCTTTTTCGCCTATTTTATTCTTGAGGTGTTCGCGGTCTTTTACATTGCTTTCCTCCTGTAATGCCAGCAAACGGCGGGTTTCTTCCACATCCTCTGATTTGCGAATGGCAGGGACATTCAGCGTTCCAACCTGATACCCATTCAAGAGATCAGGGAGAATTTGCTCATCACGCAGGCGTAGGCGTCCCATCAGGGCGGCGGCAACTTCGTCCACTGCCCTGCCATCCGGGCTGGCAAGGCAGGCGTTCCGGATCATGGACTGACCCAGCCGCGCACTGGAGTACCCTAAAATCTTATCAACAGGATATACCAACGATGCCGCCGCCAGGGAACTGAATGACCTGCGGCGTCCTTGATATTCCTCCAACAAAACACTGACATTGGCATTGAAGCCCCGAATCGCGCCACCAATAGAAGAACCTGTATCAAGGAAGATTGCCGAAGCAACCATGTTGAAAATATCATCCTCCGCATTTAATCGGTTGCCTGCCTGATTGCCGATCTCTAACAAAAAGTTCATATCAAAGGGCGGCGACTGAACATTCAGGGGGGCGCCCTCAGGGTAGGTCACATTCCAGTGAGGGTTTTCGATCAGATAATTGCATTCCTTGAACCAGGCGTAGGTATTGGCTCGAATCCGTTCACGCTGCGTAGGAGTTTCGTTCTTGATCGCCTTATCCATAATAGAAGGTAGCAGAGCAACCGAAACCACAGTTGGGTTTACCTCACGCAGCAGGTGCCGGCAGAGATAGGCGATATCAAAACTCATGGAACTGCCTGTCCCGCCGCAGGTGGAAAACAGAATCACCACCCGGGCGCTGCCACGTTCCACCACAAAACGCATCCCATCGTTGCTCATGCGTTCAGTAGCATCGATATGTTCGATCTGCTGAATGGACTCACATGCCGCCTTCAACTTGTCGATAAAAGCGGGACCTGAATTGCGGTCATTGTACATTCGGAACAGGGATAGCCTGCCAATCGGGCGCATCTGCCCCGCGCCGCGATTGACAAATCCTGCTTTCAGACGCGATTCCCGATTCCACCAGTTGCGAATGGTGGGGAAGTTGTTGATATTTGCCAGCACAGCATCCCCATTGAATCCGGTCAATTCCGCCCGCTCAATCGGCAGGAACCAGGAGGAGATAAACGGATCAACCGTACTATCTGCGTCTACCCACAGGAAACGCAGAATGGGTACATCCCCATAGGCTTTACGCAGTAGTTCCTTCAAACGCCAGCCAATTTGCGCCGAACTGGTACCAAGAAAAACGAATAAAGTTGGTTCAAATCGAATTTCGGTTTGCATGTTTAATTCTCCTTTTTATTCACCGCTATCACTCAAATACTGAAATTCATGCGTGCCCATGCGAAAGGTCTCACCATGCCGCATACCAAAGGGTGCAATCTGCCTGCTGTAACCTCTTTGAACCTCACCTATTGGTTCCAGATAAATCTCCATACTATCGGTAATCTTTCTCACGAAGATCGTGGCGTGTTCTGATTCGAGACTGGCAGTATTAATCACCACATCACATGTTGCTCCGCTTCCAATAACTAGAGCGTTTTTGTTGAAGGCTGTTAAGTCAATTTCCACATGTGAATTATTTTTGCCATTCTCCCAGTGCCGCAATGTTCCACTCACCGGCAACGGTTGCATGGATTTTCTAAACTTTGCCACCCCGGTGAGACCTACCAACATAAGAATTACAAAACCGCCGCCAACCTGAAATGGCGTTCGGCAACGTTCTCCAAGACCTGGAATGTCAACACTTAAGTTCAATTTATCCCCAGGTTGAAGAAATATTTTGTCTTCACCTGCCAGGAATAGGGTTAGGTTCAAATTGTCTGCACTTAACTCTTTTTTTGTGTGTAAGGAAACCCGAATTTCCTGCCCCCCTTTCCTAATCCTGAATTCCTCCGGTGTTACGACCCATTCTCCTGAGGTAGAGAGATGCAGAATGCTATCCTGGCTTGCGTTCACAGCCAATGTTGCAATGACTTCCTCCGGATGCGAGAAGCAGGACGCTGGCACCTCAACCTGAGTTACAGTGATATGTACAAACGGAATCAGAGTGACATTGAAGGATTGTTGGACTTCAGCCTGGTACGCCACCCCAAGATATATGGCATCCTGCGTGGCAAAAGTGACCTGATATCTCCCTTCCTCTACCGGTGCGAATCTGGCTGTGTAAAAATCCCCCGAGTCCATTGCAAGCTCCTGCGACTTGCCGGAAGGGGCTATGATTGTTGCAGAAATTTTAGGTACATTCAACACATCCCCGCCTTGCAAATGTACCTTTAGTTCAACTGTTCCTCCCATTACTTCCACATCGGTGATTGGGACATCAACCACGATATCGGGAAAAGGCACTACATGCACAAGTGAATTTGTATCAACAGATACCTGCCCTTTCCGCCCTTGTATATTGATTTTGTAACCGCCTGTTTGGTGTGTGTCTGGAAACATCCGGGTATAGTTTCCATCCTCAGCGGTTTCATCGCCATGAGTGCCATCGTCATAAAATTGATCCAGACTGATATGGTTGCCATTGGGCGTTGTTATCATTGCTGTGAAATCTACTTCACCAATGATCTTTGTAAACTCCCCTGGGGTGGTTTCTTCAAGTAGATTAACTACAATAGGCATCACCCTTCCCGAAGGGTACACATTGTGAGGAGAAATCACCTGCGCCCGCAAACGGGAGCGCAGGATTGCCCAAATATGCATTTCCCCCTTCCCTTGCGGGTGAAATGCGTACATTCCACCCGCAAGGTTTTCCAACGTAATCAGGGTGGATGCCGGAAGGGTTAATTTCCCGGCATCCACTTCACTTCCATCCGGAGCAAGCATTTGAACAGAAAGGGTTTCCGGCTTCGCAATGACGAAGGTGGCAGAGTCGATATATGGAACAAGTGACTGATCAACTTCCAAAGTTTGGGAAGATGAGCGTTTTGTTGCTTCAATCACTGTACGATCTTTGATATCGCCCAAAACTTGCAGGAATGCGCCAATCAAACTAGAGGAATCCTCTGCGTACACAAGTTTTCCATCTGTTACCTGAACTAACTCACTTAAGAATGGTGTTTGCGATGATTGTGTAAGTGCGATTGCCATAACAGGTACGCCTAGTTTTCCAGCAAAGTCCAAAGTATCCCTTTCATATTCAGCATATGGGTTCTGAATTTCGGGCTTGCCATCTGTAAGAAGGACAATGACCACTTTCTTATTTTTCCTTGTGGTCGCAGAAATTAACCCGGCGGCTGTTTGAAGCGCCGCATTAACATCCGTAAAACCATCTGCTTTTGAAGAAGTCAATCCTTCAAAAATGGGCATCTCAGTCAGTGACACGCTCCCCGCTATTTCTAAGCCATCGGTTAATATCCTCGACTGGGTGGAAAACAATATGAGTCCAAATTCGTCCCCAGGGTCCAATAAGCCCGCAATCACTTGAGCGCCGCTAAAGCGCAAGTTCTCGGGATCGTTGTTCTTCATGCTGCCCGAATTATCCATAATCAAAATAACCGTCATATTCTCCTGCTCGGCGGCAAACGTATTTGTGGATGGAGAAAAAATGTTGGTCAATACAAATAAACTTAAGATGTAAACATTCAGCCTTTTCATGACTTCCTCCACCCATAAGAGAAGGTTGATCTCTGTTTGTTAAGTCAAAAGACGGACTCGTTCGGTCCGCCTTTTGTTTAAAAATAGTTGATGCGCTTGAATCTACGCTGCTTTAATTTTTTGCAATATGGGCGAAATCAATTTCCTGGATATCTTCACCTCTCTTAATATTGCCGGCAAATATTTTTTCAGTTCGTTAGCAGGAAGTAAACCAGCTTCAAACGCTAATAATTCCTCCATACTAAAACCTGTTTTGTTTGCTAATTCATTTAGGGTAATCTGCCTGCGTCTACGCACCATGCCAATGGTCAAAGCCAAAAGTTCGTGAGGTTTTGGTTCAGCGTTAAGTTGTACATTTAGTACTCCCTTTTGTCGAAGTAATTGTGCAGTTCTCCATATGGTTTCTGCAGGGAGAAAGCTCTCTTCCGACTTAATCTCTGAACTGGCATTTATTTTTTTCAAAAGGAAATCACCTCCTTTCCTGAATTCAAAAGAATTTCACAGTCATCACCTCCTTTATATTTTTTAAATATAAAAACCTTATATTTATTTCTAATCAGTATTGGCATATAAAATAATTGTTGAAAAACACTTAAAGCAAAACAAATGGGTATTTGACAACGCATAAAATTCATAAAATTAAAAACCGAAATACGCATTCCTGCTGGAGTGCCCCCAAACACCCAGACAGGAAATTACGCCATTACCCTTTGTGTAAATTCGACATTAGTAATCTCTTAGAAAAACTAACCTTCATTTTTATCCAAGCCCAGCTTCCTACGTATCTTTGCGAGGACACTATCGTGTCGTTGTTTTGCCCTGGGTTTTGTTCTGCCGTAATGTGAGCCGATTTTCTCAAAGGTATAGCCTTTTTGATATCTCAAATCGATAATTTCCAATTCGTCATTGGAAAGTGTGTCTGCAGAAAAGATTTTTTTCAGAGTCAATCGATTGCTTACTCTTTCTTCGACCGATGCCTCACCCTCCCAATTTATGTCACTCCAACGGGAGCTTCTTTCAGGGGCGGCGAAATCATCATCCGAATCATCATCAAGCGAGATTGAAGTCCGCTTGTACACCATCAGCATTCTTAATGCCTGGCTTCTCGCAATTTTATTGACCCAGCCTCTCGCGCTGTAGTCATTATTCAGCCCTTTGTATGTACAAGCTTTGGACTGAATAATCAAAAATGTTGTATGTACTATATCTTCAGCGTCCTCCTTATTAAGTGTTGATCCATATTTATTCAAAATATGATCAAAAACGGGTCGGCGCAAACGATTGTAAAGTTCCAAAAAGGCCTCCTGATCGCCCTTGCCAACCTTCCAGATTAATTCAGACAGGTCGATAGAATTTGTCACGGGGATCTCCTTTTCGTTTTTTTTAGGCCACCTCCTGAAGGGAAGTAGCCGTATTACAGTCCATTCTCATAATCATGGAAACCTCCTTGTTTTGGTTTTCACTAAAGTAGAGCGGTAGCAGAACAAAAAGTTAAGCAGCAATTTGTAAAACAAAACCGGCTCTCCTGAGTATTCAGGAGAGCCGGTAAATGTTTAATTTTGGAGCTTTTTTGTCTGTAAAAGTCTTGGAACGGAAGATTCATATCTGATTATTTCATTAGATGTGGTCAATTTTCAATCTACGATTCCTATATGATAATTTTAGAATTCAGAGTCTAATTTCCAATTTATTGAAGTGAACACAGAAGGCAAGCATTTTTACATCGCACTACAATTTTTGCGAAGAGCGGGTTCATCGCAGGCTATTCAGCGCAAAAGTTTCAATCCACTTAATAGGGGCATTTTGATTCTTACCCGTGGACTATGTCACAGAGGACGTCAAGGATTATGGAGTTTCAATCCCCTTAATAGGGGCATTTTGATTCTTACCAAACATCGACGTAACCAAGACAGCGGTCAAGGTGTTTCAATCCCCTTAATAGGGGCATTTTGATTCTTACAGAAAAAAAAGAAAAAAGGTCATAAAAACAAAAAGGTTTCAATCCCCTTAATAGGGGCATTTTGATTCTTACTGACCCGGCGCCGAAAATTACGCTTCAGTGGAACGAAGAAGTTTCAATCCCCTTAATAGGGGCATTTTGATTCTTACTTACCAGGATTTGGGAAGCTATTGGATATTGTGTCCTTGGCGTTTCAATCCCCTTAATAGGGGCATTTTGATTCTTACTATTGGGTTGTTGGAAAGGTCGACTACGTCATCCCCATAGTTTCAATCCCCTTAATAGGGGCATTTTGATTCTTACCTGGACCGATGATGACGGCGACCCTGGCGAATGGGATGGCGAGTGTTTCAATCACC
>Ga0172367_10000797_pt1 | contig 47487 bp, 44 predicted proteins | sample Lak10m_FD_114542 | JGI IMG/M metagenome (GOLD analysis project Ga0172367, IMG submission 114542) | Freshwater microbial communities from Kabuno Bay, South-Kivu, Congo - kab_022012_10m | ecosystem: Environmental > Aquatic > Freshwater > Lake | place: Democratic Republic of the Congo: South-Kivu...
ACTCGAGCGCGTCGCGATCGTGGATAGGGCTGTGCATCACGGCAACGGACCGCAGGGCATTTTCTACGAGGACGGCAGCGTGTTCTTTTTCTCGACCCACCAAGCGCCCTGGCATCGGTGTACGGGGGCGAAAGACGAAACAGGCGCGGGGCCCGGACGCGGCAGCACTCTCAACCTACCCCTGCCGGGAGGATCGGGGATGAAGGAGATCGGAGCGGCCTTCCGCGGCGCTTTCGCGGAGAAGATGCGCGACTTCAAGCCCGACCTGATCCTGCTTTCGGCCGGCTTCGACAGCCGTCTCGGCGATCCGCTGGGACAGTTCACCCTCACCGACGACGACTTCGCGACGCTCACCGACGTGCTCAAGGAAATGGCCGATTCCTACGCGGGTGGCCGGTTCGTCTCCGTGCTCGAGGGCGGCTACAATCAAAGCGGCCTCGCCAAAGCGGTCGAGAGCCATGTGCGGGCGCTGCGGGGGTGAAGAAACTCACCACCTCCCCGCCACGTAATAGTACGCCGTCAGCAATCCCAGCAAAATCACGGCGCAGAAGGCGGTGATGCTGACGGGGAAGGCGCCGATCTTGGAGCGGCGGAAAAGGGCGTGGCGTTCCTGTTCGATTTGCGCGGCGTCATGGCCCATCAGCTTCCAGAGCGGGGTCATGAAGAGGCAGGCGAGTCGGGCAATTCCGGAATCGAAGAAGTTCGTGATGCCGTTGACGATCTTGCCGAGGAAGAACCGTGAGGTGGCGGCGTTGAGCGCGTTCAGGCCCTTGTCGGCAAGGTGGTGAAAAGCGGGGCCGCCTTTCCGGTAGAACCAGTCGGCATCGAGGTTGGTGGAGCGGATCTCGGCGGGATAGAGGCCCGCGAGCATCAGGAGGGTGAAGGCGAGAGCGCTGAACAGCAGCAAGGAAAGCTGGTCGGTGACGTGACCCACGGTGTAGGGCACGTAGCCTGCCTCCAGGTTCGGTAGCATCGGGTAGAGGAAGGCGTTGGGGAAAGTTCCGACGAAAACGCAGAGAACGGAGGCGAGTCCCATGGCGAGCAACTGGTTCAGCGGTGCCTCCTTGCAGCGGATCCCGGAATCGTGCGAGAAGAAGGCGAAAAAGGGGATTTTGATTCCAGCGTGGTGGAAAACCCCGGCTGAAGCGAAGAGCAGTGCCAGCCAAACGACGACCTGTCCCTCGGCCGCAGCCGAACTCATGATCATTGACTTGCTGACGAAACCACTGAAGAGGGGAAATGCCGAGATGCTCGCCGCTCCGATGCAGCAGAAGAGGCAGGTCCACGGCATGGAACGGCACAGCCCACCGAGTTCGGTGGCCTTCGATTTTCCGGTGCGGTAGATGACGGCCCCGATGGACATAAAGAGGAGCGCTTTGTAGAGGATGTGACAGTATGCGTGGGCGGCGGTGCCGTTGAGTGAGAGGGGCGTGCCGAGCCCGACGCCGACGATCATGAATCCAACCTGGTTGACAAGGCTGTAGGCGAGGACGCGGCGGAGATCGTTTTCGATCACTGCGTAGAAAATCGGAAGGGTAGCCATGGCCACGCCGATCCAGATGAGCGCGGGTTCTCCCGGGAAGGTGCGGGCAAGGACGTAGACGGCGGTCTTGGTGGTGAAGGTCGCCATGAAGACGACTCCGCCGATGGAAGCCTCGGGATAGGTATCGGTGAGCCAGGCTCCGAGGAGAGGCCAAGCGCAGTTGATTCCGAATCCGAAGAGCATGAGCCAGGGGCCGATTCCCTCCAGTTCGATCCGGTCGAAAGCGGTGCTGCCTCCGGCGGCAAGATGGAGGACGAGACCGGCGAGCAGCACGACGCCTCCGAAGACGTGGACGAGGAGGTAGCGCATCGCGGCCCGGCCCGAGGCCGGTGTCTTCCGCGCGAGGAGGCAGAGCACGGCCCCCATCGTGAGCATCTCCCAGAAGAAGAAAAGGGTGATGAGATCACCGGCCATGACGACGCCCATGGCGCTGCCCGCGTAAAGCAGACCCGCGGAGAGATCGAGGGGCTCGTTCTCGCGAACCACAAAGAGGATGCCAATGAAGGAGAGCACCGTGAAGATGTGGAGGAAAATGAGACTCCAGGCGTCGCTGCGCCCCAGGATCAGTTCGAAATCCAGCAACTCGAGGCGCCAGTGGACTCCCTTGGTGATGAGGTAGTAGTTGATGAAGGCGACCACGGGCACGGCAAGGGCGAAGACCTGACGGCAACGGCCGCGGAGGAAGGGCACCAGGAGTGCCCCCAGCAGGTAGATGAGAGAGGGAGGAAGGGCGTCAGACATCGGTCTTGTCTTCGGTTTGGGACGAAGTTTTCTCGTAATAGTCCTCGTCGCGCATCACCAGTGGCCGCAACAGGAAGCGGGAGACGAGGACGAGGAGGACGCAGGCCACGAAGCCGAAGACGGCATGGAATCCGGGCCATTGCTCCCATTGGAAATACGGATGCTTGTCGAAGCCTGTCAGGGCGAAGAGGAAATCGAGCCCGAAGAACAGGGAGCAGGTCACGAAAAGACCGACGAGGACGCGACGGACGTTCCGCGGCTTCAGAAACCACGGAAGCGGCTCGTTGGAATCGGGAGGTGTCATTGGTTCGGAAGTCAGTGATGGGAGGGGGATGTGACGCCCTCGGAATGCCCGTGGCTCTTCGCGGGGCCGGGCGAGGAGATCAGTATGACCGCAAGATAAAGGCCCAGGATCGCGAAGACGATGGCGAAGACTCGTCCATAGCCGGGCTTGGCATCGTGTTTCAACTCGCGTCGTTCGCTCGTTCCGGAGGATGAGGCCATGGTGCGGTGGAGTTCAGGGATTGGCGACGTCGCCGTTGACCATGAGGCCGGCGAGATCAAAGAGAAGCCCGGGAAAGAAGAACAAGAGAACCGATCCAGCGGCGGTGAGGGCGAGCGGGATGACGCAGGCGAGCGGAGCCTCGGCGAGCCCGGTGGCAGCCGACCCTTCCGGCACCGGCTTGAAGAAGGCCCGGTAGAAGACGGGGAAAAAGTAAGCCCCGTTCAGAATCGTGCTGACGAGGAAGACACAGAGCAGGGCGATCTCGTGGGCTTCGGCGGCACCCCAGACGAGGTAGAGTTTGCTGAGCAGCCCGCCCGTGGGGGGGAGGCCGGTGACGCTCATGGCTCCGATCGCAAACGCGGCAAAAGTGACCGGCATGCGGCGGCCGAGGCCGTCGAGCTCGCTGATGTATTTTTTCCCGCAGGCGACGAAGATGGCTCCGGCGCAGAAAAAGAGGGTGATCTTGCCGACGGCGTGCATGGCGATATGCATGATGCTGCCCATCACGGCATGCTCGGTGAGGAGGGCGACGCCGAGAATGATGTAGGAAAGCTGGCCGATCGTGGAGAAGGCAAGGCGGCGTTTCAAGTTGTCCTGCGTCAAGGCGATGAGGGAAGAGGTGATGACGGTGAAGGCTGCGACCCAGGCGAGCACTGCGTTGACGCCGAGGCGGCCCAGCAGATCGACTCCGAAAACGCCGGTGACGACGCGGATGATGCAAAAGACCCCGACTTTGACGACGGCGACCGCGTGGAGGAGAGCCGAGACGGGGGTCGGCGCGACCATGGCGCCGGGCAGCCAGGAGTGGAACGGCATCAGGCCCGCCTTGGAAAAGCCAAAGGCGAAGGCGAGGAGCAACGCGAGGGCGGGCCAGTAGCCGAGGTTGCTGTCCGAGAGAATGGCTTCGGGGCCAAAGGAGACCTCGCCGCCACTGCGCACGTAGGTGAAGAGGATCGCGGGAATGGCGAAGGCGATGGAGGTCCCGAGGAGGTAGGAGAGGTAGGCCCGGCCGCCGGCGCGGGCCTCCTTGTCCTGATGATGGGTGACGAGGGGCCAGGTCGAGAGTGAGAGCATCTCGTAGAAGAGATAAAGCGTGAACAGGTTCCCCGCGAAGGCCACGCCGAGAGTGGCACTGAGAGAGAGGGCGAAGAAGGCGAAGAAGCGCGTCTGCGAGTGCTCACGGAGGCCGCGCATGTAGCCGACCGCGTAGAGGGAGGTAAGGATCCAGAGCGAGGAGGCGACGAGGGCGAAGAGCAGGCCGAGGCCGTCGACGCGGAAGGCGATGGGCACGTTGAGGCCGTCGATCCCTGCGACAAGGGTCAGATCGATGACATTGCCCTCGAGGATGATCGGCAACATCGCGAGGACGAAGGCGAACTTCAACGCGCCCGCTCCGAAGGTGACCAGCTCGCGGAGAAAGATCTCGCGCCGGAAAAGGACGATGAGGGGCACGGCGACAAGCGAGGCGAGGCAGGCCCAGAGGGGAAGGTAGCTTTGCACGGAATTCTCCATCTCTTATCTGCCGGTGGAAACGACTGCGTCGGTCTCGATGAGCCCGGTGCGGATGAACTCGACAACGGGACCATTGAATAGTCCTAACAAAACCAGAAGTGCGGCGGCGACGAGCAGGGGGATGAGGGTGTGCAAGGGCGGTTCGAGTCGCACGATCGGCTCGCTTTCGTGATCCTGCCCATGGTCGCCGCCATGGGAATCGGCGGTTTTTTTCCCGAAGTAAGCGATTTCAAAAATACGGAAGAAGAGCACCGCATTGACGAGGCTCGAGGCAAGGAGGGCGACGACGTAGGTCCATTGCCCCGACTCGATGCACCCGCGGATGAGGTAGAATTTACTGTAGAAGCCGCAGGTGGGCGGCACGCCGATGATGGCAAGGCCGCCAACGACAAAACCGGCCGCGGTGAGCGGCATCTTGCGGAAAAGACCGGAGAGATCCTCGAGTTTCAGCGCCCCGAGCCACTTTGCGAAGATACCGGCGGCGAGGAAGAGGCAAGACGTCATGAGGGCGTCGGCGAGGATGTGGAAGACGGTGCCGGTAAGGCCCCACCGCTGCGGATCACCGAGCCAGGCCCCGCCGACCATGTAGCCGACTTCGGCGACGATGAGGCAGCAGAGCATTTTTTTGATCTCGCGCTGGGCGAGGGCCATGGTGGATCCGGCGGCGATGGCGATGATGGCCAGCCAGACGACGAAGTGACCCCATTCGACATTCGCCTCGAGGCGGTCGAGTCCGAAGACGCTCACCATCATGCGCACCATCACGTAGACGGAGACTTTCGTGACGAGCGGGGCGAGGAGTGCGGCGCTGCCGGAGGGGCTGTAGCTGTAGGCGTTCGGAAGCCAGCCGTGGAGGGGAAAAAAAGCCATCTTCGTCCAGATCCCGACAAGTATGAAGACAAACGCCGTGCGGATCGCACGCGAGTCGGCGAGGGCATCGTCCGAAGCGAGAATCGCGTGGATGTCCTGCATGTTGAGCGAGCCCAGCTTCAGGTAGAGGTAGCCAACCCCGAGCAGGTAGAAGGAGGCCCCCACCGTGCCCATGATGAGGTAGTGGAAGGCCGCGACCTTCCCACGCTTCGAATGGCCGATGGCGACGAGTCCGTAGCTCGAGAGGGCGGTCACCTCGATGAGGACAAAGACATTAAAGGCGTCCGCAGTGATGGTGATGCCAAAGAGCCCCACGCAGAGAAGAAGGAAGAGGACGTAGAAGTAGGGGGTCTTCTCCGAGTCCCGCTCGGCCGCCGGCCGGATCGAGAAAATCCCCGCCAGGAGGGCGACGATGGCGATGACGACGAGGAGTGGCGTGTTGATGGCATCGGCGCGGAGTTGGATGCCAATGCCGATCGGTTCCTTCCAACCTGCCACAAAGTAGTCAATGGGCCCCCCGGACGAAACGCCGAGGACGAGGCTGATGGCGGCGAGGAGGGAGACGCCCAGCGCCGAAATGACGACGGGCAGGCAGACGCGGTGGTCCCGCAGCCCGAAGAGGCCGATCACAAGTGCGCCGAAGAGGGGAGCGAGGAGGACGAGGGCGGGATAGTGGTCAGACATCGTCGTGGAGCGCCTTGATTTGGTTCAGCACCTCGTCCTCTTCAATCGTGCCAAAGTCCTTGTAGATCATCTGGGTGAGGGCAAGGGCCACTCCCAGGGTCGCTACTCCGACGACGATCGCGGTGAGCATGAGGACGTGGGGGAGAGGGTTGGCGTAATGGTCGGGATTGATCGCATGGGCCTTCTTTCCAGGTCCTTCGGACGATTCGGTGGGAGAGGACTCGGTGAGGGCGTGGTGGTCGAGCACCGGGATGGTGGCGCCTTCCTTCACGCCGAGCGAGACATAGAGCAGGAGGATCGCGGTCTGGAAGATGGAGAGGCCGATCAGTTTCTTGATCAGGTTATTCTTCGCGATGACCGACCAGAGACCGACCATCATGATGATGACGTAGATCCAGAAGTTGAAATGCGGGATGACCGCCTCTTGGAAGAATGGCTGCATGTTGGGGTTCTCGTTAGAGTCCTCCGCGGAGGCGGCCGCGGGTGGAGAGATTGGCGAAGATGGCGAACATGATGGACATCACCGTCATGGCGACCCCGATTTCGACGCCAAGCATGCTGTGAGAGCGGGCCATCTCCTCGCCACTGGTCATGAGCAGGCCGCTGAGAGCCCCGTAGTCGAGGAAATTTCTCCCGACCCAGAGCGGGAGAAATCCGAAACCGGCATAGATGAGGATCCCGATGAAGGCCAGCCGCAGGTATTGCTGCTCGCCAAAGCGCACGAGGGTGTCGCGGAGCGATCCGGAGAGCGCGATGAGGATGAAACTGGCTCCGAGCATCACGCCGCCCTGGAAACCGCCCCCCGGGCTATGGTGGCCGTGGGCGACGACGTAAAGGGCGAAGATCTGGATCAGCGGGGCCGCGATCCGGCAGGTGGTGCCGACGATGATGCGGTGGTGATCCCCATCGATGGAGGGATCGGAAGAGGCCGGCGCGGGATCCGGTGCGCCGGACGCATCATCCCGCCGCAGGACGCGGAGGATTGCGAAGATCGACATGCCCGCAGTGAGGATGACGACCGTTTCAAACATCGTGTCGTATCCGCGGTAGTCCGCCAAGATGGCGGTGACAAGGTTCGGCACCTTGGTGTCGCGGTAAGTGTTCTCGATGTAGTAGAGCGAAGCCGAGGGCGAGCCTCCTCCGATCCCGGCGTTGGCAGGAGAACGCGGGTCGCCGAAGCGCGGGAAATCCGTCACCGCGTAGAGCAGGACGGCTCCGGTGATGGCGACAGCGATGGAGGCGAAGATCTTGGCTTTCATCAGTCCGTCGACTTCCTGCGGGTGTTGAGAATGGTGGCCACAATCAGGACGGTGCTGACCCCCGCGCCCACCGTCGCCTCGGTGAAGGCGACGTCGACCGCTCCCATCTCAGCCCAGAGCAGGCAGATGAGGAAGCCGTAAATGCCAAAGATCATCGCGGCGGCAAGGAGGTCTTTCACCGACAGGGAAATGATCGCCGCGATCACGAGAAAGACGAGAATGATGATGTCGAAGGTGACGATCACGACGGTTCAGGGTTGTGGGCTGGAGGGCTCTTCTTGCCGCGGCAATCCTCCTCGAGGTGGTTTTCGCGGCCCGGTTCGATCACGGGATCGATCCCGTCTTCCCACCCGGCGTCGGCGAGCGCGCTCGTGCTGGTCGGGCTCGTCAGATAAATGAAGACAACGATCGCGAGCAACTTCAAGACAATGAGGAGCGCGGGCCAGTCGTGGGAGAGATCGTGAATGCCGCGGATCTGGTAGAGCGCGAAACCCGAGATGACCAGCAGGGTCGAGAGCGTGTCGCCCTTGCCCGCGGCGTGCATGCGCGAGTAGAAGTCGGGAAAACGCATCAGGCCGACCGCGGCCCCGAAGAAAAAGACCAGTCCCGAAACGATCAGGATGACACTGAGGATCGTGAGAATCATGACTTCAGCCGGCCTCCTCTCCGCTGGGGGCGTCCCCGCCGCGCTGGGCCGCCCGGTGCAGGTAGCGGGCCGCGGCGATCGAGCCGGTGAAATTGAGCAGAGCGTAGGCGAGGGCGAAATCGACAAACATGCCGACTTGCTTGAAAACGACGCCGATGACGACGAGAAGGACCGCCGTCTTCGTCCCGATCACGTTCACGGCGACGATGCGGTCGAGGGCGGTGGGGCCGTTCACGATGCGCAGCATCGCGGGAATCATGAGAAGCAGCACGACGATGCCGACCCCGATGGCGAAATGCTCGAAAGTCATGAATCACTGGTCGCGAAGATGTGGGCGATGCGCCGGTCCATCTCGCCGTTGAGTCCCGCGGCGGAACCATCATCGATGGCGTGGATGTAGAAGAGGTCGTCGAGAATCTTGATCGTCACCGTGCCGGGCGTCAGGGTGATCGAATTGGCGAGGAGGAATTTCTCGAAATCCGTCTTCAGCGGGGTCCGATAGCGCACGATCTGTGGCTGCAGGGAGGAGCGCGGGGCAAACGCGAGTTTGAGCACCGCGATGTTCGAGAGCACGATCTGCCAGGTGAGCCAGAGCAGGTAGGAGGCGAAACGCAGAGTCTGCGTGGCGCGCCGACGAAGTGGAATGGAGCGGTCGTCGAAGAGGACTCCGGAAGAAAGCCACGTCACGATCCCGCATGAAATGAGGCCCAGGGTGAGGTGGAAAGGATCGAGAAAACCCGAGAAAACGATCCAAATGGCCATGAGAGCCCCGAAGGTGAGGGTCGGGTAGAGGGCCGATCTGGGGGCTCGCGATTCCATGAGTGCAGACTCCGGTCAGGGCGGGTAGTCAGGTCGGCAAACAGAGCAAGAGTCCTGCCGCTTGTCAATTTTCCTGTCAAATCCGGCGGTCTTTGCTACCGTTGCGGGGAACATGAGCCGACTCGCCTCTCTCGTGCCAACCCTCTTCTCGCTGACGCTTTGGATCGGTTCTGAGACCATTGCCGCCCAGGATGGCTCCGGACGCATCGCTCCGCCGCCCTTGCCGGCGGGCCCGGCCGCGGGAATTGGTCCGGCGGTGCCGGTGCCTTCCGCTCAACCGGTTGCGAGCGAATTTGCGACCGCTCCCGATGCGGTTCCCGTGGCAGAGCCGGTGGTTCCCGGTGCCGCGCCAGGGATGCCGACGGCGGCTCCCGCGCCTGCTTCACCTCCTATGGCGCCCGCAACCGCTGATCTCATTCCCTTACCCGTTGCGCCAACCACCGCCCAGGCCCCGATGGGTGCGACCATCTCCCAGATGCAGAGCGACGCGCGCATTATCGAGCCGGAGCGCGCCGAACGCGTCCCCGTCTTTCCTGATGACCCCGAAAGCGCCTGGTGGGAGATTAACCCCCGCTATGCCTTCGACCGGGCCCAGCGCGAACAGAAGCCGCTCCTCCTCCTCTTCACCGGGGTCTGGAATACGCAGGCCATGGCCCTTTCCCACGAGGTCTTCTCGACCAAGAGTTTCAACGAATACGTGAAGGAACATCTCGTGATCTGCTACCTCAGCTATCCCCGCAATTACTCGGACGCCCCTGACGCCCTGCGGCAGCTGAAGGACAAATTCAAGGTCAAAGGCTACCCGAATGTGCTTCTCTTCAACCCCAACGGTGAAGTCGAGCGAGGGATTCGCGGCTACCGCACGGGACGGCCGGTTGATTATTTCAATCAGCTCGTCGCGGCCTGTGCGCCCGTCATCGAGTCAATCGAGCTGCAGAGGGCCGAACTCGTCGCGAGCGGCTATCGCGACTGGTCGAACTACCTCGGCAAACTGATCTTCGCAAAGTTCGTCCGGCGGGACGCGACCCACGTCGTCCTCGAAGATGCCTCGGGGCAGCGCTGGAACGTCCCCGCCAATGATCTGTCTCCCGCCGACCAGCGCCTTGTGGAGTCCTTTCCCGCGGTTGCCAAGATCGCCGGGCAGTGAAACCCTTGCCCAACTCTTCTCTCTCCTCCCCAGCCATGGCTCGATTTTTTCTTCATCTGCTGAGTGTCACCACAATTGGCGCGCTCTCCGGTCTCGTTTACTTTTCTTTCTTTGGTGACGGTGAGCGTTATGATCTCCTCGACCTGCTCCGCCGCCGTCCGCTCGCCGCCGTCATCGGAGTCGACACCCCTTTGGTCGCCCAGGGGGAAGCGTCCGGGCCGCTCCTGAGGGCGGAACCGCTCGACTTGAACCATCTCGGCGTCCTCGCGGAGGTGAACCGGGCCGTCTCCGACCTCACCGACGCTGTCGTGCCCTCGGTCGTGAGCATCGACACGACCACGAACGTGAATGTCACCCGTGTCGTCCCGACCGATCCCTTCGGCATGTTCGGCTACCGACAGAACGAGAGCTATGAGGCCCCCGGACTGGGCTCGGGCGTGATCGTCACGGACCAAGGCCATATTGTGACGAATCACCACGTCGTCGCCGGGGTCGACGCGATCCGGGTGACGCTCCACGACGGTAGCCAACACGATGCCGAATGGGTCGGAAGCGATCCGAATGTCGATGTCGCCGTCTTGCAGTTGAAAGCTCCCGACGGGGGTGATCTGCCGCCGCTCCAACCCCTTTCCTTTGGTGATTCGGACAAGGTCCGAGTTGGAGAGATGGTGCTCGCTGTGGGTAATCCTTTCGGCCTGAGCGAGACCGTCACCCAGGGGATCATCAGTGCAAAACAGCGCGAACTCAGCGACGGAGCGAACGAATACTTTCAGGTCGACGCCGTCATCAATCCGGGTAACTCGGGTGGCCCGCTGGTGAATGTGAAGGGTGAAATCATCGGAATCAACGTCGCGATTTTCACCGGGCAGGAGGACGTGCGTGTCTGGCAGGGGATCGGACTCGCCATCCCCGCGAATGAGGCGAAGGAGGTCTTTGAGGCCATCGTCCTCGGGCGTCCCCTCATCCGTGGTTATCTCGGCCTCGAAGTCGACAACATTCCTCGGAACTACGCCATCGCCCTCGGGCTTTCGAGCACGCAGGGCGCGGTCATCACTGACGTGACGAAGGGATCTCCGGCCGAGGAGGCGGGTCTGAAGCCCGGCGACGTCATCGTGAAGTTCGACGGCAAGGCCATTCGAAACGCCGAAGAGACCCTTTCGCGCATCCAGTCGAAGAAGTCAGGCGAGGTCGCCGATCTCACGATCATTCGAAAGGGCGAGTCGATCGAGGCGGCGGTGAAGGCCATCGCGAAGTCCGACACCAACACGCTGAAGCTGCGCTCCGACATTGCCGCCAGTGGGCAGGCGATCGCCGAGGCGCTCGGCATCTCCGTGGCGAATCTCACTTCCGAGCAACGCAATTCTCTGAGTCTCCCCGAGGGGACGGGCGCGGTTCTCATCACCGAAGTGAAGGTTGGTTCCCAGGCAGCTCGCCGTTTCCAGCAAGGGGACCTCATTCACCGGATCAACCAAGAGGCCGTGAGCGACGTTGCCACCTTTTACGACCTCCTCGGTTCGTTGCCGGAGGACAAGACTTCCGTCATGGTGCTCAGCCGCGAGGGGCGCCTCATTCGTGCCTTTCTCAATCCTTGAAACCGCCCCTGCCCGTCCTCCGATGAACCGGCTCACTCCTGCGGAGTTCCGAGCCCGGGCGGAGGAATACGCCGCCGCCGTCGCGATCACGCCGGGGGTCTGTGGGTTCTGTTCCGGCCCTCTCTGGCAGCTCGCCGCCCGTGCTCACCTCGAGCCCGAAACCGGGAAGTCGGACGATGCCTTTCTCATCGAGCGCGACGGGGCCTGGCTGGTCTTCGCCGAGAGGGAGCCCTCGGGGGTTCTCTTTCCGTTCGAGGCTTCTTGGATGTTCGGTTGCCCGATCGCGGGAGATCCCGAGTCCGCCGTCGCCCTGCTGCGTGAGGCCGCGCGGGAGGAAAGCCTCAGGCGCGGACGCCCCTTGGCCTTTTTCATCGGCGGTCTCACGATCGACGAAGCGGTCCACCGTGGCCTGCGGGAGATCCGTCCGGCCAGCCGTCATTGGCGTGAGTATCCAGGGATGGACGTGATGCAGATCGACCTGGGCGACGGGTTCGAGGCTTGGGTGGAGAGGCGTTCCAAAAAATTCCGGCGTTCTTTGAGGGAACTGGAAGAGCCCTTGCCGGGTCTGGAGATCGTCGACCTGTCGAAGGATCCCCCGGACGAGGTCTTCGACCGAATTCTCGCCATCCAACGCTCCAGCTACAAGTGGCGAGAGGGCGGCGACATTTTTCAACTACCCGGATACGCCGCTTTCTATCGGGAGCTTCTCGACTCGCTCCATGCCGCCGGAAATCTCAGGGTGCTCGTCGCCCGGCGTGACGGGACCGATCTCGCGCACATCTTCGGGGGGGTAGCCGGCAAGACCTACCGCGGTCTCCAGATGAGCTACCTCGAAGAGGTTCGGGATCTCGCCCTTGGCAACCGGCTTCAGCTGGAGAATCTCCGCCGCTGCGCCGCTGCGGGGATCGCGATCTACGATCTCGGCATGCACGCCCCTTACAAGGAGCGATGGGCTGACCACCGGATCGGGCGGATCGGGCTGCTCTGGGCCGGGTGAGCCCGGCGGAGGAAAACGCCGTTGCCTCACGCCTTCCCGGCGATGGTGAGAACCGCCGTCTCGATCGTCAGACCAGGGCCGAAGGCGAGGGCGAGGACGTTCTCGCCGGCGTCGGCGCGTGTGAGCATCTCCTTCAAGACAAAAAGGATTGTCGCACTGCTCATGTTTCCGTTTTCGCGCAGCACGGCTCGTGAGGCATCAAGGGCATCTTCTTTCAGCCCCAGCGAGGCCGTGACCCGGTCGAGGATGGACTTGCCTCCGGGATGCACGGCAAAACGGTCGATTTCGGCCACGTTCACCCCGATGCGACGGAGGAGCGTTTCGATCTCGCTGCCGATCACCTTCGGCACATAGGTCGAGAGAACAAGGTCGAACCCCGCGTTGCCGATTGACCAGGCCATCGCCGATTCTCCTTCGGTCAGGGTGCCGGCGTGGAATCGGTCGAGGCAATAGGTGTTTTTGTCAGGGCTTTGCCTCGAACTCACGAGCGCGGCTGCGGCGCCATCGGCGAAAACGGTGTTCCCGAGAATGATGTCAGGAGTGCCGTCGATCTGCATGTGCAGGCTGCAGAGTTCGAGTGCCACGACGAGGACGACGGCCTCGGCGTTCGCTTCACAGACCTGCGCTGCGAGTTTTAGGGCCGGGATCGCCGCATAGCAGCCCATGAAGCCAAGCGTGTAGCGCTCGACCGTCTCGCGGAGGCCGAGGTCGCGGACGAGGTGAAAGTCGGGCCCGGGGTTGACGAAACCCGTGCAGGTGGCAAAGAAGAGATGGGTGATTTCCTCCCGCGCCGGAGCGCCTGGGGCGGAGAGGATCTTCTCGCCGAGAGCGGAGGCGAGACGGCGGGATTCGGTTGCGTAGACGGCATTTCGCTGCGCGGTGGTCGCCTGACCTTTGGCGTCGAAGGGGACCCGGCCAAAGAATCCGTCCACGACCATGTGACGCTGCTCGATCCCCGATTGCCGGAAGGCCTGTCTGATGAGGCGACGAGTCCTCGGGTCGTCAAAGCGTTCTTGGAGGACGAGGGAGAGGTCCTCCTGCAGGTGGATATGATCCGGGACGATTGTCTCGAGACTATGAAGGAAGGCGGGCACGGTGGAGGGAAAAAGAGAACCCGGCGAGCAGGGCGCGGGGACAGGTTCAAGGGACGCGAGCCCGCCTCCGGTGGACCGGCTTCACCCCTTCTTCGCCAGCCGCTTGCGCTCGTTGCTGTCGAGGATCCGCTTGCGAAGGCGGATGTTTTTCGGGGTCGCTTCGACGAGTTCGTCGGGCTCGATGTATTCAATGGCGCGCTCGAGGGAGAACCTCAGCGGCGGCGTGAGGGCCGTGGTCTTGTCGCTGCCGGCGGCACGGTGGTTGGTGACGTGCTTGGCCTTCGTCGGGTTCACGGGGAGGTCGTCGGCACGCGGGTTTTCGCCGACGATCATGCCTTCGTAGACGACATCGCCAGGGGCGACGAAAAGTTTGCCCCGCGTCTCGATGTTGCCGAGCGAGTAGGTCATCGCCTCGCCCTTTTCCATGGAGACGAGGGTGCCGGTGCCGCGGGTGCGGATGTCGCCCGAGTCGGGGCGGTATTCCTTGAAGAGGTGCGACATGATGCCTTCGCCGCTGGTGAGATTGAGCAGTTCGAACTCGAAGCCGATGAGCCCGCGCGTCGGGATGGTCGCCTCGATCGTGGTGCGCCCGTTGCGGGTGCTCATGGACTCCATCACACCCTTGCGGTTCGCGAGGGATTGGATGCAGCCGCCGATCGAATCATCGGGGGCCTCGAGGTAGAGAGTCTCGAAGGGTTCGTGAAGTTTGCCGTTGATCTCGCGTTTGATCACGGTGGGGCGCGAAACAAGGACCTCGAAACCCTCGCGGCGCATTTCCTCGACAACAACGGCGACCTGCATGGCGCCTCGTGCGCTGACCTTGAACTCACCGGCGCTGTCGGTGTCCTCGACCTTGATCGAGACGTTGGTGCGGGCTTCGCGGTAGATGCGGTCGCGGATTTCGCGCGAGGTCACGCGGGTGCCTTCGGTGCCGGCATAGGGACCATCATTTACCGCGAAGGACATCATGACCGTCGGGGGATCGATCTCGACGAAGGGAATCGGCTCGGACTCCGCCGCAGCGGCGATGGTCTCGCCGATGTCGACATCCTCGAAGCCGGAGAGGCCCACGATGTGGCCGGCGCCTCCGGACTGCACCTCGCCGGTCGCCAGTGCCGTGTATTCGAAAACTTTCGTGATCTTAGAGCGCTGGGGTTTGGCGTCGGGAATGAGACGCCAGACGGTTTGTCCGATCTCGACACTGCCGGAAAGGATCTTGCCGATGGCAATCCGGCCAACGTAGTCGGACCAGTCGATGTTCGAGACGAGCATCTTGAATTCACCGTCCGGATCGGCGTCGGGAGCGGGGATGTGCTCCATGATCGCGTCGAAAAGCGGCTTCATGTCCGTCATCTCGTCGGTCGGCTTCAGGCCGGCGTAGCCGTTCTTCGCGGAACCGTAAAGGAAGGGCGCGCCGAACTGCTCTTCGTTTGCATCGAGATCGAGGAAAAGCTCGAGCACCTTGTCGTGCATCAGGAGGGGCTCGGCATTGGGCCGGTCGATCTTGTTGACGAAGACGATGGGGGTGAGACCGTGGGCAAGGGCCTTCTTGAGCACGAAGCGGGTCTGGGCCTGAGGGCCTTCGTAGGCATCGACGACGAGGAGGACGCCGTCGACCATCTTCATGACCCGCTCCACTTCACCACCGAAGTCGGCGTGTCCGGGGGTGTCGACGATGTTGATGATGTTGTCGCCCCACTTCACCGAGGTATTTTTTGCCTTGATGGTGATGCCGCGCTCACGCTCCTGATCCATCGAGTCCATGGCGCGTTCTTCGACGACCTGGTTGTCGCGGAAGGATCCGGCATGCTTCAGCATCTGGTCGACAAGCGTGGTCTTGCCGTGATCGACGTGTGCGATGATGGCGATATTGCGGATCCGCGAGGGGGGGATCGTGTTGGAGGAGGGGTCAGACATGGGATCGGGAATGACCGCGCAATTTCCCGGATTGCAAGCGGGGAAACCGACACGTGGCCCCGGCCTTCCCGGACCATTCCGGTTGGATCGGCGCTCCTTCTCCCCCGGTGGGGGCGTGATCCGTTTCGGCGGCTTTGATGCCGATCCTGCGCGTTTCGCAGTCCGGCTCGCCGACCTGCAAGGGTTGACTCCGGGTGTCGTGCCCTGTTCTGTAGGCCATGGCATCGGGGCCCATCGCGTGAAAACGAACGGATCAACGATCGAAGACCTCGCGGCGCCCCTTGCGGAGCGTTGGGATCCCGCGCGTCCCTATCTGGTCGCTGTATCGGGAGGTATTGATTCGATGGTGCTCTGGCATCTCCTGCAGTCAGGGGGGTTCGGGAAACTCCTGGTGGTCCATGTCGATCATGGCCTGCGTGGCGATGAATCGACGGGTGATGCGGATTTTGTCGCGGCGGCGGCGGCAAGCTCGGGGGACGAGGCGATCATCCGGTCGGTCGCGGTGGCGGAGGAGGCTCAGCGACGAAAGCAATCCCTCGAGGCGATGGCGAGGGAACTGCGCTATCGGGCGATCGCCGGCGTTGCGCGTGAGCGACTTTGCCCGCGGGTCTTTCTCGCCCATCATGCCGACGACCGCATCGAAACGGCGCTGATGCACCTCTTCCGCGGCACGGGTTCGCGCGGACTCGCCGGCATGAGCGGAGAATCCGTGCGCCGCGTGGACGGGATCGACCTGACGCTGATTCGACCGCTGCTCGGGGTGGATCGCGCGGCGATCATGAACTACGCTGCCAAGTATGGGATCTCCTGGCGCGAGGACGCGAGCAATCAGTCCGACTTTGCCCTGCGCAATCGCCTCCGGCATCGGCTATTGCCTGCAATCGGGGCCGTCTTCGGACGGGATCCGCGCGAGGCGATCCTGCGGGCTGCCGATCTCGCGGCGCTCGACGAGGCTTGGGTTCTGGAAATGCTCGGCGAGCTGCCGCGGCGTGGGAACGGGCTCGAGGTCGCGCTTTTGAGGGCTTTTCCCGAGGCGAAGCGGAACCGACTCTTGCTCTCGTGGTTGCGCGAGTCGGGCGTGCCTGACTGCGGGTTTGCCGAGGTAACGCGGGTCGCGACGGTGCTGCTTGGAGACGGGCGCCCGGCCAAGGCAAATCTGCCGGGCGGTTTTCATGTTCGCCGCCGTTCCGGGATCCTGTTCATCGAGGATCCGGTGTGATCCCGAAATGCTCCCGCAGGGCGGCGGCGACCTCCTCCATCGGCAGGCCGATCACGTTGCTCAGCGAGCCTTCGATACGGTCGATGATGAGGGCCCCGTGGTCCTGCGCCGCATACGCTCCGGCTTTGTCCATCGGATCAATCCGGGCATGGTAGTCGGCCTGCTCGGCGGGGGTGAGGTGCTTGAAATGAACCGCCGTGGTGACCGTGAGGTCGATGGCCTTGCCGAGGCGCGCGTGCCGCAAGGCGACGGCGGTGAAGACGTCGTGGGAGCGACCGTTGAGCAAGGCGAGCATCTGGGTGGCCTCCTCGCGATCGGCCGGTTTACTCAGGACGGTGTCGCCAAGGAGGACGAGGGTGTCGGCTGCCACGACGACCGCTTCGGGGAAACGTGCCGCGACCGCCGCTGCCTTGTCGCGGGCGTTCTCGGCGGTGAGTTGGCGGATCGGCAGGCTCGTGTCCTCGTTTTCTTCGATCCCGGGATTCTCAACCTGGAAGTGATAGCCGGCTTCGGTGAGGAGGTCGCGTCGTCGGGGTGATCCCGAGGCGAGAATGAGAAAGGGGACGTCGGTCATGCAAGAAATTCGGCGGCGAAGAAGGGATTGTTCCGCTTTTCCTCGCCCACGCTGGTGAGCGGGCCGTGGCCGGGACAAAGCACGGTCTCGTCGGGCAGAGTGAGGATTTTTTCGCGGTTGTTCTTCCAGGCGTCTTCGAAAGAGACCATCCCGCCGCCCATCGATCCGGCGAAGATCGCGTCACCCACGATCGCGAGGGGCCGGGCGAGACCCTCGACGAGGTAGGTCGTGCCGCCTTTGGAATGGCCGCTCGTGGTGCGGGTCGTCACTTTCAGGGAGCCGATCGAGAAGGTCGCGCCCTCGGAAAAGGTCTTCGTCCCGGGCCAGGGTTCGGCCTGGTTCGACCACGCTTCGGCCGCGGGGAAGGCCGACTTCAGTTCATCAAGGGCGGCGAGGTGGTCGTTGTGAGTATGGGTCAGAAAAATCGACTCCACCGAGACCCCGAGGGCTCTCGCCCTGGTGATGAGGGGGGCACCGTCGGTCGCGGTGTCGAAAAAGGCGGCCGCGTTTGTCAAAGGATCGCGGACGAGGTAGGCGTTCACGCGCATGTCGCGATAGGGGAGGTTGAACATCTCGAGCCCCTCGACCGAAACGGGACGAGGCGACCAGACCCGTGAGGCGGCCATGGTGAGTGCGCGGGGTTCGAGCGACAGCGCCCGTGCGACCTTGGCGAGAGCGTTTTCGTTGCAGAATTCCCCGCGGCAGAGACGCGCGAGGACATCGCGCGGCACCCCCGTCATTTCGATGAGCTCCGACTCCGAGACGTGTCGACCTCGCATCGACTTGGCAATGAGGTCTTCAAACAGGTCTTCGAGAGGGACATGGGGCATCATGGTGGCGGTTCCCGATGGACTGGCAAAAACGGGTCGTGTGAGGGGATTTTTCTTGTCGGATTTCCCTGAAAATGGCAACCTTCGGAGGGAAGAGAACACCTCAGATGTCTTTTCCAGCAATAAATACGGCCTACGAGCCAACATAACCCAACATAGCAAAAAACCACACCATGAAAGTGAACCGAAAAACCCGGGGTGCCTTCACCCTGATCGAGCTGCTGGTCGTCATCGCGATCATCGGCATTCTGGCGAGTTCCGCGATGCCCGCCTACAACGGCATCCAAGAGCGCGCCAAGCGGGCCAAGGACGTGAACAACGTCAAACAGATCCTCCTCGGCTGTCGTGCGTTCGCGGCGGATTGGGAGGGCATTTATCCGTCCTTCGACCCGGACGCCGAGCAGGGCGGCGGCGGAGGAGGCGAAGAGGACTCCGAGTTCACCACTTCCACCGACGCCTTCAACGCGCTGATTCCCGATTACATCGATACGGAGATTGTTTTTTGGCTTCAAACCAAGCACCCTGACAAAGTCCAGCCGCCCAAGGAAGACGGCGAACTGGAGCCTCAGGAGAACGTCTACTGCTACGCTTCCGGTCAAACGGACACCAGCTTCAGCCGCTCCCCCCTCGTGGCGGATGGTTTGATGGATGGCCCGGGCGAGTATGGCGAGTATCACCCCTGGCTGAAGTCGAAGAAGGCGGTCGTTGGCTTCTGTGGCGGACACGTCACGGAGGAGACCCTCACGTCGGCCACTCCGGGTGCCACCGTTCGCAGCAAGGACCGTCTGGTTGAAAACATCTTCGAAGAGCGTGAGGTGAGCGAGGACGGAGAATCTTCCGGTGGTTGGCTCGATACCAAGTCGGACAACGTCCTCCTTCCCGACTAAGCGTTTCCTGCAGGAAAATCCCCCACAAAGAACCCGCTCCGGAAACTCCGGATCGGGTTTTTTGTTGGCCCGCAACTGGGACGGGGCCATCGCCCTGATTGACTCCGGCGGGGGATGGGGGAACCTCTCCAACGCAACCTCGGTGGCTTTTCCACGACTATCGGACCTCCTTCATGACCGCCATCCGCCGACAGTATTTCGTGAGCTATGCCGCGATTGGCAGTGTCATGCCCCTCGTCACGGTCTTTCTTCGGGAGCAGGGTGGATTCCATTTCCTCCAGATCGGCCTGGCCATGGCTTTGATGGGATTGCCAACGCTCTTTTCCCCGGCTCTCATCACCCTGCTGGCCGATCGGAATCTCGACACGCGGCGCATCCTCGCGATCGCTTTTGCGAGCAGCGCCGCAGTCCTCGGAGTGATGTTTTTTTCCGAAAACATCGTCCTGACGCTCGTCCTCCTGATCCTTCACGGGCTCGCTTCGGTCGCCATGCTCCCGCTGCAGGACGGCTATTTTTTTTCCCTCTCCGAGAATGAGAGAAAACGCACCGGGATCTCGGTCGAGTATCCCGCGATTCGGATCTGGGGAACCCTCGGCTACATTCTGCCGAGTCTGATCCTGTATTATCCGCTTCTCAAGGGCGCCGAGGCGAGGCTCATCCTGCCCTGCTCGGTGTTTTTTTGTCTCCTCAGCCTGGCGAACAGCTTTACCCTCCGACCCGTCCTGCGGGAGCCGAGGCAGGTGCCGGCTCGCCTGCCGTCGCGACAAGCCCTCCAGGCGATTTTCGCGCCGAATGCCCGCTGGCTGTCGATCGGACTGTTTTTCGGCCTGTTCGCCGCGGCCACCTATTACACGTTCATCGGTAACTACCTCGACGAGGTCGTGGAGGTTCCCAAGCCCTACATCGCCCTCATCATCAATCTCGGGGTGCTCATCGAAGTCGGCTGCACCCTGCTCATGCCGTGGTTGCAACGGCGCATCGGCCTGAAGGGAATCCTGATCCTGGGGCTGGGCTGCATGGTCACCCGGATGCTCCTGCTCTCGTTTTCCCCGTCTCCGACCGTCGCGGTCATGGCTCAGCTCGGGCACGGGTTCGAAGTGCTGGCCCTCTACGTCGGACCGGTCATGTTTCTCAACCGCCTCGCTGGAGATGAATTCCGCAATTCGATCCAAGGGGTCTACACCATGGCGGTCACCGGCAGCGCCCGGGTCCTCGGGAGCCTTTCCGCCGGTTTGGTCGCTTCGACCTTCGGCCTTCGTGCCAACCTTCTCCTTGGGGCCGGGCTCGCGACCTGCTCCCTGCTAATCATCGCTTTCCTCTTTTCGCGAATCCCTCCGCGGAGGGAGCCGGGGGAAATAGTGGTTTCCTCGGGCACCGTCCCGTGATAGAAAACCCGCGCACGCTCATGGGTCCCACGGCTCCAGCTTCCGTTCCCGCCGAGTGGTCGAAAAAGGCCATCTTTGGTGTCGTCTTTGCGATCCTGGGGTTTGCGACTCTTTGGCTCGCCTTCGGTCTGCTTTTCGCCGGTCTGGCAGCTATCCTTGGTCATCTCGCCCGCTGCGAATGCCGGGGCCACGGGCTTCGGGGGCAGCGCTTGGCGACGGTCGCCCTTTGGCTGAGTTATTTCACGATGGTCACCTTCCCGGTTTTCGCGCTCGCCGTCGGGCTCTCCTTTCCTGCGTTTCAAAAGTGGCGCGCGGATCAGGGGACCCGTCATCGTGCCGAGAGCCGCGCCCAGGCTTCGCGCCTTTTCGTTGCCTGCGAGGCCTTCGCCCGGGCCAATCGCGACCATTATCCTGATCGATGGGAAGCGCTTTCCGGGCGTTTTGTCCCCTCCGAAGAGCTTGCCGATCTCCTGCAAAGCCCTCACCCGGCCGGCCGGGAGGTCGCGTTTGAAATTGTGCCCCACGACCGGCCCGTGCTCGAGGCTGTTGAGGACTCGGTCATCGTCATCCAGGAGATCGCCCCGGTCCGAATCTCCGAAATCGCTGTCGTTTACGCGAACGGTCGCGTCGCCGGACTCCATAATCCCGATCACGAATCCCCATGAAGTCGTTTCCCTTTTTTCTGGCCGTTTTGGTCGTCCTCGCGAGGGCCGCTGTGAGCGGAGAGGAGACCCCCTTTCTCGCGGCAAGCGATAGCGAGGGCCTTCTTGCTAGGGAAGGGCAGAGGGTGGTGGTTCACGGCGAGGTGAGCGGTTCCAAAAAGTCGTCTTCGGGAACGAATTTCGTCAATTTCAGGAATGCGGAGTTTTTCCTCGTCACTTTCAAGAGCGATCTCATGCGATTTTCCAAGGGCGAACCGACGGACCTCTACGAGGGCAAGCGAATCGCGGTCGAGGGGACCGTCTCCCTCCACCAAGGGAAGCCGCAGATCAAGTTGACCGATCCCAAGCAGGTCACCCTTCTGGCGCCCGACGCCGTCTTTCCTCCACCCCCCGAATCCAAGTCCGGGGCTCCTGCTCCCGCAAACGACATGACCGAAAAACCGGAGGCCGAAAAAGCCCCCGCTCCCGAGGCCCCGAAGCCCAAACCGCCCGTGGATCCCTCGGAGTTTTTCAAGTAGAAAGAAGAAACCGGCCCAACGCCGAAGGACTTCTAACCCGAAATCCGAGATCGGTCCCCAGCCATCCTCACATCCCGACCGCCGCCCGCACCCGGTCGATCACCTTGCGGGCCTCCGAGCGTGCTTTGGCCGCTCCGGTGGCGAGCACGTCATCGACGTAGCCGGGATCTTTCACCAAGCCTTCGCGACGCTCCCGCATCGGGGCGAAATGATCGCGGACGCGCTCGAAGAGTTGTTGTTTGTAGTGTCCGTAACCTTGTCCGCCCGCGCGGAAGGATGCCTCCATCTCCGCGACCTCCTCGGTTGTGGCAAAGAGACGGTAAAGCTGCACGATGTAGTTGTCGGTCGGATCCTTCGGCGACTCGACCGGGGTCGAGTCCGTCACAATCTTCATGATCTTGGATCGCAGCTTTTTCTCCGTTTCCTCGAAAAGATCGATCGCGTTGTCGTAGCTCTTGCTCATTTTACGCCCGTCGAGACCGGGCACCACCGCCGTCTCCTCGCGGATGCGCGGCTCGGGGATCACCAATAGTCCGTCTCCGTAGCGATCGTTGAATTTCTGCGCGATATCCCGCGTCACCTCGAGGTGCTGCTTCTGGTCACGGCCCACCGGCACGACGTTCGCGTCGAAGATGACGATGTCCGCTGCCTGGAGGACCGGGTAGGCAAAGAGACCGTGCGAGGGCGAGACGCCCTGCGAGACCTTGTCCTTGTAGGACACGCAGCGCTCGAGCAGCCCCATCGGGGTGACGCAGCTGAGGATCCAGGCGAGTTCGGTCACCTCGACCACTTCCGACTGTTTCCAAAAGGTGGCTTTCTCAGGATCGAGGCCGCAGGCGAGGAAGTCGATCGCGAGATCACGGACGTTGGCGCGCAGCGCCCTTGGGTCATGCGTTGAAGTCAGGGCGTGGTAGTCGGCAATGAAATAAAAAGCCTCGCCCTCATCCTGGAGGCGGATCGAGGGCTCCATCATGCCAAAGTAATTGCCAAGATGAAGTCGGCCGCTCGGTTGGATACCGGAAAGGATGCGCATGGAGAAGTCGGGTGAAACCCACCGCCGCGGGGACGAAAGGCTTTCCATCATCCGACAGTCTCCGACCGAAAGCAAATGCCGCCAAAAGCATCAATTTGAACATTGTTCATTTTTTTACTGGACGGGTGAACACTTTCCGGTAAATTGATCTCGAAACAACAATTTGTCATCCCATGGTTGAACTGCTATCTCCTAACGAATCCGAAGAACGTGTGAACCTCGCCGACCTCCCGTCCGCGGGTTCCCATGTCGCATCCACCCCCATCAAGACGACCGCACCGCGAAAAGCGGCAACGCGCGTCACCACGCCAACCTCATCCGACATGGCCGCTCCCAAGAATAACGACCGAGGCAACGACAAGGAGACCAGCCGCATCAACGATGCCCGCGCAAAGAATCTGGATCTCGCCATTTCTCAAATTCAGAAGGATTTCGGCGAGTCCGCCATCATGCGTCTCGGCACCGACAACCGCATGGATGTCGAGGTGATTCCCACAGGAAATGTTCTCATCGACCGGGCCTTGGGGGCGGGTGGGTTCCCTCGCGGTCGAATCGTCGAGGTCTATGGTCCGGAGTCCTCGGGTAAGACCACCCTCACCCTTACGGTCATCGCCCAGGCGCAAAAGCAGGGCGGCCTTGCCGCCTTCGTCGATGTCGAGCACGCCCTCGATCCTCAGTATGCCCGACGTCTCGGCGTCGATCTCGACAACCTCCTCCTCTCGCAACCCAGTTCGGGAGAAGAGGCGCTCCGCATCGTCGAGACCCTCGTGCGTTCCAACGCTCTCGACGTCATTGTCCTCGATTCGGTCGCTGCCCTGGTCACGAAGCAGGAGCTCGACGGGGAAATCGGTGATGCCACCGTCGGTGCCCAAGCCCGTCTCATGAGCGCCGCGATGCGTAAGCTCACCGCCATCATTTCGAAGGCACGCACCGTCGTCATCTTCACCAACCAGATCCGTGAGAAGGTCGGTATCATGTTCGGCAACCCCGAGACCCAGCCCGGGGGGCGTGCCCTCAAATTCTACAGCTCCGTGCGCTGCGACATCCGCCGCACCGGTAGCATCAAATCGGCCGATGGAACCGTCACCGGCAACCGCACGAAGTTGAAGGTCGTGAAAAACAAGGTCGCCCCGCCCTACGGCGAGGCTGAGTTCGACATCATGTTCAATGAAGGGATCTCAGCGGTCGGTTCGCTCCTCGACCTCGCCATCGAGCATGAGATCCTGCAAAAGCGAGGGTCGTGGATCAGCTTCAAGGGTACCCAGATCGCGCAAGGGCGCGACGCTGCTAAAGACGTTCTCAAGGCCGACGAATCGCTCTACGCCGACATCGAGACGGAAGTTAAAGCCGCCCTCGACCGGGCTTCCACCGGGAAGTGAGACGCCACGGTGGAAGGTGGGGAAAGGTTCCTCGGCAACGCGGCCACATCGAAGGCTTGTGTTGGGCGCCGCCAGCAATCTGCCGGCAGCGCCCTTTCCTTGAGTTCGTGACAGGACACCTAAGCTGGATTTTTGATACCCATTCTGGTGCGGCTTGCTGCCGACCCCTACCTTGTTCGTTTCATGGCGAACGGGTTTGAGAAATCTAGGCGAACCGATCTCAGAACACGAAACCGAGGTCCTCGTGAATGAGGAATGTCGGGAACTCGGCGACCTTCCATAATTGATTTGTAATGCCATAAAATCCGTTTACTCTGGGTTTTATGGCTTTCAGGCATGTTGCCAAACGATTTGGGTGGGAAAGCCTCTACCTCCTCTCATCGCGTTGGCCTTTGGCCTTGCTCGTTGGCTCGCTCGTGCTGTTCGGCGGGGCGATCGCTTCACGACTGGTGGTTCCGCTTTACGAAGCGGAGGCACGAATCGCTCTCGGGCCTTCCTCACTCCCAGACGGTCTGCCCTTCGATCACCAGAGTCGCGAGCGATCCCGATCGGATGATCTATTCGGCGCCGCCGAGGAACTCCGGAGTCCCGCGCTGCTTTTGGAAGTGGCGGGTTCCCTTGCCCTGGCATCGCGCTGGAACGTCAAAGGGGCGGATGAGCTGACGACGCAGCTTCGTTCGCGGCTCGACGTGGAAATCCTGCCGGAAACGAGATGCCTGATCGTTCGCATCAGTGATGACTCTCCCTCAAATGCCAGTTCCATGGCTAATGCCCTTGCAGATCGCTTCGTTTTGAAGAAAGACGCCGGGGCGAAAGCCGAGGCCCGTGCCCGGGTGGCGGGGTTTGAGCAGGAGATCGAGAGGAGGCATCAGGAGATCGACGCGGTCAAGGTGGAGCTGGTTTCCATCGCCGACAAACCGGGTGCCGGCTCCCAATCGATTCAAGAGAAACGAAGGCGCCTCGTTACATTGGAGAATCTGATTCGCTCCTTGAGGGCGAAGCTTCAGCTCGCCCATGTCGAAACCGAAGAGGTGAGCGGGGATGCCCGTGTCATTGGACCCGCCCTGCCGGACCGAGCGAAAACGGTCGTTCCCTTTTGGCGGAGCGGTCCCGGCCTCGTGTCCATTGGCCTCTGTGCTGGTGTGGCCACGATCTTGTTGATGGCGCTTTGCTCTCCCCGATCGCGATGGCGGGTAATCGCCGATTTGATGGAGCGGTTTCAACTTCACTTCGCCGGTTTTGCTCCGCTTGGTTCTTCGGCCGGGGGAGCGGGTCGTGGCGGATCCGCTTCAATACTCGAGCCATACCGCGAACTGCGGAACCGGCTCCTCCGCCTCCCGGCAGGCGACCATGTCTGGATGACGATGATGCCCCTGCGCCGCAGCGAGACGGGACAGGAAGCCACCGCGCGCCTCGCCGCCGTTCTGGCTGATTCGGGTCATACCGTGCTCGTGATCGATGCGGATTTTCGGACACCCTCGCTTCACTCTTTCTTCGATGCCGCGCTTCATCCGGGGCTCTCGGACTACCTTTGTGGGGAGATGCGGCTGGAGGAGACCGTGATCCGAACGCGGAGGATGAACCTGTGGTTCATGCCCGCTGGTCCTTTGCATGGGGACTCGGGTGGCCTCCTCAACGGAAAGCGGATGGATGACCTGGTTCGCGAATTGCGAAGCCGGTTCGAGTTCATCCTTGTCGCTTCACCCTCGATCCATGAAGACTCGGATGCCGTCGTTCTGGCATCCCTTTCCGAGTTCAACGTGCTCGTAACTCCCTACCACGGACTTTCGCTGCGAAGACTTCGGGAGACGCAGATCGCGCTTGAGACGGTGAATGCCCCTTTGTCGGGAATCCTCCTCACCACACGGATCAATCCGCCGCTCGGGGCCTCGGTTGCAACATCGGGATCGGCAGCGTCGGGGGTTGCGGCGACTGGACCCGCTCTTCCCGTTCAGCGATTGGCCGAACCGGGAGACGACCTTGCACCTTCCTCGACGAAGGGCACGAAGTGATGCCTCAAGGGATGGGGAATGATCGCAGTGAGGAGCACGTCGTTCCCGTCATACTCGGTAGAGAGGACTTTCCCCTCGCGGTGGATCAGGGCGATGAGATCCTGACGGAGCTGGGGAAGTCGCAGGTGGAGCCGCGAGACCCGGTCGATCATCAGATCCATGAGACGGTCAACGAGGGTGCCGATGCCTTCTTCGGTGTGGACGGAAATGAGCACGGCGTCGCGCTCGAAATGACGCTTCAACTCGTGCAGCCTCGCCGCGTCCCCGGCAAGTAGGTCGACCTTGTTCAAGACCGTGATCGTTGGTTTGTCGGCCGCACCCAGTTCGCGCAGGACCGACAGGGTCGTCTCGTGAAAGGCATAGACCTCGGGAGCGCTCGCATCGAGGACGTGAATCAGAAAATCGGCGAGCACGGCTTCCTCGAGCGTTGCCTTGAAGGCCTCGACGAGACGGTGGGGAAGGTTGCGGACGAATCCGACCGTGTCGGTGAGCAGCAGGGTCTGACCGTCCGGCAGCTCGATGCGCCGGGTCGTCGGATCGAGGGTGGCAAAGAGCTTGTCTTCCGCGAGGACGTCCGATCCGGCAAGCAGGTTCAAAAGCGAACTCTTGCCCGCGTTGGTGTATCCGACAATCGAGGCCTGACAGATCCCTTCGTCGGTGCGCTGCTTTCTCTGCGTCTGGCGCACCCGGCGCACGTCGTCGAGCTCTTCCTTGATGCGCTCGATGCGACCCCGGGCGAGACGCCGGTCGACTTCGATCTGTTGTTCCCCTTCGCCTCGGGAGGCCGCCCCGCCACCCTTTCCGCCGCCCGAGCCGCCACGCTGGCGGTCGAGGTGCGACCACATCCGGGCAAGGCGCGGCAGCGAGTATTGCATCCGGGCAAGTTCGACTTGGAGCCGGGCCTCGCGGGTCTGCGCCCGCATTCGGAAGATGTCGAGAATCACCTCCTCGCGGTCGATCACGGTGATGTCGCCTTCCTCCTCCCACGCCCGCTGCTGGGCGGGGGCGAGTTCGTTGTCGAAGACGATGCAGTCGGCTCCCGCCTGCTTCGCTTCCTCGATCAGTTCGTGGGCCTTCCCCGATCCGGTGAGGTAACGTTTGTTTCTGTCCCTGACAAAGACACAGGCCTGCCCCGAGATGGCGATGCCGAGGGTGGAAACCAGTTCAACAAGCTCCGCGAGCAGACTCCGCGCCTCGGCTTCATCGGCACGGTCGAAATAGGCGCCGATGAGAAAGGCGCTCTCGACCATTTTGGGTTTTTCGCGGGTGTCGAACATGGGATCAGGAGAGAAGACCTTTCAACGTGGCAAAATCCTTTTCGATCGCGGCGAGCAGTGCCGGCAGCCTCGCTGGATCGTTTTGGCCGAGGTATTCGACGTGCAGACTAACCGGACCCTTGAAGCCGCTCTTCCCCAGGATTTGGTAAAAGCCCTTGTCGACGGCGCCCTCGCCAAGGGGTCCCCATCCGAGAACATTGTCCTTCCACGAAGGCTCCTTGACGTAGACGGTGTCGAGATAGGGCCGGATCAGGGCAAAGTTCAGAGGCCAAGCCTTGGCCCCTTCGACCGTCGCGTGCCCGATATCAAAGGCGACGCCGACCTGAGAGGGGTCGTGCTCGGAGAGGACCTCGGCGAGGTCCCAGATCGGGGCGCCGAAGTAATCCTTGCCCGAGTGATTTTGATAGATGGGCTTGATCCCGAGCTCGCGGGAGAGGGCGACGAGATCCCTCAACTTCGGGCGGAATTCCGCGAGCTGGGCGCGGATGGGCCTGGTGAGGTCGTATTGGTAGTAACCCATCCGATAGCGCCTCACCCCAGAGGCGGCCGCAGCGCGCAAAATCGCTTCGGTTTGCTGTCCAGCCGAGACCTCATTGATCGCGGTGGTCATCACCGAAAAAGAGAGTCCCTCCGCCCGGAGCGCCTCGGCGAGCTTCGGCAGGTCTTCGTCGACCCTTTCGGGAAGGACGTGTCCCTTGGGCCTCACCGCGCCTTCGATGCCGTCGAATCCCATCGCCGCCAGGGTCTTCGCCATTTCCGGGAAAGAAAGGGATTGAAGCGGCTTGGTGAAGGTGCAGAATTCGAAGCGATGTTCCTTCGCCGCCCCTTGCGCGCGAGAGTCCGCTGCAAACGAGGGAGCAAAGGCGAGGGTCGTGGCCGAGACTCCGAGGAAACGGCGGCGGCTCAGAGAGGTGGGGCGAGTCATTGCGCTATCGTATCGGTGCTTGCGGGGATCGGCAAGACTTGAGATCATGGAAGACCAGCCGACAGCTCCCCGATGATTCCGCTTTCCCGAAGACAGTTTGCGACGATCGCTAGCCTCGCGCCCGCGGGCGGGGCGATGGCCCAACTGATCGGACACTCCGAGGGCGAGTGGTCGATCCGGGGGACGGATCCCATTGAAATTTTTCGCGGAGACCGTCGTGTCACCGCCTATCACGCGGGCGTTTCGAGCGGGGTGCCTTTCTTCGATCCGATCGTCGGTCCGAGCGGCAAGAGCTACACGGCATCCGCCCCGTCCCGACGGGTCGGGACGATTGGCGGCCCGACCGGGCTTTGGTTCTCGCTGGGAAACGTGAACGGCTGCGATTTTCATCCCGGACCTGAAGACGCGACACCTGCGGGAAGGAAGCGCGGCCGCATCGTCCACAAGGGCATGAACGGCGTCCTCATCAAGGGCGCGGTGCTGGTTTTCCGGGTGAAGTCGGAGTGGCTCGATGCCGAATCGCCGGAACGACGCATGGGCTCGGATCGGCGGGAGTTCACCCTGTTCCACCGTGAAGACGGATCCCTTGCCCTCAGCGCGATGATCGAACTGATCGCGGATGCCGGAGACCTCGAAATCGGCCCCGAGCGGATCGGCGCTTGGTCGATTCGGGTCGGACCGGGATTGGCATGGAAGGCGGGGGAGAAAAATCGACGTCTCACCTGCAGCGAAGGAGTGAGCGGGGAGGAAATCGCCGGGATCCGGGCAAAATGGTTGGCTTGTCAGGGCTTGGACGCGGGCAACGTGCCGGGAGGGGTCGCCGTCTTCGACCATTCCGAGAACCCCGGATCTCCCGCGAGATGGACAATCGACGGTTCGGGCCTCGTCTCCTCGAATCCGTTTGGGGCCGAACCCATTTCTTCACCGGAGCTTTCGGGCACCGGGGCCGAGTCGGCAGCCGAGGCAACCTCGAACGACCTGTCTTCTCGCCCCAGCAGGCCACACGGGCAGCAGGCGTTGCCCCGGATCCTCCGAAACGGCGAATCCATTTTCTTTCGTTACCGCACGATCTTTTTCACCGGGCAGGCGGAGGCGGCTGGCCTTGCACAAGCCTGCGAGCGTTTCTCGGGGTGAAGAACCCGCAGCGGGCTGACGCCATCCGGGTCCCTTCGAGGATTTCCTTGCGAAATCTTACGATCACTCCCGAGCCGGTCAGGCGCCGTCCCAGCTGCTGTAAATGCTGACCTTGGTGCCGTGGGCGGTATTGTCGAAGATGACTTCGGCGGCACTGACCGGAAGCCTGACGCAGCCGGCAGAAGCCGGATAGCCGGGAAGATGGCCGGCGTGGATGCCGAAGACCGTGCCGCTCAGACGCATCCAGTAGGGCATCTCGACTCCGTAGATCGTCGAATACTTCCCGGTGCGAACCCGCTGGCTGATCGAAAAGGTTCCTCTGGGCGTGTATTTTCCGGGACGAGCGGTCGAGACCGGCGTCTCGACGGCGACCTTTCCGTCCACGAGCAGGTAGCCCTTTTGCTCGGCCACGTCGATGACGAGACGGGTGTTCCCCTTGGTGCTCTGTGAGAGGACCATCGGATGAATCCGGGCGCCACTTTCCTGACGATCGATTTTGGGACGGGCGTAAAGCCCGCGAAAGTAGACTCCGCCCTCGCGGTTGGCAGAGGCGACCTTGTTTCGGCCGCCGCCGGTCTGGCAAGAACTCAATGCCATCGCCCCGAACAAAAGACCAAACGAGAGAACGAGAGAAACGGCCCTGCTTTTCATTCACTATCAGTCGGTAAAATTCGAGCGGAAGGATCGCTTAAATTATGGAACTTTCAAATAGTTTTATTATCTATACCTATACCAGACCCTCACTTTTCAGAGGGAAGGGGGATTTCTGGATTCGTATCTGATTCGTAATCAACGCCTTCCAATCCAAATCCAAAGAGTCGAAGGAATTCTTTTCGATAACCCGAAAAATCCGAAACCGCCGAAAGATTCTCCGTGGTGACCGTCTCCCACGCGGAAGCAACGGCCGCCTGAATGTCGGGACGCATCTCCCAGTCATCGATGCGGATCCGGCCCTTTTCATCCAGAGACGGCCCGCCCCCCGAGGCGAGGTGTTCGGCGAAAAGCCGCTGGATCTGTTCAATACATCCCTCGTGAAGGCCGGCGTCCTTCATTACCTTGTAAAGAAGGGAAATGTAGAGTGGCACGACGGGGATCGCGGAGCTGGCCTGGGTGACAAGCGCCTTGTTCACCGAGACATAGGCGCTGCCCGCTCCGAAGCGGGAGTTGATCCGGGCGGCGGATTCCTCGAGATGTTCCTTGGCCCGGCCAATCGTTCCGTTGGTGTAAATCGGATAGGTCAGGTCGGGACCGATGTAGGAATACGCCACCGTCGTGAAACCGTCGGCAAGGGCGCTGGCGCCGGCGAGGGCCTCGATCCAAAGCTCCCAATCTTCCCCTCCCATCACTTTCACGGTGTGGGCGATCTCCTCTTCGGAGGCGGGGTCGATCGAGACTGAGTTCACCTCGGCCGTGTCGGTATTGAGGTTCTTCTGCGAGTAGGATTCGCCGATCGGCTTGAGGACCGATTTGTAGACTTCGCCGGTCTCTGGATCGGTGCGGCGAGGCGAGGCGAGACTGTAGATGATGCTGTCGACCTGACCGAGGTCGGCCTTGATCGCCGCGATGACCGCCTCCTTGACCTCTTTCGAAAAGGCATCGCCGTTGAAGCTCTTGGCGTAGAGTCCTGCCTCCCCGGCGGCTTCCTCGAAGGCCACGGAATTGTACCAGCCGGCGCTGCCGGTTTTGTTTTCGACACCCGGCTTTTCGAAAAACACTCCGATGGTGGCGGCCCCGCCGCCGAAGGCGGGAACGATCCTTGAGGCGAGGCCGTAGCCGGTCGAGGCGCCGATCACGAGCACTTTTTTCGGAGGATCCGCGAGGGGACCACGGCTTTTCACATAATCGATTTGAGAGCGGACGTTGGCCGCGCACCCCTCGGGATGCGCCGTCGTGCAAATGAAACCACGGATCTTCGGAGTGATAATCATCAAGGAATCTGGATTTTCAAAGCGATAGCAGGGGCTCGCCGGGATGACAACCGCTTTGTCGTTCCGTGCCGGTAAAGATTGTGGGACCCCGGCCGCCCTGAGCCGGTGGAGACTTCGTTGAAACCAAAAAGGCCCGCCGCCGAGAAGCTCGGCGGCGGGCCCAGAAAAAGGCGCTTCAGGCGCGCGGCCTTACTTGAGCTCGGCGGCGTGGAAGGTCGCCCAGTCGTCGAGGTTGTTGAGGTTCACCGCGTCCTTGATCGTGCCGTCGTCGGAGCGGCCGGCCGCAGCGAGGATCTCGGTGCGGGTCGCGTCGGCGTGAATGTAGCCGACGATGGCGGCATTGAGTTTCTCAACGGCGTCTTGGTCGAGGGAGCCGCCCTTTTGCTGGAGGATCCAGTTTTCGAGTTCGATGTAAGAGGGCTTCGCGTCGCGGATGAACGCCTCGAACTCGCCTTTGTCGATGCCGATGCCGTCGAGGACCATCTGATCGTAGCCTGCGCCGATCGCCGGGTAGTCGGAGTGGAGTTTGCCGGCGGCGCCGAGCGAGGCCTTTAGCCAGAGGCGGGGCAGGTGAAGGACGCCGAGGGGACCGGCGGTGCCGGAGCTGATGAGAGGAATGATGTTGCTCATGTGGAATTCAAACAATTGGGTTTTTCGCGGCGGGACCTCCCCGCCCTTGCGAGAGCGAGCAGGGTAGGAGGGCGGGGCGGCCAGCGCAATTAAAATCCACCCCTGATCCCGTGACGGAACCGGTGAAATTTTTCCGTAAGGCGCAAGAATTACATCCACGTCACTTCGGTCTTCACCGAGTTCGCGAGGAAACATTCGTGATGGGCCTTCTCATGGAGGCGGGCGAGATCCTCGGACGTGGGTTGTTTTTCTCCGGAGAAGACGATCTTCGGGCGCATCACGACCCGGGCGAGCCAGAGCTTGCCATTTTCGCCCTTTTCGAGGTGACCGACCGGCGAATCCTCATATCGCTCAACGACGTAACCGCTCATTGAGGCGATCGCCAGAAAGGTGAGGAGATGGCAACTCGCGAGGGCCGCGGCGAAAGCCTCCTCGGGATCGACGCAGTCGTCCTTGCCCAAAAAGGCGGGGGCGGCGGCGGCCTGGACGCTCTGGCCGCTGCGCGGGAAGGTCCAGATGTGGGTGCGGGAATACTCTTTGTAGCCGAAGCCGCTCGCGCCTCGGCTCCACAACAGGGTGGCGTGGTGTTCGCTCATGGAGAGGAGGTCGCGCCGTCGCGAGCGGACGGCAAGCAAGGAAACTGAGTCTTTTTTACGATTCTTCGGGCCGATTCCGGCATGGATTCGGGGTTCCCCTTTCGGCTCCGCCGTGGCACAGTGAGGCATGTCGCAGTTGTCGCCCCGGGCCAAGGCTCTTCTCTATTCCAACCTTGAAAAGTATGCCCGCTCCGGGATGGGAATGGAGAAGGCCTGTGAATCGCTGCTCCGCCAACCGGGGGTCTCGGGGAACGAGCGCAGACTCTACCAGGGACTCCTCGAAGGGATGCGGCGGGGACGCAGCATCGGCGACGCTCTCGGCGACGCTCTCGGCGACGCTCTCGGCGGGGCGGCCGCATGGGTCACGCCGCTCGAGCGTGAGGTGGTTGTCGCGGCTGAATCGGGAGGGAAGCTCGAAAGGGGTTTCGCCCACCTTGCCGAGTATTTCCGACGCCACGACCGGACCCGCAAAAAGATCCTCGAAGGTCTCACCTATCCGCTCTTTCTGGTGCACCTCGCCATTCCAGTCTCGACCTTGGCGGTGACGGCCTTCCGGAGTTTCCGTCTCGACGGCGAGGCCCCCGAGGGAGGGTATCGCGTCGCACTGGAGACCTGCGGCTGGGCCGTTCTCGGGCTTTGGGTGGCGTTGCTCATCTTTCTCGCGGCTGCCTGGTTTCTGGCGATGCACGGGCGGACCTCGCCCCTTGTCGATGGCATCCTCCGGCGGATTCCCATCGTGGGAACAGCGCGCCGGAGTGCGGCGATGGAGCGCTTCACCCAAGTCTTCGAGATCTTTCTGCTTGCGGGCCGCACCATGAGCGAATCTTTTTCCGGCGCAGCGCGGGCCTCCGGCAGCGGGCTCCTTCGTGCAGCGGGTGAGCGGGGCGAGGCGATTGTCGCGGCGGGCGATCCGCTCGCGCAGGCCCTTCTCGCCTCTCCCGAGGCGTTTCCCGACGATTTCACGAGGGGCATGATCGTGGCTGAGGAGGCGGGCGTCCTCGATCGGGAACTTTCCGAATGGGGCGTGCTTTACTCGGAATCGGCCGGTGAGGCGATGGCACGACTTGCCGAGTGGACTCCGAAACTGTTTTACTGGGGCGTTCTTTTGTTCGTCGGGGCGCTCATCATCCGGGCGGCGCTGGCTTATCGCGATCTCATCGAGGGGTTGCTGAATTTTGGAGCCTGATTGTCGAGGGGCTTTTTCCCTCGAAATTGAAGGTCGACAGCCTCAACCCATTGGATAAAGTGCCGCTTCAGCCCTTTTTCCAAGGGAATCCTCTCGGCCAATGAAGATCTTCGCCCCCAAAGAGCACGACCCTGTTGAAACCCGCGCCTCCCTTGATCCCGCGGCGGTCAAAAAGCTCGTCGGTCTCGGTGCCGAGGTGGTTGTCGAATCCGGGATCGGAGCACGCTGCGACCACTCCGACGCCGCCTATGTCGAGGCCGGTGCCACCGTCTCGACCGAACGGGCTCCCGCCCTCGCCGCCGCCGACTTGGTCACCCGAGTCCGCAAACCCTCGGAGGAAGAGGTCGCGGGTCTGAAGCCGGGAGCGATCCATCTCAGTTTCCTCGATCCCTTCAACGAGAGGGATCTCATCGCGAAGTTCGCGGGCCAGGGCGTCAGCGCGATCAGCCTCGAGATGGTTCCCCGCACCACCCTCGCCCAGAAGATGGACGCGATCAGTTCGCAGGCGAACCTCGCCGGCTACGTCGCGGTGATCCATGCAGCGAATCGCATGAGCACGATCTTCCCGATGATGATGACTCCGGCCGGCACGATCTCTCCGGCGAAAGTTTTCGTTCTCGGGATCGGCGTGGCGGGACTCCAAGCCATCGCCACCGCGAAGCGACTCGGGGCGCGAGTCACCGCCTTTGACGTGCGTCCCGAGGCCCTCGAACAGGCCGAATCCCTCGGCGCCAAGGCTCTCCGCATCGACCTGGGGGAGACCGGTGGCACCGACCAAGGTTACGCCCGAGAGCTCACCCCGGAGCAGCTTGCCAAGCAGATCGCCGCCCAGGCCAAGGTCTGCGCTGAAAGTGATGTCGTCATCACCACCGCGAAGGTCTTCGGTCGCAAGCCGCCCATTTTGATTAAGGCCGACGTCGTCGCGGGCATGAAGCCGGGCAGCCTCATCGTCGACCTTGCCGCCGAGACCGGGGGCAATGTCGAGGGCATCGTGCCTGGCGAAGAAACCGTCAGCGCGAATGGGGTGAAGTTGATCGGTCTGGCCAACTACGAGGGCCATGTCGCCAAGCATGCTTCACAGGTCCTTGCCGCAAACTTTGCGAACATGATCGAGCATTTCTGGGACAAGGAGGCGAAGGCTTTCCTCATCAAGCCCGATGACGAAATCCAGAAAGGCTGCCTCATCACCCACGGTGGTGCCATTGTCCACGAACGTTTTAAAAGCTAAGATTTCAGGACCACGGATGCACACGGATTCACACGGACGCCTTTCGGTCACGCGGGCTTTGATCCGTGTCCATCCGTTTTCATCCGTGGTCGAAACCAAATTCTCCCCGTGACCCGTGACCCGTGACCTTTGACTCCTGATTCCATGGACACCCTCATCCTACTCCTCTTTGTCTTCGTCCTCGCCGCCTTCCTCGGCTTTGAGTTGATTCAAAAGGTGCCGAGCCAGCTCCACACCCCGCTGATGTCCGGATCGAATGCGATCTCCGGTATCACCGTGGTCGGCGCCATCATCGCCTGTGGTGTCGCCGAGGGCGAGTTCGGCAAGTGGCTCGGCTTCTTCTCCATCATCCTCGCCACCATCAACGTCGTTGGCGGTTACGTCGTCACCGACCGCATGCTCGGCATGTTCAAGAAGAAGGGCCGGTGACGAACTCACGCGCCCCGTGTCTCCCCCTGTTTCCTCTCTTTTCGCTCCGCTTCCATGGATCTGAAATCATACATCGACCTGGCCTACATCGTCTCCTCGATCCTCTTCATCTTCGGAATCAAGATGCTCGGCAACGCTGCTACGGCGCGCAAAGGCAATCTGCTCTCCGCGGTCGGCATGTTCGTTGCGATGGTCGTGACCGTGTTCTACAAGGAGGTCGTCGATTACCAGATGATTCTCGCCGGGGTCGCCATCGGCGCGGTGATCGGCTGGATCTGGGCGATGCGGGTGCAGATGACCGGCATGCCGGAGCTTGTCGCCCTTTTCAACGGCTTTGGTGGACTCGCTTCCGTCCTCGTGGGCTGGGCGGAGTTTGAATTCGGGAAAAGCACCGATCCCGTGACCCAGACGGCGATCTACCTCGCCATCCTCATCGGCGGTGTCACCTTCACCGGCAGCTTTGTCGCCTACCTCAAGCTCGCCGGCAAAATGAGCGGTCGTCCCACGCTCTTCCCCGCTCAAAAGGCCGTCAACGCGATCCTCTTTCTCGCCCTCCTCGTTCTCGGGGTGGTCTACGTGATGCAGGGACCGGCCTGGGCGCTTTACGCCATCATCGTCCTCTCCCTCGCCCTCGGCGTCCTTGGCGTCCTCCCCATTGGCGGCGGCGACATGCCGGTGATCATCGCCTTCCTCAACAGCTTCTCCGGATTGGCCGGGGCGGCGGCCGGATTCGTCATCCTCAACAAGGTCCTCATCGTCGCAGGTTGTCTCGTCGGCACCTCGGGCATCATCCTCACCATCATCATGTGCAAGGCCATGAACCGCACCTTTGGCAACGTTCTTTTCGGGGGCTTCGGAGCCGCCGGTGGCGCCATCGGCAAGGCGGTCGAGGGGGAAATGAAGGGCATCTCGGTCGAGGATGCCTTTTACGCGCTCGAGGCGGCGCAGAATGTCGTCTTTGTCCCCGGCTACGGCATGGCCGTGGCGCAGGCTCAGCACGCCGTGAAGGAACTCGGTGCCCTCCTTGAGAAAAATGGCGCCGAAGTCCGCTTCGCGATCCACCCGGTCGCGGGGCGCATGCCCGGACACATGAACGTCCTCCTCGCCGAGGCCGACGTCCCCTATGAACAACTCTGCGAGATGGACGCGGTCAATCCCACGATGGGACAGGTCGATGTCGCCATCGTCATCGGGGCGAACGATGTCGTCAATCCCGCCGCCGGAGACGATCCGAGCAGCCCGATCTACGGTATGCCCATCATCAACGTCCACGAGGCCCGCACCGTTTTCGCGCTGAAACGCGGGAAGGGAAGCGGTTTCTCAGGCTTGGAGAACGCCCTCTTCTTCCGCGAAAATTGCCGCATGATCTACGGCGATGCAAAAGAGACGATCACGGGATTGGTGGCGCAATTTAAGGGCTGAGTTCGACCCTCTCGTTTTCCCTGGCCGCGGATGAAGGTGGGGCAATCGCTGTTCCACCTGGGTGGGAATGGTTGTCGGCGTTGAACGGGGGCGGCTCGCCGGGCCCTGCTTTTCCTGCCTCCCCTCGAGGTTCAACGCTCCGCCGACACGATTCCTTCCGCGGTCTCCTGCTGCAGGCGCAACTGCCCGCACGCCGCGGAAATGTCGTGCCCTTTCTCGCGTCGCAGGGTCGCGACGACGCCGGCGCGGGTAAGGACCCGGAGAAAGGCTTCTTGCTGCGCTTCGGTCGGGCGACTCCACGGCAGACCCTCGACGGTGTTGTAGGGGATCAGGTTCACCTTGGCATCGAGTCCCTTGGCGCGCTTTGCGAGGAGGGTCGCTTGGGCGAGCGAATCGTTGACGCCTTCAATGAGGATGTATTCGAGGGTGATTTTCTGCTTCTTCTTCTCGCGCCAGACCTCGAGCGCCTCAAAAAGCCGGGCGATCGGATACTTCTTGTTCACCGGCATGATCTGTTCGCGCACTTCGTCGCTGGCTCCGTGGAGGGAGATGGCGAGCCGGATCTGAATCGGTAGCTCGGCGAGCTTTTCGATTTGCGGGGCGAGCCCGCTCGTGGAGACGGTCATGTGCCGCGCCCCGATGTTGAGTCCCCACGGGGCGTTGAGAATGGCGATGGCCTTGGTCAGGCGGGTGAAGTTGGCGAGCGGTTCGCCCATGCCCATGAAGACGAGGTTGCGCACCGATTCGCCCGATTCCTCCTCGGCCGCCATGACCTGGCCCACGATTTCCTCGACCTCGAGATTACGGGTGAAACCGGCGAGACCGCTCGCGCAGAACTTGCAATCGTAGGCGCAGCCGACCTGGCTGGAGACGCAGAGGGTGATGCGATCGCTCTGGCCGCCGTCGAAATGGACGTTGGCGGGGATCTTCACCGTCTCGACGAGACGTCCGTCGTGGAGGCGGAAGAGGAATTTCCGGGTCGTGTCCTTTGATCCCGTCAGCCGTATCACGGGGAGACGGTCGAGGGAGAAGGCGGACTTGAGCTCTTCGCGCAGCGACTGTGAGAGGTTCGACATCTCATCCCAAGTCTTTGCCCGTTTCTGATAGAGCCACTCGACGATCTGCTTCGCCCGGAATTTGCTGTGGCTGCGGGCCTCCGTCCACTCGATCCAATCATCGAGAGTGAGACCGAAGGCGGAGGGAAGTCGGGAGCCGATGACCATGGTCGGAGGGGCCAAGTCGTCCAACTAACCACGGAACGGGGCGATGTGCAGGACGAATTTCGAGGTGATCCCTGGGACCCGGGGCGTCAGATGACGACCTTGGGCGGCTCGCTCGGACTGGCCCCGTTGCGGTCAACGGGATCCTCGGACCCGTTACCCTGAACTCCTCCAAACCAGCTCCGTTCGTAGATTGTCCGTGGACAGGGCTTTTTCTTTGTCCGTAATTCCCCTGGATTGAACTACACGGAATCCATCGACTGGCTCTATGGCACCCAGACCTTCGGGATCAAACTGGGACTGGAGAATCCCCGCACCCTCCTTTCCGCGCTCGCGATCGATCCGGACGACCCCGGCCCCGCGATTCTCCATGTCGCGGGAACGAACGGAAAGGGATCCGTCTGCGCGGTGACCGAGCGCATCCTCCGAGACGCCGGCATCAAGACAGGCCTCTTCACCTCGCCCCACCTCGTCACCTATCGCGAACGCATCCGGGTGAACGGGACGATGATCTCGGAAGAAACGGCCGCCGAAGGTTTGAGCGAGTTGCGCGGGCGGACCTATCTTTGTGAAAATCATCCCACCTTCTTCGAGCTGAGCCTCGCCTTGGCCATGGGACATTTTGTCAGGGAGCGGTGCGAGGTCGTCATCCTCGAGACCGGCATGGGTGGCCGACTCGACGCGACCAACGCGATCTGGTCCGACCTCAGCGTCATCACCTCGATTGGCCTTGATCACCAGCAGTGGCTCGGAGAGACGATTCGCGAGATCGCCGCGGAAAAGGCCGGCATTCTGAAGGGAGGCGTTCCCGTCATCATTGGCGACCTCCATCCCGAGGCCCGGGAGGTGGTCGGTCGTCGTGCCCTCGCCCTCGGCATCCCCTGCGTCGAGGCTCACCCGCTGCCGGACGATTGGGAGACCGGCCTGAAGGGAAGTCACCAGCGGGAAAACGCCGCCATCGCCGTCGAGGCCGCCTGTCGGCTCGAGGGGGAACGGCTCACCGAGGAGGGGATTCGGCGCTCCGTTGCCACGGTGCAATGGCCGGGACGTTTCCAGCAGATCGACGACTCGCTCTATCTCGACGGAGCCCACAATCCCGCCGCTGCCGAGGTCCTGCGTCGCACCTGGGAGGAGCAATGCGGCGACGCAAGAGCCCATCTCGTTTTCGGGGCAGTCGCCTCGAAGGACGTAGCGGGTGTCTTCCGGGCGCTTCTGCCGATCCTGGCATCCGTCTCGTTCATCCCGGTGAGGTCGGAGCGGCGCCTCACCGTCGAGGAGATGAAAACGTTTCTCTGTGAAGCCGGCGGCGGAGCGGTGCCCCAGGACGAGTTCGAGTCGCTGCCCGATGCCGTCGCCAAGGCCCGGGCGCGGGGAGGGAAGACTCTCGTCGCTGGATCCCTTTTTCTCGTCGGCGAGGCCCTCGGTCATTTTCTTGGCGAGCGCTTCGAGGTGAGTTTGCAGTAGTGTAGCGTGACGATGATCTACCTCGACAACAACGCCACGACCCGTCCCGCACGCGAGGTGCTCGAGGCGATGCGGCCATGGATGGATGAGGCCTACGGCAACCCCTCGGCCGGGTATCGGTTCGGACGTGAGGCTCGTAAAGCGGTCGAGCATGCCCGCGAGCAGGTCGCGGCACTCCTCGGCGCGCAGCCGGAGGAGATCGTCTTCACCAGCGGCGGAACCGAGTCGAATAATGCCGCGATTTGTTCCGCTCTGGCGCTGCGCCCCGCGCATCGGGCCCTTCTCACCTCGACGGTCGAGCACAGCGCCGTTGCGGAGGTCGTGAAATTCCAGGAGTCCATCGGGTATGAGGCTCGATGCAATCCGGTCGACTCGCTGGGCCGTCTCGATCTCGAGGCGTGGAAGGCGAATCTTGCCAAAGGTGGTCTCGCCTTCGCCAGTCTGATCTGGGCGAACAACGAAACCGGGGTGATCAGTCCTGTTGCTGAAGCGTTCGCACTGGCTTCGGAGCAGGGTGTCTATTGCCACAGCGACGCGGTTCAGGCCGCCGGGAAGATCCCCGTGCGGGTCGACGACCTGCCTCTGCACGCCCTTTCCCTCTCCGCCCACAAACTCCACGGACCGAAGGGAGTCGGTGCGCTCTGGTTGAATCGGCGCGCCCGTTTTCTGCCCCAGGCTCTGGGTGGGGGGCAGGAAGGCGAACGCCGCTCCGGCACCGAGAACGTGCCCGCGATCGTTGGCTTCGGTGTGGCTGCCTCCCTGGCCGCTCGGGCCCTCGACTCGGTTCAGGCCATCGCCGTCCTCCGCGACCGATTCGAATGCGGCGTGATCGAAGCGTTGCCCGGCGTCGAAATCAACGGAGATCCCGGGAGGCGGCTTCCCAACACGAGCAATCTTTATTTCCCCGGGGTCGATGGCGAGGGACTCCTCATTCTCCTCGATGAGGCGGGTATTTGTTGCTCGCCTGGCTCAGCTTGCAGCACCGGCCAAGTGAAGCCGAGCCGGATTGTCCGGGCCATGGGGCACTCCAGCGCGAGAGCCCGGGCCAGCGTCAGGTTCTCGCTCTCGCGGTTCACCTCCGGGGAGGAAGTCGACGCGGCGGCTGCCGCCGTGGTGAGGGCGGTCGGGAAGCTGCGGGTGGTGCTGCCGGGGAGGTGAGCTGGCCCGACCCGCATTACCGTTTGACCATCCGGCCCTTTGCGCGGAACCTACGCGCTCAAAAACTCAGAGAAAAAAAGAGATGGCAGCAAAAATCTATACGGACAAGGACGCGGACCTCGGGGTGCTCAAAGGCAAGACCTGTGCCGTGATCGGCTTCGGCTCACAAGGCCACGCGCACGCGCTCAACCTCAAGGACAGCGGGGTGAAGGTCATCATCGGCCTCTACGCCAAGAGCCAGTCGCGCGAAGTCGCGAAGGAATTCGGCTTCGAGGTGATGGATACGGCGGACGCGGTCAAGGCCGCCGATGTCATTTTTATCGCCACCCCCGACACCAAGATTGCCGGTATCTTCGAGAAGGATATCGCTCCCAACCTGAGGAAGGGCCAGACCCTCCTCTTCAGCCACGGATTCGCCGTGCACTTCAAGACGATCACTCCTCCGGCCTTCGTCAACGTCATCATGGTTGCCCCCAAGGGCCCCGGCCACATTGTGCGGCGCCAGTTCGTCGAGGGCAAGGGGGTTCCCTCGCTCATCGCGATCCACCAAAATCCCGGCAAGGATGCGAAGAAGATCGCCCTCGCTTGGGCCAAGGGCATCGGTGGCACCCGTGCCGGCGTCTTCGAGACCGACTTCAAGGAAGAGACCGAGACCGATCTCTTCGGCGAACAGACCGTCCTTTGCGGCGGCGTCAGCCAGCTCATCACCGCTGCCTACGAGACCCTTGTCGAGGCCGGATACCAACCCGAGATGGCCTACTTTGAATGCCTCCACGAGTTGAAACTCACGGTCGACCTCATCAACGAGTCCGGCATTTCCGGGATGCGTTTCTCCATTTCCGACACCGCCGAGTATGGCGACCTCACCACCGGCCCGACCATCATCGACGCCTCGGTGAAGAAGCGCATGAAGACCGCCCTGAAGAACATCCAGAGCGGCAAGTTCGCGAAGGGATGGATCGAGGAGTCGAACAGCGGCGGCAAGAACTTCAACAAGCTCCGCAAGGAAGGTCAAGGCCACGCCATCGAGAAAGTCGGTGCCCGTCTCCGCAGCCTCATGCCCTGGATCAAGAAGCGAGCCACCAAGGGGGCGCAGGCTTCCTACCATTGATCGATCGGAAGAGTCCTTCGATTTCACGAAAACCGGGGCGGGAACCGCTCCGGTTTTTTTGTGGGCGGGCCCTTTTTCGAGCGGGAAGGAGAGGCCTTCCTCATTCGTTCGAGCGGGGGATCCTCTTCATTTCGCGTCCTCGGGAGTCATCAGAAACGCCACGAGGTCGCGCAATTCGCGGTCGGTCAGGGAGAGTGCCAGCCCGGCGGGCATTAGGGAGGTGTCGAGTTCGGCAATGGAGTCCAGCTCCTCCAGTTCGAAGGTGAGGGAGTGGCCGTTGACGTCCTTGACGCGTTCGCGGGTGTAGGACTGCATGCGAATGCCGACGATGGTGCGGCCGTCCTTCAAGGTGACGGCACGGGGCAGGTATTCGGGTGCGATCTTTCGGCTCGGCTGCAGGATGCTTTCGATCAGCCCGTCGCGCACCTCTCCGGCTTCGATGCCGCCGAGATCGGGCCCGATGCTCCGCCCGCGTCCCTCGTGCCGGTGGCAGTTGGCGCAGAGAGCGACGGCGGGGTGGTGAAAGACTCTCGATCCCGCTGCCGGATCCGGCTCGCCTGGCACGGTGTCGAGGCGCTTTTTCCAGGCGGCGGTGTCGGTCGCGGAAGGTCGGTTTTGGAAAAGGACTTCGGGAGTGAGCACGGCCGCAAAAAGATCATCGGATTCAGGGAAGCGCGGACGCAGGGCTCTCAAAATCTCTTTTTCGCCATCAGTCAGGCGGCGGTGGCGCAGGGCGCGGAGCGATTCCTCGCGCAGATCCCGGTGATCGTCTCCCGCGAGCTGCAACAGCAGGGGTGATTGCTCCGGCACGGAAGCCAGGCCGGTGACGGCAAGCGTGCGCAGCGTGGGATCGTCGGAGGTGTCCGCTGCCACCTCGGCGAGCAAATCCGTCCCCGCCTGCGGATTATCGGAGAGCGCCAGAACCACTTCGCGGGAAAGGTCTTCGTTGCCCTCGGCCAGAAGTTCCCGCAGGAGATCGGAGGTGAGTTCTGCCGGGAAGCTGACCCGGCCGGAAGGTCCCGATTCGCGAGGACGCCAGTCCTGCGTCGGCAGCAGCCTCAGCGCAAAGGCACGAAGGGACGGTGAGGTGTTTTTGTCGCGGATGCGGTCCAGGAGGAGATCGGGATTGCGCACGCCCTGCTCGGGTATTCCGGAAAGGGCGTTGTGGGCGGCGACCGCGGCTTCGAAGGCGGCGAAATCGAGATCGCTCCGGCTCAGGAACCGCTTCACGGCGGTCAGGGCGTCACGGGTCTCGCGATGGGAAAACCAGCGCAGCCCTTCGAAATTCACGACCGCTTCGGGGTCACGGAGGAGAGTTTCGACCCAGGGAGCGGGATCCGCTTCCGAGGAGGAGAGAGCGAGGACGGAGAGGATGCGGCGTTCCGGCGAAAGGCGCGAAAAGTCGCCGGGAGTCCAGCGCGGCGCGGCCTCATCGGCGAGACGGACGAGGGCGGATCGTGCGATGAAGGCATCCTCGTGGCCGGCCAACGTGAACAGTTCGTCTTCGGACAGCTTACCCGCCCTTGTCCGGATGTCGCGGGCGAGCAGGGCCTCTTGGGTCGGTTTCTCCAGATCGAGCGCCCCCAGCCAGTCTGCCTTGGTGAGGTCGATCTCCAGTTTCCAGAGCCGCCCAAAGCCGTGCACGGGATAACGCCCGTCGACCCAGTCCGTCAGATACCAGGTGCGTTTGTGAGGATCTTTCCCGGACGGGTCTTGCGCGAGGCAGGTGGGGCGGAAAAAGAAGGAGCCCTGCACCAAAGGGATGCGCGCCTCCGCCTCGTAACTGGCTCCCCGGGACCTGAGGCGAAAGAAGTCGATGCGGTGATCGCCCCAGGAAGGAATGAGCACGCCGCGACCCAGCGGCAGGACGGCGCAGGGGGCTTCGCCCGAGGGGTTGATCATGGGCAGGGTAGCGCGCAGCTCGCCGTTCCATCCGACAAAAGGGTGATGCGCCTCTCCGCCATAGTGTCGGCGGTATCCGTAGTCGCCACCGTCGACGATGTGAAGCAGGCGACAGGGGGGACGCTCGCCGGGGTCGTTGTCCACGGCAAAGATCTCTCCATCCTCACGGACGCAGATGCCGAAGGGGTTCCAGACTCCGCGGGCGATCCAGCGCAGCCTGGAGCCGTCGGCGGAGCAGCGAAAGATGCCGCCCTCGGCGCGTCCCGCGTGGGTGCTGCCATCGGATCCCCTGAGAGACCAGGGCTTCGCAAAATTTTCCCCGAGCCCAAAGATCAGATCCCCGTCAGGATGCCAGGCCAGCCCTGACATGCCGTTGTGGGGGTAGCTCTCCTCCGATTCCAGTTGCGCCACGGTTTCCTCCTCGTCGGCGCGGCCGTCGCCGTCCGAGTCCCGGAGGCGCAGGATGCGGTCGCGCTCGGCGAGATAGACCCACCCGTCCCGTCCCAGCTCCAGGTCCATGGTATGGACGGACTGGTTGTAGAAAACGGAGCGCTTGCCTTCGGAGTCGAACACGATCACCTCGTCGTGGTCCGGTCCCTGATACTCTTTGGGCGTTTCGTGGGTGTGTGAGGCGACCAGCCAGACCTTTCCCTGCGAGTCCACGTCGAGGCCGATCGGCGTGACCACGGCGGGATGTTCGGCGATCATCTCGATGCTGACTCCTTCGCGGAGCGCCTTGGCTTCGGGAGCTGGAGGAGCCGCCATGAGCGCGGCCAGGAGGCCGGGTGCGAAGCCGGACAAAAGGATCGCGGGACTTTTTTCGAGGGCAGGCGGGTTGGGTAAATTCATGGTCAAAGGACGGGAGCGCAAAAATCCGCGCATTTCTTAAGAAGCGGCGTGGAGGCCGCTCAGCCGTTGCTGGGCTGAGCCCTCGGCGGCTCCGGCGTCCACTCCGGTTTTGGGGTGATGCCGAGGTGGGTGTAAATCATCGGCACCAGCGCGGTTTGCGGCACCGGCTCCTCCAGGAGACGTTCCCGTGGCAGTTGCCCGCCGTTCGCGATGAGCCAGATGTTCCGTTCCATGTCGCTGTCGCCGCCGTGGGCGTTGCCGCGTCCTCCGTGATCGGTGGTGATGAGCACGAGCCAGTCTTCTTCGGAAAATTTCGGCCTCGCCCGCATCGCGCGGACCAGCTCGCCGACATGGGAGTCCGCATGGCTGATCGCGTTGAGGTAGATGATGTTTTCGGGTGAGAAGCTGCCGCGCTCGTCGATGGCGCCATGGCCGAACTCATCAACGGAGCCGAAATAGACGAACATGGCGTCGGGATCCTGCTCACGCAGGGTCTTCAGCGCCGCGTCGCGCACCTCGATGTCCTTTTCCGGGTTGTCGATGAAGTGCCGTTTCGCATCCGGCGCACGGGTGAACTTCACATCGAGAAACTCGTTGTCTCCCACGCGCGAGGCATCGGCGATGGAGTCATGAATCGGCGGCCAGTCGACAAAGGAGGCGCAAAAGGACTTCGGCTGCACCTCTTTGATCCGCCGCATGAAGTGCGCGTAGGTCTGAAACCGTCCGCCGAGAAACTGATTGTCCTTCACGCGGTGTTGATCGACCCACACCCCCGTGAGCAGGCTCGTCCAACCGGGACCGCTGACCGTCCGCTGATGCGTCGGGGTGCCGAGTTCGCCCCCGGCGTAGCATTTCAGTGTCAGGAGACCGCGCTCACCCTCGCAGAGCATTTTTAGTTGCGGAGCCAGGCCGCGTTCCATCGCTGCCGTCACCGCATCCGCACGACAACCGTCGATGCCGATATAGAGCACCCTCTTCCCGGCAAAGGCACCTTCTTGACCCGGCCCTTGGGCCAGCAATGAGGGAGCTACCGCGAGCAAGAGCAGCGAGAGGAGGAATGATCGGGGGTTCATGCGGGGAGAAAGCTGACGGCGGGGGAGATGGGCGTTTGGCGATTTTCTGGTTTCGTTCCGTTTGATTCCGACGCGGGCCAGAGATGCTTGCCGGCCTTGACGGTCTCATCCACGAGCTCCTGACGGCCTCCAGGGCCGACACGGCTGCTTTGGATGATGGAGCTTTAGCAGATCGACGAAACCTTGGCCACCATCGAAACGGAGGAAGAGATGAGGGTTTGCCACGCCGCTTATCCCTGGCCGAAGGACGTCGTTCCGCCGAACACTTCTCCGCCATTCTGATTCGTTTTCCTGGACAAGGCAATGCTCTCGCTTCACGAATTGGAAAAAGGCTTTCCCAATCCCATCGCGTCCGGCATTCTCGCGCCTGATGAAACGTTCCCTGTTCAGCCTTTTGTCCGCGTTCCTTGCGATCGCGGGTCTTGCCGACCGATCTGCCGCCGCTCCGGCGAATGTCCTCCTCATCACCGCTGACGATCTGCGTCCCGAGCTGGGTGCCTACGGGTCGCCCGCGCTGACACCGCATCTCGATGCTCTCGCCGCGCGCGGCACCACCTTCACGCGCGCCTACTGCCAGCAGGCGGTCTGCAATCCCTCGCGCTCGAGCATGCTCACGGGGCTGCGCCCCGCCACCCTGGGGCTTTACGTGAACGGCACCCACTTCCGCGAGCTGAAACCCGATGTGACCACCCTGCCGCAGTGGTTCAAGCAACACGGCTACACCACCCGCTGTGCCGGCAAGCTCTTTCATAATTGGCACACGAAGGAAAAAGGCGATCCGCGCTCGTGGTCCTTGCCAGAGTTCCTCCATTACGCCAATCACGGCGACGATGTGCCGTTGATCGAAGGCCCCCTCCCCGAGAATCATGCCAAACACAGCGAGGGTCTCCGCAAATATGGCTCCGTCGGCATGTGCGAGGCCTACGACGTGCCCGACGAGGCCTACTACGATGGAAGGGTTGCCGCCGAGGCGGTGCGCTGGATGCCCGGGTTGAAACAAGACGGCCCCTTCTTTCTCGCGGTCGGCTTTTGGAAACCCCACGCCCCGTTCAACGCCCCGAAACAATACTGGGATCTCTACGATCGCGCCAGCCTGCCGCCGGTCGATCCTCGCTGGCCCGACGGAGCCCCGGCCATCGCCTCGCATCCCTGCACCGAGATCCTTGGCCCGCCTGACAAACAGACCAAGCCTTCGCCCGAGCAGATCGCCGAGATGCGTCACGGCTACTTCGCCGCGATCAGCTACCTCGACGCCCAGGTCGGCAAGATCCTCGCTGCGTTGAAAGAAAACGGGCTCGAGCAAAACACGATTGTCGTCTTCTGGGGCGATCACGGCTATCACCTCGGCGAGCACGGGCTCTGGGCGAAGACGAGCAACTTCGAACTCGACGCCCGCGTGCCCCTCATCATCGCACCGACCGCGCCGGAATCTCCCGGCGCGAAGTCCGACGCCCTCGTCGAGATGGTCGACCTGTTCCCCACTCTCGTCGATCTCGGCGGCCTGCCGACCGCCCCCGGGCTGGAGGGTGCCAGCCTCGTGCCGATTCTCCGCGACCCGGATGCCGCGGTGAAATCCGCTGCGTTCACCCAGCATCCCCGTCCACCCTATCCTGACCGATCCCCGCAAAAGGAGCCCACGGTGATGGGCTACAGCGTCCGCACCCCGGGTTGGCGCTACACCGAGTGGCGGAATTGGGCCAGCGGAGCGATCGAGGCCACCGAGCTCTACGATCATCGCGGGGGCGTCCGCCCGGAGTTGGAGAACGTGGTCGGTATGGCTCCGGATCCCGCGGCCCTCGAGGAGGCGAGACGGCTGTTGCGCCAGCAGTTCCCGACGAAACATCCGTGAATCCCGCGTCGTGGCCGGACGAGCGACGCTTCCCCGGCCGCGTCTGTCACCCGTTTGCGGCCGCCAAAGTCCTTGCCTGCGGGCGAAAGCGTGGGCATTCTCCGTGGCTGATCCATTTAAAATTCCCGACCTCCCTCCCGATTATGTCCTCCCCCATTCGTATTCTCGTTGTCGGCTGCGGCCACATGGGCAAGTCCCATGCGAAGGCCTACCACGCCATGGCTGGCTTTGAAATCGTCGGTGTCGTGGCGCGCGGGGAGACTTCGCGGCGCGATCTCCTC
>Ga0172367_10000799_pt1 | contig 47453 bp, 43 predicted proteins | sample Lak10m_FD_114542 | JGI IMG/M metagenome (GOLD analysis project Ga0172367, IMG submission 114542) | Freshwater microbial communities from Kabuno Bay, South-Kivu, Congo - kab_022012_10m | ecosystem: Environmental > Aquatic > Freshwater > Lake | place: Democratic Republic of the Congo: South-Kivu...
GCAATTTCATAATGGCTAAAATAATGGCACTTTTGTGCTAGTTGGTGTATCATCTACACATTAAGTTTACAGGAAGAGAAAGCAAATTAGCATTTCATTAAGACTTTTTTATCAAAATTTTTTATAATTATACAGCGCCTAACACGCCTAACCTATTATGAATATTCATTTATCTGAGCACGACCCAGAGTGGATTCTTACTTACCAAAGTTTAAGTCAAGAGCTTAAGCAACTACTTTCGGACTTCAATCCAAAAATTGAACACATTGGTAGCACTGCCATTCCTGGTTTGATAGCAAAGCCTGTGATTGACATCTTGATTGGAGTTGAAGATTTTGAAGCAATTGAAGCGTGCATCGCAAAGTTGATCACAGATAATTTTGTCTATTGCGAAAAAGTTAATCGACTGATCCCCTACCGTCGTTCCTTAATTAAGTTGAAGGTTCCTATGGAGCACCTGCCTAACGGAACGGTATTGCGCATCGATGAAATTTCGCCTGAGATTACCTCATTAAAACTGGCACACATCCATTTACTCGAGCACAATTCGGTGTACTGGAAAATGCACGTCGCTTTTCGCGATTACCTATCAGAACACAAAGAAATGCGTGAGGAATATGAGAAATTCAAAAGGCATTTAGCTACCATGGATTTCCGAAATTTAGATGAATACGCATCATACAAAAACATCTTCATCAAAGGAATTGAGAAAAAGGCTCTTGAGTGGTATAATTCATTAGAAGGCAATCCCAGTTAATTTTCCTTTGTAATTCGTCTATTTCCCACTTACTTTGTGACTAAATATTATAGTCATGAAGAAATTCTTCTTTGCGTGCTTACTGTTTACTCTTGGTTTTTCGGCACAGGCCAATCCAGGCATGCCATACATGCGCGATGTTTTTTCATACATGCAGCAAGTGAGTTCGAACTACAACAAATACGTTCATTGCATTCAGACCACAGATAATCTAGACACAGCTATTGCTTATTTGTACAAATACAACAATGCCTTGGAAGATCTTTCTGAATACATGGAATTGATTTCTTACGAAAAAAACGTAAACAACGCAGCAGATATCAAAGAAGCCACTGAAGAAACCGAGCATAGCTTAGTTGAAATAGTCATGGCCAATTACAGCTATCTCGCTGAGTTGATTATGGAGAAAAACGCAACTACATCGGAGAATCCCAAATTTATTGAATCACTTCGAAAACAAGGACTAAAGGGCATTGAAGCTTCACTTCCTCACCAAAAGGAATTCTACGCCAACATTCAAAATGTGTATTCATTGATTATCCTTGATCAGAAAACCGGTAAGAATTTGTTTTCAAAAAGTGAATTGAATGAGTTGCAAGCGTATGCCATTGGACTTTTCAAAACCAAGGACAAAGACAATTTCGCAGCAGCTGCTTTGAAGGTGGCTACCAATTTAAACCACTTGAAAAAATACCAGCATGAAGAACATCTTCCAAAGTGAAGTCACCCAAGAGTTCATTGAACGTCTTGACCGTTTGACCGCAGATACCCAACCCGCATGGGGTAAAATGGATGCTGCTCAAATGTTAGCGCATTGCAATGTTACTTACGAAATGATTTTTGAAGACAAGCATCCAGCTGCCAAGGGCTTCAAACGATTTTTATTGAAGAAGTTTGTAAAGCCGACTGTTGTTGGAGAAAAAGACTACAAACGCCACAGTCCAACCGCCCCGGCCTTTTTAATTAAAAGCGAAAAAGATTTCGAACTCGAGAAATCGCGATTGGTTAATTTCTTGAAGCGCACCCAAGCGATGGGCAGTGAGGCCTTTGAAGGTAAAGAATCGAATTCCTTCGGAAATCTGACTTCAGTTGAATGGAATACGATGTTTGTTAAACATCTAGAACACCACTACCAGCAGTTTGGAATCTAAGAATGACCTTAATTTTTGACAAAGCCGGAGATTCTTCGGCTTTTTTATTTCTATTTTGCGTTAAAATTTTGTTAATCCATCTATGCCGTTTTCAGTAGTTCACGACTCAGCCGAAAAACCCGTTAGAGTTGCCCCTTTCCTTAACCGAACCGATAAGCAACGCGTTATTGAATTGTGGAACAAAGAATATCCTCAGCATCTAAGCTTCCACAATGAACAAGAGTTTGAGCGTTACTTAGAAAGCATTGAAGTAAAATCTCATTTTATATTCAAAGATCCCAAGCAACAAATTGTAGGTTGGAGCATGGTCTTCAATCGCGATCAAAAAACGTGGTTTGCTATGATTGTTGAAGAACCTTACCAATATCAAGGAATAGGAAAAGCCTTAATGGCAGCAATGAAAAATTCTTCTCACCAACTAAACGGATGGGTCATTGACCACAACAACGACCTTAAAGAAAATGGAACAAACTACTTTACGAAAAAAGACTATTTCGTGAAGCATGATTTTCGCATTTTAGCTGATTCGCGTTTGGAAACCCCTAGTGTTTCTGCTGTGCAGATTCAGTGGCAAAAAGACTAAGTTTCGCTACCTTCGTGATATGAAAGCGAAGATTCTTACCCTTATTGCACTCATTGGTATTCTTGCCTCTTGTGCTACCAAACAAGCTACTGTTAAAGCCGGATTGTCTGAAGCCGATGTGAATCGTGTTAAATCCTTTTTTCCCGATTACAGCTTAAGCGAACTTCAAAAAGGAGAGTCGCTTTACAAGGCTAACTGTGGCGCATGTCACTCGTTAAAGGACCCTTCTGCTGAATCCGAAGCCACTTGGAAGGGCATCGTTCCTCCAATGGTAAAAAAAGCAAACAAGAAAAACGGCACCGCTCTTTCTGCACAAGATGAGCAAGCCATTTTGCGTTATGTCTTGACCATGGGTCCTTACAACATTAAATAATGAAGTACTTCATCGCTGCTTTTTTAACTGCCGCGACTTTTTGCGCCCATGCGCAAAGTCAACAGGGTATGTTTTCTCTGGGGGGAAGAACCACCTACAGTTTATTCAGCGATGATGGAACTGGGTTGGGGTCTGGCGGACAATTTCGTTTGCGCTTAACCGATCGGGTAAACACCGATTGGTTTGCAGATTATATTGTTATCAATCAAGACAACATTGCACGCAGCGAATACTGGCACATTGGATGGTCGGTTTTGTTCTACCCTATGAAAGAAATAAAATTGGTTCAGCCGTATTTCTTAGCTGGACATTGTTTCGATTACAATAAAAAAACCATTCTAGCCGACCCTACTATTTCAAAGCAACGTTGGGGTTCTGCAGTGCAAGCCGGATTGGGAACACATTTCAATTTGACTGAAAAATTCGATGTGTCTCTCACTGTTCAATACATGATACATCTAACAAAAGAGTTAGACTTGGAAGAGCAGAACAACTCCTACGTTATCACAGAAAAACAAGGAACCGCCATTGAAGGACACCTTCTTTCTACCTTAAGTCTGAACTACAAAATCGGAAAATTATGGGGAAAATAAAAGCCGCACTTTTCGGAATATTCCTCATAAGCGGCACTGCTGTCTTCGCACAACAAAGCTCTGTGCAAGGCTTTGCCACGTTTGTACCGGGAAGGCTTTTCGAAACGGGTGAACGTACCTTCGCCTTACACGGTGAATTGGAATGTGTAGTGAACGAACATGTTTCTGTTTTGGGAGATGGATTCTATCAATTGCAAAATTCACATGTCGCTACCGCGAAATACGAATACAACCACAACCTCTTTGCAGGTTTAGCTTATCATCCGTTTAGAAAAAGTGGTGAGTTTTTATGGGACACCTATGTGGGAATTGAACCGGGAATTGCCGTTTCAAAATTGAATGCGACTAACACCAAGTCATCGATAGACCCGGTAGTAGCAATGCTGTTAGGAACTAGACTTCAATTAACCAAGCACCTTTATGTTTTCGGACAGTTCCGAATGATTCACGGCAATCATTTGGGAAATGAATTTCACCGCATGGATGAAATTCGCTTCTCAACAGGATTGGGATTTACCTTTTGGAATAATCCCTAATTGGCTTTCTTCGTGTAAACGTGATCGGTGGTAAAGAAATAAGAGTTCTTCGCGTTTTCAGTGAAGAATAAACGAAGCGCTTCTGCAGTATCGAATTTCTCATCAATGTATTCAGAAACCTCAGTGAGAGTAACAGTCCCTGCAGTCTTATCGAGTTTAATCTCGTAATAATAATAGCTACTCATTCCTTCGTCATACACGTTCAAAAATGTATGTCCTCCTAAACTAGATACCCCTCCGGTATAGGTTGTAACACCGTCTGATCCGTGTTTTTCAATCAGCAACTTGTTGTTCTCTTTCAGAGAAATACCAATGTACTCACCTTCGCCAGCGTACTCTTCAATCCAGTTGCCTACTAAAAATTTATCTACCGGTTTGTACGTATCAGACAAAGCAAAGTTTGAACTATACGGACATCCCCACAACATAACGGTAGTAGCCACCAAGGCAAACATTCCCCAAATTCTATTTTGTTTCATAGTACTAATTTTTCTCCAAGGTAGCTCACCTCTTGAGCTTAACCAAGTTTTGATGGTAGTTTTCTTAAGTTCGATTTAAGAAGAAAGCACGGCCTGGTAGACGCCTTTTACGGAAATAATTAATTACCTTCCGTAAAAATCTAGGTGTTATGAAAATTTTACTGATAGAAGACGAAGCAGGTATAGCGAATTTCATTTCGTTAGGCTTAACCGATGAAGGATACAGTGTAAACGTAATTAGTAATGGCACTGAAGGTTTAGAACACGCATTGGCTAATGCCAATCAATATCAACTGATCTTGTTGGATTGGATGCTCCCGGGCAAAAACGGAATTGAAATTTGCTCGGAATTACGAGCCAATCAAATTCAAACTCCCATTCTTTTTCTTACAGCGAAAGACACAGTGGAAGATGCGGTGCTTGGACTAGAAGCTGGGGCAAACGATTATATCAGAAAACCATTTGCCTTCGAAGAATTATTGGCCCGAGTAAAAGCAAATACCCGACAAGCCGAAAACAAATCAGTTTATAGCGTTCGCAATCTTGAAATGAATCTCGATAAACACACACTGACTAAAGACGGTGAAGGCATTGCACTTACACAAAAAGAATTCGCCTTGTTTGAATACTTTTTAAAGAACAAAGGCAATGTGTGCAAACGGACAGCCATCATTGAAGAGGTATGGGACATTCATTTCGACTATGACGATTCGGTTATCGATGTCTACATTAATGCCCTGAGAAAAAAACTTGATACTCCTGGTGTACCATCTGTCATTCAAACTATCAGAGGCATAGGATACAAAGTAGAGGATTAATGAATCTTAGTTTTAAAAATCGAATTGCGCTATTCAACACCATTGCCGCTGCAACCACGGCGCTTTTGGTTTTCGTAGCTATTTATTCAGTGGTGTTTTTTACATCCTACAATCACCTCGAACAAGAAATAAGAGCTGAACAAGAAGAAGTTTTTGAAAGTCTTGTGGTTCGAAATGATTCCATCATTGTTACGAATTTAGACGAGTGGGACGAAGCTGAGCATCAAAAAGTGGAAGTAAATCCAACCTTCCTGCAAGTAATTGATGCCAGTGGAAATATCTTGTTCCACTCCAGCAATATGGTGAACCACCAGATTCTGTACAATCCGAACATTGAAGATGAAAAATTCTTCAACAGTGAAATCAGCCATCAATACATTCGCCTTGGACAGTTCGCAATTAAATCAAGCTCTGGAAAAATACTCGGACATCTGAGTGTAGCTATTTCAAGACAAGAGTCGTTTACCATTCTTCAGAACTTGATTATTGTAATGGCCATTGCCTTTCCGTTGGTACTTATTATTCAATTTGTGGTCTCGTTTATTGCTGCCACGCGCTCGCTAGATCCTATTCACGATTTGATAGAAACCGCTGGATCGATTGACTCAAGTAACATTCACACCCGCGTTGATTTACCCGTTAATCAAGACGAGATTTTAGATTTAGCGATTACCATCAATGAACTTCTGAATCGCGTTGAACAAGCCATTCAACATCAAAAGCAATTCGCTTCCGATGCATCGCATGAAATGCGCACACCCGTTGCGGCCATAAAAGGAAATTTAGAAGTGCTTATTCGCAAGCAACGCGAACCGCAGCAATATGTCGATGAAATTAAGAAAGTCATCGTGCAAACCAATCGCCTGGAAAATCTCTTAGAGCAATTGCTTCATCTCTCGCGCCTAGAATCGGGCGCCAGTATGCCACGAACCGAACAGGTGAGTCTACTTCCCATGATTCAATCGATTTACGAAACCTACAAATTTGAACTTCAAGCTAAACACATAGAGGCGAATTGTTTAATTCCTGAATTCTGCCTGGTATATGCCGACCGCGTGTATTTAGAGCTAATTCTCAAAAACCTCATCAGCAATGCCATTAAATACGGAAAAGAAAATGGTGTAATTACCGCCACTTGGGACGCCGAATTAAGCACCTTACACATTGCAGATACCGGAATTGGTATTGCCCCAGAAAACTTGGAACAGGTATTCAACCGCTTCTATCGTGTCGATTCTTCACGCAGCAATGAAATTCCTGGAAATGGACTTGGATTGGCCATTGTAAAGAAAATTGCCGAAATGCAACAAATTCAAATCAGTATTCAATCTGAAGTTGGCATAGGGACTACTTTTTCTTTAATTTTCCCAACAAGTTATTAAGGAAAAATTAAGAGCTAACAGGGCGTTAAGTAATAATTAACATTTCATATTTGCCCTGCATTTTTACCCCAATGTGAATATGAAATATGTTAGTTTTTTGGCAAGCGTAGGGATTTCTATCACCCTCGCGTCTTGCACAACGTCAAATGCCAGTGGAGATATTCTATCTCAGGCTTCAAATGCTGCATACAGCACACCTATTGCCTCTGTTAATTTCGAAGAAGTAAAGCTTCAGAATTTGAAAGACATGCAAAATGCCTATTCGAATGAAGTAACGACTCATAAGAAATATGAAGCGTATGCCAAGCAAGCGCGAAAAGAAGGTTATTCCCAAATAGCTCTGCTTTTTGAAGCAACAGCCATTGCAGAAAACATTCACGCACAAAACCATCTTTCTGTGTTGCAAGAAATGAAAGCATCGGTTCCTGATGTGACTCCGCAATTCTCGGTGAATTCGACCAAAGAAAATCTTTTGGAGGCCATTGGAAGCGAATCATTCGAAGCAGCTTCCTTGTATCCGAAATTCATGAACAACGCCCAAGTAATTGGCAACGAATTATCGCACGTAAGTTTGAACTATGCTTTTCAAACCGAACAAAAACACAAACCTCTTTACGAAAAGGCATTAGCCGCTTTGGAAACCAATAGCCTTTCTTCTCTCCCTAAGGTCTACTACGTTTGTCCAACTTGCGGAAATACCTATGCGTCTGAAGCGCCTGGTCGGTGTGGTGTTTCAATGACTAGCTCGGAAGAATTTATCCGTGTGAAATAATTGAAACTGCTTTTAGATGCATAGTAAAAGACCCGCAATTGCGGGTCTTATTTTTTTATTAGAAGCTAGGTGCGTTAATGGTCCTATACTTGGCTTTTTGAACAGCCGCTCCTTTTGGCGACTTAATGCTGTAGCCTACCACTATGGTGCGTGATTCACCCGGTGCTAGCGTTAAATTCCAGGTGAGCTTTCCTGTGTTCTTTTCTAAGGTTGCTCCCGATATTTCTAACATGGTCACTTCAATATCACCCTTCGATGAAATAGGCAATTGGTCTTCCATCACCAATGAAATGACTTTATCGCGATTATTACGAACGATAGTCTCAAAATAAAAGGTTTCCTTTTCGTTGTTGCCAATGAATTGTCGCTTACTCAACTCCGTTTGTTTCTTGCGAACCATCATAATCTTATTGTCACGTCCCAACGACAACGATAAGGTATCATCGGTGCTTGCTGTATTGATAAAGCTTTGTCCCAAGTAAGCTCCTGCAAAATACACACTGGCATTACCGCTAATCAAATTCAAGGTATTCCATCCAACCACCTTCGCCATTAAGAACGCATCGGCATCTTGCTTCGGAACGGCGTAGTGCTGAAACTTCGCGGGTAAGGTGTAGGAAGTAACATCGACCAAATTCGGTTTGCCATCAGAAGAAATAGAATATGAATGTTCAATAGGAAACTCGGTATTCAACTCTTGCGCTTGAAGCGTTTGGAAAGTCACATCACTCTCTCCATTCTTGTCCTCTTCTTCAATATCGAAATACCCACTACGAACTTCAGTCCTTGATATAACAGCCACTGACATCAATTCTTTGGCTTGAACTTGGGCCACATCCCAAACTTCCAAGGTAGGCTTCTCTGCCCCTTGCATGGGCGTTGAGGTACTCAGAACCATCTTCACTTCTTCCCAATCAATTCCGCAATGATTAAACACATTTGCGTGATAATCTAGGGTGACTGGGTCTGTGCTATTCTCGGCACGCACATCGTACTTTGGTGCCCAGCCTGCATCGCGAACCAAATATTTCAACACAAAAGAAATGCGCTCGTTCGACTTCGAGTCAATGACCACAGTAACTTCAGAGGTAGGAGGATTCACCTTCGCATTCAGTTCATTCAATTGATTGCGAAGCGAAAGTTCACTCTGAACCAATTCTGCTTCCTCTTTGCGTAATTTCAATAGTATTGTACTGAGTTCTTGATTTCGTGAACGGAAGAAATTTGCGGCTTTTTCAATTTCAGAGACTGGTACATTGTTCGAAGTACCACCGATAGATTCGTTCTTGAACAGAATGTCGCGCTCACGCTCATACACTTGCTTGTCGGCACGCAAGGTTTCCAATTTACTTTGAACCGTCAATAAACTCGATTGCAATTCAAAGATTTTAGAATTGGGCGCCTGCTCTTTCATGTAATTGTTGCGGACACTTACACTTTTAATAACGACCGATTTTGTACCCGGTTCTAACACCACACTTTCTGGTAGCATATCTGCAGATAGTCCAGTAAAGACCAAGGTTTGCTTACCACCGGTTAAATTCACTTCTGATTCATGAACCAGTTGCGCTCCTTGCAGATAAACCGTTACACGCTTGATGACCGATTTTACTTCGGTCTGTGCTTGCGAGAACATGCTCAAGGATACAAAACAAAAAACACCAAGTATTTTTTTCATAGTTACTATAGTTTAATGACCAAAGAAAGTTCATTGGTCCATTTATTTAATGATAGATGTTGTTGATCTAAAAAACCCACATAGCCCAACATAAATCGCTTGTAGTACAATCCTAAACGAATAAATCCTGCATAATGCAACGCATCGTATTTTCTAATGCCACTTCCAACTACCCATCCTCTACCCAACAAAGAAACACCGTAGTGTGCTACTCCTAAGCGCGAATTTCCATTGAGCATCGATTTGTAATTGATGGTTTGCGTCAATTTTATTTTTCGTGTGAGTGGGATGGAATAAGCTCCGAATCCAGAAACAACATCGGCCTGTCGGCGCAAATCCGAACTGAAGGTTCCAGCAACATATTCAAAATTGGTATAGGTTAATCCGAATGCAAATCGACCTACTTGCCTGCCCGTGGCCATAACACCCAGTGTCCAAGAAAGATGATTCGACAATCCGTTGAAATAAGATACTTCACCTCCCAAGGCTACGTGATAATTATTGCGTGTCATTAACGAATGACTGGCAGCACGAAGTGAAAAAGAGACATCATTGGTACCGAAACGTGTCACTTGTCCGCCCACTGCAGAATACAAGCGATTGATATTTCCTTGTCCGTATAGACTCATCGTTTCTACCCCACTGCCAACCAAACTGATTTTGTTGTAGTCCATGGGAGACACGATAAACGCCGGATTTTCAACGCTGGTATGAAATGCAGAATTCAACGTTCTAAACTGTGCATGACTCGCAACAGTGAGCATAACGAAAACAATAAAATAGAGTCCGCGTTGAATCATCATGAGAATATTGGTGTAAATTACAACAAATTGCACGTATGAAATTGAAATTTTCTGCGATACTTATTGTCGCATTGATTCTAAACGGATTGACCTCTCAGGCACAGAAAATTCGCGACTTAGACTTAACGCTCATTAACAGTGTAACCTCGGTACCCAATTCACCTTACGAATATGCTCGCCTGAAAAAACGCATGTACGAAAGAGATACCACCTTAACGGCCTACGAATATCAATTGCTTTATTACGGACTCACCTTTCAACCCGAATACGCTCCTTACTTTCCTACCCCGCAAGAAGAAAAGTTCAATGACCTGTATCGCAGTGAAGATTTTGCCGCTGCTTTTCCGTTGGTCGATTCTATCTTATTCCATAACCCTGTGAATCTGCGCATGCTGCTTCGCGCTGCCGTTTGTGCACGTGTATTGGGTGATGAAAAACTTTCCGAAGTGTACATCACTCTCTACGGCGGAATATTCAACACCATTGTTTCAACAGGAAACGGATGGAGTGAAGATCAATCCATGATAGTTGTTTGTGTGGATGATGAATATGAAGTAATGAAGATGTGGGAAATCGGTTACACAAAGCAAGCACTGTTAGCTTCACGAACCGATTGCTTCACGCTTGATAAAACCACACGAAAAGATTTGAAGAAGCACGACATTAAAACGAAGAACATGTATTTCGACGTATCACTTCCGTTTTCAAGTCTTTCGCGCGAATTCGAAAAATCTATGAAGGAAGAAGGGAACTAAACTCCTTCAACCGTTTTGCTGCCTCTAGCAATTCTTCATCTTGCTTCGCGAAGCAAAAACGCAGGTGTTTATTAGAACTACCCTTCTCGTAAAACGGACTTAACGGAATACTAGCCACCTTGGCTTCTTTGGTTAATTGAACAGCAAATTCTAAATCATGCTGTTCTGAAATGGCGCTATAGTCCAACACCTGAAAGTATGTCCCAGCGCAGGGCAGGGCCATCCAAGCACTTCCCTCTAAGGCGCTTAAAAATAAATCGCGCTTCTGGATGTACATCGCAGCTATGGCCGTGTAATCAACCTCTTGCATGTAGTGTGCAATGGCCACTTGAAACGGAGCGTTGCAGGTGAATACGTTGAACTGATGCTGCTTGCGAAATTCTACCATCCACTTGGCATCGCACACCGCATAACCCAATTTCCATCCCGTTGCATGAAAGGTTTTTCCGAATGAATACACCAGCATTAAACGTTCACGAAGCTCTGGAAATTGAGCCAAACTTACATGCTCTTTTCCGTCGAACACAATCTGCTCATACACTTCATCGGAAATAACCAACACATCCGTTCCACGCACAACTTCACACAGGATTTCCACATCGTTACGCGTATTTACCGCGCCGGTTGGATTGTGTGGCGAGTTGATCAACATCAATTTAGTCTTTGAAGAAATCGCTTGCTTCACCTTTTCCCAAGGAATATGAAAATCGTCTCCTTCTAATTCAATCCATTTCACCACTCCACCATTCAACTCTACTGCTGGCGCATAACAGTCATACGCTGGTGCAAATAAGATAACCTCATCGCCCGGAAACACCACGCTAGAAATAGCAGTAAATATGGCTTGTGACGCACCGGCGGTCACTGTAATTTCCGAATTCCAATCATAGGCACAAGCGTGTTTCTCATTCAATTGCTGCGCTATCGTTTGACGTAAAATGGGCATTCCCGCCATAGGTGCATATTGATTGAAACCCGCTTTCATGGCAGTAGTCACTAAATCAATCAATCGCTCATCAATTGGAAATCCCGGGAATCCTTGTCCCAAGTTTATGGCTTGCTCTTCCACGGCCAAAGCCGACATGGTAGTAAATATGGTGGTACCTACATGAGGTAATTTCGATTTCATAAAACGAATATAGAGCTTCAATTTCCCATCAACAAGAATCCTTATCTTCACAACTATGAAACGCCCTGATTCATCCTTTCCCAACCTTATCCGACCTTTTCATACCTTATCTCACCCTCTCCACCCCACTCCAACCCTCTCCACCCCTCTCATTCTGTTTTTCTTTCTGTTCCTCTTTCTTCCAACAACGTCCCACGCCCAAGACAACACATACCTCGGCTACGCCAACAAAGTAGCTGGAGAAGAGATCACCTATTTTTCACCTATGCACGAGTTCGCTAATACCGCGTTGCTTACCAGAGCCAACGGGCATTCGCCGATTGTGCTACAATTAGAAACAAAATCAGAAACAGAGGGAGAATCAGAAACAGTTATGTATGAATTGCTTATCGGACATTCGACTGGGACAAGCAGTGGAGATCGGGTTTTTCATTTTTCGATTGATGGACATCCCCTTTTCGATTTTGAAACCTCACCCAAAGAACCGCTTGGTTCAGGCTCAGGAGGCGGAAGCAATTACGGCGTGTCATTTCATTTTGTATCTGAAGAACAGGACATCAACAAAGACGCTTTTGGATTTATGCAGCTGGAAATCCCAAAAGAATATATCACGAAAGGTGAACTCACTGTTGTGGGAGAAAACGCCGAAAGTCGCGATTGGCTTATGGTTTTTGAATACAAACGCTCACTAAAAATTAAAACCACTCCCACGCAATTGGTGTTGCGCGAAAGCAACAAATTGCAGATGAACATTGCTGTAGACTTTCCTGACGAAACCCAACGAAATACCCAGCTAACTGTAGTTTCTAAACACTTCAGAAAAAATTTCTCAGTTCATACCGGTTACAACACCATCACATTAGATAGTTACAACGCCAATTTTTCCGGGATTGACACGCTTCGCTATTACAACGAAAAAACACTGGTACATACAGAACTAGTTGCTGTTCATCCGCGCAAACATTACAATTTTCACATTATTCATCATTCGCACAACGACATTGGATATTCGCACCTTCAAACAGAAGTAGAAAAAATTCAGACGAAGAATATTTACGATGCCATTCGTTGGACAACCAGTAAGCACAAAGGAAAAGCACATCCGATTTGGCATATCGAAAGCCTGTGGGCCGTTGAAAATTTTATGAAACATGCTACACCAGCAGACATTCAAGTTTTCATAAAACAAGTGAAATCAGGGAACATTGTTTTGTCGGCTAACTACGCGAATGTGCTCAACGGATTGTGTCAACCCGAAGAATTAAATTGGATTGTGAGCTATGCCAAGCAATTGGAAGCGACCTACGGCATTTCCATTCGCAATGCCATGATAACAGACATTCCGGGTATCACGTATGACGCGTTAAATATGTATGTCGAAAACAACATTCCCTATTTGTCATTAGGTCCCAATTATGTTGAAACCAATTGTGACCGTGGAGACCGCGTAGGGAAGGTTATTCGTGAGTGCGGCGACGATATGTATTACTGGACGCCAACCAACGACACGACCAAGAAAGTGTTGGTGTGGACAGCGGGGAAAGGCTATTCCTATTTTCATAATATTCAAGAAAACGAAAAACAGACGAAGTGGGAAAATAAAATTTCTGCCTACGCCAATGAGCTTATGCAGAAAAATTACCCGTATGAATTGGTGCAATTGCGCTACACGAAGAATGCCGACAATGGTCCGGTTGACACGACCTTGTGCGCCTTCGTTGACCACTGGAATAAACGTTATGCTTCACCCACATTAACCATTTCCAGCGTGGATAAACTCTTTTCAGAATTTGAAACGAAATACGGTTCTTCGTTGCGTTATGTTACCGGAGAAATTTCTCCGTATTGGGAAGATGGCGCTTACTCAACAGCGAAGGAAGAATTAGAAAACAGGGAGCTTGCACGACAAACCATCGAATTAGAAAAACACATTGCTAAACTTCCACCATCGAAAGAAATTCAACAGGAACTATTTCAACTTCAAAAAAATATTATTCTCTTTCACGAACACACGTGGGGCTCGTGGTGCAGCATTTCCGATCCTGAAATTTTCTTCACCACAGAACAATGGCGCATTAAGAAATCCTTTGTAGACTCGGCCTTGGTTCAATACCAAAGATTGGCGTCAAAAGTGAATTTCAAATTTATAGAATCCACGCCAGAAAGAACAATGAAGCCCATTTACGATTACACCGTGAATGCAAAAACAGGGGCAATTGACCGAATTTATTTCGACAACGACTCGCTTGTTTTTGAAGAAGACAACCACTTGTTTGAATTCATTTACTCGAAAGGAATTTCTCCGCAAAAATTCTATTATCCGGAAAATGTAGTCGTGAACACCATTGCTGACACACACGACAAAAAATACGTTCAAGTTTCCATGAGTCTTCCCTGTTCTGAAAAAATAAACATCTTCTATACCCTGCATAAAGAAGAGGGATTTATTAGAACCGCGTTCATGTTGGACAAGACTTTAGAGAAAGAGAAAGAGTCTTTGCACCTTTCTGTTGGAACTGGAAAGAACGGAACTTTGACTTATGGAAAAGATGGCACTGCACTCGACTTTAGAACCTCTTGCCTTCCCGGATCGAATGCCGATTTTATTTGTACCACGAACTCCTTTAAGCTCAACTACGGGAAGCACACCGCGTGTATGTGGTCGCCTCAATTGAATTTGGTTGAGGTGGGAAATATCATGAATGAAGATCAAGTAAACGGCGTAAAGGTTTGGAAAGAAAATACATTCGACCTTTCAAAGATTTACCTCTACTTGTTTAACAATTATTGGCATACCAATTTTAAAGCCTATCAGGATGGTCACCTTTTATATCATCTAGAATTTTGGATTGAATAAGGATTTTCATGACTAAGGAATTAAAACTATATTTGAGATATATGAAATTATTCTTTCCTTTTCTAATAAGTCTCTTATTATCCAATTCTGTATTTGCACAAAATCAAGCAGAAGCCGTTAAAATGGTCGAAGCAGGCGTTGCTCTTCACGACAAAGGACAATTCAACGAAGCCATTGCCAAGTACAAGGAAGCGTTAGAATTAGACAAAGACAACATCAACGCACTTTGTGAAATCGCTTATACATACAGAGCGATGAAAAATTTCAACGAGTCGAACACCTACGCCAAACGTGCCATTGAAGTACACCTCGATGACGAGTTTATTTCGCACGCCTTTACAACGCTAGGAAGTAACTACGACGATATGAAAGACACAACCAATGCGTTGAAAGCATTTCGTCAAGGAATACATTATTTTCCAAAAAATTCTGAATTGAATTTCAACTTTGGAATTACGCTTACAGGAATGAATGAAAGCTATTGGCCCGAAGCCGAGCGAGCCTTCCTCACCTGCAACGAAGTAAATCCGAATTACTCTAGTGCATACAATGCCTTGGGACGCTTGCAGTTCATGCAAGAGCGTCGCATTCCAGGACTCATGGTTATGGGAAGATTTATGCTCTTGGAAGACATCAATGCGAGAAGAGAAAAAGGCTATGACCTTATTATAAGAGCGCTCACACATGGTGTAAATAAATCAGGAAAAAATGGAATTGGCATCACCATCAACATGCCTGATACTTCAGAGGCACATGCCGCTGAACCGAATAATTTCGACAATGCCGAATTGCTAATTACCTTGTCAGCCGCATTGAATTCATCAAAGAAAAAGAATGACTATGCCGTATTACAGAATGGCATGTCAACCTTATGCTCGGCCCTCGAAGAAGGACAAGCCAAAGGAACCGGATATTATTGGGAAACCTACGCGAAGTTCTACATTGAAATGAAACAGAAAGATTACCTCGACACATTCTGTCAAATTTTGTACATCAGCGCCAACGACAAAAAATCGAAAAAGTGGTTTAAGAAAAACCAATCCAAAGTAGAAGAATTCTACCGCTGGTATTTCTCATTTGACTGGAATTAAGTTTTAGGCTTCAACTAAAAATTCCGCAAGCGTTTTTCTCAATTTAACCTGCTGCGATTCGGTAAGCCGATGAATCCGTTTGCCAATGCTTCGTACCGAATAAGTATATTTGAGAATGAAAAAATTCTGCTTGCTAGCACTGTTGTTCGTTACCAGTACAGTTTGGTCGCAAACCGAAGATTGGTTTCCAAATGCCAAGTTTGGAATCTTCATTCACTGGGGGATTTATTCGGTGAATGGAATTGATGAATCATGGTCGTTCTACAACAAGAAAATAAAACACAGTGATTATATGGCGCAAGCCAAGGGTTTCACTGCTAAGAATTTCAACCCCACTGCTTGGGCAAATTTGGTAGATAGTTCAGGAGCAAAGTATGTTGTGATTACTTCGAAGCACCACGACGGGGTGGCGCTCTGGAACACTCAAACGGCGTATTACAATGCAAAACGTAAAAAGCCTTTTTACAACAGTATCCCAGCAACTACTCCAGCCGCAAGAGATGTTTACTCACCGCTAGTCGAAGCCATGCGTGCTAAAAATTTAAAAATCGGTGCGTATTATTCGCTCATCGACTGGAGTCACCCGTGCTACCCTGGCTACCTAAAAGACAGCACACGCTATAAAATTGAAGACGACCCCCAACGCTGGAAGATTTTTCAATCTTACAACGAAGAACAAATCATGGAACTGCGAAACGCCTACAATCCCGATCTATGGTGGTTCGACGGCGGATGGGAACATTCTGCCCAAGAATGGAATGCCTACGCCATCCGTGATTCGTTAGTTGCGGCTAACGCGAAAACCTACATCAATAATCGCCTGCCGGAATGTGGCAATTACGAAACACCAGAAAATTCGTTTCCCATTCATCGAAACGAAAAACCCTGGGAACTATGCATGACCCTCAATACCAATTGGGGCTGGCAACCGCAAGACACGGCATTCAAATCGGCCGAACAAATCATACATATCCTCACCGACGTGGTTTCGTTAGGAGGGAATTTGTTGTTAGACATAGGCCCTAAAGAAGACGGTACATTTCCAGTCCAAGTGCACGAAGTGCTTCGCGAAACCGGAAATTGGTTGAATCACTACGGCGCCGCTATTTACGGATCCCGCGCTGGCCTTCCCCGTGAATACTGTGAATATCCAACCACCGTTAGTGCAAACGGACACACACTTTTTGTTTTTGTTCCAAACGGCGTGGAATACGTGTACATCAAAGGCCTTCTACCCGGAATTAAAACCGCCTTTTATCTCGATAACGACGCACAAGTAAAAACGGAAATTATTGGCAAGATTTCATGGAGTTCACACCCCGGCCTTATTTCGTTGAAAACTTCTGGTCATGGTCCAACTCCATACCCGCGCGTGATTGCGCTAGACTTGAAAGAAAGCCTGTTTGACGACAGCGGAAAAATGAAGCTAGACGACTTGAAATAAGTTATCTTCGCGCTAGATTTTTAAACCAATTCCATGTCATCTGCTTCAACGCAACCAGCTACTTTGGAACAAGCCCGTGAAATGGGTCTGCTTCCTGAAGAATTCGACCACATCAAATCCATCCTCGGACGCACGCCAAACTTCACAGAAATGTGTATTTATTCGGTGATGTGGAGCGAGCACTGCTCATACAAGAACAGTATTAAATGGTTAAAAACCCTTCCTAAAGATGGTCCCCACATGCTGGTTAAAGCAGGTGAGGAAAATGCTGGGTTGGTTGACATTGGTGATGGATTGGGATGCGCCTTTAAAATTGAGTCGCACAATCACCCTTCAGCCCTAGAGCCTTATCAAGGAGCTGCCACCGGTGTGGGTGGAATCAATCGCGATATTTTTACCATGGGCGCACGTCCATGCGCTCAGTTAAATTCACTACGTTTCGGAAAATTAGAAAATCCAAAAACCAAATGGTTGTTGGCCGGTGTAGTGAAAGGAATTGGTGATTATGGAAATGCCTTCGGTATTCCAACGGTTGGTGGTGAAGTGTTTTTCGACGAAAGCTATCAAGTGAATCCGTTGGTGAATGCCATGTCAGTTGGTTTAGTGGAAAACGGAAAAATGATCAGCGCGAAAGCCAGAGGCGTTGGTAATCCGGTTTACATCGTTGGATCAGCCACAGGAAAAGACGGAATTAAAGGAGCATCATTCGCTTCAAAAGATATTACAGAAGAATCGGCAAAAGATCTTCCATCGGTTCAGGTGGGTGATCCTTTCCAAGAAAAATTATTGCTGGAAGCCACAATGGAATTGGCAGAGACCAAGGCCATTGCAGGTATGCAAGATATGGGTGCAGCAGGTATTACGTGCTCAACCTCTGAAATGTCTGCCGGTGGCGGCGTGGGAATGGACATCCATTTAGATTTGGTTCCAACCCGTCAGGAAGGTATGCAGCCGTTCGAGATTTTATTGAGCGAATCGCAAGAGCGTATGCTTATTGTCATCAACAAAGGCCACGAGGCAGAAGTAGAAGCCATTTTTGAAAAATGGGATTTACACGCCGAGCGCATTGGTGTAGTCACAGAAGGCCCTTTGTTGAGCTATTACATGCACGGCGAATTGGTTGGAGAAATACCAGCAGAAAGTTTGGTATTGGGCGGTGGTGCCCCCGTTTACGAACGTGAGTACCGCGAACCCGCTTACTTCGCAGAATCGAAGAAATTCAACATGGAACAAGTCGAAGAACCCAAAGACTACGTGGTTACCGCAAGACAATTGCTTGCGCTTCCAAACTTGGCCAGCAAACGTTGGATATATAATCAATACGACAGCATGGTGGGTACCGTAAACATGAGTACCAATCGCCCAAGCGATGCCGCTGTTGTGAATGTGAAAGGAACGAACAAGGCGCTAGTCTTGACCGTAGATTGCAACGGACGTTACGTGAATGCTGACCCCGAAGTGGGAACGCAAATCGCAGTAGCCGAAGCAGCTCGTAATATTGTTTGTTCGGGTGGAGAACCTTCTGCCATTACCAATTGCTTGAATTTCGGAAACCCCTACAATCCAGAAGTGTATTGGCAATTCGTAGGAGCTATCAAAGGAATGGGTGCTGCTTGTACCAAATTCCAAACACCTGTAACCGGCGGAAACGTGAGCTTCTACAATCAAACAGCTAAAGAAGACGGAACTGCTGCTCCTGTATTCCCTACACCTACCATTGGTATGCTGGGTGTAATGAAAGACAAGAGTTTGCAAACCACCTTAGATTTCAAATACAAAGGAGATTTGATTTATTTGTTAGGAGTATCTCGCAACGATTTAAACTCAAGTGAATACTTAGCAAATATTGTAGGTGTGAAAAATTCACCAGCTCCGTATTTCAATTTAGATGAAGAGCACAATTTGCAACAATGTATTAAATCCTTGATTCAAAACAATTATATCAATGCCGCTCACGATGTGAGCGACGGTGGATTGTTCACTGCATTGACAGAAATGGCTATGCCGAATGATTTAGGATTTGACATTGTTACCGACAGTGAAATCAGAAAAGATGCGTTCTTATTCGGTGAGTCTCAGAGTCGTGTTGTGGTTACTGTCGTGGAAGAAGATGAAACTACATTTTTGGATATTCTTGCTGAATTTGGTGTGCCTGGATTACTATTGGGTCATGTAACCAAAGGTCGTGTAACGGTAGATGAGCAGAACTTTGGAATGATTACCGACTACAAAGAAATTTTTGACACAGCTATCGAGCGCGAATTAGTAAGAGCAAACTAATATGTCTATACTCAGCTTCCTTAAATCGAAATACGGTAAACGCCAACTCTTACTGGTTCTAGCAGCCAACGTGGGAATATTTTTGGTGGTTTACATCGTATTGGCCTTGTACACGCGACACGGCGAAAGTATTTCGGTTCCTGATTTAAAAGGAAAAACAGAAGCTGAAGCACGTGCCATGTTAGAGGAGCTTGATTTAGAATTGTTAATTGCAGATAGCTTGTTCGTTGAAAACGCCACTCCGGGCACTATCCGTGAACAAACACCGAAACCTGGAAGCTTTGTGAAAAGCGGACGTATGGTTTCAGTAAGTGTGTTCAAAAAGACACCACCTATGGTTCCAATTAACGTGAAAGAGGGTGATCACTTGCAGATTGCCGCTTTGCGCTTAACCAACAAAGGAATCAAATACCTTATTAAATATGCTCCGAACAATAGCATGGTAGGGGTTGTGATGCGCGTGCAATACAACGGAAAGGATGTCCCATTTGGAATGATGTTGGAACGCGGACAAACCGTGACACTAACGGTAGGCGAAGCAGGCTCGGCGACTGTTCCAGTTCCGAAATTGTTTGGCATGACTTATTTCGATGCCGTATCGTATTTGAACAGTATTAACCTAGCCGGACAAGGATATTTTGATCCACCAGCAACCAGTAAGCAAGATTCTTTGAATTATCACGTTTGCAGACAAGAACCCAAATATTCTGCAAGTGCAATTCCACTTCCTGCCGGACACTTCGTAGATTTTTGGTTAAGCAAAGAACCATGTTTACCCGATACGACAGACACACCTACTCCTCCAATTCCTTAAGCATTTCCTCTATGAAGTTTGCTAGCGTACTTTTCGCCTTTATCGTCGCCTCTTTCTTTTCCACTTCGGCCGTTGCCCAAGAAGTAGAAGATGGCTTACGTTACGACGCAGTACGCTTAGCCAAGCACAACCAAGAGAAACATTGGCACGCAGAATTGCTCAATTACAGAGGCGGACAAGCGAGCTTGTTACTTCCTTTTTTCGATGATTTTTCTAGAACTAGTCTTCCTACAAATGATCCAACCGTTCCTATCGGATGGCAACGCTGGCAAGACACTTCGGCTTACATCAACACCCACTTCCCTATTAATCCGCCTACCATTGGTGTTGCCACGTTAGACGGATTGAAGAACGACGGGTATCCTTATGATTTTACCGATCAATACGCATGGGGTCCTGCTGATACGATGACTTCGTTGCCCATTAACTTAGGCAGTTATACGTCAGGCGATAATGTCTATTTAACGTTTCAATATGAACCTGGCGGATTAGGTAACTATCCCGACGACAGTGATAGTCTAATTCTCGAATTTTACTCTCCGTTCGGTGCAGGCCAATGGGCTCAGGTGTGGACCAGTGATATGACAGCGCCGGTAGATACTTTTACTCAAGTGTTTATTCAAATTACAGACCCCGCTTATTTCCTAGATGGATTTCAATTTCGTTTCCGAAATTTTGCAACCCTAAGTGGTTCGTTCGATTTATGGCACATTGACTATGTATTACTTGATGCAGGTATTGATCCGAATAATTTCGTCTTCGATGAAGTGAGTCAACAATTTCCTGAGAACACCTTGCTTAATAACGGATACACTGCTATGCCTTGGACGCATTTCATTCCCAACGCCAGTAGCTACATGAAATCTTCTTTCAACGCTAAGCAACGCAATTTGGGTAACGATGAAAACATTGTAACCGGCTTTAGTATCAAGCCTTCCAACGCAAGTACTCAGAATTTCTTTAGTGTCGATTTCAATACTACTGGCAACGCGAATAGCTCATTTACACGTAACCTTAGTCTAAACAATTATATCTATCCGGGTACGTTGGAAGACACCTGTTTGTATTTCGATATTAAAACATTCATCAATCCAACGGACGCGCATTTACAAAACGACACATCGTATTTTCGTCAGTACTTCTATAACTACTATGCCTACGACGATGGCACTGCCGAACGCTCATACGGCTTAGCAGCAGCCGGCGGAAATCTGGCAATGAAATTCCGAAGTGATGCTCCCGATTCATTGCTTGGACTATTTATTTACTGGCTTCCTTCTGGAAATGATTACAGCGCAGAAACATTCTTGCTTCGTGCATGGGGTGATGGAGGAACGGTTCCAGGATCGGAACTAGGAGAAAATTTCAATTACTATTCTCCACATTTCTATCACCACGGACGCGATTATTTCTCATACTACGCCTATGACAATCCAATTTTAGTAGAAGGAAATTTCTACGTAGGCTATGTGCAAAGCAATGCCAATCCTATGCCCGTAGGTAACGACAAAAACACGAATAACAATCCAACGAAACTCTATTACAACCTGGGCTTCGGACAGTCGTGGCAACAATCTACAGTAGAAGGATCGTTGATGATTCGTCCAGTTTTCAAATCAGGAAAATCATCGGTATGGAATGGGATAGCTGAAACGAACGTTCCTTCCTTCACTGCATTTCCAAATCCTACATCAGACAAATTTTATGTTCAAGGTTTAAATAACAACGAAGATTACACAATGGAAATCATCGATGCTATTGGAAACCGAATCAGCGCTGAGCGATTCAATCATACGCTGTCTGCTGAATTGGACTTTGGAAATCTATCTAACGGAATTTACTTCGTGCGTGTAACATCGCTTCAAACCGGAATAACCGCGGTGTTAAAAACAGTGAAGCAGTAAGATGGAAGAGAACGAAGAAATTTTTGAAGAACAAGAAGATGGTTTTTTCGAACACCATCGAATTATTTCAGACAAAGGCCAAAAGATTACTCGCATCGACAAATTTCTTGTCGATCGCTTAGAGCGCACTTCGCGCAGCCGCATACAAAACGCGTGTGACAGCGGATTCATCCATGTCAACGGCAATGTGGTTAAAAGCAACTACAAGGTAAAACCCAACGATATTATTACCGTTGAGCTTCCCTATCCGGTTCGCGAAACCGAATTGGTAGCCGAGAATATTCCGATTGAAATCATTTACGAAGACGACGACCTCGTTATTCTCATGAAGCCGTCTAACATGGTGGTACATCCAGGCTTTGGAAATTTTTCCGGAACCTTGCTTAATGCCATGTTGTACCACTTTCAAAACCTTCCCAAGAACAGCGATGCTCGTCCGGGCTTGGTGCACAGACTCGACAAAAACACAACGGGTCTCATGGTCATTGCGAAAACCGAACACGCCCTAGCTCACTTGGGTAAGCAGTTCTACGATCGTACCATTGAGAGACGCTATGTTGCATTGGTGTGGGGTGACGTGAAGGAAGATGGGACGGTCATCGGTAATACCGGAAGAAGCCTTCAAGACCGAAAAGTCTTTACTGTTTTCCCCAATGGCGATTACGGAAAACACGCTGTTACACATTACAAGGTGTTAAAGAGATATGGCTACGTGACATTGGTAGAATGTAAACTGGAAACAGGGCGCACTCACCAAATTCGAGTTCACATGAAGCATATCGGACATACCCTGTTTGGAGATTTTGAATACGGGGGAGATAAAGTCTTGAAAGGAACCACCTTCTCGAAATACAAGCAATTCGTTCAAAATTGTTTCGACCTATTGCCACGCCAAGCTTTACATGCAAAAAGCATTGCCTTTACCCATCCAACCACCGGTGAATGGATGACCTTCGAAAGCGAATTACCCGCCGATATGAAAGCCGTCCTTGATAAATGGGAAACGTATTCTCAAAACTCTTCACAAAACGGCTAAATTATTGGATGGCTAAAAATACCATTTGAACAATTTATTGCTATTTTTGTTGTTTCCATAGCATATGGAAAAAACATACAAATCAAAGTTTTCGCATCTACTTTCTTTAATTAACGAGGAAAGGCATTTCTTCAAGAAAATTGCACTCCTAAGTGTAATCACAGGATTGCTGTCGCTTGCCATCCCACTTGGGATTCAATTGTTACTCACCTTTGTTACTGCGCAAGAGATTCGGTTAAGTACCTTATTTATTCTGTTTATCATGATTGCCATGGTTTTCCTCAATGGGTATTTGCAAATTGTAATAATGAAGGAAGGCGAAAAAGCAGAGAAGCGTTTGTTTGTCCAATTTGCGTACACCTACCTCTACCGAATTCTAAATCAAGACCCAACTTCCAACTCACGAAACTTTGCGAAATACTTCATTGAGATTGCATCTATTCAGAAAGGATTTTCCAAGCTTTTTATTGAACTCCTATTAACCTGTTTGCAGCTAATTTTCGCGCTGATACTGATCTCGCTGTACCACTTCGTCTTCTTGGCCTTCGGACTTATTTTGGTAATTAGTTTATTCTTCCTTTTCCGATACAACTTCAACAAAGCCATGATATCGAGTTATGAAGAATCCTCTTACAAATACGATCTAGTTGATTGGCTGAATTTGAACGAGCTCTTTCGTCCAACGTTCAATCGCGACAATCAAAAGCTCTCTTTTGAAAAAGCCAGTGCCATTTCAGAAAACTATTTGAAAGCAAAGGAGCAACACTTCGCAGTTCTTATCAAAAAACAATACGCCTTTCTAGCCTTTAAAGTCATTGCCGTTGGCATGATGCTTATTTCAGGTACTTACCTTGCCGTGGAGCAGAAGATTAGCATTGGACAATTCCTGGCAACTGAAATTGTAATTGTGTTGGTTATTTCCAATCTCGACAAATTACTTCTTTCCTTAGCGTCGTTGTTCGATGTATTAACGAGCATTCAAAAAATGCACACCTTCGAATTGAACGCTTTGAGAAGTACTGATGCAAGTGTTCCAAAAATTGAGTTGTCTACTATCGAATCTATTCGAGTCGTTACATCGCGCTTTGAATCGACCTTTCAGCGTGGGAACGCTTATGTCATTGATTCAACCCATCCGGATGTTGCTAATTTGGTAAATTGCTTAGACACCTTTTTAGCTAGCGCCGACATCCAAATCAACGGCACGGACATGAAGCTGTTGGAACCACAATCTATTCGTCCGAAAATAGCCTGGGTCGAGCATAACACGGTTGTATTAAATCACACGCTTTTTGCCAATTTAAAATGGATGACCGATGCGGATACCTCGCAGGTTCTCGAAGCAAGTTCGCATTTTGGATTTCAATCGTTCATGCAAGCGAACAAACTTTCATTTGAAAGTCGCACACACCACAGAGCTTCTACTTGGAACAATCAATCGAAAGCCCTGTTGCAATTGGTTCGTGCGAAGATTCAAAATCCGGAAGTGCTCTTTATTCAAAACGAATACATAGCTAGAAACACAGAATTGCAAGAAGAAATCAAGCGCGCATTTCCTTCCAGCTTAATTCTATTTATTCATCCAGAATCATTTAATCTTTCTAAGTGAAATAGCCATGCGAAACTTCATTAACATCAACACCTCGCTATTTCCAGTATGGAAGAACATAGAGTCACGTACTTCTTCGCGATTGACGATAAAAATTTTGGCGGGATTCGCCATTGCCCTAGTGGTATTGGGTTTCACACCTTGGACCCAAAACATTGAAACCACAGGCGCGGTTATTTCCATCGAACCCGATTCACGTCCCACTTCCATTGAGAGTATTATTTCGGGAAGAATTGAAAAGTGGTTTGTCAGAGAAGGCGACTTCGTGCAAAAAGGAGACACCATTCTTTACATCAGTGAGGTGAAAGCCGAATACTTCGATCCGAATTTAGTGGAAAACACCCAAGATCAAATTGTGGCGAAAGAGCAAGCCGTAAACGGTTACATGCAAAAAGTTAAATCGCTCGACACGCAGATTGATGCCTTAATTAATGGGCAAGAAGTAAAACTGAATCAAACCAGAAATAAAATCGAACAAGGCAAATTAAAAATCAGAACCGACAGTACCGATTACATGAACGGAGTTCGAAATGCTGAGATAGTTGCTGAACAGTTCAAGCGATACGAGGATTTGTATTCCCAAAATTTAATTTCAAAAACCGAATTAGAAACCAGAAAAATCACCTTGCAAAACGCCAACACCAAATTGGTTGAACTGCAGAACAAACTTCAGGTTTCACGCAACGAGCTTGCTAACCTTTACCACGAATTAGGCGCCATTCGTGCCGATTTCAACGACAAAATTGCTAAATCGGAAAGTGAGAAATTCGCCACCATCAGTGCCTTGTACAATGCGGAAGGTGAAGTCACGAAATTGCAGAATCAGTTCATCAATTATGACAAGCGGAGAGGATTGTATTACATACTTGCTCCTCAAAACGGTTTCATCAGTCGAACAACCAAAACGGGTATTGGACAAACCATCAAAGAAGGTGAAGAAATTGTAAAAATTTCTCCCCGTGAATTTGACCAAGGCATAGAGATTTTCGTTTCACCTTCAGACATTTCACTGGTGCACAAAGACGAAACCGTTAGCCTCATTTTCGATGGTTACCCTGCCTTCGTCATCAACGGTTGGCAAGGTGTTTCACAAGGGGTCTACAAAGGAAAAATTCTTTCGATTGACCCTGCCATTAGCGACAACGGAAAATTCAGGGTATTGGTTGTCCCACAGAATCCTGCTGAATGGCCTAAAAACCTGTATATGGGCGGTGGGGCCAAAGCCATCATCTTGCTGAATGACGTGCCACTGGCTTATGAAATGTGGCGGAAATTCAACAATTTCCCACCCGACTATTACCAACCTGCTAAGCCTACAAGCACCAAAGAAAAATGATTCAACGATTGGTCCTAATTTTCACTCTCGCGATTTCTGCGGTTAGCGTTAAAGCGCAAGAATTAACCTTGCATGAATATTTAAGTTGGGTGGTGCGCGAACATCCGCTTATGCAAACGGCAGAATTGAAAACCGCCTATGGCCAAGCGCAATACTTGCAGGTAAAGGGACTGTTCGACCCAGTTTTGGAAAGCAAATTCAAACAGAAATTTTCAGGCGGTCAGAATTATTATACGTATTCAACTACGGGCATAACTTATCCCACACCTTTCGCCGCATCGCTCATTTCTCAAGTAGATGTCAATAACGGCGTCTATTTGAATCCGGTTGACTACACGAAAAACACCGGATTGGTTTCATTGGGCGTTTCTGTTCCCTTGCTAAAAGGATTGATGTATGACGAACGTCGCATGGCTAAGCACCGAGCAGAGAAAATTCAGGAAGCCTACACCTTAGAAAAAACCATTGCCATCAATGAACTCTTGTATCAAAGCACTTTACTTTACACCAATTGGTGGTACACCACTCAACGGTTAGCTATCACGCGCAATATTGCAAACACCACCTTTCAACGTCACGAAAATATGCGTCAGCGATTTCTGAAAGGCGATCGTGCGGCCATTGACACATTGGAAACTTTCACGCAAGTTCAGAACAGAAAAATCCAAACATCCGAAGCTGAACTCGAACTCATAAAGTCGCGCATAGCACTCGTTGCATTTTTGGCAGACACTGCAGCAACTGATCTTCTCTTACTCCGTGAGACCATTCAACCTGAAAGTAATTACACGGAACGGCCAGGCTTTTCACGGTTACTCGTATCGGCGGTGTATCACGTTGACCAACATCCTGAAATCGCATTGTACGATAATAAAATCCAGGTATTAGAATTAGAACGCAAATGGAAGCAAGAGAAATTAAAACCCAAATTAAACGTCGAATATTACGCGTTACAGCAACCTATTTCTCCAAATGAATGGAATCCGTATTTATCTAATTACAAATGGGGAGTTGAATTTTCCACTTCGTTATTCTTTCGTGAGGCGCGCGGAGATATTAAGTTTCAAGATGTAAAAATTCAAGAAACAAATTTAAATAAAGAATGGAAAACAAATCAACTTATGCAGAAGTCTCAGGCATTAGAGGCTGCATCTATTCAATTGAAAACACAGCTGCAGAGCGCTACACGTAACACTCAGTTGTACGGAAAATTGTTAGAAGCAGAAAACAAAAAAATGGAGTTCGGTGAAAGTAGTTTGTTCATGGTAAACACCCGCGAAAACAGTTATTTTGAAAGTCTTATGAAAGAGTTGGAATTAAAAACCAAGGTGGTAGCGACTCAAATCGATTGGAAAGCGCTTTGGTTCCAGCCGTACGAATAACAAGATTTTTCATTTATAAAATCATTTCACTATAATTGTGAAATGAAGAAGTTTATTTTATTAGTTGGAATTTCACTGTTATTTATTCAACACGGATTTTCACAGGCATCGATTGACGAACAAATTAGAATTACAGTCAATGAAAACGAACTGGATAATTTCACAGTTATTCCAGGAAAGAAGATTGTAGCCTACGGCACCTCAAAGGATAAGAATAACAACTGTATCTTATTGATCAAGGTTTATGATAAAAACCTCGAGGAAAAGCAATCGAAAGAATTCAAAGTATTCAATAGAAAAGCTACCACCTTAATCAAGCTATCTAAAGACAGTACGGAATTGTATTTCATTGCAACTGACAATCGCCAAATGCAAACCATCGCCTACAATTTCGAATCTGATGAAAGTGAGATTCATCAAACGACGTTGGATAAATCGGCAAAATCGATTGTGAAGCATTTCACCTCTGCAACAGCAGGTTCTAAGATATTCTTACTAGGAACACTCAAGAATGCGCCTTGTCTTTTGAGCGTAGATATGCATCATGGAACGACTTCTTTGATAGTACCTAAAGGAACATCAAAGAAAACCCAAATGAAAATTATTAGTGATGACGATGCACAGGACATTACGTTAGGATTTTATACAGAGAAAATACAAAAAGCTACCACTTATAACATTCTTCACATCACCAGCCAAGGTGAAATGGAAACTAACGTGATTCGCATTCCTATGCAAGAAGAGAAAACCTTTTTAAACGGCACGTTCAGCTACGGAAAGAATAATGATTACTTTGTGGTTGGCGGATATTCTAAATCAGTAACTGCAGCCCAAGGCATATACTTAGTGCATGGCAATGGTGAGGAAATTCTTGAAACGAAATATTACGATTTCGACGAAGTAAAAGATTTCTATTCGTACTTACCTCAGCGCAGACAAGAACGAATTGAAAAGAAAAAGAAGAAGAATAAATTCAACACAAGCGCCATGGTAACGGTGCACGGGATAGAGACCTTGGGCAAGAACTTCGTCATTTTAGGTGAAGTGTTCTTCCCAACGTATCGCACCGAGACTCGCACAACCTACGTGAATGGAAGAGCACAAACAACCACCACTCAGGTATTCGATGGCTACCAATACACGCATTCTGTCATTTTCGAAACCGACAATGAGTTCAACATGGTTCACAACGATGTGTTTTTAATGAGTGTGGGTTACAAGCCTTATTGGCCGAAGCAATTTGTAAAAATTGAATCGGGAAAGAAAAGTCTTTCATTTACTTACAACTCATATGACGAAACGAACAACTATACCTATACTACTGAGGAATTAGGCGAAAATGTTTCATTGCAACTTCCACAACGAGAAAAATACGTTAACGAAAAGTATCAGTATGTAAGAACTCTTACCACCTCGAAATGGTATGGAAACTATTATATAAGTGCTCACTTTGAGACCGTAAAAGACAAAGAAGCAGAACGCGGGCAGCGTAAGCAGACTTATTTAGTACTTACTAAAATCAAATTTTAATCTCTGCTGTTCTAGAAAATCCCAACGTAACTTTGGGAACATCATGCATGTTCCTTCGACTTCCTATAACCTCACCTACCACGGTAAAACGTTCCGAGTGGTAGAATGGAAGCGCCATGATTTTCCTACCCAATTAACCTTGTGCCTTCATGGATTTGGACGAACACCCGAAGATTTTCATTCGTTGGCTCAGGACATTGAGCCTCACGAACGCATGGTAGCTATTGGATTCTTTTCGCATGAAGAGAATTACGCCTTTTCGGAAAGCGAGAAAGAACAAGGTTTACCAGTCACCGAATGGATTGGCCAGCTGGAATATGTTTTGAATTACTTCGGAGTAAACCAATGCAAACTCATTGCCTACAGCATGGGCGGAAGACTGGGATTAACTGCCCTTCAGCACCGTCCGGAGTTCTTTAACGAAGCGCATTTCCTGGCTACAGACGGACTCATTCGAAACAAACTTTATAGGTTTACAGTCGGTACCCGGTTGGGCAGAGCTGCAGCACGACGAATTAAGAACAATTCGGCGGTACTTATTCAGCTAGCCAAGGTGTTGTTCAATCTACGACTTTTAAATAAAAAGCTTTTGCGATTTGTAACTTATTACATGACAGAAAAAGCCATGCGAGAACAAGTGTTTGATGTTTGGATGGGCTATCGGCATTGTTATCCCGACATTGCTTCACTAGCCAAACAACTTGAAACGCATTCCATCCCTACTTCCTTCACCTTCGGGGTGTACGACGCCATTATTCCTTGGAAGCATGGACGGCGTTTGCGAAAACTGACAAAGCACCTCACCTTTGTTACTTGGCATAAAGTAGAAAAGGGACATCGGTTGTTGGATTAACGGCTTAGAAGCTATTTTTTTCTATTTCATTCATCTGTGGACGCCAGCAAAATCAAGGTATTCAGAAGAAATAAACACTTGTTTACAATTAGATTTTGCTTTCAACCCTAAAGTTTATCTACTTTTGCCGCCGTAATTGTTCCACTGCTCTTACTTCAGTATACGAAGTGAGATAAAAAAAAAATGCCCAAAGACAAAAGCATTAAGTCGGTCCTAATCATCGGTTCTGGACCCATCGTAATCGGACAAGCATGTGAATTCGACTATTCTGGAAGCCAAGCGGCTCGTTCGCTTCGTGAAGAAGGCATTGAAGTAACCCTTATCAATTCTAATCCCGCCACCATCATGACCGACAAGGTTGTGGCCGATAATGTGTACTTGCTTCCTTTAGAACCAGCTAGCATTGAAACCATACTGAAAGAACACAAAATCGATGTGGTACTGCCAACTATGGGCGGACAAACAGCTTTGAACCTGGCTATTCAATGCGAGGAAATGGGCATGTGGGAACAATATGGCGTTCGAATGGTGGGTGTAGATACCCAAGCCATTGAAATCACCGAAAACCGCGAGGCCTTCCGAAACTTAATGACTGAAATTGGGGTGCCCATGGCTCCGCAGTTGACTGCAAAATCATTCTTAGAAGGAAAGGAAATCGCTCAGCAATTTGGTTTCCCACTGTGTATTCGTCCTTCTTATACCCTTGGCGGGTCAGGTGCTAGCCTCGTGTATAACCAAGCCGATTACGACCGCTTACTCACCAGAGGATTGCACCTTTCCCCTATTCACGAAGTCATGATTGACAAGGCGTTGATGGGTTGGAAGGAATATGAATTGGAATTGCTTCGCGATGCCAATGATAACGTGGTCATCATTTGTAGTATCGAAAACTTCGATCCAATCGGAATCCACACCGGCGATAGCATTACCGTTGCTCCGGCCATGACCTTAAGCGATACCACTTTCCAAAAGATGCGCGACATGGCCATTAAGATGATGCGTGCCATTGGAAACTTTGCAGGCGGATGTAATGTGCAATTCGCAGTATCGCCAGACGATAAAGAAGATATTATTGCGATTGAAATCAATCCACGCGTTTCTCGCTCTTCAGCCCTAGCTTCGAAAGCAACAGGGTATCCGATTGCGAAGATTGCTTCGAAATTGGCAATCGGTTATCACCTTGATGAATTACAAAATCAAATCACAAAAAGCACTTCGGCTTTATTCGAACCGACGCTTGATTATGTGATTGTGAAAATACCGCGTTGGAACTTCGATAAATTCCCTGGAAGTAATCGCGAACTAGGCCTTCAAATGAAGTCGGTGGGTGAAGTCATGGGAATTGGTCGTAGCTTCCAAGAAGCCCTTCAAAAGGCTTGTCAGTCGCTAGAGATTAATAGAAATGGATTGGGTGCTGATGGAAAAGAAATTCGCGACCAACAGGTTATTCTAGATTCGTTGGAACACCCAAGTTGGAATCGCATCTTCCACATCTACGATGCCATCAAATTGGGAATTCCATTTAAAACGATTCAAGAAAAAACACGCATTGATTTGTGGTTCTTGAAACAGATTGAAGATCTTCTTTTGTTGGAACGTCGCATTGAAAAACACAGCCTTGCTTCCATTTCAAAAGAATTGCTATTCGAGGCGAAACAAAAAGGATACGCCGATCGCCAAGTTGCACACCTTCTTCGCTGCTTGGAAAGCGAAGTGTACACGAAGCGCCAAGAAATGGGCATTCAACGCGTGTACAAATTGGTTGATACCTGTGCCGCTGAATTTGAAGCAAAAACACCGTATTACTACAGCACCTTCGAATTTGAAAATGAGAGTGTGCGCAGCGATAAGAAAAAAATTGTTGTATTGGGAAGTGGTCCGAACCGCATTGGACAAGGCATTGAGTTCGACTATTCGTGCGTACACGGTGTGCTTGCCGCGAAAGAATGTGGGTATGAAACCATCATGATTAACTGTAATCCGGAGACAGTTTCAACGGATTTCGATACAGCAGATAAATTATATTTTGAACCCGTTTTCTGGGAACACATTTACGACATCATTCAGCACGAAAAACCGGAAGGAGTTATTGTGCAATTGGGCGGACAAACAGCGTTGAAGCTCGCAGCGAAATTAAATCGCTACGGTATAAAAATCATGGGAACGTCGTTCGATGCACTTGATCTGGCAGAAGACCGCGGACGTTTCTCGAATTCATTAAAAGAGAACAACATTCCGTATCCAAAATTCGGAGTGGTAGAAAACGCGGAACAAGCCATTCAACTTTCGAAAGAATTAGGATTCCCGTTGCTAGTGCGTCCGAGCTATGTTTTGGGCGGACAGAAAATGAAAATCGTCATCAATGAACATGAGCTCGAGCAACACGTAGTGAATATTCTTCGCGACATGCCTGATAATCAAATCTTATTGGACCATTTCTTAGAAGGTGCTACAGAAGCCGAAGCCGATGCTATTTGCGACGGTGAAGATGTGTACATCATCGGTATCATGCAGCACATTGAGCCGGCAGGTATTCACAGTGGCGATAGCTACGCGGTCTTACCTCCTTACAACTTGGGCGATTTTGTGATGACGCAGATTGAAGAGCACACGAAGAAAATTGCGTTAGCACTTGGAACAGTGGGGCTCATTAATATTCAGTTCGCTATTAAAGACGATATTGTTTACATCATTGAAGCCAATCCGCGTGCATCGCGCACGGTTCCGTTCATTGCCAAAGCCTATGACGAACCGTATGTAAATTATGCGACCAAGGTTATGTTGGGTGAATTGAAAGTGAAAGACATTAACTTCCAACCAAAGCGCAACGGTTACGCGATTAAAATTCCAGTTTTCAGTTACGAGAAATTCCCAGAGGTAAACAAAGAATTAGGTCCGGAAATGAAATCAACGGGTGAAGCCATTCGATTCATCAAAGACTTGAAAGATCCGTTTTTCCGTCAAATTTTCTCGGAGAGAAATCTTTATTTGTCGAAATAAAATTTCGAATCAATCACTCAGTGATTTAAGAAATGCGACTCCAATCGTGCTTACGCTTTCGCATGCGGGCTAGCTCGTTGCGAATAGGAGCGCTGGCCGCTGACGTTAAGTGAGGATCGTCCATGAGCCATTCGTTCGCAATGTTTCGCGCTGCAGACATCATTTGCTGGTCTTTCACCAAGTCGGCAATTTTCAATTGCAAATCACCGCTTTGTTGAGTGCCCGCAATATCACCAGGACCACGCAATTGCAAATCCACCTCGGCTATTTCAAATCCGTCGTTGGTGCGAACCATCGTTTCCATTCGCAACTTCGACTCTTCACTTAATTTGTGTCCCGTCATAAGTATGCAATAGCTCTGATCGGCCCCACGCCCAACTCTTCCACGTAACTGATGCAATTGAGAAAGTCCGAAACGTTCCGCACTTTCAATAACCATCACACTCGCATTCGGAACATTCACGCCAACTTCAATTACCGTGGTCGCCACCATGATGTGAGTTTTACCTTCAATGAATTGCTTCATCTCAAAATCACGATCCTCCGACTTCATACGGCCGTGCACAATACTGATAAAATACTGAGGCATGGGGAATGCCCTGCGCACACTCTCATAGCCATCAAACAAATCCTTATAATCGAGGTTTTCACTTTCCTCAATCATCGGATAAACCATGTACACCTGACGACCCAAGGCTATTTCCTTCCGCATAAATTCAAACAACATCAAGCGGTATGAATCGGCATGCCATTGCGTTTGAATAGGTTTTCTTCCAGGTGGCAATTCATCAATGATACTTACATCTAAGTCGCCATACACGGTCATTGCTAACGTACGCGGAATGGGAGTTGCCGTCATAACCAGCACGTGCGGTGGAATGGGAGCTTTTTTCCAAAGTGCAGCTCGTTGAGCTACACCAAAACGATGTTGTTCGTCAATTACCACCAATCCCAATTTCTTAAACACAACGGTGGTTTCAATAAGCGCATGCGTCCCAATGATGAAATTGAGTTCACCTTGTTCTAAATCTGCAAGCAACTGTGTGCGCTCTTTCTTCTTAGTAGAACCTGTAAGCAATGCCACACGCACACCCATCGGTTCCAACAAAGTCTGTATGCCTTGAAAGTGCTGAATAGCCAATATTTCTGTGGGTGCCATTAAACAGGCTTGATAACCGTTATCCAACGCCAACAATACCGCCAATAAGGCCACAATGGTTTTCCCACTTCCAACATCACCTTGAACCAATCGATTCATATGTGAGCCCTTTCCCACATCATTGCGAATTTCCTTCACCACGCGTTTCTGCGCGTTGGTTAATTCGAAAGGCAAATGGGTTTTGTAGAATGAATTGAATAACTCTCCAACTTGCTCGAATACGACACCGTGTTGTTCAACGGTCGTTAATCGCTTTTGCTGAACCATCTGCAATTGCAAGAAGAATAACTCTTCGAACTTCATCCTTCTCCTAGCCTGTTCCAACAAATTACCTGTCGTAGGCGCATGCAGTTGAACCAGGGCTTCATGACGAGGAAGTAGTTTATACTTCGCAATCAATTCTTCCGGCAAAACTTCTTCCACCTCGTCGCGAATTTCATCAACCAATTGTAAAGTCAGTTTTGAAAGTGCGTTGCTATTGAGTCCCTTCTTTGCCGCCTTTTCTGTAGTCGAGTAAACCGGCTTAAGCATGACACCTTGTGCCAGGCGAGAGCGTTCTACCTCTTCAATTTCTGGATGTGTAATGTTGTATTTCCGATTGAATTCCGTTGGTTTTCCATAAACCAAACACGATTTGTTCAGAGGCAAACTATTCTTCAACCAAGCGCCTGCCTTGAACCAAACCAATTCCAACGTGCCTGAATCATCTTGAAATGTTGCAACCAATCGCTTCACTCTACCCGCTCCAATTTCTTGAACACGAATGATGGTCCCCATCAATTGCACAGAAACCGCTTCCGATTTAATATCTGCTACTCGCGTGATTTGCGATTTATCTACGTATCGAAAAGGAATATGAAACAGCAGGTCTTCCCACGTGCGAATTCCAAACTCCTCGCGAAGTAATTCAGCACGTGCAGGACCCACGCCTTTCAAATAGGATATGTCCGATTCCAATTTCGACATGCCACGAAAATACTTTACCTTTCGCAAATGCGAATTGTATTGCAACGAGTTTCTTATGCATCGGTTAAAGTCAATGGCGAAATAACCGGACAAATCGACGAAGGGCTATTACTTCTAGTAGGATTTGCTCAAACCGATTCAGTAGCAACTATGCAGCCTTGGATTGATAAATTACTGAAACTTCGCATCTTTTCAGATGAGGCGGGAAAAATGAACCGAAGTGTTCAAGATGTAAACGGAGCATTATTGGTGGTTAGTCAATTCACTTTGTATGCCGACACACGTAAAGGGAACAGACCTAGTTTTATTGATGCAGCGCCACCCGCGCTTGCGAATGAATTGTATGAAATGTTTCTAACCCTTTGCAGACAAACAGGAATAAAAACGGAAGCTGGAATCTTCGGTGCAGATATGAAGGTTGAATTGCTCAACGACGGTCCAGTGACCGTCACCTTGGGTGATTATTAATTCAAGTGTTGAACCTGTTCACCCTGTTTCAATCGGTGATAATTTTGAGAGAGAATGGCCATTAAATCAGAAAATGTTTTCATGGCTTCTTGGGTTTCCTCAGAAATATTTTGCTTCTTCAATCGCAAAACAAATAGTCCGTACAGCGCCGTCAAACAAGCCTCAACATCACTCACTTGTTTCGCCATTTCAGATCGGCTGCGATATTCAACCAAATTCTCTTCGGCATGAGCTAAGGCTGTTAAGTAGGTATCGTCGCGAAGTAAAGTAACGAGGGTATTGTGCAAGTAATTCAATTCATTGATCACTTCTTTCACCATAGAAGCTGTTCCCTTCTCCACTACCCCTTCTTGCTTCATCTGTTGAGCCAATTGGAAGAACCATTGTTTCTCTTCAGCAATTTTTTCTTCTGAAGGAATGAAGGAACGCAAAAATCCATCGAGAGCTTCTACATCTAAATGAACGGCACGAAGCAGGTCTTGCATCTGCCATACATACAATACGTATTCGGCGATATTCTCGTGGTATTTGCGTTGAGCGATGGTCATTACTTTCCTATTTCTTTTGCGTATTCTTCATTCAGTCCGTTCACTACTGCATCGGTAATGTTGTAAGCAGGATTAGCGAAAAACATGGTAGATGCTCCGTGTTGGTAGGCGAAAATATAATCCCATCCGTTTTCAGTCGCGTACTTCTTGGTGTACTCATCCATTCGTTTTTGCAATTCCTGTTGCAAACTTCCTTCACTAGCAGCTAAACGCTCTTGGGCTTTTTGTTGAATTTGAGCCAATTCATTTTGCAATTGATTGATGCGATTGGTAGTCACCGCCTCTTCATCTTTCGAAAGATTTCCACGTTGAGCGTATGCTACTAACTCATCAACTTCTTTCTGACGTTTCGCAACCTCGCGCTGAAATTCATTATCAGCTTGTTTGTAATCGTCTTCTAACAATTTGGTTTTCTCAACGATAAAATTGTATTTCGAATTCACGCTGTCTAAATCAACATACGCTACTTTTAGCTGTCCTGGGCTAATGGTATCTGGCACCACCTTGTCTGCGGTCGATTTCAAACGAACAACTTCATAGGTTAAATAACCCAATCCCAACAGGCAAACCCCTAAGGCGATGATAATCCAACTAGGTAATTTAGTTACGCTTGGTTTGCTTTGAAATTCTTGCTCCATACAGTGTGTAAATTTTGAAATTGCTCTTCCATTTCGGTTAGGAAACTCGGAGTTAATAATGATTTAACTTGTTCAACGCTAGGCACCAGTTCTTGATCCATTCGAATAGCCTGCTTATAGGCAGCAGCTTCAAACTCAACAATCCATTTCCCATTCCACGAATGAATAACAATTCGGATGCGCGGATGAGGAATGACTTCCATAGCTTTCATGGAACGAAGTTACGTATTCCTTGGTGTGCTTGAAAAAATCTAAGTTAAAAATTAAGCAGGATGTCCTGTGTTCCACTGGGCCTGCATGGCATCAAGTTCAGACTGCCATTCTTGTTTAAACGGATAGCGCTGAGGCTCAAGTTCAGGATGAACGTGATGGAAAATGGGGGAAATCAATTTATTTCGAACGGTTCCCGGATGGCGAATGGCCAATTTCATCTCAACAGGCACAGCTCCAAAGGTTGATTTTATCTCGCCGGCAGTTCTACCAAAAGCAACGCGCATCTTTTTAGTTTCAATGGCTAAGGAGATAAAGTCTAGAAGCAATCGTGAATACAGGCTTAACTCTATGTTGACGCGGTAATCAATTCCCACCATAAATGCTTCCAATTCTTTGTGATTTTGTATGGCGAATAAAAATCCAACAATGGCCTCATCTTGCTTGTAAACGCGACAAATAGCAGCATTTCCTAATACCCGTTTCCATTCAATAACTAAATCAATAGGAATCGGCTCCATCGCGAATTGAGCCTTATTGTACACATTCCGATACAAGACATCCAATTGCGACTTTACCCCTTCCATTTCTTCGGCGGAAAGGTCTTGTGCTACCAATACCTCTGAACGTTTTAGAGCTGCTTTGGCTTTGGTTCTGAATTTCGTATTCAAACTAGCTAGGTAATCTTCACGCGATAGCCAAGCTGAGTCAATAGGCATCAGCCATTGATTATCGACTTGCATGAGATGAAATCCACAAGACTTCAATTCATTTAAAGCAGGGTATTCTGCTGGATAAAAATCCTTAACTAAAATGGCACTCACCTTTCTGCGATCGTGCTGAACCATCTTCACCACGTCGTTTAACGCAAAACACAGCGCATTCATCCGTGCCGCCTCTGTGAGTGATGGGACAAAGGAATAACCGTGCTCACCCGTGCAAAATGGATTACCACACACCAAAACCGGATACTTCGAGGTAGTTGTGCAGAATAAGGTAGAAAGTAAATTCATGCGAGGCAAGGCATCGACGTGTCCCTTTAAATCGCCGCTAACGAAATACGTTTCATGAAATACAGCTATTCCAACAGCTTGATTCTCTTGGTAAAAAATTGCAAAAAATAATTTTTGAGGAAAATGAGCTGAGGTAGCACCGAGATAGTCTTTCGACAGGAATAAATTATCCTCGTGATTTAGGTTGTTCCACAACTCTTCAGGAATTGCGTTGAAATCCTGTGTTAACGTGTAATAGAACGCCCCTTCAATAAATGGCCCACGCACTTGACGTTTAATTCCGAAAAAACAATGATTCATATCTGTCTACAAATGTAAAGACATATTCCATCTACCTTTGTTCATGTAATTGAAGAAAAATGATTGAACAACTACCTTTCGCCTTAGTCATTTATAGCTGTGTTCTAACTGTACTCAGCGGCCTCTTATTCTTACTTGCCTTTCGAAAAGGTCATCACCGCGCTCAAAAAAGAGCCCATGCCTTCGCACTGCTTTTGTTGGGTTATGTAACATTTCAAGCCACACTTAGTTTAAACCGATGGTTTATGGACAAAGCGAATGGTCATCTTCATTTGCTCTTCCCCATACTTTTCCCCTTAATTCTTTTGGCCGTCATTGCCTTTACCCCACGAGGCAAACGCTTTGTACTAAGTCTGAATCCAAATTGGCTCTATTACCTTCAATTGTTGCGCATTCCCTTAACGGCTTTGGTTTACATTCTTGCAACATGGAAACAAGCACCTTGGCAAATAACTTTTTTCGGTTGGAATTACGATATCATTTTCGGAGTGCTAACGCTCTTTTTACTTCCAACCTGGCGCAAAAAAAAGCATTCCAAAATTTTCATCTTCTGGAATGCTCTGGGTGGAATACTTATTTTATTTCAAATGATGCTGTGGTGGCTTTCTGCACAAAGTAAAATTCAAATGATTGGATTAAATCAACCGAATTTCTCTGCTACTCACTTTCCATTTGAATGGAATCTGTCAATTCTCTTTCCCCTCTTCTTCGCTGCACACGTGGTGCTGCATATTCAAGCCACACGAAAGCACGAACTGCCAACGCTTTAGGCTTTGCGATTCTTAAACTCGTAAAATCCGGCTCCGAAAAGCAAGATGATTAGCAAGATAGAACCCGCGTAAGAAACTGAATTTCCAGTTTTCCAAACGGTTGGTTCAAAGCTCCAAACTACTTCGTGACTTCCTGCTGGAACCATTATTCCGCGGAGGATATAATTCACTTTCGCATAATTCACAGGATTTCCATCCACTTTACATACCCAACCTTTTGGATAGTAAATCTCACTGAACACAACAGGCTGATCTGCACTTGATGTGTTATTCACCGTATAACTAACCTGATTGGTTTCGTAAGTTTTCAATGTAACATTCGCTGTGCTATCTACCGCTACACTTGAAGCGTGAAATTCGTTAGCAAATTTTGATTGAACAACCGCCTCTGTGCGCGTGTTCAACTTACCCAATTCAGTCATTTCAGCATCGCTGTTTTCAACCACTTTCACATTCGTAACAAACCAAGCCGGACCGTTTGTAAACGGATTACTCAACGCAGGTGCGTTCGGATTTCCGATGATGTATTTTGTATTCAACATATTTACAACACCCAAGGAAGAACCCAATGAATCGTAAGTTCCAGCGCGTAAATATGCCAGCAAGCTATCTACCTGTTCTGCCAAATAAAAGTCAATCACTTCCTGATACGCTTTCAATTTCGCACCGTGGTAACCGCCAATACTTTTGTGATAGAATGAGGTTGAAGCATCGTTAAACGGATTTCCCAATCGCACCACTCTGAAATCAGTATTCAATTGCAAAGCACCAAACATGGCAACTGAATCCAAATCACTTGCTTTAGTATGGGTGTAATCGTTTGATGCAACAAGTGCTTGTTTCAACGCTTGGGTCTTTCCATCAAAATCATCGACATTCACCTTCTCGCGATCTAGTATGCTAGCATCGGCAGTATTGGGTAGGATTGGCAATTCTTTTTCAGAAATTGCGACGAATTTTTTATACGCTCCTTTCTCTTTTTCTAAATTCAAATAACGTTTCGAAACCGACATACCATCGAACAAAATCAACAATCCAAAAACAGGAATTGCGGCTTGACGAATGGTCTTGTTTGAAACATATAGCATTGCAACCACTACACCGCCGGCCAAGAATACCAACATCAACGATCGTTTGGCATCATCTACTAAAATTTCTTGACGAACGGAAGTAAGCGCACCTTCGTAATTATCAATCATGTCTTGCTGTTCATCACCTGCGTTTTTGCGCAATTCAGCAAATTGTTTTTCTTCTTCCGCACTTTGGAAATCACCGGTAATGCCCGGACTAGAAACTACCAATACAAGAGCAACAACTGCAACGCCTACTGCAGCGGCAACGATGGTCTTTTTGCGCTTCGCCCAAGAAAATCCTTCTTCGACAACTTGTTTCAAAAACACCATTCCCCAAGCCCCTGCGATTAACTGAATCAATACCAAAATCATTTTCGAATCGCGAAACTTATTGTACATCGGTACTTGTTCGATGAACAACTTGTTGAATCCTGCATATTCTTTCAAACACAAGGCTAAGGCCAACAAGCTAATCACTAAGAATGGCCATTTCAAACTATCCTTCACCCCAACAAAAGCTAAGAAGAACAGGAACACGGCAATAGCACCAAAATAAAACGCGCCACCCGAGTAATGCTGATCACCCCAATAGGCGCTTTGTCCTTTCAAATCATCTTTGAACTTATTTACATTTTTATTCTCTGCAGCAGCCTTTACAATCGCGTCTTTGTGCTCTTTCCCGATTGCTTCCACAGCGCCACCCTTCGCATTTGGGATTAAAATCGACCATTGCTCACCGCTGGCAAAATTGTAGTCGAGGATATACGACTCACTCAATCCCTCTTTCTCCATATTCGAACCAGAAGCCGGTTTAATAGTTAAATCACTTGAACCGCGCGTCGTAAGTTTGGAATACTCGAACGTGGTCATCAAATTAGATGCATTGGGCAATACAGCAATAACTGCTGCAGCAACCAACACCACTGAAGTAACAATCGCTTTTTTAATTTCTTTGGAAACCACCAGACGAATGAATTCACCTACTGCAACTGCGCCAAGCAGTATAGCCAAGTAGTAAGTCATTTGTAAGTGATTGGCTGCAATGTTCAATCCGAGGAAAAGCATAAACACAGCAGCACCGCGAATCAGCTTGCCGCGATACGCCATGATGAATCCACCCAAAGCCGGAGCGAGAAAAGCAATTGATGTTACTTTACCCGTGTGCCCTGCACCTAAGTATAAAATATTTATCGTAGCGAAACCGAAAGCAACTGCTCCGATTAAACTATACCAAGGTCCCAATCTGAGAGAAAGTCCAAGGATATAATAACCCAAAAAGCATAAGAACAAGGTACCAATGGCTCCTGGTAATCCTAAGCGGAGAGTCAAGAGAATAGGACGAAGCAAATTGGCATGGTGCGTCAGCGACGTTTGATACGTTGGCATTCCACCGAACATGGAATCAGACCACAACGCTTCTTCGTTGTGCAAAGCGCGGTAGTTTGCAGACTCTTGCGACATGCCTCGCCAGTTAACGATATCACTTTGGTTCAAGTCGTACCCTTGCAACAACGGTGAAAAATATACCGATGCAAGAATTACTAAAACACCAATGGCCACGACGTGTGGCCAAGCAAGTTTGAAGAATGGATTTTTCAACATGGATTAATCTTTTATTTCTATAAAATCTACATAATCACCATCGGCTTCTTTAGCCGATTTTTTAGTATCACCTTGAACCGTAACATCACCTTCGCGACGACGGTTTCTGTTGACTTCATCGTTCACTTTGTGAACGGCATATTGCGCTGTAAGACGAATGAAAAAACGAACGATTGCCGATATTACCAGCAACCAAAGTATCACTTTAATCAGTCCGGGTAAACTTGCTTCTTGTATCATTTGGTCGTTAACTCTTTGAATACTTCTTCTAGTTTTTGGTTCTGAGCGAGAAGCTCTTTAACGGGTGCATCTGCTACCACGTTGCCTTTGCTAATGATGATGGCACGCGAACACATTGCCTCTACTTCTTGAAGAATGTGAGTAGAAAGCATAACTGTTTTCTCTTTTCCAATAGAGGCAATCACATCACGAATCTCTACTATTTGATTAGGGTCTAATCCACTGGTAGGCTCATCTAAAATCAACACTTCCGGATCGTGAATCATGGCCTGCGCCAATCCCACACGTTGACGATATCCTTTCGATAATGCTTGAATTTTCTTGTGTGCTTCCTGGGTTAATCCTACACGTTCAATCATCTCATCAACGCGTTTTTTCAAAGAAGTTACTTTGTGAATTTCCCCCATGAATGAAAGGTATTCACGCACATACATATCGAGATACAACGGATTGTGCTCGGGTAAATACCCTACACGTTTCTTCACTTCTATCGGATGGGTATTGATATCGAACCCACACACCTTCACAGCACCCTTGTTGGCAGGAATGTATCCTGTAATAATTTTCATCATTGTCGATTTCCCCGCACCATTTGGTCCGAGAAATCCAATAATCTCACCTTTCGCTGCTTCAAAACTTACCCCATTGAGGGCTGTTTGAGCACCGTATTTCTTTACTACTTCTTTTACAAAAATTGACATAGAAAATATGTAAGAGTGCTTGACTCTCATTAATTGGTAAATATACGTTGCCACTTCAAAATTTACTCTAAAAATTTAGGCATTCAAACCCAATCCTCTCAAATTCTACTTACATTAGTTCTAACCTAACCACCTATGAAAACTGAACAAATCATTTGGAATGCTAGCTCTGGATGGACCTCTCCAAAAAACCCGTTAGCCGAAGCTCAATTGGTCTTGGTATTTGGCGGAATTGATGTGATTGAAAAAAGCGAACACTACCCCATTCTTCATGATCTATTTCCAGCCGCTAATGTGGTCTTCATCTCCACAGCTGGTGAAATTGCAGGGAGTGAATTTTTAGAGAACTCATTGGTAGCTACGGCTATCCATTTCGAAAAGACTCAAGTTGAACTCTTGCACCTAGCAAGCGACAATTTTCAAAGCGATTTTGAATTGGGAACCGAAATAGGTATGCGATTCAACAATACAGAGCTTGCTCACTTGCTAGTTTTCGCTCAAGGTCATAGTTTGAACGGCGACTTCTTAGTTTCGGGTATTCGTAACGTGATTGGAAATGACATTGCAATAACAGGAGGATTAGCCGGCGACGCCGGACGATTCAACCGAACAGTAGTGAGTTTAAATGATGAAGGTGGAAACTCTAATGTGGTTGCTATTGGATTATATGGAAAGGATCTAAAGATTGGATTTGGCTCGAAAGACGGCTGGGATTTGTTTGGACCTATTCGTCACGTTACCCAATCAGAAAACAACGTATTGCATTCTCTTGATAACGAACTCGCACTTGATTTATATAAAAAATATTTAGGTTCTAGGGCTCAAGAACTTCCGGGCGCAGCGCTTCTTTTTCCGCTGTGTATTTTAAAAGAAGATGGAACGCGCTTGGTGCGCACCATTCTGTCTATCGACGAAGAGAAAAAAACTATGACCTTCGCCGGCAATGTGCCTGAAGGTGCGCGGGTGCAATTCATGATGGCCAATTTTGACCGTATTATCGACGGTGCAGCCCAAGCAGCTCAAAGTGCTAAGTTGGAAAACCCAGAAGATTCACTAACGATTATGGTGTCCTGCGTAGGCAGAAAACTTATCATGCAAAACAGAATTGACGAAGAAGTAGAAGCCGTTTACGAAACCTTTGGTGGCAAAGGAACGTATTGTGGGTATTACAGTAATGGTGAAATTTGCCCAACGACGGACGGATTCAGTGCCCTACACAACCAAACCATGACTGTGACGACCCTAAGTGAATAGTAATGCTGCCTGAAAATTTGCACCCTCTCCTCAAAAGGCAACTAAAACGAAGTTTTGGCGAGGACATCCCTGTGCATCCTGGTTTTGAAAAATTCCTCCAAGGTATCCATCAAAGCTACATCCATTACGACAGTAACTTAGAGCTCATTGAACGAGCCATGAAGCTAAGCGGCGAAGAGTTATTTCAAAAAAACGCCTTGCTCGCAGAGGAAAGTGAGCGACAAGCTCAGCTAATAGATACCATAAAAAAATCTATTCAAGAACTCAGTCCCAACCATGATTCTGTTGAAGAACATAGCGTAGCGAAAATTATTGAGATTTTGAATGAGTCTATTCACGAGAGAAAATCTTTCGAACGCAGACTCGAAGAGTCGCGCGAAAAAGCTGAAGCCGCTCTTGAAACCAGAAAGCTATTCCTAGCGAATATCTCACATGAAATTCGCACCCCCATTAACGCCATTTTTGGAATGTCAGAAGTCCTGGAAGACACTCCCCTTAATCAAGAACAAAAAGATTATCTACACGCCATTCAAAGTTCTTCCGAAAGCCTAATGGTGATAGTGAATGACATTCTTGATATGGCCAAATTAGAGAGCGGTAAATTTCAAATTGAAGAACTGCCTTTTAATTTAAAAGACACCCTCACTGCTATTCATAGAGGACTTTCTTTGCGCGCAGAGGAAAAAGGCATTTCATTCCAATTGCGAGTTGCTGAGGCCGTTCCAACTTGGGTAAAAGGAGACCCAACACGACTCAAGCAAATCATTACCAATCTCGTTTCTAACGCCATTAAATTCACGGAAGAAGGCACGGTCGATCTAATCGTTGATCCTGCCGGCACCCATTCCAGCGAACTTAAATTCGAAGTGCGCGACAGCGGAATCGGTATTGAAGAACATAAACTAGCGACCATCTTTGAATACTTCGTTCAAGAAGACAGCTCCATCACCCGCAGATATGGAGGCACTGGACTGGGTTTAGCCATTTCAAAATCACTTGCCGAACAACTCAAAGGACAACTAATTTGCGAAAGTCAAAAAGGAAAAGGTTCAACATTTACACTAACCCTACCGCTGCCTGAAACAGAGCAAACCACAAGAGAAAAACAATTCATTATTCCGTCACTTACCGGAGCTCGGATTTTAATTGTAGAAGACAATGCTCTGAATCGTTTCCTAGCGGTAACTGTACTTAGCAAAGCCAATGCGACTATTTTTGTAGCGGAAAATGGAGAGGAAGCGTTGAATATTCTGAGAAACGAGGAAGTAGATGTTGTTCTCATGGATATTCAAATGCCAGTCATGGATGGAATGAAAGCCACAGAACACATTAGAAACACCCTGCACCTATCGGTACCCATCTTAGCACTTACGGCAAATGCCTTGCAAAGTGAGCGCGAAAAATGTCTGGAATTGGGCATGAATGATTACATCACCAAACCCTACAATCCAGACGACCTCATACTGAAAATTCATCACTTCGTTCATACCCAACATCACCGACCCATGAGCCAACAGTTAGAACAAGTAAACCTAGAGAATTTACTCAAACTTATCAGTGGTTCTAATGCCTACGCAAAAACCATTACCGAGAAATTCGTCCATCAAATTCACTCCGAATTCGATCACCTGCAAGAATATGCGCGCAGCAACGAAATGGATTTCTGTGAGCATACCGCTCATAAATTAATTGCTACGTTTAAGCTATACGGACTCAACTCCATTGCAACTACCCTGGAAGCTATCGAACACGCTGCAAGATCAAAAGATGAAGCGCAAGTTTTACACGGAGTAAATTCTATCTATCACCTTAAATTGGAAATCATTGCCCAAATCAACCAAGCAGTTGACGCACTTTCCCAAACAGCCTAACATGACCAAAATCGCTATTCTAGCGTCCGGAGCCGGAAGCAATGCTAGAAATATCATCAACCACTTTTCTTCCAACCCCAACGTTGAAATAGCACTCATCGCTTGTAACAACCCAAATGCAGGCGTTTTTAATATAGCCAACGAATTTGGTATTGATTCCATTCAACTTACGAAAGTCAACTTCAAAGAATCTGACCAATTCGTCGAAGAACTGAAACAACGCAACATCGATTGGGTAATTCTAGCCGGATTCCTATGGTTGGTACCTGCTAACCTCGTGCAAGCCTTTCCCAACCACATCGTAAATATTCATCCTGCACTGCTTCCTAATTACGGTGGAAAAGGTATGTACGGACATTTTGTTCATGAAGCCGTTGCTGCTGCCAACGAGCGTGAAAGTGGCATTACCATTCACTACGTGAACGAACACTATGACGAAGGCGGAATCATCTTCCAAGCGAAAGTTAGCGTGGTCAATTGCTCTGCTGCTGAAATTGAGCAAAAAGTTCGGGCACTCGAAATTGCCCATTTCCCTCAAGTTATTGAATCATTAATTCAATAAATTCTTGCCCTTTCAACCTACCTTTGCATCATGAATTGGGTAGAAATTGGATCGTGCTTCATGGTATTGTTTGCCGTGATTGATGTGGTAGGAAGTATTCCTATTATTCTTGACGTAAAGAAAAAAACGGGTCGCGTGCAGGCGCTAACTACTTCAATAGTTTCCCTGATGCTCATGATTCTATTCCTTTTCGCAGGCGAAAGTGTTCTGAATCTTTTTGGCGTGGATGTTTATTCATTCGCTGTTGCTGGGGCTTTCATCCTCTTCTTTATCGCACTGGAAATGATTCTTGGTATTCGCCTCTTTAAACAAAAAGAAGTCTCTTCATCCGTGGCAGCCGTTATGCCACTGGCCTTCCCCACCATTGCTGGTGCCGGTACCATTTCAACCCTCATTTCATTGCGTGCCGAATACGAAGCTATCAATATAGTTATCGCCATTTTATTGAATATGCCCATCATTTTCCTTGTGCTGAAATTAACCAACCGCATTGAGCGATTGTTAGGCCCAAACGGACTAGCTATTCTTGAAAAATTATTCGGTATTATTCTTTTGGCTATTGCTCTAAAGCTTTTCTCGAAAAACATTGGATTTCTCTTTCACCACTAAACCTTTTTAGTTTCTAGTGGTTTTAGAAAAAAAGTTTATGAATAAAATTTATCACCTTTCTTCGTGCAGCACCAACCAACGAATTTTAAAAGAATTGGGAAAAGGCATTGCGCAATTTGAAATGCAAGACATCAAGGAACAAGCAATCACCGCGAAACAACTTGATGAAATGAAAAAATTAGCTGGCAGCTACGAGGCTTTATTCAGCAGAAAAGCCCTTAAATTCAGAGGATGGGGATTGCATGAAATGGAATTGACTGAAGCCGACTATAAAAAGTATATTTTGGAAGAATATACCTTCTTGAAACGCCCCGTAATCATTAATGGCAAAGAAATATTTGTAGGAAACGCACCCAAAACGGTGGAAGCGGCTAAAGCCAGCTTGAAATAAAAAAGCCCCTTTTGGACTGCACCCAATAGTTTAGACGAAGTTAGTTATTAATTTCCATAGTAATGAGCCCGGTATTGTATCGGGCTCATTCCGTTTAAATTCAGTTTTATTCTTTCATTGTTGTAGTATTTGA
>Ga0172367_10000800_pt1 | contig 47449 bp, 42 predicted proteins | sample Lak10m_FD_114542 | JGI IMG/M metagenome (GOLD analysis project Ga0172367, IMG submission 114542) | Freshwater microbial communities from Kabuno Bay, South-Kivu, Congo - kab_022012_10m | ecosystem: Environmental > Aquatic > Freshwater > Lake | place: Democratic Republic of the Congo: South-Kivu...
ACAACGCCCTTGCTCTGATGGAAGAGTTTAAACAAACCCTTTACGTGATTAGAAACATTCGTGGGGAGTCAAATATTTCTCCAGGAGAAAAACTCTTCATTGAAATCGAGGAAAAAAATTCACCCCTTAAAGAGCGGGTAGATATTTTACACGCTCTTACAAAAATTCATTCTATTGAATTTTATCATACTTTTGATGAACCCTTATTTCCTGTCTCGATCGTTCAGATGAAATCTAGAAAAATTCGGATAAAAATCCCTCATGAGCTCCTTGCTAGGGAAAAAGTTAGACTCTCCAAATCTTTAGTAGAGATACAAAAAAATCTTGAAGTCACTTCCAAGCAGCTCTCAAATAAAGAGTTTGTTGAAAGGGCTCCAACACATTTGATTGAAGAAAAAAGACATCTATTAGAAGTTTTGGAAAAATCTAAACAAGAGATTGAATCTAAGCTTTTGGCTTTATCTTAAGGGCTTTTTCACGCTTTAAAAGGGCTTCAAAAAGGATCGTTTCATAGGATACCACCCCTGATAAAAAAAGGAGCCCTATCAAATTTGGAAAGGCCATAAGTCCATTCATTATATTTGAAAATCCCCACACCACTTGAAGGTTTAAAACACATCCAATAAAAACAGCCGCTAAATAAAAAACCCTATAAGGGAAAATCGACTTTACTCCAAAAAGGTATTCCATTGTCTTTTCTCCGTAGTAGGCCCATCCAAGGATGGTTGAATAGGCAAAGGGGATAATGGCTAATGTCACCATCATTCCACCATAAGGGAGTGTTGAAGAAAAGGCTGCAAGGGCAAGATTTGAACCATCCAATACATTTCCTGCACTATCGAGCTTTCCTAATACCCCTGTTGTAGCTATTGCAAGCCCCGTTAGGGTACAGACAACCCCTGTTGTAATAAACACTGAGCACATCGAAACAAGGGCTTGACGTCCTGGGGAGTCTGTTTTAGCTGCTGCTGCAGCAATAGGTGAGCTTCCAAGCCCTGCTTCAGAAGAAAACACACCCCTTGAAACCCCCAATTGAATGGCAAGCATCATTGTTGATCCAACAAAACCACCGGTTGCTGCTTGACCGGTAAAAGCGGTTTTAAAAATCATCATAAAAGCCGATGGGACCTCTTTAAAGTGAATTAAAACAACACTTAAACTGATAAGTAAATAAAAAAGGGCCATTGTAGGGACTAAAACCTCAACAACTTTCCCAATGCTTTTAATCCCTCCAAGGAGGGGAAAAGCAGATATTAAAACTAAAAAAAGACCTGTCATAGTTGGGGAGATAGAAAATGTCTCAAAAAGGGCATTTGCTACAGAATTAGACTGCACCATATTTCCAGTACCAAAAGCTGCGCAAGAAGTTAGGATTGCAAAAATCACCCCAAGCCATTTTGCTTTTAACCCCTTTTCAAGGTAGTACATAGGCCCTCCACACATTTGGCCATTGCTATCGATTTCTCGATATTTTATTGCAAGGATCCCTTCGGCATACTTTGTTGCCATTCCAAAAAAAGCTGCCACCCACATCCAAAATAAGGATCCTAACCCCCCGACCGCAATAGCGGTAGCTACCCCTGTAATGCTTCCAATTCCAATTGTTGCGGCAAGGGCTGTCATGAGCGCTTGAAAATGAGAGATATCCCCTTCTGCCCCCTTATCCTCCCTTGTAAAGGCAAGTTTATGGGCGTAAAAAAGATGTTTGATTTGAACCCCGCGAAGCCTTACTGTCAAAAGAATCCCTACACATCCCATTAATAGTAAAAGGGGGGGGCCCCATACGATATCATTTATGGAGTTAAGTATTTTTAGTAGAGACATGGGATATTCCTTATTTATATTTGAACAACTATAAAGGAATAGAAATGAAAAATCCACTTAAAAAATGGTTTCTTTTAAATGACTTCTACGCACATCCCCATAGGGGTAGGTATAAACGTCCCTAAACTGTGAAATATTTTTATCAATTTCAAGCCATTGTTGATCAACAATCTCCCTTCCTCTTAACGAAGCCTCTAGATATTTTTCTTCACTTTTAAGGGTTTCTCGTATTTTTTCTACCATCTCATCCCCTGTTTTAAACCGCAAAGGGGTTTGTTTGTAAGGGGTGATATCTTGGCAAGCAATAGGGATCCCTAAAGCAGCTGCTTCCAAAAATTTAATAGGGCTTTTTGCATGATTATAAGGATTATCCGCAAGAGGGGCTATCATCATATTTGGCTCAAGTGAACTTATTATTCTGGGTAGCACCCCTAATTCTACAAAGTGATAATATTCCATTTCTTTTGATTCGACATACTTTAATAGATAGTAGGGACAACTTCCTATAAAAACCCATTTAAACTCTTTTCGTGTCGCTTCAATGGCTTTAAGGACCCCATAAAAATCATCTTTATCCCCATTGATCCTTTCACAATCGATATGAGAACTTGACCCCGCATAAACCACCCTTGGCTTAGACCTATGCTTTAGAAAGTTTCTCTGTAAAAGTTCTATACTATAGAGATTTCCTGCCCAGAAAAAAGGGATTCTATTGGGAAGGACTGTAATTTCAGTAATTCCAGTGGCCTTTTGGTAATAGTTTTTTAAAAAAGGGGTTGAAACAGTAATCTCATCACAAAGATGCATGATTTCAATAATCGACTCTTTACAGTCTTCTTTGTTTTGAGTTCGGTAATAGTGAAACTCTGAAACATCCTCTAAGAACAAGATATCATCGACATCATAAATAAGTTTAAAATTTGCTTTTTTTCCAAGTTCAGCAACTTTTTCTATATATTTTAAGGAAATGTTTCCCCCACTTCTTTGAAGGACCACAACATCTGTGGAAATATAGGATAATGCATCATTAAAATACTTTTTTATTGAGGAGTAGACAACTTCCCCCCTTAAAGAGAGTTGATAGGCCGGCCATAAACACCTCCAAGCCGCAAGAGCTTGCACTTCAGATCGGTGATACAAAACTCTTATAGGAAACATTTCATTCATTTAAACCCTTTAAAATAGTTCTTCTTTCATCTTGATAGGGGGTTGAGAAAAGCTCTGTGTAGAGGGCTATATTTTGATCTAATTCAAGCCATAGGGTTTCAACCATTTTTCTCCCCCTTCGACAAGCCTCTGTATATCCTTCTTCCGTTGAAAGGGTTTTTCGAATTTGATAAACCATTTGGTCTCCTGAACTGAAGCGAATGGGGGCCATTTTATATGGGGTGATATCCTGACAAGCAATGGGTATTCCATGAGCTGAGGCTTCTAAAAATTTGCAATTGCTTTTTCCATGATTATTGATATTGTCAGCAAGGGGGGCTATCATCATACACACTTCTAAAGAAGCTAATTTTTTATGATACCCATCCATAGTTTCAATTTCATAATATTCAACATCTTTATTGAGAAGGTTTTCTTTCAGTTCAAAAGGAATGGCCCCTAAAAAGATCCATTTAAACTCAAAAAGGGTGGTTTTAATAGCCTCTATAATGTGAGTAAAATCATCATTACCTAAGGCACCAAAAGCATTCATATGAGAGGTTGATCCTGCAAATAAAATTCTAGGCCGATGCAGATGTTTTTTATAGATTTTCCCCCTTATTTCTTCATTATAAAAATTCCCAGCCCAAGAAAAGGGGATTCTATTAGGTACCACAGTGATCTTATTAGGTCCAAAAGTGTTGAGGTAATACTGTTTTAAAAAGGGTGTACTCACAGTGATTTCATCACAGAGTGAAAAGATTTTTTTTAAAGCCTCACCGTTATATAAATGAGGTTTTGATTCAATCCCATAATAGGTGGGCATATCCTCTCTGATAAGAACATCATCGATATCATGAATGAGTACAAATCGATATTTTTCCCTTAATAGAGCTAAAGACTCTATATATTTTAGGTGCTCAAAACTTGTTGCCCTTTGAATCCACAAGACATCTAGCCCCTCATACATGTGGGGATCTTTTAAGTATACAGATGAGGTAATAAGGTTGATCCTCTCTAATTGTTCAAGGTAAAATGTGGGGAAAAGGATCCTCCAAAATCCCGAAGCGTAGATCCCTGAAGGAAATGTCAATAAAGAAGGTTTTACTTTTTTTTCATGACCCATAACCCCCGTATATAGTATTGTAGCTTTTTTACAAGAGGGTTTTTTTATTCACACTCCATTTTTTAGAAAGCTCATAAAAGAGCGTTTACAGGGCAAATCAACAACCTTTTTTTCTTTTGTAGGACCTTGCTCCATTTACAATGAAGAAGAAACCCTTTTTTATGAAGATTTACTAAAAGGGCTTCAAAAAGAGCTTGGTAATACCATGATCCTTATCATGAGAGCCTTTGTCGAAAAATCTCGTACCTGCTTTGGTTGGAGGGGATTTGTTAACCAAAGTGATCTATCACAACCTGAAGATATTCTCACAGGGATACAAAGGACACAAGATCTATTTAAAAAACTTACCACCCCCCTTGCAATGGAGTGTATCGATCCAATGATCTATCCCCATCTTGAAGAGTTCCTTTCTTGGGGGTGTATTGGAGCTCGAACTTCAACATCCTCCACACATCGAATCTTAGCCTCCAATGCTTGTATCCCCTTTGGTTTTAAAAATAGCTTGGATGGAAATGTTCTTTCAGCAATTCATGGATCCCTTGTAGCCCAACAAAGTCACTGCATTTTAACTTCGCAAGGACAAATTTTTTCACAAGGGAATAAAGATACCCATATCATTTTAAGAGGGGGGGATAAAGGGGTCAACTACACAAAAAATGAGGTGGAAAAAATCTCTCAACACGCAAAGAGTTTAGGGCTTTTTTCTCCACTTCTTATCGATTGCTCTCATGGTAATGCCCCTTGTAAACCCGATGATCAAAAAGTGGCCTTCAACTGTAGCCTTGAAAGGGCTTTACAATCCCCTGAAAAGGTCTTTGGGATCATGCTAGAAAGTCATATTTACAAAGGATCTAATAAAAAAGATAAACTATTTGGTCTTTCTTTAACAGACCCCTGTCTAAGCTTTGAGCAAACGCGAGAACTCCTTTTATATGGTGCCGATAAAATCACTCAACAGAGCAAGGGAGGATTAAATCTACCCACATCCTATGTGTGTAGTCACTAATTACCTCATCATCGACAGAAATAATCTGAAGCTTATACACTAAAAAGCCCTTCTTTTCTTCGAATTCTTTACCTAAAAGCTCAATAATCCTTGCCCCAGCTCTTCTTTTGATAGGGAAGACTAAGGTCTCTTTTGTTAAGTTTCTATAAATTATTTCCACTTGCATGCGGTACTTGTAGGCTTCAAATTGAATAGGTAAAGACCAATTGATGTAGAGTTTTTCCCCTTTAGGGGGGTTTAAAGTTCTAGGATCAGGGGTTTTTGCAAAACGACTGGCATAGGTGAGTTTGTCTGTCTTGATTTTATCAACCCCAATATAAGTTGTCGAACAGCTACTAAAAATAACAACTAACATCCCTATGGAAAATTTCTTTACTTGTCTAATCACAAAATCCTCTATACTAAAAATCAATAAAAGAAGTGTACAAGGAGAAACAATAGATGTCAAAAACTATCGTTACGGCTGTGTTGGGTGCTCTTATCATTGATGATAAAATAGTCCTTGTTAAACGGTCCGACATCCCTGTTTGGGTCTTACCGGGTGGGAAAATTGACCCTAATGAAACTGCCGAGGAAGCAATTGTTCGAGAGACAAAAGAAGAAACGGGCTATGATGTAAAAATAAAGAGAAAAGTAGCTCTTTATAGTTCCTCTTCATCCTTTTTAACCCCTGTCTTTTTATTTGCCCTCTCTCCCCTCTCTTTAGAGCCCTCAGCTTTTGATAAAACCGAGAGTAAAGAGGTAGCCTTATTTTCCCCGCAAGATCTACCTTATGACATTGTTCCATTTTATCGTGATTGGATTAAAGATACTTTTGAAAATAAACCCTATTTTGAAAAACATATCACCTCCATCACCTTATTTTATATCGTCAAAATGTTGCTTCTTCACCCTCTGATTGTAGGAAGATTTTTTCTTATGAAGTTAGGTGTTCATATAAACACCTAAACTAAGACAAAAACATTGTATAGCACTTAATTCGTTCCTGGCGCCCTCATTGTTTTTGCTTCCTTGCCATTTGAATAATTTCCGGATCTTTTTTCAATTCTTCACTAGCATATTTAAGCCCTTCCGGATCTTTTTCAATAACTTTAAGAACGTATGGTTTATCATTTTGAAGGGTTTTGACTGCTTTCAATCTTTGAATGCTTACATCAAATTCACCCATCAAAAAATTCTTGAGAGCTTGATCCTTTACATATTTAAGAGATAAATAATTTTGAGCTACAGCAGCTTTTGCAATTTCAACGTCCTCTTGCATCTTTTTGCTTAGCTTTGCAAGATTCAATCCATTACTCTCTACAAAAGCAAGAGCAACTTTTTTTGATTTTTTTAATCTATCAGATATGGAATCATAATTAACTTCACCACTTTTAAGCCCATTAATTACAAATTCCTCTTCATTTAATAATTCATAAGCCCAAGAACTCAGTCCAATAGACTCATTAGTTTTAGTTGGGTTGTGCACTGTTTGATCTAAAGGAATTTCACTGCCTTCAGAAGTCTTGGCCTTCTATCGTTTTTGAATCTTCTTTTTTAGAATCATTTCCTTTTGATTGTACTTTTTCATAAATTAGGACAGAAGCGTTTCCAAAATCCCCTTTTGGACCAAGCAATCTTTTATTCATGTCATTGTAATTGATCCACTGGTCTTTACCTTGATCTTTAACCTTTACCGTACTTGTATAATGGCCAAGCGAAAAAAATTTGATAACCCCTTTCAAAACAAAATCATTTCCTCTGATAGAGAGGGTATCGGATATTTTAGGTTTTTTTTCTTGTATTGATCCAATAAAAAACTCCTCATTCCCATCTTCTAAGCTGTTCGAAAAATCTTTGCTAAAAAGCGCGAACATGTTAGAATTGATGTTTTTTAAAGGAGGAATATTTAAATTTTCCCCAAGAAATGTCATAAATTCAGAAGAATCATTTGTTTTACCCTTTCCAGGGGTAAGTCCAGACTTATTAGTGCTTGTTGTCAATAATTTTTGGAATTCATTCCAAAAGGCTTTTGATTGATTAAATATATCCTTTTTACTTGAAGACGAATTATCCATTGTATCTAAAAGTTGTACAAGAGCTTTCTTTAACTCATTTGCTTCTTGTTTTGGTTGAGCACTTTTAACCAAAGCTGTTAGACCAGGGATATTTTTTATGATTTGGATCGCTGAATTCATGTAGCACACATTGACCAATCCACCGTTCATATTTGGAAGTCCTGGGCCCCCAACAGTCTTTTTAGAACTAGTGGTTACATCGGTCATCTTTGACAGTTCAAGCGCTACTTTTTTTTGGATTTGACCCAGTACTTGTTGAGGACTTATCCCAAAAATGTTACTAAAAAAATTTTTTATAACTAAAAAAATTTTAGCTATACCCTTTACTTTTTCCGCATCTTCTTTTTCCACATTTCCGTACAATTGTTGATAAAAAACGATATTCTCATTGAATTCAAGCATTTCATTGACTATTTTTTCCTTTTCTTCATCTGTTTTATTAGGTTTACTCCATTCATATTTTAATTCTGCAAATCTTTCGTCTAGACTCTGTTTTAGACTCTGTTGTCTTGTAATGTCCCTTTTCTTTAAATCTAGGGGAGCTTGGTCACTTTCACCTTTATGACCTAGCACTGATTGTGCAACTTGGGTAACACCACTCTCCATTTGAGAGATGGGTCTTTTACCTTGATCTTTAATTTCTTCAATACTATCAGACTTATGCGGTTGCAAGGGATCCATAAAAACGTCCTTTATTTTTAAAAAACCTTTTTACTTATTAAAAAGAAAGCTGTTTTTAAGGGGAGGTCATTTTTTTATGATTAATCCATCTTTCAAATTCTTCTTCAGTCAAAAGATCTAACACCATAGCTGCCTCTTTGAGAGTGATTCCCTCTTTATGGGCTTTTTTTGCGATAGATGCTGCATTATTATAGCCAATATGAGGGTTTAAAGCAGTCACAAGCATTAAAGAATACTTAAGATGCTTTTCAATCATGGCTTGATTTGCCTCAATCCCTTTTAAACACTTATCGACAAAATTCATCGCACCATCAGAGAGTAAATGTATCGCTTCAAGGAGGTTATAGACAACCACTGGGCGAAAAACATTTAACTGAAGATGACCCATACTTCCAGCAATTCCGATAGCGGCATCATTGCCGATCACTTGACAGGCAACTTGTGTAAGCATCTCACATTGTGTGGGGTTTACCTTTCCAGGCATAATAGAAGAACCAGGTTCGTTTTCTGGAAGGATAAGCTCACCAATCCCACATCTTGGCCCTGAGGCTAAAAGGCGGATGTCATTACCAATTTTCATATAGGAAACTGCTAGAGTCCTTAAAGCACTAGAAAGATGAACTAATCCATCCATAGATCCAAGGGCTTCAAATTTATTCGGCGCCGATAAAAACTTCCTCCCAAGGGCCTTGGATAGTTTTTTTGCTACTTTATCGGCATATTTTGGATGGGTATTTAACCCTGTTCCAACAGCTGTTCCTCCAAGGGCTAAAAATGAGGCCCCTTCTGCAGCCTCTTTAACCCTCTCAATTCCATTCTGAATTTGCATAGCAAACCCAGAAAATTCTTGTCCAAGGGTAAGGGGGGTTGCATCCATCAAATGGGTCCGCCCACATTTTACAATATCCTTAAACTGTTCAACTTTAATCAGTAATTCTTTTAAAAAGGATTCTAAAGAGGGAAGTAATTTATCATAAACAAGGGTAACAGATGCAATCACACATGCTGAGGGGATCACATCGTTTGAAGATTGGCTTTTATTGACATCATCATTTGGGTGAATGAAGGAGTATTCCCCTAACTTTCCCCCATGTTTTAGATTTGCCACATTTGCAATAACCTCATTGACATTCATATTGGTCTGTGTTCCTGAGCCAGTTTGCCAGACAACCAAAGGAAAATGATCTTTATATTTTCCTGCAATCACTTCATCGGCAGCATCTTGGATCAATAAGGACTTTTCCTTTGGAAGAAGTTTTAATTCTGTGTTTACTATTGCAGAGATTTTTTTTATCAGGGCAAGGGACACAATCACCTCCTCAGGCATTTTTTGCCCCCCGACCTTAAAATTTTCAATAGAGCGGGCTGTTTGAGCCCCATAAAACATTTTTTCAGGGACTAAAACCTTCCCTATAGTATCCCTTTCTTCTCTAAACATCTGTGACCCCTTAAAACTGCACCATAATTAAAGGGTCATTTCTGGTAAAGGGAAAATCCTAACGATTTATTATAAAAAAAGGTGTTGTCAAAAAAAGAGCCAAAGGGTGAATTCAAATTAAAGAGGTGGTTATGGTAAATAAACTCAATTTTTTTACACCCGTTTATCATGAGAATCCAACACCAAGTGAACGTGTTGAATCTGTTATTGATAACTATTTTTATTTAGGGGGAAAAATTGCCACTGTACAAAAAACTCAAGATGGGGCAGAGGTGGTTTTTTTAAACAATCCAATACACACTGAAAAATCAAAAACAACTGGACTAAATATATTTAAACTCCTGTCCTACTGTACTATAATTGTCCCCCTTGGGTTTTTAATTGCAAAGCTAGTTGTACGTTGCCCTAAACATTATCAGGTGGATCTGGATTACTCAAACCCTCAAACGAATGAGCCATTCAAATCGGATTCTAAAATTAAACAATTGGTAACCAATTTTCAACATTCGGATTCTACAAAAAAACTAGATGAGGGGAATAATTCGGATTCTACAACAATGAAACTATATGACGAGGATGATAAAGAAATGGTTGTGGAAATAAAAGAGATCGCAAAATGGTTAGCAAACACTCCTATAAAAGTAAAATATGGCAACTCGAAGCCTTTATGGGATTCAAGTGAGGAGTATAGATCTTTAATTAAAAGACTAATTGAAAATTCAACAGATGAGGTAAAATCAAAATTGGAAACCCAATTAGAAGCCTTTAACAACTCTATTCCAGTGGTTCAGCAGTTAGAATCCGATTATAATTTCACTCAAATTTTAAAAGAGTTAATTAGAGACAATAAGACCGAAATTCTCAATGAAATAAAAAATACTTTCGGAGAAGACGAAAGAGCCTTTCTTTTTCCAGAAGGTCTACCTTCACAACAACTGATTCGACTTAAGAGCTTTTTAACTCCCAATGCTCATCTCAACGAAGCTTTTCTTAAAATTAAAACTAAAAAATTACTTGAATATTTAAAAGAAACGTCAAAATGATACAGGTACGATGATCAATAAAGACTCTTTTTTTATCCCACTTGTTTACAACAAACCAACACGAAAGGAAACTGCAGAATCTGCTGTTGATAACTATTTCTATTTAGGGGGAAAAATTGCACAAGTAGATGACAAAAGAGTTTATGTTACTTTGATTGACCCGCCAGGTAAAACAGCATGGGGACTAAATCTTATTAAAGTTATCTCTTACCTTACTCTCATTATCCCCCTAGGGTTTTTAATTGCAAAAACTGCCATCCGCTCCTCAAAAAAGTTGATCCTTCCTACAACTGATCTACCTATGCTTGAAGATGCTAAAATTGATACACCTCCTGTAGAAAAAACTCATCACACTCCTTCAAATTTTAGAAAATGATTATAATATTATCAAAATCTTAGATTCCTTTTTATTTGGACTTAACAATAAAATACTGGCTGATGCAGAACCTTTTGCTTGGAAATATCTCGAACTAAAAAGTGCTTTTCCTGAGGAGATAGGTAATTTTCTTTTTCCAGGAGAAGTCTTTAGTGAGAAAACTCACTATTGTTATAGACAAGCACGTGCTACTATTCACTTACAATGAAATTTATCCTAAATAAAGACCTACTCATCCCTTTGGTGCTATTAAAGTAAAAGCAAAGCAAAGACAAAGGCAAATAGGGCAAAAGATTCAATAATTCCAATTGCAACAAATGTTTTACCAAAAAGAGCGGGCTTTTTTGCTACAGCAAGGATTGCTGAAACACAGGCCTTTCCTTGATAAATAGCTGCAACCATAATAGCTGCCCCAGACCCCCCTCCAATACCTATTGCTGATGCTTGCGACACCCCCCCTGCTTTAACACTTTGAGAGAGCAACAACATCAACACAAAGCCATAAATCATCTGTGATGCCGGCACAGCAGATAGTCCAAGCAGTTTTGCGTGCCCTTCATCAATTCTACTCATTACCCCATGAGAAGCAATCCCTGCCATCCCACAACCAATTGCCGCTCCAATAGCAGAAAAGCCTAACGCCAATGCTGGCCCAATCATTCCAAAATCCATATTTTCTCCTTCTTTTTTTTATTCCTTTCTTAATAATCTTAATGGGTCAAATTTCTTTCCTCCCCCTTCATAACTATGATGATACCACTCTAAAAAGTTAAGACGCAGTCCGTGAATCACCCCTGCCATAACACCGAGCGAAATATTGACCATATGCCCAAATAATACAATGATCCATCCAAAAAAAGGGCCTCCTATAGCAGGTCCTATTTCATTAAAGGTTCCAGCTAAAACAACACTTGCAAGTCCTAAGGCATATAATCTTAAGTACGAAAGGACATCTGAAAAGACCTCAATAGCCTTAAATAGGGATGAAATTGCCCAAAAACTTTTTGCTTGGATCATCGATAAAATCACAGCAACTCCAAGGCCCCCGTAAAGGAGGGTTTCACCCACAGCTATAGATAGATCCCTCTGTATTAACCCTGTGTAAACAACCATAGAACTTGCCCCTAAAATTTTTGGGAAAAAAAGATACCCCCCAAATAACGTCGCTATCCATCCAATCCCCCCCCAATTTCTATAAAGATTTCTCAAAAAAGAAAAGGTTAAGTGGAAAATTCCTACAATCAACGAAATTTCTAAAAGAATTCCATCATAAATCTCATTCATTAACTGAAATACTTTTGTCTTCTCTTTAACCTTTGTCCCTTTTAACAAAATATCTGAAGGGATCACCACATCTTCAATTTCAGGATACTCCTGCACCCACTCTTTGTATTCTTTACTATTTTCTTTCTTATGGTATTGAACTTTTTCTACCGCCAAGTGATAGGGGATAGAAATTCTATTTAAAAAATGGGTGGGGGTCATTTTAATACTAAAATAAGAAGCGACAAGGACCCCCCAAATGATTGTAGAACAAGAAATCAAGGTAAAAAGTGTAAGCATCCTTTTTTTTACCCCTTTTAAACTGTTTCCATATTTCATCCATCCACACAATGCTACTGTTAAAAATATCACCCCATAACCTGCATCAGAAATAATCATCCCAAAAAAAAGGGCAAAAAACCAAATGACCCATGGGGAAGGGTCTTTATCCTCCACTGCTGGGGTGTCATAAAGATAGACAAGGTCTTCTCCTAATTCTGAAAAACCCTTATTCTCCAAATAGGTAGGGGGCTCTTCCCCTTTTGTTATAGCAACTTTTTGCCCAATCACAGATAAATCATCCAAAAGTTCTTGAACATTTTTTTCTTTAGTTTCTGGAACCCAAGCCTCTATCATAAATAGTTGATCTTCAACAAAGTATTCCACATCTTCTTTTGCAAAATGCAAGTGGATCGAGTTCATCCTTGAAAAAATATACTCCTCAATTAATTGGATGTAAGAAGTTAAAGAAATTTCACTTTTTTCTAATTCTTCAATCTCTGTAATAACATTTTGATGGTGAAGAAAAACAGTGTCGTAGCAACGCTCTATCACAACCTCACTATAGCCATTTTTTTGAAAACGCTCTTTTCCAATGGCTAAAAAATAGTCCATTTGTAGATCTGATTGAATATAAATAAGCTCTTCAGGGATTGGCTTTTGTTCACTTTCCCTTCTTGCCATAAAAAATTGTACATAATAGGAAGTTTCTTCCTCTAAAGCATGGATTTCCTCTAAAGAGAACCTACCAAAAGGTTTTAGACGTAAAAGTTCAATTTCAAGAGCCCTTTTCTTTTCATAATTAAGATGGATCTTTTGTCTTGTAGAAATAACCTCTTTAACAATGTCAATGATAGGCTGAAAAGATTGACCCTGTTGCTTTCCTTTTTGATGGACAGAAAGAATTTTTAAAGCTTCTTTTGCTTGAAGAACATCGTCAGGAAATAGATGAGGCTTTTTTCCAGTGACTGAAATACACTGCATAAAACCAAGCGCTTGGGCTTTTTCAAAAAAACGGTCTTGGATATTTTTTGTCCCTGCAAAAAGGTACTTATGAACTTTAACTTGCACTCTTTGCCTCCGATTCTTTGGACTTTTTCTTTTCTATCTTTTCTTTAGCAAGTTTAGATAAGGCTACAGCCGCTAAAACCTGATCTCCTAAAAATATTTTTATAACTCCAATTTCTCTTTCTATATCTGGAATCAATCGTTTTTCAAAAAGGTTAACCCGGATAGAAACCCCCCTTAACTCTTCCTCTAAAATTCTTTTTTTTTCTTCTGAAATTTCTAAAGCAATGGCCCTATTTTTTGCCGATTGAACCTGCTTTGTCAAATCAATATGCCAAAAAGGTTTATATTGAATGGGTTGAGAAGATTGCTTAAATGTCAAAGATTTTAAACTTGGGACTTCAATACCCGCAATATTTTCATAAATCACCACCTTCTTTTCAATAAGAAGTTGATCTTTTAAAAGGGTAATGGATGGATCTGAAAGCAGTTTCATTGAAGGCTCTAAAGTTAAAAGATCCTCTTTATACCTTTGCTTTTTATGCTCAATCTCTGCTTTTGCTTTATTGACCTCTGCTTGTAATAACATCTTTTTCAACTGCAATGTAGGGAGATATTTTTTTAACTGCACAAGTTTTTTCTGCAGACGATGCATTTCATTTTTTGTACATTTTACCGCAGCCAAAGTGTCCCTACCTTTCTTTATTCCAATATTTATCTGCTAAAGAATCTTTAATTCCCACTTCTGCTTTTTCAAAGCACTCCCCTAAAATTTTCCACCCTAAATCCAAGGCATTATTAAGGGAAATACTTTTACTTAGATCCATCATTTCACTTTCAAAAAGATCCCCATATTTAATGAGCTTTTGATCCCATTTTGAAAGTTTAAAACCCATTGAATAGAGCTCTTTTGATTTTAGCGATTCAGAATATAAACGGATCATTGTATTCATAATAGCCCCATGATCTTCTCTTGTCACTTCTCCGACAACAAATTGCTTTAATCTTGATAGGGATCCAAAAGGTTCAATACGGCCATTGCGGAGATAAAACTGCCCTTCAGTGATATACCCTGTGTTATCAGGAATTGGATGGGTGACATCATCTCCTGGCATTGTAACAACTGGAAGCAAGGTGATAGATCCTGCCCCTTCAATATCAATTGCTTTTTCATATCTAAAAGCAAGATCTGAATATAAAGAGCCAGGGTAGCCTCGATTGGATGGAATTTGATTTAATGAGATGGCAATTTCTTTTAATGCATCCGCATATGCGGTCATATCGGTAAGTAAAACTAAAACCCTTTTCCCCTTTTGAGCAAATTGTTCAGCAGCAGTTAATGCCATATCTGGAATAAGCAAACACTCAGCAGGATAATCGGTTGCTTTATGAACAAAAATAACGGTCTTATTTAACGCCCCTGTGTTTTTGGTGTTTTCAATAAATGCATGCATATCATCTAATCGTGCTCCCATAATACCAATAATAACCACATCGGCATCGGTATGGTTCGCAATACGCATTAACAATTCATTATAAGGCTCTCCTGGAACAGTAAAGATCGGGAGTTTTTGAGATTCAACAAGGGTGTTGAATAAATCAATCATTGGAATATAGGTTTGAATCATTCTATGGGGAATAATTCTTCGTACCGGATTTGCAGTAGGGGTCCCAATTTCAATCTCTAAACCATCTAGCATAGGTCCGTCATCTAAAGGATTTCCACTTGCTCCAAGAACCCTTCCAAGGAGAGCATCTCCAACAACAACCCTCATTTTTCTTTTTAGAAAAACAGTTTTGTCCCCTGTACAAAGCCCCCTTGTATCCCCCATTGCTTGAATAGCAACCTTTTTTCCATCAAAGCTGATGACCTGTCCATACAATTTTGTCCTGTCCTTTTTATCGACACAGACCATTTCACCAATTTCAACATTTTCCGCTTCAACGATAAAAATACTATTACTAATCTCTAAGATCTCTTCATATACAGTTTGCATACCTTTACCCCCCCACCTTTTCTTCAATTCTTTCTAGTCTTTCCCTAATCTCTGTCATGAGACTGTGATATTTTTCTGTATTAAAAGGGAGGAAATTAAGATTTCTAAGCTGATTTTGCAACTGTAAGAAATACTCTTTTGCTTGATCTTTCGAGGAAAAATTAAATTCTTGATCAAAAATTTCATTCACTAAACGAAATTGCTGTTGCTGTTGATCTAATCCGCAGTAAACATCCTCTTTATCAAAGGCATTTTGTTGCAAATAGGCAAAAGAAAAAAGCTCTGCCTTAAGATAGACTAAATAATCCTCCATACTTGTCCCTTCTTTCCCCACAACCTCCATTCGTCTTCCAATTTCGTCGCCAGCAATCATGATGTTTCGAGCTTTAACAACCCACGTTCCCCAAAGAGGAAAATGCTTTTTCATCGTTTGACTTACCCTCTCAGAGTATTTTGACCAAGATTGAATGGAGTCAATTGCTGGATACTTTCGTGCATCGGATAGTTCTCTTGATAAACATAAAAAAACTCCCACAAACTTTAAGGTCTCTTGCGATACAGGGTCACTATTGATATTTCCCCCTGCAGGAGAGACAGCTCCTAAAACAGAAACTGATCCTTGCCCACTTTCTTTTGTTTGTAAAACCCCCGCCCTTTCATAAAAGGAAGCAATTCTTGAAGCAAGGTAAGCGGGAAAAGCCTCCTCTCCAGGAATTTCCTCAAGACGACCTGACATTTCACGCATGGCTTGAGCCCACCTTGAGGTTGAATCGGCAAGAAGGAGCACATCAAGGCCCATTTGACGATAATACTCAGCTATTGTCATTCCAACATATACAGAGGCTTCACGAGCAGCTACAGGCATTGAAGAGGTGTTACAAATAATACAGGTTCGATCCATCAAAGGCATCCCTGTATGAACATCATTGAGCTTTGGAAAGGTTTTTAAAGTTTCAACAACCTCTCCAGCCCTTTCTCCACAGGCTGCTAATATAACAATATCGACGTTTGAATATTTTGATATCCCTTGTTGTAACACGGTTTTTCCAGCCCCAAATGGTCCAGGTGAACAGGCTGTTCCCCCTTTCATTAAAGGGGTCATTGTATCAATTACCCTTTGCCCTGTACAAATCATCTCTCTTGGAACAAGTTTTTTCCCCTCAATTAAAGGAAATTTTACCGGCCATTTTTGAATCATTGAAATGGAATGTATAGCCCCATCCTCATCTTTGACCCTTGCAATTTCAGCATCAACTGAGTAATTGCCATTTGGCGCCACCCACTCTACTTTATAGTTGCCATAAAGAGAAAACGGTAAAAAAATCTGATGGGTAAAATGGGATTCTGGAACTGTCCCTAAAATACTTCCTCTGGAAACAACTTCCCCAATAATCGCTTTTGGGGTAAACGGCCAGCGTTTAACCCGATCAAGAGCCTCAATATAGACCCCTCTTTCTAAATACAGTCCTGACACATCGGCAATTTTTTCTAATGGATTTTGCAACCCATCAAAAATCTGTCCCAACAACCCAGGTCCTAGTTCGATTTCTAACAGTTCCTTTGTAAAGACAACCTTTTGGTGATACTTAATCCCTCGAGTGTCTTCAAAGACCTGTAATTTTGCCTCTTTGCCACTAATTGCGATCACCTCAGCTTTTAAAGAAGCTTCACCCACCTGAACATACCCTATTTCCCCTTGAGTAAGCTCGTGATCAAATTCTACTTTTATTAAATTTCCAAGGACAAAAATCACCTTGCCAGTTGTTTTACTCATTTTCACCCTCCACTAATTCGATTAAGACCTTTCGACCCTGCTTTTCATCGAGCATTTTCTTTTCTTCTAGAATCCATAAACACATCATATAGGCACAAATCCCCTCAAAAGTGCACATATTTTCCTCAAATAACCCTTTATAAAAATCAAAACGGTACGTAGCCACACTTAAATACTGTTTCATTGGATTAGCACCACTTTTTAATAACTTTTCTTCCAAAGCTTTATATTCATATGGAAAAATAAACGGGGATGAACTTTTTTTTTGGAGAAATAGATGAGCCACTATGGGATCGGTTAGATCCTCATAGTTCAAAAACTTTTCAAGATCGATCCCTAATTGTTTTCCCGCACACCCAAAAAGAAGGAGTTGAATATCTCTTTCAAAAGTTAAGAATTTTTTTATAACCCCCCCTTTAGAGATTTCTTCTTTATAAAAAAGGGTATAGAGTTTAGGTATGTTTTCTAAAAGTGCCTTAGGCTCTTTGTTTTCTTCCAAAAAGTCTAAAATATAAGGAGGGAGATGCTCAAGCTCGGCTATAGAAAGGCGGAGTTGTTGTTCTAAAAGATTCCCTTTTGGATCAAATAAAACACCGGTTTGTAAAGAAAATATGTTTTTTATATCGATGATTCTTTTTAAAGAGGATAGAGCCTCTTTACCCTTTTCTGTTAGGGTCGCTTCTACAAGCTCATAGAAGGTTTTAATTGAAAGGGTCGATGAACCTGAAAAATCTAAAGGGGGCAAACTAGAGTAGGCAAACAATAGACTCATAAATTACACAAAGACCTTAGCTCTTAAAATTGGAGGGAGTTTATCGGCAAGTAGATCCATACATGTTTTATCAGTGATTTTAAGGGTGAAATTTTTATCCTTAATTAAAAGGGCTATTCCAGAAGAAAGCTCCACCTCTCCTTTTTCTAATCTTTTTTCTACAGAAGCAATCACACTTTTACTTAAACTATCAAAATCAACCCCATTTGCAACAAATAGCTTTAAATCTGAAGAGATACCCTCTTTTTTTATCCCATCCATCAAGGTCTTAAGGAGATCCTCTAGATTCTTTTGCTCGTTTAAAGTGATTTGTAAACGTGTTAATAAATCCTCTTGAAAAAGATGCATCACACTGTTTTTTACCGTTGCAAGGGCTTGCTTTACCGCTAAAGTTAATGACGCATCATGAACTTTTCTTTCCTCATGGATGTGGGATAGGCCTTCTTTAACAATATGATCAGCTTCCTCCTTTGCTTTATTGATGATTTGCTCAGCAAGGATTTGAGCCTCTTTTATGATCTTTTTTCCCTCTTCTTTAGCGGGTAAAACAGTTTCCTTATAAAGGATGTTGCTTATTTCCTTAACTTTATCTGCTGCCTCATCTAATGCCATAACTATTGTCCTTTATCTTTTTATTATTGAGTCACTCTAAGAGAATGTACAAAGTAACAGAAAAGAAACTAGAAAGCAACATGAAATTTAGTCAATAAAGGGGCAGCTACATCGGATCACACATAAAATGCAGATAGAGTTCAGAAGCTCCATCATTAGCATCGGGCTCTATTTGCAAATTTAAGTGTTTTATCTGCCTATATAACGATCTTTCTTGATCTAAAAGTTCTGTTGCTATCGGTATTGAAAGGGATAAACAATTGAATCCAATAGTTCCTAAAGAAACTTCCTCTACCTTTTTCTGCCAGCTTTCGATAGATGCAATATAACCAACAACATCCTTATAGATGGCTCTTTTTTTGTTCATATATAAGAGGATTGCATGACGATGCCTTGTCCTAATTTCATGTGTTTCAGGACGGTGATTGCTTTTTATAAACCCTAAAACTTTTTCCGCTACATCTATTATCCCCTTTAGCGCATACATTTTTTGCTCTCCAGTTAATAACATCTCTTTATAATCGTTATCTAATGCTTCAAAGCTTTTACCGCAGATAGAATCAACACTCATAAACACTCCTTTATTATTTATAATTGAACATTATTATACAAAAAATAAAATTAAGAAGAAACAATTTAATTATAAAATATTTATTTTATTGAATTCGTTTTCTAAAAAAAAGAGTTGCCCCACTCACATTGACTACACAAATGACCATCAGGGGCCAAAGTTGACTAAAAACCATTTTTGCTGACATGGCTTTTAAAAAAAGGCCCTTAGAAATGACAAGCATATATTTTAATGGAATGGCATATGTGATTATTTGAAAATAGGAAGGCATATTTTCAATGGGGGTTGCAAATCCAGAAAGGAGGACAGAAGGGAGTATAAAGAAAAAGGTACCAAACATCGCTTGTTGTTGAGTTGCTGACAATGAGGAAATAAAAAGCCCTACCCCACTTATAGAACTTACAAAAACAAAAAGACTTATTGTGTAAAGGATGAAAGAGCCTGTGAAAGGGACCTGTAGAAGAAACGTCCCTATTAAAACCATCAAAAGCCCTTCTCCAAGCCCTACAATAATTCCTGGAACTATTTTTCCGATGAGTATTTCAAAAGGGAGAAGTGGGGAGACAAGAAGTTGATCAAATGTTCCCATTTCTCTTTCTCTGGCTATTGATTGTGTTGTGATCACAAGACAAAGAACCATGGCTAAGATCACTACTAAGCAGGGAATGTTATACCAATAATAGTGTAAATTTGGATTAAACCACACTCTTGGAATAATTGCCGTATTAACAATCCCCCCCCCTGATGGGTTTATTTTTTCCATATTAAAAGTTTGGATAATTTCTGTTGCATAACCAGAGACAATTTGAGCAGTATTGCTTTTTCTTCCATCAAAAATAAGTTGTAGTTCAGTGAGCTTTCCCCCTTCTAGATCTCTTGAAAAATGTTCATTTATCGATAGAACCATAATCCCTTTTTGTTTATCAATAAATGGGGCAATTTCCTTTTCATTTTGTAAAAAGTACATATGTTTATTAAAGGTTTTTGCTCCCAAAAAGCGCTCGATTAACTCAACCCCTTTTTTTCCATTATCCTTGTTTAAAATCCCTATAGGGACATTTTTTACATCCAAAGTGGCTGCATAAGTAAAGACAAAAAATTGGATGATTGGGGGAACAAGGAGGGAAAGGCGGATCTTTTTATCTTTAAAAGCTGTTAGAAGTTCCTTTTTTATAAGTGAAAAAATCCGATTCAAGAGATTTTCCTCTCTGTTTTATAGGCCGTGATGATAAAAAAAATAGAACCAATAGAACCAATGACAAGAATATCGAAAAAAATAAGGCTCCAGACATTTCCGACAAGAAATAGTGTTTGAAGACTTTGGACAAAATATTTTGCAGGAATAAAGGTTGTCATCATTTGTATCCATGTAGGCATACTTAAGATTTCAAATAAAAAACCCGAGAGCATATAGGCGGGAAGGAAAGCGACAATTAAAGTGATTTGATAAGCAAGAACTTGACTTTTTGCAATTGTTGAGATCATCAAACCAAGCCCTAAAGAGCAGTATAAAAAGACTGCTGAAACAAGGGTTAAAAGTAAATACGAGCCCCTAAAGGGGACTTTGTATCCAACAACTGTAAAGGCGACACAAATAGCCATTGAAATCATCCCTAGGGCAAAATAGGGAAACACTTTTCCTAAGACAAGTTCAAGACTTCTTACCGGTGTAGAAAGTAACGACTCCATTGTCCCTCTTTCCCATTCTCTTGCAACAACTAATGCAGTAAGCATGGCTCCAATTAAGGTCATTGTGATCGCAAGGGATCCAGAAAGGATGTAATATCTGCTTTCAAGCTCTTCATTATACCAAAAACGGGACTTAACATTGATGATAGGGGTTTCTACAAGGGGGCTTTTTGCAACTATTTCTTGGGTAAGAAAATTTGTATAGGCCCCATTGACGTAGTTAATCACAAAATGTGCCGTGTTTGTCTCTGAACCATCAGCAATAAGTTGGATGGGGGCAATTTTCCCCTCTCTATGGAGATACTTTGTAAAATAGCTAGGGATCACAATCAGACCACTTATTGAACCCTCCATCAGCTTTTCATCAAGAAAGTGTCGATGATTTGTTGTACTCACTTCAAAATAGGGAGAGTGTGTCAAGGTTGAAGAAAAGTCAAAAGCTTCTTTGGATCGATCTTCTAAAACAAGGGCGATTTTTAGATGCTTAATATCCAAAGAGACCCCTGATCCATAAATGAAGATCAATAAGAGAGGGAGAAAAACAGTGATTAAAAGAGTGCTTGGATCTCTGATAATTTGCATACCCTCTTTTAAAAGAAGGGCTTTAATCCTCCGTAGACATATCATTTATTTTAAGCTCCCATCAATTGTCTCAATCATTTGAATAAAAGCATCCTCAAGGGTGGGATTAGGGATTAAATCTGTGATTGCCTCATTTTTTATTTCAGTAGTAGAGGCTGTTTTAACAATTTTTCCCTGATAAATAAAGGCAATTTTATCACAGTATTCGGCCTCTTCCATAAAATGGGTAGTGATCATGACAGTGACCCCTTTTCTCACAAGTCCATTGATATGACTCCAAAACTCCCTCCTTGTAAGGGGGTCTACTCCTGATGTAGGTTCATCAAGAAAAAGTATAGAGGGTCTATGCATGTTAGCACAGGCTAAACTTAACCGTTGTTTGTACCCTAAAGGGAGCGTTTCTGCATTAAAAGAGAGGAAATTCTCTAACTTGAAAATATCAATCATCTCCTCTATTGCCTCTTTTTTTCTTTGATAGTGCAAATCATACATGCCGGCAAAAAAATCTAAATTTTGGATAACACTTAAGTTTCCATAAAGAGAAAATTTTTGAGACATATAGCCAATATTCATTCGGGCTTTATCAGGAGAAGTTTTTACATTTAACCCATTGACATAGATTTCTCCAGAAGTGGGTTGTAAAAGGCCACAAAGCATTTTAAAAATAGTTGTTTTACCCGCTCCGTTTGGCCCTAATAAGCCAAAAATCTCTCCGGGTTTTACCTCTAAAAAGACCCTATCTACTGCAACAAAGGCATTAAACATTTTAAGAAGATCTTTTGCCACAATAGGGAGATTTTCACCCTTTCCCTTTTGGGGGTAACTATGTGCAAGCTTAGAAGCCTCTTTTATTCCTCCCCCTAAAATATCGATAAACGCATCCTCAAAACGGGGGGAAACACTTTGAATATTTAGCCCTCTTAAAGAAGGAGCATCCTTTTTTATCACTGCACGAATGTAGTTTCCTTGAATGAGTGCATCGATGATCTCTTCATTTTTTTGATAATTAAAAAGCTCTTCTCTTTTATCTTTTTCTTTTGGAAGGATCATAAAGACCCGGTCCTTTAATCTTTCAGTGAGCTCTTTAGGATTTCCTTGATATAAAAGTTTCCCTTGATTAAGTAATAAGACGTTGTCACATTTTTCAGCCTCATCTAAATAGGCTGTGCTCCACACTACTGTGACATTTTCCCTGCAAAGACCTTGAACAATAGCCCAAAGTTCCCTCCTTGAAATAGGATCGACCCCAACACTTGGCTCATCAAGAAGAAGGACTGAGGGCTTTTGTATTAATGCACTGGCTAGACCCAGCTTTTGCTTCATCCCCCCCGATAGGTGTTTTGCAAGTCGCTTTTGAAAGGGGGTTAAATGTGTAAACTCTAAAAGGGTTTGAAAAACTTGCTCCTTATGATTTTTTGCCACTCCTTTAAGTTCTGCATAAAGATTTAAGTTTTGAATAACGGTTAAATCCTCATATAAACCAAACTTTTGAGGCATGTATCCCATCTGATCGGTAATTTTTTCGTATTCTTTAGAAAGATCCTTTCCAAGGATTGTAATTGAACCTTGATTGAAGGGTAAAAGGTTAGCTAAAATACGTATTAAAGTGGTTTTTCCAGCTCCATCTGGACCTACAATACCTGTAATTTTCCCCTGAGGGATGTTTGCACCCTCTACTGTTAAAGTAAACTCGTTATTTCCTTTAAATTGCTTTATAAGCCCCTTTATGTTGATCGCACCTTCTTCCAAAAGGATCACCCCTTATCAAGGTGCAATTTTACTGTCACTGGCATCCCTTGAATAAGTTGATTGTCTGGTTGATCGATATAGACTCTTATTCGATAGACTAAATCTGTCCTTAAAGCAGTGGTTTGTACAGATTTAGGGGTAAACTCAGCCATAGAAGAGATGTACCCCACCTTTCCCCTATAGCGCTTTCCCCCTTTGATATCGGTATAGACAGTTGCCTCCATTCCATAGTGAACAACCCCTAAATTGGGCTCATCGACAAAGGCAAGGATCCATATAGGGGAAACTAAAGAAAGTGTGTAGACAGGATTTCCAGGATTTACAACACTTCCAGGTTCTCGAATGCGTGATAAAACAATCCCCTCGTTGGGTGCATAAGATTGAGTGTAGTTTAAATTGTCTTTTGCAACAGCAATGGACTGCTCAACCTCTGCAAGAGAGGCTTTTAAAGCCTTGTATCGTGCTAAACTATTATCTAAATCTTCGCCAGAAATGGCCCCAGAATCAATGACTTCTAATCGCCTTTTATACTGAAGCTCTGCATTAAGGTAGTCAGCTTCAACAACCTCTTTACGAGCTATAGCTTCTTGCAATAAACTATCATAGGGATCTTTTTCTAAAGAGCAAAGAAGCTCCCCTTGTTTAACTTTATCTCCCTCTTGAAAGTGTAAAGATTGAATTTTTCCACTGACTCTAAAGGCGATATCAACCTGCCTCACATCGACATTTCCATAGAGCGTGAGCTCATTATCCCCTTTTCCCGTACTAAAAAAAACAACCATAGATGCCGCTAAAATTAGAGAAAGTGAAAGAATTACTGTTGAAAAGAGAATTGTTTTTTTCATATTAAATACTATATATATTTTTTTATGAAAAAGAACAACTTAATCTAAAGGTTAGTCTAAAATAGTATTTCCAGTGCTTGGATCTGAAAAAGGGGTTGTTGACCCTGTAGAACTTGGAACAAGGGCGGAAGCAACTCCAGCAATGATAAACAAGACAAATCCAGTAAGAAGCATCCCTATAGCCTGTTTTTTTTGAGTGGTATCTGTAGGATCAAAGCGGTACTGTTTTTCATAGCCCCTATCTTTTGTAAAGGAAAGATCGGCATGAAGCTGTGGAAGGTAAGCTAAATTGGCCACAGCAATAATTAGATATACAACCCTTTTCATAAAAGATTCCCCCATTAAACACACACATAGGGAAATGCTTTTTTCTTGTCAAAGAGAAACCTTTCCTTTATAGTGAGAAATCATGAAATTTTTGAAAACTCTTTCCTACTACTTGATCCTTTCTCTATTTATGACAAACTCACTTTTTGCTGATGTGCCTCACAGTGAAGAAAATAAAAAAGAAACAATTTTGGAAGAAGAGGTTGCCCCTCCTGCTTTGCCCTCGGCATTAATTGATCTAAATCAAAACAACAAAGAAGAAAAAAAGAGAGCAAAATACTCAAGTTTGTACCTATTTCTCTTTAATGTTGTGATGTTTACTACAGGGATGGTGGTTGTAAAAAATATTACTGGGACAAAAGTATAGACTAAGAAAGAAGGCTAAAAACCAAAAAGAAGGGGTAAAATGACAAATAAACTAAAAGAGTTAAAAAAGCATACAGTAGTTGTAGCCGATACAGGGGATTTTGAATCGATCAAAAAATATCAACCGCAGGATGCTACCACAAACCCCTCTCTTATTTTAAAGGCCGCCCAAGATCCCCGATATAAACATTTGATAGAAGAGGCTATACAGTGGGCAAGTAAGAGAACTTCTCAAGAATCGATCCTTAATCTTGTTGTACATAAGATTTTTGTAAATTTTGGATTAGAAATTTTAAAAGTTGTCCCAGGTAGGGTTTCAACAGAGGTGGATGCAAGGCTTTCTTTTGATAAGGAAGGGAGCTTAAATCTTGCTCACCAATATATTGCTATGTATGAAGAGGCTGGAATTTCTAAAAAGAGGATCTTAATTAAATTAGCCTCTACATGGGAAGGGATTCAAACATGTAAAGAACTTGAAAAAGAAGGGATTTGTTGCAACATGACTTTAATGTTTAATAAAACTCAAGCAATAGCTGCAGCTGAAGCACAAGCAACCCTTGTCTCCCCTTTTGTTGGAAGGATCATGGACTACCAGAAAAAAGCTGAAGGGAGGGATTGTATCCCCTCAGATGAGGATAAGGGTGTATTAAGTGTTAGAGATATTTATCACTACTATAAAAAGCATGGGTATGCAACAGAAATTATGGGGGCTTCATTTAGAAATATCGATGAAATAACAGCCCTTTGTGGGTGTGATTTACTCACAATTTCTCCTGATCTTTTAGAGAAGCTTGAAAGTACAGAAGGAACAGTTCCAAAAGTCTTATCGATTGAAAATGCAGAGAAAATGGGGGGAGAAAAGATCCATTTAGATGAAAAAAGGTTTCGCTGGGAGTTAAATGAGGATCCAATGGCTACAGAAAAGCTCTCTGAAGGGATTAGAAATTTTGCTAAAGATACCCGCACCTTGGAAAATTTTTTACTTAAGAACTTTACTATTAGACATACATCGAGTACCAAAATTTTATAAAACTATTATATATAGAAATTCATATTTTTATATTTTTTAATTTTTCTAGTATCATCTCTAGTAAAAGCTTTGCCTGTTTTTCCTCTATTTCAGAGGCTTTTGCTATATTTGATAAAGACTTTGGTTCATCTATCATATTAATTAACTGGACAATAGGTTCTACAACCTCTTTAGGTAAATCTGTTTTATCCAATTCATAAAATTGCGAAATAAGAGAATTCAAGACCTCTTTTTCAATCATATTTTTATAAATAATTTGAGTTCTAAAAGCACCTGTAATAATTTCTAAAAATAAAGGAATTTTAAAAACCTCCTTTATTTTATTCTCTAACCTTTCACTTTCAACCTTAAACTCAGGACTTTTTCCTAAAGCTGATAGTCTTAAGGCTTCATTACATAGGTTTTTTTCCAAAGAATTATTTGGGTTAATGATAGATTTGTGAAATGATTCCATTTGAGATCCCTCAAAACTCTCTTGAGAGCAAAGCAAAATACTTTCTTTTAATTCTTCTTCTCTATTAGAAAACCAATCTGATAAAACAGCAGAGACAAGTGGATAGGGTTTACTTTTTTTTTCCATTGTCTCAACCAAAGAACCTTTCCACTCCATCTTTTCATATAGAGGTATTTTACTAAATAAAATAGCTTCGTTAAGAGACTGATCCCCTGTTACTAAAACGGGGGCTTCGGATACGGCTAATAGATCTCTTATTTGATGATTCGTAAATTGAAATAAGTTAATGATTCTAAGAACCTTTCCACTTCCATCTTGAGAAATGTTTTTTGAAAATTTTCCATCTGAGTTTATGATTTCAACCCGTCCAATCCCTGCTTCTTTTAGTGTGCTTTCATTGTACTCACACTTTTTATAAAATTCAAAAGTAGTGTCTAAATCAATTAATCTCCATGGTAAAATAACATCTATATCTAAGGTTTCTTTTTGCTTTAATAAAGCAATAGTATCAACAAATTTCTTCATACTCCCTTCTTGGTGTGCGTAACCAAAAAAAAGGTGGGTTGAATCTAAATACTCTTGACCACTTTTACCTTGAAAGATCAGGTCAAATTTTTTAGGGTCATTTTTTCCAATCACATTTAATTTTTCAGCCTTCTTTTCTTTTGAAAGAGGTTTAATTAGTCCTTTTTCTACAAAAACACCTAATTCAGCTGCTCCCATACCCGACATAATTGGAAGATCATTCATACATCTATCTATATCTAAAGGTTTAAAACCAGACCAGCTTCTCCCAAAATCTTGTTGAAAAGTATTCATTAAACGATATTTAAATATAACGTTATTTCTTTCTTCAAAATTCTTATTCCCTCCATATTCATAAATTTTCTCAAAAGGGACAGCTAGTGGCTTTACTACCCGATCAATTATTTCTTCCTCAGGAATTGTTGGAGCAATAATCACACAATCTGGCTTAAGCCCCTGCTCACTATCAGATGTTAATATTTGAATATTTTCCATATTAGCCATTTTTTCTAACTTTTCTTTTACCTCTAATGGGTCTTTTTTTCCTGCCCGAACAACTCTTATAATTGGATTAAAACCTTCTGCTTTAAGAGCTTGAGCTGCCTTACAAATAAACAATATGTCCCCAAAACCGGCAAGGGGTGTAAGAAGAAGCATTACATTTTTTCCAATCTGAGGATTTTCTCTTAAATGTCCCTTTTCTACCAAATAAGTCCGTATCCTTTGCAGGCTAATAGACAAATACTCTTCTACTGTTTCAACCCCAGAAGATGTATAATCAAAAAAGCTTGAATCAATTTCTTGAATTTGAGGCACTTCTGCTATACCTTTTAAAGCAGCTTCTGCAACCATTTGAATCTTTGAATTCGCATTAAATGGATGCAAAACATGAGTCTTTTCCTCTTGTTTAGATTCAACCCCCTCTAAGGGTTCAATAGGGACATTACCAGCTGGATTTATAGGGTTCATTGGGACCTTAATTTTGTTTAATTAATTATAAATAAAAATAAAAATGATTATTTTCATAGGAAGAATTAAAATAAATTTGAATAAAAACCTGTAGTGCTTTATTTTAGAGCTTAAATTAAACTAAAAGGGGTGTTTTGCTCGTTTCAGAAACACCCTTATCCCTTAGCCTTAGGTAGGTTATCCTTTCAAAAAATAATTATTTTCCCTTTTCAATAAAGCATTTTCCTATTACAATTTTTACCATGCTGGTTTATTCTGAAAAGATTATTGCCTTTATCCAAGAAATCAAATCCACTTTAAAATGTATTCTTGTAAATGAAGTTGGGCTTAAGGTGAGTGGGAATCGATTTTATGACAAAACTCAACGTCATTCATTTCCGATAAAAATCGTTATATTTAATAGAAAAGGAAAGCTTGGATATTTTGACCCCCATTTCTTAGAACTTGGATTTCATCAATCTGTTCTTTACCATTCAAAAGAGCTCCTAGGAAATCTTATCCGACATGAATTGGCTCATTATCTAACCTTTATCGAATACGGAGAAGATGTACCGCATCATGGAAATGAATTTAGAAACCTATGCAAAAATCTTCATTGGGGAAAAAATATTTATGAGGCTACTTATCACCTTGATGAAACAGCCCCTGTTGAAAAAAGCTCTATTGCAAGAAAAATTGAAAAACTCCTTGCTCTAGGAGAGAGCAAAAACCCTCATGAATCTAGTCTTGCTATTGTAAAATCAAGAGAACTTTTATTAAAGTATAATATGACTACATCGTTTGAATCAGACGAAGCTATTATTTTAAAACGGATTTTTAAGCAAAAAAAAATGAACGCTAAGATCCAATGTTGCGGAAGGATTTTGGAGACTTTTTTCGTAAGTATTGTTTATTCCTATAGTACGGAGGCTCTTTACCTTGAAATTATAGGTAACGCTGTAAACATTGAAATTGCTGAGTATGTAGCCTCTATCTTGGATGTTGAATTAGATAGGCTGTGGAAACTTTCTGGGTTAAAGGGAATCTCTGAGAAAAATTCTTTTTTTGATGGGATAGCTAAGGGGTACTGTAAAAAAATTGAGAATCTTAATAATAGCCATAATTTTGAAGCAACAAACGCACTTATGAGAATTGAAAATACCCTTATTGTAGGAAAGTCTCTTATTTATCCTCATCTGAGTCAAAGAAAGTCATATCGCAAACACTGCTCACACGCATCTGATTTAGGAGAAAAGGCTGGGAAGGATCTTGAGTTTAAACGGGGTCTTAACGCCCCTTCAAAGGAAAAGCCCCTTTTAGAAAAGGTATGATTTTATCGTTATCGGTTAAAAAAAAATGACTCTAAATGATTAGAACAATGTAGCTACCCTTTTTTTTGGATAGCTACATTGTTGCTTTAAAACATATTAATTATTTAACGTTTGAGTTTCAAAACTCCACATTTGCGCATTACCATCTTGCACTAAAATTCTAAAGAATTTTGCATCTACTGAATCTGTCAGCTCAATAAAATGTTCTAAATCACTTTGTCCAGAAGGCAATGAAAAGGTCATAGTATGGTCCCAATTTTCTTTTATAGTGACAGCATCTTGAGTTCCCCAACAAACAGTCACTGTAGACTTAAGCTCAGTATTCACCTTGAAAGCAAGGGTAACTAAATTATTCGAGTTTAATGTGGCGCTTGTTATTTGCGGAATAAACGGGAGGGTAAAAAACCCTTCGAGTTTTGATGGATCCATATAGGCAGGGCGATTAACAATGATATTCTTTTTTACAATTCCAGCTTTTTGAGCCTTTTTATTTGCTAGCCCCCCTGTTTTTGTGAAAAATGACTCTTTATCTTGAGCTATCCCTCTTCTTTGGTTAGTGATTCCAGAACCACCAGGAAGAATTAACTGATCTAAATCTGACCAATTACCTACTGAATCGCACACAAAACCTTTATAATTGACAATTCTTGGTACATGGTTGCTTCTTTCTCCACCTGCACCTCCAACAACTTCAATAAAGGCTTTTGTTTTTAAATCTTGAACAGGCTCATCTTTAAATTTTCTCCCTGCACAATAAAGTTGCCAATTGTTTGTAATTTCATTCCAAAAATAGCCATAAAAAGTTGTAAAATCACCATCATTAGTGTATCTAAGACCAATTACATATTTTTTAGATAGGTTATCTTCAAAGACATTCCATTTTTTTACTTTTGCCCCTGTCCCCTCTTTTGTGCTCCATGTTTCAAATTCTCCTTTACTTGAACCTATTCCAAGCAAGTGTGATCTAAGATTAAGTGGAAGTAGAGGTTTATTTTCTCCAGAGCTCCATATAGCCATATTAACGCCTCCTGATCGACCCTCTGAATCAAACCCTGGACCAAAGTATCCAAATTCTGTTGTACATGGAGAATAATGACCTAAAAGACTGTTGCTTGAAAGCTCCATAATCCAAGCTTGGACATCATTTGGATTTTTTGAACTGCTCCAATTAGAATAGGCAGCATTAGGGCGCCATCTTTCTCTGATAATATATGAATTTGCAAGAGATTCGCCACTTAGTCTAAGATTATAAATGGTTAGTTGACTTTTGCTTGTTGTCTTAATTACTTTTACTTTAAATGTATGAACCCCTTTTGTTACATTTAAAAAATCTAATTCAAAAATTGAATCTCCAATCATGTCTTCTGTAATTGTTAAATTGGTTGCAACTAAATTATCATCTATTTGAAACGATAAAATAGATCCTATTTCAGTTGGCGTTGCAGAAAAAAATAGATCAGCATGAATGTTTCCTGAAGAGCTTGTAATAAAGCTCCACTCTAACTCTGCATTATTTTCTTGAAGCCTTTTAATAAAACTAAATTCAGTTCCCTGATTAAGCTCTAAACTCTCATTTGGCACTCCCTCATCTAGTGATAATTTCCCTATAGGCTTAAAGAATACTTCATTAGGGCCTAAATAAAGGTAGGGATGATCCACATTTTTTTGAACTTTGTAATATACTTTAAGGCCATCGGTATCTTCACCTAGTTGTAGTGTAGTTACATCGGTATACAGTTGATTCCTATAATCAGATATATCGTAAGGCTCAACTGCTTCAAGTTTTCCATAAGTTGAAAAACAACAGATTGAAGCCATATAAAACAGCTTGTTTAAATCTTTTTTTATCTTCATTCTAATCCTTTCTCCTGTTTGTTAAATTATTTTTAAACATTTTGAAAGGCGAATTTAACTCATTCCTAGAAATTTGTAAAGATTTTTTAAAACAATATCATCGATAAATAATATTCAATGACTTGTGCTTTTTAGATAAAGAATTTAGTTTAATTTCAAAAAAAAAGTATTTTATTTATTAAGTTAAATGAGGACAATTTTTTTCTAAGCCTTGTAACAACTGACACTTATTGCCCTTTAAAAAAGGTATCAATGCCTATGAGAAATAGAGCCATTTTCAGGTGTTTTATAGATAAAATCAACCCATTTGGCTAACAATAATTCCACCCTTTTGAGTTGGAAGAAAAGACTAGCAAACATCTTGATGTTTAAGCGGGTGCTCAATTGCTTTTCTGAGAAAAAATCCTTTTTATAAAATTTATGATCTTTCCGTTTAAATTAGGTACTTTAACTTCTCGATCGACCTTATTATTTTTTCCAAGTGTTTTAAAAAAATCTGGTTCTCCCAATTTTACACATTCAATATAATGAAATAAGGGGATGTCACTATTGATTGATTTTAATTGTTTTAGCTTCTTTAGAGGTTTCTCTTTCTCATCGAATAAACACCAAAGGACTATACCTGGAATAACACACAAACCCACTAATGCCGTCACCGAAATAAGAAAAGGTAATGAAGAAACAAAAAATGTCATACATAAAATACCTATACTGGTTATTAAACATACAGTTCCAAGGATCATCGCTCCAATACAAATACTTTTTAGCTTATTCTCTGCTTTAATATATTGTTGGACTTTCTCGGGTTGGAGCGAACATTGGTTTTTTGCATAGTTTAATTTATCAAGATCCGTCTTAAGCGAATCGTTTATATTGGCAAACGAAGAGTTGCTATTAATCATAATTAATTCCTCTTAAAATTCATTTAATCATAATTAATTATAATTAAAGTTGTATTTAAATGGAATAAAATTATTTATGTAATTGTCCCTTAGTGAGTTAGGTTTTATAAAATTGTTCCGTAGTAGAAGAGTCTAGTGCACCAGAAATAAAATTATGGAATAGAAAAGGGCACCCTTAAATAAGGGTGCCCTTTTCTATTCATCTTCAATTATATTGAATGTGCATATGCCTCAAGCTCAGATTCAAAATCAAACTCGATAAATTCATCGACACCCTGATCTTTTTTATCCATCTCAAGTCTATTAACATAGGCTTTATGGCCTGTTCCTGAAGGAATCTTCTGACCTGTGATAATATTTGATTTGAAATCAAGAAGATAATCCACTTTTCCTTCACATGAAGCATCCGTAAGAATACGGGTTGTCTCTTGGAACGATGCTGCAGAAAAATATGATTCTGTACCTAAGGATGCCTTTGTAATTCCAAGAAGAACTGGAGCTGCTTGAGCAGGTCTTCCCCCTTCTGCAAGAACTTTCTTATTCTGTTTATGGAATAATTTCTTATCAATATCTTCTCCATATAGGAAAATTGTATCTCCAGGTTCAGTAATTGTCACCTTCTGAAGCATCTGTCTTACAATGATTTCAATATGTTTATCATCGACATCCACCCCTTGAAGACGGTACACTTCTTGGACCTGATTTACAAGGTATTTTTGTAATTCCCTGATACCACATATTTCTAAGATCTCTTGTGGCTGAATTTCTCCATCGGTAATTTGCTGTCCTTTTTCGACTAAATCGCCTTGTTGGACAATCAAATGCTTTGTTAATGGAATTAAATGTTCCTCTTCAACACCTGTACTTTCATCTCGAACAATAACAATACGTTTGCTCTTTTGAACACCTTTCATCTCAATAACACCGTCAATTTTTGCAATTTCTGCCGCTTCTTTAGGTTTTCTTGCTTCTACAAGCTCTGCAACCCTTGGAAGACCCCCTGTAATATCCTTTGTTCTTGCTGCTCCTTTTGGAAGACGGGCAAGTTGCTCACCGGCCTCAACTTTTCTTCCCTCTTCAGCAGATAGATGGGCTCCAGATGGAATAGCATAGGTTCCAATCAAATCAAGACACTCTTCATCAGAATAGATCATAATTTGAGGGTGCAACTCTCCTCTATGTTGTTTAACAACGATTTCAGATTGACCGGTTTGCTTATTGATGGATTTTTGTGTAGAAATACCTTCAACTAAATCATCAAACTTCACATATCCCCCCTTTTCACAAATCACAGGGTAGTTATGTTGTTCTAAAATAGCAATCCTATCCCCTTTTTTCACAAAGGCCCCATCTTCGATAAGAATTTGAGTTCCTTGCTCCACATCAACTGTATGTAGGGGCTCAATGGTTTTTTTCGAAACAAGAGTTTTGTACTCATCAATGGTTCTACCTTCATTACGGACAACATGAATTTTACCATTTTTATTCAAAGCAAGGTTTATCCCCTCTTTGTTTTTAACAGTACGCACCCCTTGATAAATCAATATTCCATCTTCAGCTGCATCTATTTCTGGGTTATCTCCCCCTGAAGCAATACCCCCTAATTGGAAGGTTCTCATGGTTAACTGGGTTCCTGGCTCACCAATTGATTGAGCTGCAATGGTTCCTACTGCCTCACCAAGAGCTACAGGGCGTCCATTTGCTAAGTTTACACCATAGCATTTTGCACAAACCCCTCTATTGCTTTCACATGTCAGAGTTGATCTAATTCTAACACTTTCTATTCCAGCATCTTCAATATCTTCTGCTTGCTTTAATGAGAGAATATCCCCAGCTTTAGCAAGAAGCTTTGTCTTGTCTCCGGGCATGAAAATATCATCACAAACAGATCGACCAAAAATTCTCTCTCTAAGTGGAAGAAGTTCTTCTCCCCCTTGTTTTATTGCCGAAACCTCTATTCCGCTTATTGTTCCACAGTCTATCTCATTGATTAAAACATCTTGAGCAACATCAACAAGACGTCTTGTTAAATATCCAGAGTCAGCGGTTTTAAGAGCTGTATCAGAAAGTCCTTTACGCGCTCCATGAGAAGAAATAAAGTACTCAAGAACACTTAACCCCTCCCTAAAGTTAGAAGTAATTGGGTTTTCAATCGTCTCACCATTAGGTTTAGCCATCAATCCCCTCAATCCACCAAGCTGTCTTAACTGAGCTTTATTACCTCTTGCCTCTGAGTCAATCATCATAAAGATCGGGTTTAAATCGGTTTTCACTTTAGGCTTCATAATAGTGTTCCATAAGATATCAGAAACATCTGAAGAAACACGATTCCATATCGCCTCAGTTTTAGATTTTCTTTCTTTATCCGTAATAATACCGTCAGCATACTGTTTAATAATCACTGCAGCTTTTTTATTAGCCTCAGCAATAATTTCTTGTTTCTCAAGAGGGATCTTAATATCTGTAATTCCCATAGATAGAGAAGATTTAGTTGCATGGAAGAACCCTAAGTCTTTCACTGCATCCAAAAATTTCACTGTCTTTTCAAGACCTACTGTCTTATAAATATTAAGTATTAAAGCCCCTAATTTCTTTCTAGGAAGGCTATAATTTTGAAAACCAAGCTCTACAGGGACATGCTCATTAAAAAGGACACGTCCTGGAGTTGTGGTAATTAAACTGTTGCCAATCTTCACCTGAATTTTTTGGTGTAACCGAATACCCCTTCCAAGGTCATCTTTACGTGCCCCCTCCTGAAGACCTAAGTGGTTATAGCTTCCTGATGAATACAGGGCTAATAAAACCTCCTCAGGGGATGAAAAAATAGGATTTTTTCCTCCATGGTCCTCATTATCGTATACAGGATCATGCATTATGTAATACAACCCTAAAATCATATCTTTTGATGGAATAGCAACAGGTTTACCTGATGAAGGTAAAAAGATATTGTCAGGAGCCATCATCAACGTTTTTGCTTCAATTTGTGCTTCTACTGAAAGAGGGATGTGCACAGCCATTTGGTCACCGTCAAAGTCAGCGTTAAATGCTGAACAGACAAGAGGATGGACACGAATGGCTTTTCCTTCAATTAAAACAGGCTCAAACGCTTGAAGACCCAATCTATGAAGCGTTGGTGCTCGGTTTAAAAGGACAGGATGGCCTTGAATAATCTCTTCTAATACATCCCATACTCTATCATCTTCTCTTGCAATCATTTTTTTAGCAGAGCGAATGGTGTAGACAAAACCATAATCCTTTAGTTTTTTGACAATAAAGGGTTCAAAAAGATCCAGTGCCATTTTTTTCGGTAATCCACACTGATTGAATTTAAGATCCGGTCCTACAACAATAACTGATCGACCTGAGTAATCCACCCTTTTTCCAAGTAAGTTTTGTCTAAAACGTCCTTGCTTTCCTTTTAACATTTCTGATAAGGATTTTAATGGTCTATTACCCGCTCCCATTACTGGATGGCCATGTCTACCGTTGTCAAAAAGAGCGTCAACAGACTCTTGAAGCATCCTTTTTTCGTTTCTAATGATCACATCTGGAGTTTTTAGTCTAAGAATTGACTTAAGTCGATTATTTCTGTTAATAACCCTTCTGTAAAGATCGTTTAAATCAGATGTGGCAAATCTTCCCCCATCTAGAGGAACTAAAGGTCTTAAATCTGGAGGAATCACAGGGAGTGCATTCATCACCATTGAACTTGCTGAGTTATTTGAATTGGCAAAACCTTCTACGATTTTCAATCGTTTAGCAATTTTCATCCTCGCTTGTAAGGATTTTGTTTTTCTTAACTTATCCTTTAAATCGACAACCGTAGCTGATAAATCCTCTGCATCTAAGAGTGCTTTTATAGCTTCTCCCCCCATCATCGCAGAAAAAGCTTCTTTTCCCCATTTCTCTTTTGCTTCTCTATATTCAGCATCATTTAAGAGTTGTTTTTTTTCTAAAGTGGTTCTTCCTGGATCAACAACAACATACTCTTCATAATAAATAACCCTTTCTAAATCTCCAGATGTCATCCCAAGGAAGTTTCCAATTCGTGAAGGTTGTGTCTTAAAAAACCAGATATGGACTACAGGGACAGCTAAGTCGATATGAGCCATTCTCTCTCTACGGACTTTTGATAAAGTCACCTCCACTCCACAACGGTCGCAAACAATACCCTTATGTTTGATTTTTTTATATTTACCACATCCACACTCCCAATCCTTCATTGGGCCAAAAATCTTTTCACAAAACAATCCACCTTTTTCAGGCTTGAATGTACGGTAGTTAATAGTTTCAGGTTTTTTAATCTCTCCACGAGACCATTTTTCTCGGATTACATCAGAAGATGCAATATTAATTGCTATATCCTTGAAATATGTTTCATCACTATCATGTTGTTCTTCATTATTCATTAAACTCTCCAAAAGAGGTAAAAATTAAATCTACTTGTTACTTTATTCTTAAATGTGGGTTTTTTAAGACCCACATTTGTTCTATCCTTAGTTTTCCACTGTATTTGCTTGGACATCTAAACCTAACCCTTGCATCTCTTTTACAAGTACATTGAAAGATTCAGGAACCCCAGCTTTTAACACATTGTCTCCTTTAACGATAGATTCATAAATACGCGTTCTTCCAGCTACATCATCTGACTTCACAGTAAGCATCTCTTGCAATAAATTTGCCGCTCCATAAGCTTCAAGAGCCCAAACTTCCATCTCTCCAAATCTTTGTCCTCCCATCTTAGCTTTACCACCAAGAGGTTGTTGTGTGACAAGAGAGTAAGGTCCAATTGCCCTTGCATGAATCTTATCTGCGACAAGGTGATTTAGTTTTAACATATATATATAACCAACTACAACAGGATTATCAAATCTCTCCCCTGTACGGCCATCATATAAATACATCTTACCATCCTTTCGAAGTCCTTGCTCTTCCATCATTTTCCAAATTTCTTTTTCTGGAAAACCTTGGAAGACAGGGCTTTTCACATAGATACCTGCTTTTCTTGCAACATAGCCAAGGTGCGTTTCAAACATCTGTCCTATGTTCATCCTTGAAGGCACCCCTAATGGATTTAAGATAATTTCAATTGTCTCACCGTTTTCAAGATAAGGCATATCACACTCTTGTACAAGATTTGATACCACACCTTTGTTTCCGTGACGACCTGCCATCTTATCACCAACTTGAAGTTTACGTTTTGTTGCAACATAGACTTTTACTTGTCGAATAACCCCTGCATCAAGATCTACATCCCCTTTTTTGATATACTCAACTTCAGTGCTGTACTCCATGCGGATTTTTTCTATATTCTTGCGATGCTCTTTAATAAAAGAGATCATTGCCTCAAACCTTTCAGTTCTTGGGAAGATATAATCATCTAAGTCATCATTTTCAAATGTCTCAAGGATTTCTTGAGTTAAATGATCCCCTTCTCTAACAACCATATCCCCTGTCTTTTTGTGAAGGATAGACCCTTCAGCTGGACTATCAAGAAGTAATGCTCCAAGCTTTTCATGTAACTCCAGTTGAATTTCCATCTCTTTTTCTCTACACTCTTTCTTAAGATCTTGAGTACGAGATTTTTCTTCAACAAGTTCATCATCTGTCTTAGAAAGACGATCTCTTTTTGAAAAGACTTTAACATCCATCACTATCCCTTCAGTTCCAGGAGGAGCCACAAGAGAAGCATCTTTTACATCTGCAGCCTTTTCACCAAATATCGCTCTTAAAAGACGCTCTTCTGGAGAAAGTTCTGTTTCAGATTTAGGGGTCACCTTTCCAACTAAAATATCCCCAGGGAAGACTTCAGCCCCTATGCGGATAATACCATCTTCAGAAAGATCGCTTAAGGCCTCTTCTGAAACGTTTGGAATATCTCTTGTAATCTCTTCTTTTCCAAGCTTTGTATCTCGAGCTGTTAATTCAAACTCTTGAACATAGATGGATGTATAGGTATCCTCGCGAATAAGTTTTTCTGAGATGATGATCGCATCCTCATAGTTATAACCACACCATGGCATAAAGGCTACAAGAACGTTTTGACCTAGGGCTATCTCTCCTTTTTCAGTCGATGGACCGTCAGCAATGACATCCCCTGCCTTAATCACATCTCCAACCTCTACAAGGGGAGATTGATTAACACACGTTCCTGAATTGCTTCTCATAAATTTTTTCAAATCGTATGTACGCTTGTCTAAAACGTTGCTCTTTGAAGAAATAATGATTTTAAATCCATCCACATAGTCAACAACCCCATCTTCTAAAGCAATCACAACAGCTCCAGAATCTTTTGCAGCACGCATTTCAATACCTGTACCTACAATCGGAGCTGAGGGTTTTAATAAAGGAACAGCTTGACGTTGCATATTCGAACCCATCAAAGCTCGGTTAGCATCATCATGCTCTAGAAATGGAATCATCGCCGTAACTATTGAAACAAGTTGTTTTGGAGAGACATCCATATGAGTGACTTTAGATGTTTCAATACGTAAAGAATCCCCTTTATATCTTGCCCAACAAATTTCATCTGTGAACATGTTGAAATCATCAAGAGTTGCCGATGCTTGAGAAATAATACAGCTTTCCTCTTGGTCGGCTGTCATGTATTCAATTTCATCAGTTACAACATTGTCCCGAACAATTCTATAAGGGGTTTCAATAAACCCAAACTCGTTTATCTTTGCATATGAAGATAATGAAGTGATCAATCCAATGTTTGGTCCCTCTGGAGTTTCAATTGGGCAAATCCTTCCGTAGTGACTTGTATGAACGTCACGCACTTCAAATCCTGCCCTTTCTCTATTTAATCCACCTGGTCCTAATGCGGACAACCTTCGTTTATGGGTTAACTCGGCAATAGGGTTGACTTGATCCATAAACTGAGAGAGTTGAGATCTACCAAAGAAATCCTTCATCACTGACTGAAACCCTTTAGCAGAAATGATTTTTCCAGGAGTAAGTGTGTCTGATGCAAAATCAAATAAATTCATCCTTTCACGAATAATTTTTTCCATTCTTACAAAACCAATTCTACATTGATTTTGAACAAGCTCCCCAACAGATCTTACTCTTCTATTGGATAAGTGATCAATATCATCAACATGAGCCTCATTTTTCTGATTTTTTAAATCAATGAGATACTTAATTGCCGCAACAATATCCTCTTTTTTCAATGTCACATTTTCTAAGGTCTCATCATTTACAGGCTGACCTAATTTGACGTTCATCTTATATCGGCCTACTTTACCAAGGTTGTATCTTTTTGAATCAAAAAAGAGTCTCATGATTAAAGAACGGGCATTTGATAGTGTTGCAGGTTCACCTGGTCGTATTTTTCTATAAAAATCTTTAAGAGCTGATTCATAAGAATCTGTAGGATCCTTCATAATCATCTTTATGATAGGGGAATTTTCATCGGCATCTTCAGCAATACGGACAAAACCAATACCGCTATCAAGAATTCGCTTTAACATCGCTGTGGTTAATTTCTCAGAAGCTTTTCCATAGATAATTCCAGATTCTTCATCTAAAATATCTTCAGCTAAGATTTTTCCTACCACTTTAGAGAAATCCTCATCTGATTTGATACGAATTCTTCTTGTAGAATAAAATTCTTCAATAATATCTGCGTTTGTTGAATATCCAAGTGTTCTTATAAAGGAAGTGGCTAAGACTTTTCTCCTTCTTTTTTTCTTATCGACATAGATGTAGATTAAATCGTTGATATCAAAGGAGGCTTCTAACCAGCTTCCTCTGTAAGGAATCACTCTAAAAGAAAAGAGGTTTATCCCTTTTGGATGCATTGCACTTTCGTAGCAAATTCCTGGAGATCTGTGTAATTGAGAAACAATGACACGCTCTGCGCCATTGATAACAAAGGTACCCCTGTCTGTCATTAATGGGATTGTCCCCATGTAGACTTCTTCTTCTTTAATCCCTGTTTCATCAGTAAGACGAAAATTAGTCTTAAGAGTTGAATTGTAACTTATCCCTCTTCGAATACACTCTTCAGGTCCATGCTTAGGTACACTTAGTGAATATGAAAGATACTCCAACATAATCTTGTCATCAAAACTTTTAATTGGAAAAATTTCTTTAAAAACCTCTTCCAACCCCTCTTCACGCCTGTCCTGAGCATCCGCATCAGATTGTAGAAAATTCATATATGATTTGATTTGAATCTCAATTAAGTTTGGAAGATCGATGATCTCCTCTGACTTATGAAACCCCACCCTTGTAGGTGCCTTCTTTGGCATAATGCCCCCTATAGTACTTTAAACAGAATTTTCAGTTGCTCTTTATATAAAACATGAGACCTTTTTTTTAAAGGGCTCATGTTCATCTTACACTTTTTAATTAAAATGGCTTATAAGCCTTTTAATTCACCTACAGCGCCAGCTTCAGCAAGTTTTTTAATTGCTTCTTCTGCTTCTGCTTTAGATGCTGATTCTTTCAACATACCTGGATTTTCAACTAATTCTTTAGCTTCTTTTAATCCAAGACCTGTAATTTCTCTCACTGCTTTAATTGCAGCAATTTTCTTAGCAGGGTCTACACTCTTAAGAGTGATACTAAATTCAGTGGATTCTTCAACCGCTGAAGCTTCTGATGAGGCCGCAGGTCCTGCTACCGCTACAGCTACTGCTGCTTTTACACCCCATTTCTCTTCTAGCATTGTCTTTAAATTTGCTAAATCTAATACTTTTAATTCACTTAGCATCTCAACTATATTTTCAAGTTTTGAATTGGCTGTTGCTTCGCTCACTTTTGTTTCCTCACTTTTTATGTTTCATTTGAATTGTTATTTTCCGAACTGTGCTTATCAATGTATGCTTCCATTGTTGCAAGAGTTTGACCCATAGGAGACTCTAATAGAGCAATAATTTGAGCACGCATTTCATCTAGAGAAGGTAGAGTAGAGATTTGCTCAACTTCTGCAGAAGCACATTTAGCATCCTCAAAATATCCACCTAAAATTTTTAAAGCATTGGTTTCTTGTTTTGCTTTAAAAACTTCTTTTGCTACAGCTAGGAAATTCCCCTTAGCTAAGGCTACAAGAACGTGTCCTTGTAACTCTTCTAAAGAGAATATTACATTTTTTTGGGCCACTGCTTTGGCAAATACTCGTTTTTTTACAACAAACATATCGCCACCAACACCGACCAAAGATTTTCTCATTTTTGCAATCGCATTTGCACTTAGCTTATCATACGATGCAAGAATAAAGCCCTTTTTCAGATCAATTTTTTCTTTTACTTCATCAAGAAGCACTTGCTTTTCAACTGACATTTATTACTCCTACTGCATCGAATTACATTCTAGTTTTATTCCCGGTCCCATCGTCGTAGAGATGCTTATAGATTTAATATAGACACCCTTCATAGCCGCAGGCTTACTTTTTACGATCGCATCTAACAACGCTTTGTAGTTGTTTACTAAATGTTCAGAAGTAAAGGATAATTTACCGAAAATTGAGTGTATATTTGAACTTTTGTCCACTCTAAATTCTACCCTTCCAGCTTTTACCTCTTTTACAGTTTTTGCAACTTCAGTTGTCACTGTTCCTGCTTTTGGTGCAGGCATAAGCCCTCGAGGACCTAAAATTTTACCAAGGGTTCCTACAACTCTCATCATATCAGGGGTTGCAATAACTTGGTTAAAATCAGACCACCCTTCTTTAATTTTTTCAGCTAACTCATCACCGCCCACATAATCGGCACCAGCATCAAGAGCTTCTTTAGCTTTATCTCCTTTGGCAAAAACAAGAACTTTAACTTTCTTACCAGTACCATGAGGAAGTAAAACACTGCTTCTTACTTGTTGATCCGCTTTTTTTGGATCCACACCTAACTTCAACGCAACTTCAAACGTTTCATCAAATTTCACAGGAGAGACTTTTTTTAACAGCTCTATCCCCTCATTTAGGGTATAAAACTTCGTTAAATTTAGATCTTTAACTGAGTCTTTATATCGTTTACTTTGTTTCATACTATTCCTTTTCTACTTTCACTCAACATCTATACCCATCGAACGGGCCGTTCCCGCTACGACGTTAAATGCTGCTCTATAACCTTCTTCTGTATCAATACCGTGCTTTAGTCGAAGATCAGGAAGTTTTCTTTCGATAATTTCCTTAACATCTTGTTTTGTGATCTTTCCAACTTTATCTCTATTTGCTACAGAGGAACCCTTTGTTACTTTAGCCTTAGCTAAAACTAATTTAGACATAGGAGGTTGTTTTAAAATGAAAGTAAAACTTTTATCAGCATAGACAGATATCACAACAGGGAGAATATCTGTTGAACCTTGAGTCTTTGCATTAAATTCTTTGCAAAATGCCATAATGTTTACACCTGCAGATCCTAAAGCTGGACCAATTGGAGGTGCTGGCGTTGCTTTTCCAGATTGGATCTGTAATTTAATTTCTTTTATTAGTTTTTTCTTAGCCATTATCGTTTCCTGCCTTAATCATTTGTTATTTTTTCTACTTGCCATACTTCTAAATCATCTACTTTTGTATCTCTTCCAAATATAGATACAAGGACACTTAGTTTACCTTTGTCTTGAAAAATCTCTGACACCGTTCCTGTAAGATTGATGAAGACTCCTTCAGTAATTTTAACCACATCGCCACAGTCAATGTTGTATTTTTGAACCACATCCCCCTCTTCAGCGGTAAGATTTTTAACCAAGTCTTCAACTTCTTTATCACTTAATGGAGTTGGAACCCCTCCACCGAGAAAATCTAAAACCCCATTTTCCCTTTTGATCATGTGCCACACTTCATCGGTAACATCCATTTTAATTAAGACATAACCTGGCCATAAAATCTTTTCTTTGACGACCTTTTTTCCATTTTTAACTTCTACAATATTTTCTACAGGGATATATACTTCTTTAATATGATCTTTTAAACCATTTTTTACAGCATTTTCCTGAATAGATTTTTTAACTTTTTTTTCTCTTCCAGAAAACACCTGGAGAACATACCAATTTTCCGACATTTTTTTACCCTATCAACCTAAAAATTACAGAGTTTAACATAGAGAGCCCCTTATTTACAAACAAATCTGCACAATAAATACCCAAACCAAAAACAAACATTGAAACAATGACAAGTTTCACATTTGATTTTACACTTTTTTTTGAGGGCCAGACAATCTTCATAGCTTCTTTTTTTAAAGAAGCAATAAAAGATTCTTTTTTAATCTCATCTTCCTGCTCTAAGATTTCAGTCATATCCTTCCTTTATTATTTACGAGTGCGAAGGGTCTTGAACCCCTAACCTGCGGCTTTGGAGACCGCTGCTCTACCAATTGAGCTACACACCCAAAAAAGGGGGAGGATGAATATGAATAATTCACCCTTCCCCTATTTAAACTTAATTTATAATCTCTGAAACTGTACCTGCTCCAATAGTTCTTCCACCCTCACGGATAGCAAAACGCATTCCAAGCTCCATAGCAACTGGGGCGATCAATTCACCAATAATAGTGACGTTATCCCCTGGCATAACCATTTCTGTTCCAGCTTCTAAGTAGACAGTTCCGGTTACATCTGTAGTTCTTAAGTAGAATTGAGGTCTGTAACCACTAAAGAATGGCTTATGACGTCCACCCTCTTCTTTAGTTAAGATGTAAACGCTACCTTTGAATTTAGTATGAGGTGTACATGTCTTAGGAGCAGCAAGAACCATCCCTCTTTGTACATCATTTTTATCAATACCTCTTAAAAGAACTCCAACGTTTTCACCAGCTCTTGCTTCGTCAAGAAGTTTATTAAACATTTCAAGACCAATTGCAACCGCTTCTCTTGTTTTTTCGATACCGACAATTTCAATTTTGTCGTTCACTTTAATAATTCCTCTTTCAACACGTCCTGTAACTACTGTTCCACGACCTGCAATTGAGAACACATCTTCAATTGGCATTAAAAACGCTTGGTCTACAGCTCTTTCTGGTGTTGGAATCTTTGTATCCACAACATTCATCAATTCAACAATTTGCTTCTCGTACTCTGGATCACCTTCCAAAGCTCTAAGACCTGAACCTCTTACAAAGGCGGTATTTTTATAACCTTGAGCAGATAAAAGCTCATCAATTTCCATTTCTACAAGGTCAAGAAGCTCTGTATCGTCCACTTGGTCACATTTATTAATGAAGACAACAATCGATGGAACCCCTACTTGTCTTGCAAGAAGGATGTGCTCTCTAGTTTGAGGCATAGCACCGTCAGTTGCAGCAACCACAAGGATAGCTCCATCCATTTGAGCAGCACCTGTAATCATGTTTTTAACATAGTCAGCGTGTCCAGGGCAGTCAACGTGCGCGTAATGTCTAGCTTCAGTCTCATACTCAACGTGAGATGAGTTAATGGTTATACCACGAGCTTTTTCTTCTGGTGCATTATCAATTTGGTCGTAATCCTTAAAGGTTGCTCCACCTGATTTTGCTAAAATTTTTGTAATTGCCGCCGTAAGAGTTGTTTTACCATGATCAACGTGACCAATAGTCCCGATATTTACGTGTGGTTTCTCTCTTTTAAATTTTTCCTTTGCCATTAGTATTTGTCCTCCGAAAAGACCTTTCTTTTTGTTAATATTCTTTGCCCAGGACTGGAATCGAACCAACGACCTCTTGCTTACCATGCAAGTGCTCTACCGCTAAGCTACCTGGGCGCTATTTCTTTTCCCTTCCCTACTTACCACGTTTTTGTGGGTTACTATAGTTAAACTCTCGAATGTGGAACAGTATACTTCAAAAACTTAAAAAACGCAATAGTAAATCTTCTATTGTTACCTTTTTCCTCTATAGATAATCCTACCCTTGGTTAAATCGTAAGAAGACATCTCAATTTTTACATGATCTCCTACAAGAACACGGATATTTCTCATCCTCATTTTTCCACACAGATGAGCTTTTATCTCAATTCCATTATCTAATTTAACCACAAAAGTCATATTTGGAAGTAACTCCCTCACAACACCTTCCACTTCCAATACATCTTCTTTATTTGCCATATTCTCTTTTTTTCCTAGTTTAAAAACGGTATATATTAATGTTGTGATATAATAAATAAATAAGGTATTATTCTCAATAGAAATTTTATCGATATTTAAAAATAAATCTATGCAAGAGAAAATCGCCCACCTAAAAAAGGTGTTTTTTGAGGGTCTATCGGAAAAGGAAGTTTATGAAAAAATCATTGAATTTGGAAGGGCAACGCCAGAATTCCCAGAAAGTGAAAAAATAGAAAGAAATATTGTAACCGGCTGTCAGAGCTTGCTTTTTTTAACTCACAGTTTTGAACATGGAAAAATATATTTTAAGATTCACTCTGAAGCCCTCATCTCTAAAGGGTTATCTTCACTATTAGTCTATTTGTATTCGGAGCAAGAACCTCAAAAACTCTTTACTACTCCCCCCATCTGTTTACAGGAGATGAAAGTTTTAGAAAAAATTTCGATGACAAGGCAGCTTGGGGTGGCAAATGTATACTCAGCGATGAAAGATTTAGCTTCAAAATATCTTTAGAATTTCACTTAATGTCTTAATCCCTTAAAATAGATTCAATAAAAAGGATAGGTTTACACATGGATACAACTTCTTTAACAGTTTCAAGTTACCTTTACTTTAATCCTGATCATGCTTTAATGAAATGTAAGGCAACCCTCTTGAAAAAAAAAGTGATTTATGGGCTATTAGTGGCCGTTTTTTTTGTCGTTGTTGCTGTTTTAATTGGGGTTACTTCTGCTTTTGCTCCTTATTTTATTGCCGCTGTCATCCTTGGAGCAGGAGCTGGAATGCCGATTCTTTTTGGGATGATCTTTTCTAAATTTAAATCAGAAATCGATTCTATGACAGATCAAATTGAAGAAATAGATGAGGTATCTTCGAAAGATTTTACTTATGAACTGAGAACTATCAATAAATTAATCGATGAAATTAAAAATGAAACTAACACCTACTTTAAGGCAAACCTTGGGGGCAAATGTTTTAAAACCCTTTTAGATTTCAAAAAAACTTACTTAAAAAGAAAGATCAGCACATCTGAGAATGATGAGGAGAGGAAGCAATGGGAAGACAAATTTAACGCCCTTAACGCCCTTAACGATGTTCAAACCATTGACTTATCCCCTGATGAAAAACCGGCTTTTATCACCAAACTAGAAAACAAACGTACATCGTTAGAAACAATTAATACATCAAGTGGACGTAAAAAATATCTTCTAACCCGTAAATACTTTTTAGAACAAAAAATAGAGCGGATCAGAAATACTCAAGCCTATCAAGTGAATAAACCTTTTTTTAGTGAAAAGAAAATGCTTGACTTAGCCCTTGAAATTTTATGGATTGAAGAGATTGAAGAGATTGAAGAGATTGAAGAGATTGAAGAGATTGAAGAGATTGAAGAGATTGAAGAGATTGAGAATAAGGCAGTGTACACCTTTAATCACAAAAATTACTCTCATGAAGAAGAAATTGCAATGATTGAAAATAAGGTTCCTTATTGCACCAAAGTTAGTGATCCACAACAACCAAAAAAAGAAGAGCGTTTAACTTTAGAGAGGGTAAGAGGGTTGACAATGGATCTTCTTCAAAATATCCATTTCATAATTTGAGTAGCAATAATAGAAATAGAGCCTAAGAATAAAAAGACAAGGGTTGCTTTTCCCCCAAAAAGTTTTAGCTCACTTTTATAACCAATAACGTACCTACCTACCCATACTAAGAGAACAGGAATTACCCCGTTAAGTAAAGAATCCCCAAAGCTTCCAGTGATATCCAAAGCTATAAGAAATATATTCGGGAATGTCATTGTGATACAGAGTGTTGGGATCGCAACAAGTGCCCCTAAAAGGGATTTTCCCTTTATCGTTTTTTTTATCCCAAAGAGATCTGCTAGAAAATCAAACAGCCCTAACCCTATTCCAAGGTAGGAGGTCGCAATCGCAAAAAAGGCAAAAAACTCCCCTAAAGTGGCAATAATTTTCTTTTGTGCAAAGATTTTTAACGATACAGTAGCGACCCTTCCATTTTCTAAAGCTTCTTGCAGCCCTCCAACACCTTCATTAGGGACCGTTCCCATCACAACAAAAATCCATAGAAGATAGAAAATCAAGGCGATTGTTGTCCCCATGATTAAGGTGTATTTTAAAGACTTTGGATCTTTATCCAAATACAAAGCAATACTTGGAACAATCATTTGAAAGCTAAAAGAGGTGATCATCAAAGGAATCACTGTGTAAAATCGATTCCAAGAAGATCTTGTAAGCAAGAGGGGTGAAATCCCCTCTATCCCTAAAGTGACCAAAATAAGATAGGAACCAATAAGCCCTACCATCAACATCATGTTGATCGCTCCGACAATTTTTGCCCCAAAATAAAAGACCGTCCCTAATAATAGAGCATAGATAATCGCAGCAAGAGATAGGGGTAATGGGAGTAAAAAATAATCCTCAAACATAGAAGCAATAAGTTGTCCACCTCCAGCGTTGTAGGCAACTAAAGAGGCATACCCCATAAAAATATAGAGGATGACGGCAAAAAATTCTCCCCACTTTCCCAATAAGTGTCTTGAAATTGTGACGACGTGGGCATCTTTTTCCTCCATCCAGAGGGACGCTTCGGCATACAAAAAGGAGGTTAATGTCATAAAAAGCCAAGAAAAAAGCAAAATAAGAGCTGAAGGGTAAAACCCTAAACCCCCAGCTTCCACAGGAACCCCTAAAATCCCTCCCCCAATACAAGCTCCAGCAACAAGAAGGGTTGCAGAAAACACTTTAAAGGAAAAAATTTTGACGATGTTATTTTTCATAAAAAAAGGGTACCACAAAAAGAGATTTTCAATATAGAGCAAAAATCTAATGATA
>Ga0172367_10000807_pt1 | contig 47253 bp, 44 predicted proteins | sample Lak10m_FD_114542 | JGI IMG/M metagenome (GOLD analysis project Ga0172367, IMG submission 114542) | Freshwater microbial communities from Kabuno Bay, South-Kivu, Congo - kab_022012_10m | ecosystem: Environmental > Aquatic > Freshwater > Lake | place: Democratic Republic of the Congo: South-Kivu...
ACGAGCAAACCTCAATCGGCTACTCAGAAGAACCTGGTGCACTAGCAAAACTATACAGGGATTAGTGGATCATCTATCCATTTACGTGCGCTACCATAATGAAGTATTAACTTCACCTCTCGATCATATGCTGATCTCAAGCACAGGCTAGGGAGCCAGTTTGAAAAATTTATGGTCTTAATGTGCTTCGTTGGTTGTTTCGGTCTCTGAAGGAGGAGTTCGTCCTGCATTCGGATCGATGATATCAATGTATCCACACTCTTTTTTCACGCATTTATGCATGAGACCAGCGCGTTTAGTGATTTTTTCGCTGAGGATGGGATAATTGCACTGAGGGCAAGGCTGATTCAATGGTTTGTCCCACGTAGCAAAATTACAATCTGGCCATCGATTACAGCTGTAGAAAAGTCGGCGGTAACGAGATTGACGTTCACTGAGTTCGCCTATCTTGCATTCAGGACAAGGAATTCCTAAAGTAATAGGAGTAGTGAACTTACAGTTGGGATAATCACTGCAAGCCAAAAATTTCCCAAATTTTCCATTTTTGATAACTAATGGATTAGAGCATTTTTCGCATTTTTTATCGGTATATTCTTTGGGAATAATTTTAATGCGACCTTCATCATCCTTGGTAAAGTCTTGAGTGTTTTTGCACTCGGGGTAGTTCGAGCACGCTAAGAACGAGCCCATTTTACCCCATTTAATCACCATCATGTGATTACATTTTTCACATTGAATATCTGTGGGCACCTCTTGGCGCTTCACATTCTTCATGTTTTCTTTTGCTTGTTCGAGAGTTTTCTCAAACGGAGTCCAGAAATTGCCGAGAGTTTTTTTCCAGTCAATTTTTCCGTCTTCAATATCGTCGAGTTGGTTTTCCATTCCAGCGGTGAATTCCGCATTGAGAATGTCAGGGAAAGAAGCGACGAGAAGTTCGGTAACGACCGTGCCTAATTCGCTTGGGAAATAACGCATATTGCGCTTCTCGACATATTCGCGGTCTTGAAGATTCGAAAGAATGGTGGCGTATGTCGATGGGCGACCAATTCCTTTTTCTTCCAGATCACGAATTAAGGATGCGTCGGTATATCTTGGAGGGGGTTGCGTGAAGTGTTGACTAGGAGTGATTTCTTTGTTTTCGACACCATCACCTTCAGCAAGTTTAGGTAACTTCAGTGCTCCGTCAGAATTTTCTTCTGACTTAGATTCATCCTCTGTGCCTTCGGTATACACTGCGGTAAAGCCCGCAAATTTGAGGACTGATCCAGTGGTTCTGAAGTTTTGCTCGTTTCCAGCCTTGTCTTTACTGACAATGTCAATCGCAGTTTGGTCATAGATGGCTGGGAGCATTTGTGAGGCAACAAAACGATTCCAAATGAGTTGGTAGAGTCGGAATTCGTCTTTATCGACAAAGTGTTCGACTTTGTCAGGAGTAAATTCAAGAGATGTTGGGCGAATTGCTTCGTGCGCTTCTTGGGCACTTTTTTTAGATTTATAAACATTCGGCTCAGCCGGTAGTAACTCTTTGCCGTATTGGATCTCGATGAATTCGCGCACGGCTTGAATTGACCCTGGTTCAATTCTGACGGAGTCGGTACGCATATAGGTAATCAAACCGTGGGTGCCTAGATCTCCTAAGTCCACCCCTTCATACAGTTTTTGAGCTAACGCCATTGTTTTTTTGGCACTAAAACCGAGTTTTCGAGCTGCTTCTTGTTGTAGTCGGCTGGTAATAAAAGGAGCAGTGGGTTTGCGTGAACGTTCTTTTTGCTCGATCGAAGTGATTTTCCACTCCAATCCAGCAACATTTTTCATGAGTTCGTCGATTTCCTTACGATGGGTAAGGTCAGGATCTTTGCCGTTAATTTTGAAAAGGTTGGCTTTAAAATCGATTCCGTTTTTTGAGAAAATGCCTTCGACTGTCCAATACTCTTCGGGTTTAAAAACTTTAATTTCAGCTTCTCGGTCAACGATTAGGCGGAGAGCAACGGATTGAACACGGCCCGCTGAAATACCTCGGCGAACCTTATCCCATAGAAGGGGGCTGATTTTATAACCGACTAGACGATCTAAAATTCTTCGTGCTTGTTGGGCATTGTATTTGTCAGTATCGAGTTTTTGAGGATGGTTCATTGCCTCAAGAATGGCTGGCTTAGTGATTGCATTAAAAAGGACGCGATGGACAGTTTTCCCTTTGGCATTGAGCTCTTCGTTGATGTGCCAAGCGATTGCCTCTCCCTCACGGTCAGGGTCGGTTGCCAGGTACAGTTCAGGTACATCTGCTGAGGCTTTTCGCAGTTCCTCCATTACCTTCGCTTTAGAAGGGATGAGTTGATAGTCTGGCTCAAAGTCTTTTTTAGGATCTACCCCCAATTTGCTTTTTGGAAGGTCCTTAATGTGTCCAACACTCGCTTTAACAATATATTCCCGGCCTAGATATTTCTGAATAGTCTTGGCCTTAGATGGGGACTCAACGATGACAAGTGCTTTTTTAGCCATAAGGGCTAATTTAGTCGGATTTTGCTCCGGTTTTCAAGTGAACAAAAAAGGAAGTGCGTTTTTGGCAGAAAAAAGGGGACTCAGAACTCTGATTTTTCTCTAGAGCTAACGCTCTGTTACAAGAATTCCTTGGTAGTCGTAAATTTTTTGTTCCTCAAGTGCTTTTTGAAGACAAGAAAAGAAATGTTGAGGAGACCAGCCTGATGAAAGCGCCCAGTTGAGGATCTGTTGGACGGATGCTCCTCCATGAATCGATGAGAGACTATTGATCTGATTCAAAAGCAGGGTGAGGTCTTCATGCTCGGGTGCTTGAGAAAGATTTTTGCGGGTCGAATAAGAGGTGGATAAATCACTCCATGTGTGGCCCAGGCTTTCCGTTCGCCAAAGTGCGATTGCTTCATCGCGATCTAGGAGTCCTTGGTTTCCGGTGAAGGTGTAATCGTCAGGGAAGCAAGGTGTGGCATAACAAGTACGATATTGGTTGCGCGCCCATTTTGCTGTGTTCAGAGCTCCCGAAGGATGGCCTGCTTCGACTACCCATACAGCTTCAGCCCAGCCGGCGATGAGTCGATTGCGTTGGGTAAAGTTGGATGGATAGATTTTTGTTTTCTCAGGGAACTCGCTGATGATGAGCCCGCCGGTTTCTAAAATTTTTTGTCGTAACCCTGAGTTTTCTAGAGGGTATCGGCTTTCTAGGCCGGTTCCAAGAATAGCGATTGTGGGGAGTCCTATTTCGATTGCTGTGAGATGCGCCTCTGTATCGATTCCACGAGCAAAACCTGAAAGGATAATTAATGAGGTTCCCTGAAGTTCACGGACGATCTTTTTTACTAATGCTCGAGATCGCGCTTGAGGGTTGCGAGTTCCTACAATGGCAAATCCGTTTTTTGGTAGTCGATCGAGGAGGAGCAGGGCACTCGGACTACCTTGAACATAGATTTTTTCGGGAGACTCAGAGACTTGCCAAAAAGGTCTGATTGTTTCTAGTTGAGAACCATGGGGGCGTACGAATTCATGAATTGGAAAATCAGAAGAAAAAGGGATCATCTTTAAAAATAGTGCATTTTTTGTGCAAATAGAAAGCAGTAAGAACCCAGTTTTTAAATAATTGTGTCGAAAAATTTCGTTTTTTCGACTTGGTTCCGGATCTGTGTGAAGTGTTATGGGTTATTTTCCGGGCTAGATGACTCACTCGGTGTCGGAGAAGGGCTTTCAGTTGGAGCAACAAGATCCGCAGATGTTTTTGAAACACTTTGAGGTGTGTAAGATTGAATCTCTTTTGCTAAAGCGCCTGGGTCAGAAATTAATTTTGCAATCATGTTGGAGTAAATCGGTCTTTCACTTTTTTTAATGAGAGCCGAAGAAAAATTCTCGCTAGCTTGAACGACAACGATTTCGGCAAATTTGTGGATATTCTTTTTTCCAACAGGAAGATTCGTATAAGGGTCCTCGTCTTGGTAGAGACCAAACGTCAGTCCAGGCGTCATTCCATCCTCGGTTCCACGATCAAGAAAAACTTGTTGAAACTGAACTCCCATAGGAGCTGGAAATTCAGGATCGATAATAATTCCTGCTTCCATTGGGTCAGGACCTTGCGTGAACTCTAAGTCAGTGATCTTTGCAGGAGATGGGATTAAGACACAGTTTCTGGTAACCAAATGAGCTGTTTCTGTGATTTTTCCGATATACAGGCCGTTTTGTTCATCGAGGATCACTACTGATCCCATGATGTGATACGAGAATCCGCGTAAGTTTTTGCGTGGAGAAATGAGAGTTCCCGGTTCTGCAGTCAAAGCGTAAGTTTGTCCAATTTGCAAAGGATTTTTGCGAGAATTGATAAACACTTTGTCGCCTACAGTGAAGTAATAAGCTTCGGACGTTGAAGACTCAATACGGCCTAATGGCTCAATTTTTTTTGTCGAAGCCATAGCTATTAAGTTGATCTTAACTTGGCGATCCTGCATGAGAAGTTTTTCTTTTAAGTCTTTTTCAAGTCCAACTCGTTCGAGTTCTCCTGGTGGTACAACATGAAGCTCTTCCCATTTTTGGGGTGGAAGATCTTTCCATTCATTTGATTTCTTATTGACTGCTACGATCTTATTCTCGGTTGGAGGAGTGTTGTTCGCTGTGCTTTCAATTGACGAAGATCTTACTGCTACTGAAGGGAGTTGATTTCCACTTCCTGCGAGAAAAGCAATCTTTACACCCGGGGCAATCCAATGAGGATTGGTGATTGCAGAATTATTGAGTGACCAAATTTTTGGCCAGTAGTTGGGATCACCAAAAAGTCTCTTGGAGATATCGTACAGGGTATCGCCTTTTACGATTTCATATTCTTCAGAGGTTTTGCTTCCTGCAATAGTGGTCCAGGTTTCGTTGGGAATCGGTTTAAGTTTGAGCGAGAGGCTCAGAATTTCTTTTTCGATTTCTGCAGGTTGCCTAGTTTCTTTTGCTGCTAAAGCTATAGTTGGGCTGATCCCCAGCAATTTTACTGTGATTCCTCCCAAGATCATCCAGAAATAAAAGGCATCTGTTTTTTTCATTTTTCGACCTCAAGCAAAGGCGGTTCATCGAGCTTGAATTTTGGCGTTCCAGTGTTTTGAGAAGGAATTTGCGCAGTCTGAATAATATTTACGGGAGCATGAGGAAAAAGAGATATCAAGAGTTGGTGATGCTTGGCCGCATCTTCGCGCCGGTTGAGCTGTTCCTCCGCTTCAGCTAGTTTACTCAATGTTTGTGCAATATAAGGACTGCGATCATATGAAGTTAAAACCTGTTCAAATTCTTCTACTGCACGTGGATATTCTTTTTGCTGAAAATACGACTCGCCCACATAATATTGGGCCATTCCAGCGAGGTCATGACGAGGGTGTTTTTTTACAAATTCCGAGAAGACTCGAATTGAATCCGAATATTGCTGATTTTGGAATAACTGAGCAGCTTTTTGATAGATGCTGATGGCAGAGCCACCGACCGTTTTGACATTTTCAAGTGCTGGGGCGGTTTGTCGCCCTAGCCATGCGTCAAGGTGATTTTGGGTAGAATTGACTTTATCGGTAAGGCTATTCAGCTGTACCTCGATTTTAGCGACTTGGGCTGAAAGCTGGTTGAGTTCTCCTCGGGTTTTTGAAGCCGAAGAACATCCCGAAAGCAAGCTGATCGATAAGAAAGCAGTACCGGCGACTAATTTTCGAGGGAGAGTCATAATAATATTTAGGATAGGTTGACTCGTAAATTTGAGCAAGTATAAGCGATGCATGAGTCATCCTGTAACGCGGTCAGTCTGGAAAAATATCCGAGTCAAAAAAGAGGATTCGGCTTTTGTTTATATGATCCTCGAATCTTATGAAGGTATTACGAGCTACTCGACATTGGACTATAAACCAGGAGATGCTTATCGGGATCTTGAGCTAAGGATTCCACCGGATTTTGTTCAAGAAGTTGAAGCTGTCTTAAAAAGATTGGGAGATATGATCCATGAGCTATGAGCCTGTCACGAATTTGACACTAGAGCAGGAACTGCGAGTTTTTGGGATCGAAAAAGTAGATGTCGCAAAGCTCCTGAACATCGCTTTGAGTCGAGGCGGGGATCTCGCAGAGATTTTTTTAGAATCAATGGATTCTACTCGAGTTATTTATGATGGAGGGCGCGTTGATCGTGTTATTAATGGCACAGATCGGGGAGCGGGAATTCGGCTAATTTTTGATCGCAGGTCTCTGTATGGGTATACGACAGATTTAAGCGAAGCTTCACTATTGGCTTTAGCTGAAGCATTGGCTGCAGCCGTAGAAGTTCCTCAAGGAGTTTTACCGGGTAAAACTGTGTCGCGTCAATATTCGTGGCAAAGACCTCGTCAGCAGGTGCAGGAAATCGCTCAGTATCAAGTGATCAAATCTCCACGAATGATCGGGTTAGGAGATAAAATTAGAATCGCCACTCGTGCCGAATTAGGTGCGCGGACAGAGTTTCCCGAAGCTCGTCAAGTGAGTGTGGTTGTTTTGGACTCTTTAAGAAAAATTTTGGTGATTAATAGTGATGCGACTTATGCAGCCGACACCAAAACATATCTTCATCTGGTTGTTCAAGTTGTTGGAGAAAAAGAAGGCAAAATTGAAAGCGCTCACGAAAGTGATGGGGGTTATGTCGGTCTCGAGTTTTTTGACCAAGTGACTCCTGAATCCATGGGAGAAAAAGCAGCTAAACGAGTCAAAATCCTTTTAAATGCTCAGCCCGCACCTGCTGGGACCATGCCTGTCGTCTTAGCTGCTGAAGCAGGTGGGACCATGATTCACGAAGCGGTTGGACACGGTCTTGAAGCAGATCTTGCTTGTAACGGACTTTCTGTCTACCAAGACAAAGTTGGGCAACTGGTCGCATCACCGCTGATTACAGTCATCGATGATGGAACTATGCCTGGCAAACGGGGAAGTTATGCATTTGATGATGAAGGGAATCCTTCTAAAAAGACCGTTCTCATCGAGAATGGCATTTTAAAAAGTTACATGGTAGATCGACTTTCAGCGATGAAATTTGACAAAATGGCAACCGGAAATGGTCGTCGCGAATCGTTTCGTCATAAACCCATTGTTCGGATGACTAATACTTATATCGCCCCGGGTCAGGATGATCCTGCAAAAATTTTAAGTGAAACCGAAAAGGGAATTTATGTTCAGGCGATGGGTGGAGGTCAGGTGAATACAGTAACGGGTGATTTTGTTTTTGCAGTCACCGAAGGTTATTTGATCGAAAATGGAAAATTAGGTGCTCCTATTCGAGGTGCGACTCTTGTTGGTAATGGTCCTAAAGTGCTTGTTAGTGTGGATCGAGTGGGAAGTGATTTAGGGTTTTCTACTGGAACATGCGGAAAAGACGGACAGGGTGCGCCGGTGACCGATGCGCAACCTACAATACGTATTCCTGAGTTAACAGTAGGTGGCGAAGTGCCAATGACTAATTATTGGAAATGATTTTCCGATAAAATTCGATTGAGCCAAAGTTCTCCATTGTTGGGAAACCTCCAGGGTTTCCCAGCAATCGCAACAGCAATGATGAGGCTCCAGAAAATCCAACGTATCAACATTTTAAAATTTCGGATTGAATGAGTTCCAAGTTATCCACATCCCGCTAACGAGTAATCCAATCATTGCGGGTGCTACCAAGATAAAAAGAGGTTTGAGAGTCCGAGTTCCTAAAAGTGAAAGCTCTCGGTCAACGCGAGCTTTTACTTCTTGACGAAGGGCGATCAACGCAGCTTCGACACGTTCAGTACAAGGTCGACCTTCCATTAAACTCATATGGATTGACTTTCGAATGGAGTATCCTGCTTGGATCAGTACATCTGTTGTTGATTCTATTGAAACTGAACTTAGAAGTGTCTCTCCGCTTGATTTTGGATTTTCAAAAACAGAATATCCCCAGGCGAGAGCGAGTTCGGGTGCGTCTATTGCTAAGATTTCGCAACTTCGAGTCCAAGCGATGTCGGGGGGCTGTCCCGATCGTACTAAAGCGAGAAAACGTTCTCCAGCACATTGAGTAGAAAGCCCCCAAGATCGTTGTGAGGAAGTTAATCCGCCCCATCGTGCTTTTAAAGCCATCGAAAGAATCCACAGAGCTCCGCTGCCTGTAAAGAGGAGCGCGATTCCGCAAGTGGCTAACCAAAGATAAGGATGTTCGGACATTCCTGGAAGCAATACAAAAAGGACTCCGCCAAAAATGGGAACAAGTAAGCCACACGTCATGGCTTGTCCTAACGATTGAGCTGATTTAGCGCGTGCTTCACTGAGAGATTCAGAATGATGTTGAGCTAAGGCACGCAGTCTTTTTAATGTGGGCAAGAGAGCTGCTCCTCGCGATCGAAGATCTTGGATGCTTTCGTGAGTCAACGCGCCCCAAGGAGTTGGAAGTGTTCGAAGACGCTCCCAATTTTTTTGAGCCGGAATTAATCCCGCTTCTAAAGTTTCTTCAAATTCAAGAAATGCTTGGATGATTTCTTTCAGAGCAAGGTGTTCTCGATGAATCGAAAAAACTGAGTTGAAACCGCCCAAGTGATTCACAAAAATTTGGATTCCGAAGAAAAAAGAAAGAAAGGCAAGTGACCACACAATGACATTGGAAAAATGCGATACTAGATGAATCATCCTGTTTTATAAAAGCAGGAGATGTGCCCGTATTCTTTAGTTTTTTTGCCATCTCGATGTCGAAGATCAGAGAGTGGGTCTGAATCTCGGATCTGAATTTTGGATCAGACTCAAATCAGTTGAGGAATATAAGGATTCTTTTTTCGTGAAGCGATTTCAAATGCTGCGCCCCCGCTCGACTGAAACGTTCCCTCGAGTTTTCCTCGGCGATAGACGTGAATCGATAGTTCTGCAATTTTAGTATTGGAGCAATAGATGAGTGAACCGTTGGTGTCTTCGAGAGTGATTCCTGCAAAATCTTTGTGTTGAGCTTTTAAGACCCCTCGAAATGAAAGCTCCCCTTCTTCTGCTTGGAATCGCCACTCATTGAGCGGGCTTGATGAGCGAATTTTGAGAGGATTTTTAATCGAATCAAATAAATAGGATTTGCCTTGATACCGGAAATACAAAGATGTCACTCGAGGCGAAGGTATCCATCCTAGCCATCGTGTTCGAGTGGATAATCCTTCAAAAACTAAAGGAGCAATGACGCCTTGTTCGTCAATGAATGAGTTGCAATGTCCCCAAATCCAAGAGTGAGCACTGCGAGGTCCGCTTTGATGACCTTGCATTCCTGGGCAATGATCCCAATGTAGAGTTTCTCCATTAATCTGGCAGGTGCCCGTGAAAGTTAAATCTGAGTGGGTAGTGAGAACCGAGTTTTTGGTGAGACCAGCTTTTTTGAGCCACGACGGTAGAAGCTCATAATGACGGTCCTGAGTTCCAGAAATTCGAGATCTGGGAGCAATTCCAAAATTCCAAACAATCGAATGTCCTTTTGATTGAATTTTTCCAAACGTTCTATTTTCATTTAATTCGCATTCACCGATTCGAATTCCTTCAGAATCCGAAAAAAAGAACGAATCAATTTCATGTCGTTGCCTTAATGCAACTTTTAGAGGTTCCCGTTCTTGCTGTTTTTGAAAATAGATCGCAGTTATTTCAGAAATTCTTCGAAAACCATTTGCGCTGATCAGAACAGCGAATTTCAAAGAGAGAGCTCGGTTTTCTGTGGGGTGATTTAAATTGAGGTACCAAGTTTTCTGAAAAGTTTGAAACTGGGAAGTTGATGCTCGATCAACAGTAGCGACAGAACAGGGAGCAATAGAAGTAGAATGAGGAGTTGAATCGATAGTCGCGTTGATTCCAGAATATTTCCAAATAGGGGCATTGATATTGATTGTTTCACGAGGCATTTTCATCTTTTAGCATTGGCCTCATCAGAATTGTATCTCCTTCGCGACCTTCGATTCGGCAAATTTCAGAAATCACCCGTTCGTTACCATTTTTTTTGACTTGCGCTACCCATTGGACTCCTACACTGATTAATTCGCGGATGGCGAATAGAGGGATAGATCCTCCTGCAGCTAAAAGACAGAGGAGTTCAACTCTCCTGAGGGCATCCCTAGGGGAGTTGGCATGTAAAGTAGCGAGAGCCCCTCGATGACCTGTATTTAATGATTGAAGGAGTTCAAGTACTTCGCTTCCTCGGCACTCTCCTAAGATAATTCGATCTGGGCGCATTCGGAGTACTTGTTTGAGAAGAGTTCGTAAAGTTACCTCCCCGAATCCATCGGCATTAGGGGGGCGCGAAACCAGATTTAAAAAATGGGGGTGTTGAGGCGAAAGTTCAGGAGTGTCTTCTAAGGCAATGATTCTCTCGTTTATTGGGACAGATCCGAGAAGATCTGAAGCCAGAGTGGTTTTCCCGCTACCGGTTGCACCTGCAATCAAAATAGAGTCTCCAGCGATCACAGTCTTTCGCAGGAATTCATAGTGAGGCGATTTCGCCCAACGACCAGGGTAAGGAGCTGCTTCGGTCAATTTGTTTGCGGGAGAAGCGAGGCGCCTAAAGGAGAGGATCATTCCTTGTTGAGCTAACGGCGGAAAGGCAACGTGGAGTCGATGTCCTGTGCTCAGTTTTGCATCAATAAAGGGAAATCGAGCATCCCAGGTCCTTCCTGCGGACGAAAGTTGATCGAGCACCCATTGGCGCATGTTTTCTTCGGGCCAAAATGAATCTTCAGAGATAGGTACGGCTTCCATGCCATGACCTTGGTCTATAAATGCTTGAATGAGGTTTAGATCGTTGGCAGATTTGCTTTCAGTTCCATGAATGCAAACATCAGTAATATTCGGATTGTTTAATAGATGCGTAAGCCACTGAGGCGGTTCGGTTAAATGATTCCAGCTCATAAGTGCTCCTGACTCAGTACATTCCATGGATATTCAGGAGAGTTTTTCAATTGGAGTTCAACTTGAGGATCAAACCATTCTCGAGCAATCGGCATCGGGCCACGTGGCAAGATCTCAACTCGTTTCATGGGGGCTGCTGGGGGATTGACCAGGGGTAAAAGGATAGCAACTAGTTCTGAGCGCTCATTGAGATAGTCCTCAGATCCAAAGAGCGCTCCGAGAATAGGGATCTGTCTTAAAATGGGAAGTCCTCGAGCTTGTTGCCGTGCTCCTTGCTGAAGTAATCCAGATAAAAGGAGGGGTTTTCCATAATTTGCATCTACTTGAGTTTTCATTCGATTTGATTGGATGCCTGGTACTTGGTGGTCTGCGATTGAAGGATCTAGGCTGCTTACTTCTGTTAAAATATCGAGACGAATTTTTTGTCCTGAAACGTGGCTTACTTTTAACTTCAGGGTGAGTCCAAAGTTTTTCCAAGTGATATTCGAATGCTGTTGCCGCTGAATATAGATCGGGAGTTCTCCCCCTGAGAAAAGTTCAGCCTCGCCCGGAGCCCGTACTGCTAATTCTGGATTAGAGAGAATTTTGACTGACCCCTCTCCCTCGAGTTCTTGCAAGGTGAGATCGAGTTGCAGTAAGTTTTCGATTCCTCCAGCACTGATCTTAAAAGCGGCTTGTTGAGCAGAAGGCCATGATAATCCAAGTGAGTGAAAACGACTTTTCTTAAGCTCTAATAGAAAAACTCGGAAGTAAATGGTCGGAGAGTCATCAGGAAGAGCTGTGATCTCAATTTGAGTAGCAGGAAATAAAGCGCGGGCTTCTTTTTGAAAGAAGGGGAGCTCCATTGCTCGGTCGACACTTCCGATTAAAAACAAAGTGCCGTGATGTCGTTCTATTCGAATTTGGTTTTGAGGATGATGAGTTTGAGAATGATGAACTGATTCCTGAATCCATTTTTTTAAACGGGACTCTCCTTCGTTTAAGAGAGCTGGGGCTAACTCGGTTTGATTTCGGATTTCTTTAGGGAATCCTTCAATTATAGCTTGAATTCGAGAGCTCTCAGCAAGTGATTGAATTTCTCCTCGAAGAATAATTCCAGCTCCTGAAATAATGATTTCGGTTTCTTCGAGTCGAGAAAGTGCTTTTTGAAGAGCAGGCTTTATGTCCTCTGATGTGACTTTCTGAACGCGAATGGATCGGTGTTCCGTTGAGCCGTCGGATTTCCAGACCCAAAGATCAGACTGCCCAGGACGCACTCCCTTGAGGAGAATTTGATTTTTTAATGCCGGTTGGGGGGTTGATTTAAAAAATAGGGAGAGTGATTGACTTCGGACAGAATCGCTTCCTAAGGAATAACGGAGGAGCCCGGGGACATGGAGGACTCGCTGCTCCCCTTGCCCGAGAATTAAGGGACTTTTTTCGATCATTGGCGCTACGGTTGCTCCAAAGGCAGGGAGAAATGGAAGAGGTAAAAAGAATAAGCTCAGTTTTAAACTCAAAAAAAATGATTTTAACTTTGTAATAAAGTGAGGAAACATGATCGTTGTTTACGCAAGGCGTAGGCCAGATTTTCGGAAGATTCCTGTATTCTTTGTGAATTAGAATTGACAACCCTCGGGGGTACAGCTAGAAGCTATGGTTTAAAGTACTTAAACCCAGGCATATCCAAAAGTTATCGAATTTGGAGGTGAGTATGCCCTCACGTAGAATGAAAACAAAAATTGCTCGTAAAATCCGTAAAGCTCGTAAAGGTAAGACGCGTAAGCGCGAGGAACAAAACAAGGGAACAACGCCAAAATTCTCTATTCATTTCAGTAGTTAACATTTTGAGTTGCCCACTCTAATTCGGATTAAAGTCCTAATTTAAGGAGTTCTATCTCATGGGATCTCACTACCTGTTTACTTCCGAGTCAGTTACTGAAGGACATCCAGATAAAATTGCAGATCAAGTTTCTGATTCGATTTTGGATGCTATCCTTGCTCAAGACCCTCAGTCTCGAGTTGCCTGTGAAACGCTTGTTACTACAGGTTTAATAGTAATTGCTGGTGAAGTGACTACCAATGCTCGTGTCGATTATGCGGATATCGCGCGGCAGACGGTAAAACGCATTGGTTATGACTCCTCTGAAAAAGGATTTGATTATAAGACCTGTGGCGTTATGGTTAGCTTGGATCGACAATCTCCTGATATTGCACAAGGAGTTACAGTCGGTCATGGGATGCATAATCAGAAAGAACAAGGAGCAGGTGATCAAGGAATCATGTTTGGCTATGCCATTCGTGAATCTGAACAGCTGATGCCTTTGACTATTGATTTAGCTCACAAGCTTTCGATGCGATTGACGCAGGTTCGAAAAGAGGGGCCACTTCCTTGGCTTCGTCCGGATGGAAAAACCCAAGTCACTGTTGAGTACGAAAATGGAGCTCCTAAAAGGGTAGATGCCATTGTGGTGAGTTCTCAACATGATGAAAATGTCACTCATAAGCAAATTCAGGAAGCTTTGATTGAGGAAGTGGTTAAGAAGACCATTCCCGCACATCTCCTGGATGGAAAAACCAAGTACTACATTAACCCAACAGGTCGCTTTGTGATTGGCGGCCCTATGGGAGACTGTGGTCTTACTGGTCGCAAAATCATTGTCGATACTTACGGTGGACACGGTGCTCATGGCGGCGGTGCTTTTTCAGGAAAAGATCCCTCCAAAGTTGACCGTTCGGCTTGTTACATGGCTCGTTATGTAGCTAAAAATTTAGTGGCAGCAGGGTTAGTGGATCGTTGTTTGGTTCAGTTAGCTTATGCCATTGGAATTGCTGAGCCCGTCAGTGTGATGGTGAATGGTTTTGGTACGGAGAAGGTGGATGCCAGTAAGCTTGAGGCTGCGGCACGCGAAGTTTTCCATCTTCGTCCCGCTGGCATTATTGAATCTCTCAATTTACTTCGACCTATTTATTCAAAAACAGCTGCTTATGGTCACTTTGGTCGTGCAGAGCCTGAATTTACCTGGGAAAAAACAGATCAGGTTTCGGCTCTTCGCAGTTTGAAGTAATTCATTTTTTCTAATTATTCCCCTGCTGTGTATCTGAACTCAGTACTATCTCTCCCCTAAGTCAGAAAAATTTTTGACAGGCGGGTAAACTTTGCTTAGCCTTTTTTATATAGGGGGAAAATTTTGCTGAGTGCGTTCAGATGAGAACGTTTTGCCAGCAATCCCATAAACGAAAAACTGAGCCTAGCCCAGGCTGGCCCCAGGATGGGGTTAAATAAGGGGGAGCATTGATGCTCACGTTTAGATCTCCGTTGGTAGGTGAAAGTCTCGTTATTCAAAACATTCTTAAAACAATTGAGAAAGTTTCCCAGGCCGATAGCACAGTTCTGATTACTGGCGAGAGTGGGACTGGTAAAGAGTTAGTTGCTCGAGCTATTCATGAAGGTTCACCTCGGTTTGATAAACCGATGGTGATCGTGAACTGTGCTGCTATTCCATCCGATCTTTTGGAGGCAGAACTTTTTGGTCATCTGAAAGGGGCTTTCACGGGAGCTACTCAGAATCGTCAAGGACGATTTGAGGTGGCTCAAGGTGGAACTATTTTCTTGGATGAAGTGGGTGAGCTTCCGCTTCATCTGCAGGTTAAATTGCTTCGTGTTTTGCAGACTCGTCAATTTGAGCCTGTGGGATCGAGTAAGACGATTGAAGTGGATGTTCGCATTATTGCTGCAACCAATCGAGACTTAGAAGAGGCCGTTCATAAACGTGAATTTCGTGAAGATCTTTATTATCGCTTAAATGTGATTCCTATTCGAATTCCATCCTTACGTGAGCGTAAGAGCGACATTCCTCTTTTGGTTAATCATTTTGTTCAAGAGTTTAATCAGGCGACAGGTCATTCGGTTGAAGCGCCATCCGGCCAGATTATGGAAGCGTTAATGGCATATGATTGGCCAGGAAACGTCCGTGAACTTGAGAATTTGATGGAGCGTTTGGTGATTTTAAAGGGTCAAGGAACAATGGATTTAGGTGATCTTCCTCATCGAATTTTCCAAAAATTTGCAGAGACTCAGCCGAACTGTGACGGTGCGTTTTCTGCTTGGGAGTTTCCGCGGATGATTCTTCCAAATGATGGTCTTAATCTTAAGGAAATTGTTGATGCATTTGAAAATCACTTAGTTGATCAGGCGTTAGCTAGGACACATGGAAATAAGAATCGTGCTAGTGATCTTTTGAAGATGAATAGGACCACGCTTGTCGAAAAGCTTCGTAAACGTGGACTAATTATTTCGATAAAAAAACTTAAAGAAATAGAACCTTCCGAAATTTAATTGAAAGTTGAGATAATCGAAAGCCAGAGAGCGATCAATTATTCGTTCTCTGGCTTTTTTTCTTCGGATTCAGATTCTTTGAGTGTTTGACGCACAAAGTTGCGAATAATGCGATTTCGATTGGCCTCTCCCATGAGTTTTTTTGCGTTATCATAAAGCGATGGATCATTGAGAAGAGCGCCTACTGTTCCATTTCCATTATTAATTTTTTCGAGAATACTATCCAAAGACCGAGTAATTTTTTTGATTTTTAGATCATCTACTTCTCGATTGAGCTTTTCTGATGCTGATGAAAGGTTTTTTGCGGTTGTAGCTAAACCTTGAAAAAAGATCTCACTTCGATTGCCCGTTCCAAATCCTTTTACTAGCTGATCAAGTGAGTTGGTTAAGCTATTGAGATTGATCAATAATTGATCCCCTTTTGAAAGAAACTGGGACAGATTTTTGGTTGGGTGATTGGGCAGTTCTGATCCAGGTTCTAATTCAGGTTGTTCGGCGTCGCCTGGAATGATGGAAATGTATTTGTCGCCTAAAACTCCTTGCGTATCAATTTCGACAGAGGAGTTTTTTCGAATCCATTTTGAAGATTCCTTTGAAATTGAAATATCGACTCGAATGTCACGGCTTTCCATATCGAAAATAATATGTTCAACTTTTCCAACTTGAATTCCGCCGATGACAACTTTTGCACCACTTGTAAGACCGTCAACACTCGGAAAATGTGATTTATATTGGACTTTGCTCATTAGAAAATTTTCGGCGCTTCCTAAAATCAGAATCGCTCCCATGATGAGAGTTAGTCCCGTGATCACAAAGAATCCGACTTTGGTTTCGAGTGCTGTTTGTTTATTCATATTCATTCCTCGAGTAAACCTAGGTCTTCCTAGGTTTCAAATGACCCACTGATAAATGATCGCACGAGTGGATCTGTCGATCTTTTAATGTTTTCTACAGTATCAATCCGGTAAATCTTGCCTTGGTATAGAATGGCAATTCGATCAGAAATTTCAAAAGCAGCAGGAATGTCATGAGTCACAAAAATTCCTGTGATCCCATGTGTTTTTAGTTTTTTGATGTTTTCTAATAATCGTTTTGTATTGACTGGATCGAGGCCTGCGGTGGGTTCATCAAAAAGAATGATTTCAGGATTCAGGATAATGGCTCTTGCTAAACCTGCTCGTTTTTGCATACCTCCTGAAAGCTCATTGGGAAGTAGGTGATTGCTTTCTGGCATATCAATGAGTTCGAGCATGGAGTTGACGCGCTTGAGGATCTCTTCATTTGAAAGTTGAGTGTGCTCTCGAAGTGGGTACGCAAGATTCTCCTCTACCGAGAAAGAATCAAAGAGTGCCCCGTTTTGAAAAACATAGGCAATTTTTTTTCGGACGCTGATCAACTCTTCTTCAGAGAGTTGAATGATGTCCTTGCCGTCAAAGAAAATATGACCTTCGTCTGGTTTCTCTAATCCGATGATGGATCGAAGAATCACACTTTTTCCTGTTCCTGATCCTCCCCAGAGTCCTAAAATTTCGCCCTTTTTGAGTTTAAATGAGACTTCTTTATGAACGATTTTGTCACCAAAACTCTTGCGGAGACCGGTGAGTTCAAGGGCTATTTTTGTTTCAGAGTTTTGACTTTGATTCATGTTGAACTCAAGATTCAGGAAATAGGGTGGCAATAAAAAGTTTCGACAAGAAGAAATCGCTAATCATAATAAAGATACTTGAGGTAACGACTACCCAGGTAGTTGATCTTCCTACTCCTTGAGTGCCTCCTTCTGTATTCAGTCCCTTCCAACATGCTGTAACTGAGATAAAAAAAGCAAAAACCAATGTTTTTGTCATTCCGTTAAGAAGGTCATAGATTCGAAGTGTTTCAGTGATTTTCGTAATAAAAAAATCAGAGGGGATGCCAAATTCACTTGAGCAGATTGACATCGCACCGAAAAGTCCAATGTAATCGGCAAAGAGAGTCAGGATGGGGAGTGCAATCAGGCTCGCCAGAACTCGCGGGATGACAATGCGTTTAATCGGGCTAGTTCCAAGGGCTCGCATTGCATCGATTTGTTGTGTTACTTTCATTGATGCAACTTCAGACGCAATGCCAGAACCGATTCTTCCAGCAACAAGGAGGCTAGTAAAGACGGGACCCATTTCGCGAGCAATTGTTAACGAGACTATTTTTGGAACGTACAGTGTTCCACCAAACTTCTCTAACCCAAATCCAAACTGTAAGGCCATAACCGAGCCAGTTGCTAAGGCTGTGACAGCTACGAGAAAAAATGATTGTATTCCGATGAAGTAAATTTGTTCGATCAGCAGACTAAAATAAAAAGGTGGTTTTAATGACTCGATTAATATCTGCTTACATAGGAGAGCAAATGCTCCCGCAAAGCGAAATTGTCCTAAGACCTTACGTCCTACTTTTCCCAAAATCGGGTTCATTTTTATAAAGTACTATTTGAGTTTAAGAGAATCAACGAAATGGGCAAAATCTTGCTCATTTTCCTTAAAAAAATTAGGTCGAGCCATGTAGATGAGGTCATAGACGCAATTGTTTCGTCGTAAAACTATAGTTCTGAGCATCATCTCTTCACCCTCAACTTTTCCTTGAACCGTACTCTCAAGTCCCGGACTTCCTTGGATCAAAAGAGATCTTTCTGAATAAATGCGGAGATCAGAAATTCCCATAAAGAGAAGTTGTGTGATTTTTTTTAGATCTTTCTCTTCTACATCTGCTTTTGTTCGACATGCAGAATTTAAAGAAATGATAGAAGCAGACCTTTTCGCTTTGTAGGCGATGTCTGACGTCTCCGTTGAATCTTGTTCTTTAAGGGAAAGACGAGTCCAATGAGAACTGTCTTTGGAGAGATCCATTACTTGGTAGAGCTCAGATTTTTGATCAATTGGTCGTATGTTCCCTAACATGACTGAGCAGCTACTTAATGAAAACGAGAGCGTGCTCAAAAGACTAAAAAACAAAAATTGAAAAAGGAAGTGATTCATTTTCATTTCCACTAATTCTAAACCGCCGAGATTCCAATCGTCAACTTCTCGACATAAAAAGTAATTGTTTCTGACACATAGTTAAAATTGTCCACATTTCAGTTTAAATCATAAACATCGTCGATGATGTGAAATGACTCTCAAAACACTGAAGATTCATCAATGTATCTCAATTTAATATTTACATATTTTTTATTCTAAAAAATGGCATCGCGTTTGCTTGATGTAATTTTAAAAGTCCACTTCAGAAATTGCCAAGGAGGGCAAAAATGACTGAAATCATCACTTCCGATCAACGGATGAGAGAGTTGATCCAATTAGCAAAAACAGTGGCTCCCAGTAAAGCCACCGTTTTGATCCAAGGTGAAAGCGGTACGGGGAAAGAATTAGTCGCTCAGCTCATTCATTCCAATAGCAGTCGATCGAATCGACCTTATATTGCTATCAATTGTGCAGCGATTCCAGAGAGCTTATTAGAGTCTGAACTCTTCGGTTATGAACGTGGAGCTTTTACTGGAGCGGTTGCTGCAAAGATAGGTAAATTCGAGCTCGCACATGGCGGAACCCTGCTTTTAGATGAAATCTCTGAAATGGATTTTCGGTTACAAGCAAAGCTTCTGAGAGTTCTTCAAGAAGGAGAGGTGGATAAAATTGGAGGTCGTAGGCCCATCTCAGTAGATGTTCGAATCATTGCAACGACAAATTGTAGTCTTGCTGAATCTGTAAAAAGCGGAAAATTTAGAGAAGATCTCTATTATAGATTAAATGTCGTTAATTTGACGTTACCACCTCTTCGAGAGCGTGCGGGAGATGTCCGCATCTTAGCTGATTACTTTATGAAGCTCTATTCTCAAAAAAATTCCAAGAATATTCAGGGTTTTTTACATGAAGCCATTACTTTATTAGAAGCGCATCGTTGGCCAGGAAATATTCGAGAATTAGAGAATGTCATTGAGCGAGCTGTGATTACTACTCATTCTCTATGGATCAGTCCAACAGAGATTCACATGGATCGTAATAACTCGAATGTTTCATCGCAATTGACTGATTCAAATAATTCTGAGCAATCAGAACTCGAAATCGAATCTAGCTCTTCGTGGATTCCTGGTAGAACACTCAATGATATCGAAAGAAACGTTATACTTGAAGCCCTGAAGTATCATCATGGCAATCGAACTCATACAGCAAAAGCATTAGGCATCTCGATCCGAACATTGCGTAACAAATTAGCGGAATATCGAATGATCGGAATTTACGCGTAATTGTATGACATAGGCAAAAAGTTCCTTAAATGTTTAATAAATTCGGAACAATTTGCCTGTGTATTGCTTACCTTGAGCTGATTCGCAGAAAACCTGATCGCAAGATATGAGGTCTAAATATTGAGAAGTAGAGAGAAGTCTCTTTGAGAGTGTCTCTGAATCTTTAGAAGGCACGTATCTTGAAGTATAGGAGGGGGTCGAATGTCAAACTTGAATTTAAATGGTACGAGTTCAGTCGGCCAAAGTAAGAATGTTGATTTATTTAACAGAGACAAACCACACCTGGATGGTTCAGCTCAAGATTTCTCAGAACTTTTTAAAAATTTTATTGAGAACGTAAATGCAATTCAAACTCAAGCGCATATTGCGAAGAGTGAATTAGATTCTGGCAAGAGTAAGAACGTTGAAGAATCTATTTTAAAAATTGAATTAGCGGACGATTCTCTGAAGTTAATGATGCAGGTCAGAAGTAAGATGCTTGATGCTTACAATGAGATCATGAGGACGCAGAGTTAGAAAAAGTTGTGACGACATACGGGGGAAAGTCACATGGAAGATGGTCTAAATAAAGAGTTTGTTCAAACGAGGCCTGTATTAAACTTTCGACCATCGATCTTTCGTTGGGTGACTTTCTGTTTAGTATTTCTCGTGATGACGGCCATTATTGTTATGGGTACTCGCTCGAGAGAACCGAGCTATTCACTTTTGATGAGTAATCTGATTCCAGAAGATACTGCAAATATCATTCGTGTTCTTAGAGAAAAGCAAATTCTATTCAAGCTAGACTCTTCTGGAAAAAATATCTCTGTCCCAACAGAGAGTCTTTATCAGGCCAGAGCTGATTTAGCTGTGTTTGGACTTCCTCAATCAGGTGGAGTCGGATACGAAATTTTTGATAAACAAGCATTAGGGACTACAAGCTACGTTCAGAAGATTAATCAAAAACGTGCTCTTGAAGGTGAACTCATGCGAACGATTAATCAAATTCATGGGATTCGTCGTTCTCGTGTACACCTTGCAATTCCTCAAAAAAGTGTATTTTTGAATGAGCAAAAGAAGAGTACTGCCTCTGTTGCTCTTGATCTCGATTCAACAGTTGTATTGAACCAAGCTCAAGTCTCTGGCATTGCAAGCTTGATTGCTCGCGCTGTTGAAGGAATGGAAGTCTCTGATGTGGTTATTGTTGACTCAAATGGCAAAACCTTATCTCAGAATATAAATGAATTAGAGCCAGTAAATGTCCTTAATCAACATGATTATCAACATAAAATTGAAACTGAAATAGAAGAAAAAATTGAAAAGTTGCTCGGTAGGCTGGTCGGTGAAGGTCATGTAGCCGCCAAGGTTATTGCTGATCTTGCATTGCCAGTAGCGGGAGATGTTAAGAGGTTGTCGGTAACTGTTGTAGTAGATGGAAAGCATGTTAAATCTTATGGAAAAGACGGTAGTTTTGAAACTAGAGTGGAATCTTGGTCTCAAGAAAAGCTAAAAGAATTTGAAGAAATTTTAACGAGTGCAATAGGGTTAGATGTGAATCGTGGCGACACCCTTGATATTAAGAACATGGAATTTGTTCACGACGATGCTGAAGATGGACACCCTGTCTACACACAAAAAACTATTCATTCTGACTCAAAGGATAATTTTATTTATGGTTTTATAGGTCTTTTAATTGGAGTTTTTTGCTTGCTACTGTTTAGACCATTAGTCAGATTAGTTCGCGAATCGCGTCATGATCGAATAGAAGGATCTACAGCTTACTCGTCCAATTACTCTCAAAATGTCTCGATTGATGAGCTTGGTCTTAGCATTCAAAGAAATCACTCAATGACAGAAGGAACTGTTGTCAGAGATAGAATTATTGATTTGATCGATTCCGATCCTCATAAGGCCGCTCTCATTATTAAAGATTGGTTAAAAACAGGAAAGCTTCATGAGTCCGTAGATGATCCTCAGGAGGATATCCATGGCACTTAACCGCTTTCATCAAATGAGTGGAATTGAGAAGTCTGCACTTGTTTTAAATGAATTAGGTGATGAAGTAAGAGCAGAAATCTTTAAGGAAATTCCAGAGAGCGATGTTAAATTGCTGCTGAACGCTATGTCCCAGGTTGAGGCATCTCGTTCGGTAGTAGACGGAGTGCTTGATCTGTTCTATGGCCAGATCGTAGATGTCCATCCTTACAAATTTTGTAAAGATCATCAAAATAATATTGAAAAAAAAAGATCTCAGGAGAGTAAAAGTCCATTTCATTTATTCGAAAAAATGTGCCCGCAAAAATTGTCTGAATTCCTGTTAAAAGAACATCCTCAAACTATCGCTTTGATATTGGCCTACTTATCTCCATCAAAAAAAAATGAAATTCTAACTCTGTTTTCCGATGAAGTACGAGTCAATGTGGTCTATCGAATAGCAAAATTAAAGTTCATTTCTATTACAGTATTATCTCAATTAGATTCTTTTATTCAGGAGCAGCTTTTAAGTGAGATTCAAAATAATATTTCCAATTTTGAGGACCTCATTAAAATGGATGACCACTTAATCCAGAGTCTTCTGAAACAGGTTGATAATCATAATCTGACCTGTGCTTTAAAATTAGCATCAGAAGAAATAAAAGAGAAAATTTTTAAGAATATTTCCAGAAGTGCTTCTGAACTTCTTCAGTGTGATCTGGAGTCCATTGGGCCCATACGTCTTTCGGATGTCGAGTTTGCTCAAAAAGAGATTCTGCAGATTGCTAAGCGACTTCGTTCTGATGGACAAATAATTGGAGCAATTAAATATGCCTGTCATTAAAGTTGAGAAACAAGATGGACTCGCAGTGAGACCATTTGATATTCCGATTCTAACAGACACACCCCTTGATGGATCTAAGGATGTCTCAAGTTTTTACAGTAAATTCGAACAAGTTCTAATCGATATTGAGAAGTCACGAAATGAGATGTTACGAGCAAATGAAAGAGTCATTATCGAGCTTGTTTACCGAATTGCGAAGATAATTCTTTTAAAAGAGATTTCTGTTGATCGAAATTATATTATTAGACTTGCAGAATATTTAATTGATCGTCTTGATGTTCGAGACAATATTCAAATACAAATTAATCACGTAGATTTTAAAAGTTTTGATCTAATTAAACAGGAGCTTGAGAAAAAATTTGGTCCATTGAAAAACCTCAACATAGAGGCTTGTGATCTTTTGCAAAATGGGGGCTGTTACATTAGGACGGAATGGAACGCAGTCGACGCTAGTGTCGAAACTCAATTAAATGGTATTTATGAGTCCTTGTTAGGCAAGTTGTGAAAGTGTGATTCGAAATGTCAGAGACTTATTTACTTAATCAAAAAATAAATGAAGAAAAATATTATGAGCGACTCAGGCATGCTCTTCGTTATAAAGAAGTTGGAAGAGTAACTCAGAATCTTGGGATGGTTTATGAAGCTTATCTTCCCGGTGTTTCGGTTGGGAGTCTTTGTCGAATTTTAACAAGCAATGATTCAGATAGCTCTGTTGGCATTGATGCAGAGGTTATCGGATTTAAGAATAAACACGTCATTTTAATGCCTTTAGATGATCTTCCTGGCGTCAGTCAAGGAAGCCGAGTTGTGCTCTGTCAGTCCGCTTCAAGTATTTGTGTAGGGAAAGCGCTTTTGGGACGAGTTATTGACGCGAAAGGTGATCCTATTGATGGCAAGGGTCCTATTGAACTGGGATCTCGGGGTCCTGATAATCTTGAACAACGCGTCCTTTATTCTGCTCCTGCTCATCCTTTAGAACGTGAATTGATTCGTGAACCATTAGATCTAGGGGTGAGATCCATCAATGGTTTGCTTTCGTGCGGTAAAGGTCAGCGTTTTGGAATTGTAGCTGGGTCAGGTGTAGGTAAATCTGTACTTCTTGGTATGATGGCAAGAAATGCCGCGGCCGATGTGAATGTAATAGCGTTGATTGGGGAACGTGGGCGTGAAGTAAGGGAATTTGTCGAGAGAGATTTGGGCACTGAGGGGCTAAAACGTTCAGTTATTATTGTTACCACATCTGATAAGTCACCTCTTCTTAGGGTGCGTGGAGCCTTTTTAGCAACGACAATTGCAGAATATTTTAGAGATCAAGGTAAAGACGTTTTATTGCTCATGGACTCTCTCACTCGGTTCTGTATGGCTCAAAGAGAGATTGGGCTCTCCGTCGGAGAGCCTCCTGTCACAAAAGGATATACTCCGAGTGTATTCTCTAAGTTGCCAAAATTATTAGAGAGAGCAGGTATGGCTCCAAAAAAAGGAAGTGTTACAGGAGTATATACAGTTTTAGTAGAAAATGAAGATGGCAGTGATCCGATTATGGAGATTGCACGCTCAATACTTGATGGACATATTTTTCTTTCTAGAAAATTAGCGCAGAGAAATTATTTTCCTGCTGTAGATGTACTGCAGAGCTCGAGTCGTGTGATGAGATCAGTAGTGAGTTCAGATCATTTAAGTTTTGCGAGTCAGATCCGCGAGTGGTTGGCTCTCTATTCCGAAGTAGAGCATCTTATTCAAATTGGAGCCTATGTTTCTGGAGTTAATCGTAGAATCGATCAAGCAGTTGCAGTTATTGATCATATCGAACAATTTCTTCGGCAAGATGTGAATGATGTTTCAGATTTTTCAAGTACTTTAGAGTGGATGAGAACATTAATTAGTAATTATACTTTAGGTTTAACTAATTTAAATAATGGTAAGATATGAAAAAGTTCTCTTTTGAGTTTGAGAGTGTTTTAAGTCATCGCAAGATCAATGAAGAAGCGGCTTTGATGGTACTTGGAGAGGCTCAGCAACTTCTTGAAATAGAAAAAAATAAAAAAGAACAGATAGTTTCTCAACTAAATCAAGTTATTGAGCGACCCGAAGAACGCCAAGTAGGCAATGATGTTTCTCAGTTTTTACAGGTTGAGGATAGTTATATTCAAGGTACAAAATATCGAATCACACTAGCAGAATTAGATATTTCTCGTGCAAGCGAAGTTGTGCATGAGGCAATGAGTACTTATTTAGAGGCACAAAAGCAGATCCGTGCTATCGAGTATCTCAAGAAAAAAGCTTATGAAGAGTTTTTAAAAAAAGTTAATCAAGAGGAGCAGGCTGCCTTAGACGATGTTTTGTGTGCAAAGTCGATTCGACAAGGGGGTTGTCATTGAAACTTTACTCAGATTTAACTCTCATGAGAAGTTCAGATGCCCCATCCAATACAGTATCAGATAAAATACCAATAGCAGTGGTGAAGGTGTTATCTCGGATTTTGAGGGATCAACAAAAGTTTCTGGATTTATATCGTTGTTCGCTTTCAAATGTATTGAAAAGAGCTATTGATCTTAGGTTAACTTCAATCGACCGTCTCGACTACTCTCGTGTAGAAGATGTTATTACTTCAAAGAGTTGTATTGGGATAATTTCCTCGGAAGACGTAAGTTGTATTGGAATGTTAATGTTCGATGCGCGGCTGGCTCATGCGATTGTTGAATATTACTTGGGTGGTATCGAACATGATTTCTCATTGATAGAAACACGAGAGCTGACTCACATTGATTTGTTTATTCTGAAAAAAATAATGGACCTTGCCATAGATGATCTCAATCGAGCACAGTCTTCGGACTCATGTTTGAGATTAAATTCTATAGGGCTAGATATCACTCCGGAGATTGTAAGTGAACTTCAGCAATATGATCGATTTACCTCTGTTTCGATCAAGATAGATATTCAGGGTATTTCCGGAACAATGATGTTGGTAGTATTGACATGTGATACCGTCGATATAGAGCAGAGATATTTAGATTGGGGAAAAATACTTCGTGAGCATCTTCAGGTCATTGATGTCCATGTGAGCGTGCGGTTTGAAGCGTCTTCTATTAGTCTTGAAGATCTGGTCGAATTACGTCCAGGAGATATTCTTCCTTTAAAGCAGGCTGTAAAGGAAGAAGTGGATATATTGGTGGAGAATGTTCCTAAATTTAAAGGATTCATCGCTCATAAGAACGGAAATAGGGTGGTTAATATTTCACGTGTTTTAGACTGTCTATGCGGCGAGGTGACTTTGATATGAGCGATTTGATAACAGATGTTCCTTTAAAAGTTTCAGTAGAGGTAGGCAGTGTGAGAGTGCTCGTTCGTGATATCTTGGAGTGGTCAGAAGGTACGACTCTCAAATTGACCCAATGTACTGGAGATAGCTTGGCAGTCAAAGTGAATGATCGTCTTGTTGCAAAAGGAGAGCTGGTTCTCGTGAATGATCGACTTGGTGTGCGATTGACAGAGATTATCTCAGCTATAGAAAGTGATGAAGCCTGAAAAGTGATTTAAATTTATTTAAGGAATAATTCCTTAAATTTATGCCAAGGAAGGCAAAGATGAAATCAGTATCAAGATTTGCAGTTTTTTGGATCAATTTGATTTTAGTTTTATTTCTGCAATGCTGGGCACCTACTCAAGGGTTAGCGGCTGTTGTTTTGAAGCAGGTACAGGTTTCAAATAGTGACCAGGTCGATCTTCTTTTTGACGGTAGAATTAATCGGAGTCAGATTCAGACAGAGTTTTTTAACGATATTATCCAGGTGAGTTTGATAGACGTTACTGTTTATCCGGCAAAAATATCTTCGGTCAATGGAGGGGTGTTGACTAAGGTATTTGCCTATCAATATACGCCGAGATTGGTAAGGTGTCGACTCACGGTTAGTGGTAGGGCCGAAAGTTACAGAGATCGTTTTGTTCTGAGCACGAACGGGAAAATGATTACGCTGAAGATGATCGACCCGCGGGTGTCCAGTACAGCAAAACAGGAAGCTCCTCGAGTGGCGATGGGGCCAGAGGTTATCTCTACCTCTCAAGTGATAACTCCTGCTAAGGCTATCGATAAACCTGTTGTTGATTTGAGTGTGAATGATGACAAGAAGCTGGTGAATAAGGCTGTTGTTGTCCCGCAATTACATCTTGTGACTTCTTCTAATGTTTCAGAACAGGTAAAAAACAATGTGCCCGAGAGAAAGATCTCTAAGATGGGGCAAGAGATTCGGACACCCGCTAATATCTTGCTTAAATTTGTATTTGTAGTTGGGATCTTTTTAATGTTTTCAGTGGTTTTGAAAAAAATGATGGAAGGACGATCAATCCAGAAAGAGAGTGGAGAGATTCAGGGGGTTCCAGATCACGAGATTGTTTCTGCTTTGAATCGTTCAGGTATATCTTATTTATTGTCTTTTTTCGCTCGATTTGGTCGAGTAGGACTCAGTAAAATTGGGCGTAAGGAGGAGATGATCGAAATTTTGTCTACTCATTACATAGGGCCAAAGCAGAGAATTGCAGTAGTGCGTGTGTGTGGGAAAAAGATGGTTCTTGGTATAGCAAGTGATTCCATTTCGCTTATTAGTCAACTTCCTGATGGCACAGATCAAGGTAGGAATTCGATTTTTTTTTCCGAGTCTAGTCATTCTGCAGCTCCAGCTTTTTCTCAGGGTTTAAATACAGATAGTTCAAGTGGATTAGGCTCCGATGGCGTTCGTTCCAGGGTTCGGAATCGACTAGAAGGACTTAAGTCGCTATGATTTTTTCAGAGTTTTTGAATCAGAATGGACAGAATCCTATCGAATTAATGTCGACCATGAAGGTGATGCTCACCCTCATGGTCCTTTCTTTAGCGCCAGCTATTCTGATTATGATGACGTCATTTACACGAATTGTTGTTGTGCTTGGGTTTGTGAGACAGGCGTTGGGATCTCAGCAAATGCCACCTAATCACCTAATGGTGGGTCTATCTTTTTTTCTGACGTTTTTTGTGATGGCGCCGACAATCAAAGAAATCTCTAGAGATGCAATTGATCCTTACTTAGGCAATCAAATCACTCAGACGGCTGCCTATGAAAAAGCAGAGGCTCCTTTGCGTAATTTCATGTTTGCGCAGACTCGTGAAAAAGATTTGGGTTTGTTTTTATCATTATCTAAGGAAGTTAAGCCGAGGATGAAGTCAGAGGTCCCAACTTATGTACTCATTCCTGCATTTGTTATTAGTGAGTTGAAAACTGCATTTCAAATGGGATTTATGTTGTTTTTGCCATTCTTAGTTTTGGATTTAATTATCTCCAGCGTTCTCATGGCGATGGGGATGATGATGTTGCCTCCGAGCGTTATTTCCTTGCCATTCAAGTTACTTCTTTTTGTTTTGGTTGATGGTTGGGATTTGATTATTGGGAGCCTCATTAAGAGTTTTGGATGACAATTTATACCTAGAGTGTGGAGATGAGTGATGACCGAAGAAGCCGTGATGTTACTAGGAAATGAGGCGATCAAGACTATCATTTTCGTAGCTGGTCCGATGTTGATAGCTGCTTTGCTGATGGGTGTGACTGTAAGTGTTTTACAGGCGGTGACGCAAATTCATGAATCTACCCTTACCTTTATTCCAAAACTTGTTGCCGTGGTTCTTGTTTTTCTAATATTAGCACCTTGGATGCTAGACGTTTTAGAGACCTACATGACTCATATGATGAGTAATGCAGGAGAGTGGGTGAGGTGATTCAAACTTATGTCATTCCTGAATTGGAACCAGCAGGAACTTCTGATATTTTTGGCCATTTTGATGAGGTATGGTGTTCTCATTGCGGTTCTTCCGTTTTTCGGAGATCGAGTGGTTCCTCTTCAGCTAAAGTTTTTACTCTCGCTGGTTCTGTCTTATAGTGTGATGCCAACATTGGTTTCTCAGGGTTGGGTTATTCCAAGTCAGAGTTTAGTTTTGGGATCATCAACGTCAGGATTGCTGTGTACCCTGGCGATCGAAGGCGTGTTCGCGCTGATGTTAGGATACATCGCACGTCTGGCATTCGAAGTGATCACATTTGGTGGAAGTCTTATCAGTCAATTTATCGGATTTTCAATGCTGAGTCAGGAAGATATTCAATTTCGATCTCAGATGGATCCTGTCACTCAATTATACACGGCTTTGGCGACGCTCTTATTTTTGAGTCTTGATGGACATCATTTGATGTTGAAAGGAGCAATAGAGAGCTACCATATTTTTGGACTGGGTGGCCGAGACAGTATGATCTTTAGCTTGAATTTGAGGACAAACTTTCTAGAAAATATCATTCATATTACTGGGGAGGTGATCCAATTTGCAGTTGTAATGTCGGCACCTGTAGCAGTTTCAGTCTTTGCTGTGAATTTAGTATTAGGACTTTTGGCAAAAATGGCACCTCAATTTAATACTTTAAGTCTTTCAACAGGCTTAGGTTTGTTAATGGGTCTGGCAGTGTTGTGGGTTAGTTTGAACCAATGTGACGGAATGTTTTTGGATCTTTTTGAATGGATGGCGGATGGAATGCAAGCCTTGATGCTTACATTGAAAGATGGATCGCATTGAAAGGGGATTTTCTTGGTTGATGATCAGCAGGATCGATCGAAAGATGACTTAACTGAGGAGGCATCGAACGAACGTCTTAGGCACATGCGCCAAAGCGGGCTTGTGGTACAGAGTTATGAACTCAGTAGTGTTTTTGTCCTATTAACTACGGTTTTAACCGCTTATTTAGTTATTTTTAGAATGGGTTCCGAACTGATCGACTTTATGAAGGAGGCGTTTTCTTCCGGGATGGAGTTAAACTCTCATTTAGATGCGACTCATCAGCTTCGCTCATTTTTGGGTAGTGCTCTCAAGTTGATGATCGGAATAGGTCTTCCGGTGTGTATTTCTGGTTTTCTAATCGGATCTGTCGCAAGTGCGTGTCAGATTGGGCTATTTTTTAATATGGATCGAGTTGTCCCAAAGCTTGATAATGTAAATCCAATTAAAGGATTAAGAAAAATACTTTCGATTCAGACTCTGGGTGATGTTGCTATATTAAGTGCAAAAATCCTTGCTGCATTTGTGACGTTCTCTGTTCTCATGAAAGATGAAATCTTGAACTTATCGCTTCAGATTAATGAGGACTTAATGATTGGGGTTTTTAGATTAGGTCATATTATTCAAAAACTTTGTATTTCTATTGGTGGAGTTTTTGTTGTTTTTGCGATGTTTGATTTATTCATCAAGAAATGGAGTTATCTTAAAAACGCTCGAACAACTAAGCATGAAGCTTTGCAAGAAAGTCGTGAGAGAGAAGGGGATCCAAGAATCAAGGTGAGAATGAGTAAGATGAGAGAAAAATGAAAGCATCTAATGTGGTTGCTAAAGGAATATAGATTACGGGTGATTTAATGCGAAAGTAGCTGGTACTCATTGAGTGAATCAGCATCAAGTGAATTGAGGAAAAATAAATGAGATCCATTATAGATAAGTTCACTTTCAATTTGGATTTGATGGTGGCTGTCGGATTAATGATAGTCCTTACCGTGATGCTTGTTCCAATTCCACAGTTTTTGCTCGATTTTTTGATCGCAACAAGCTTTGGGATCTCTCTATTATTGTTATTAACGACGATTTATAGCAATAAAGCGATGGAATTCAGTGTATTTCCTTCCTTATTGCTCATGACGACTCTTTATCGACTTTCTTTGAATGTAGCAACAACTCGGGTGATTCTTTTACACGGAGCAGAGCAGGGGATCTCTGCTGCCGGTGAGGTGATTCGGTCGTTTGGTGAATTTGTTGTCGGTGGAAATTATGCGGTTGGCATCGTGATTTTTTTGATTCTTACAGTGATCAATTTCGTCGTGATTACGAAGGGCGCGGGTAGGGTTGCAGAGGTCGCAGCGAGATTTACGCTAGATGCTTTGCCGGGTAAGCAAATGGCGGTAGAGGCAGATTTAAATCATGGCATATTGAGTCCTAATGAAGCCTGTCTTAGAAGAAATGAAATAGCAAGGGAAGCTGATTTTTATGGAGCTATGGATGGTGCATCAAAATTTGTACGTGGTGATGCGATTGCAAATACATTTATAGTATTGATTAATCTGGTAGGTGGGATTTTGGTTGGTGTTTTTGATCAGGGGATGAGTTTTTCAGATGCAGTACATACATTTGCATTACTCACCATCGGAGATGGATTAGTTTCTCAGGTTCCCGCTCTGGTCATTTCTACTGCTGCAGGAATCATGGTGACTCGTACTACTGGCAGTAGTCAATATAGTAAGGAAGTTGTGAAACAATTATTCATGAAGTCCAGGGCTATTAGTGCCACAGGAGGCGTGATGTGTTTCATGTCTCTGCTGCCTGGATTACCGTTCTTTGTATTTATGATTCTTGGAGCTGGATTGTTATTTATTTCTTACTCCCTGATTAAAAAGGAAAGAGATAGCCAGCTTATCGAGCTTGCTCGCAAAAATTTTGATGATCGCAACCATAAGGATGATCAAGAGCGGCAGAATGTTGGAAATAATTGTAATGAACTTTCAACTGAGAATCTTAATGCCCTTTTACCCTTGGATATTCTCGAGTTAGAAGTTGGATATGGATTAATTCGTTTTGTTGATCGAGAGCAGGGCGGAGAGCTGCTCGATCTCATTAGTCAGATTAGAAAAAAAATTGCTCTAGAATTGGGGATCGTCATTCCCTCATTAAAGATACGAGATAATTTAGAACTTAAATCTGGGGAATATCGACTCTTTTTAAGAGGTATTGAGATCGGGTCCGGGATTTTGTTGGTTGGAAAGTACTTGGCGATGAGTTCAGGTAATGTGACTCAACCTATTGTTGGGCAACCAGCTCGTGATCCAGCTTTTGGGTATGAAGCTGTTTGGGTTACAGCAGTTCAAAGAGAGGATGCCGTTCAACGGGGGTATACAGTTGTTGATATTCCGACTGTGGTTACAACACATCTTGCGGAGCTACTTCGGTCATACTCTCACGAGTTGATTGGTCGACAAGAACTTCAGGAGCTTTTGGATTCTTGTAGGAGAATTGCGCCTAAAGTGGTCGAGGATCTCGTGCCTCAATTATTGCCTGCAGGGACGGTTCTAAAAGTGTTGCGTCAACTTCTTAAAGAGGGTGTCTCGATACGTGACTTAAATTCGATTCTGGATGCGCTTGCGGATGCAGCCTTAACTCAAAAGGATCCGATGGTTCTTACGGAATACGTCAGGATGGCTTTAGCAAGAACAATTACACGTGATCTCATTGATTCCGATGGTCATCTCAAGTTGCTCACACTCGATCGTCGAATTGAACAGACCATTGCCGATGGAATTATAAGGACAGAACAGGGCCAAAAGCTTTCGTTGGATCCTGAGTTTGTTAAGAACTTGATGAGCCAGTTGGGTCAGCAGATAAGCGAGTTCACTCTAAAATCGGAACACCCTGTAGTTCTTTGTTCACCGGAAATTCGATTTCACCTTAAGACATTGGTTGACCGATTTATTCCAAGTGTTGTTGTACTTTCCCATAACGAAATTATGCCGAGTGTTCACATTCGAGCCTTCGGTACTGTGAGGATGGAATATGCAAATTAAAAAATTTGAAGCTCTCACGATGCAAGAAGCGCTGGAAACAATAAAAAAAGATCTGGGTCCTGATGCTATTATTTTGAAAACACGTAAAAATAGGCGCGGTCTTGGACTGTTTTCTAAGGAATCTGTTGAGGTTACTGTTGAGATATCAGATCGATTTCCCAATAAGAAAAGAGATCTGAAAACTTCTGAGCGCGTAGATTTAAGTCAACTTCAGGCGCCTCAGCCTCGCTATATAGATATTCAAGATTCCCAACGAGAAATTAATCTGGCTGGAACAATGGCTATGTTAGAACGATCCACTCTCACTCGGCCAGAGTTTCAAGAACTTTTTGAGCAATTGGTTATTAATGGCGTCGATAAGCGTCTCTCGTTTGGTTTAATTAAAAAAGCAGCATTTGAGCTAGGTACGGAGCTTCCGATGAGTCTTGATCGTCTTATTGATCAGGTGGCTCAGGAGATCATGGTGACAACTCAGATTGTTTCGCCTTGGGTAGAAGTAGAGTCTCAGAAATATAATCAAAAAAGTCTGCCCGCTGCTCTTGCGATGATTGGCCCCACAGGAGTTGGAAAAACTACAACTATTGCAAAGATTGCTAGCCATGCCAGTTTGCGAAGAAAGCTCAAAGTAGGATTAGTAAACTTAGATAATTACAAGATCTCTTCTTTTAATCAACTTGGAACATATGCTCGGATTCTTAATCTTCCATTTCGATCTGTCGTCTCGGTGAATGATCTAAAGGTAGTGCTTAAGGATTTTCAAGGGATGGATCTTATTTTGGTAGATACAACAGGTCGGTCACCTAGAGACCCAGATTCGTTGCGCGAGATGCAAGAGACGCTCCAAGCGATTCCAGGTGTGCGTAACAATCTTGTAGTTTCGGCAACTACAAGAGATTCAGAACTTTCCGATGCTATGACTCGTTTTTCGATTTTTCAACCTCAAGGCGTCATTGTATCGAAGTTAGACGAAGCGATGCTCTATGGATGTATTTATAATATCTCTCAGAAGTCTAAGTTACCATTGGTGTATTTTACGACTGGGCAAAATGTACCTGACGATATTGAAGAAGCCTCTGCAGAGCGAGTGGTGGCATTACTTTTAGATCTTTAATATTCGGCAGGTATGTCATGATTCTGTCGCAAAAATGATAACAGTTTATATCAAGAACTGTTCCAGTTTGTAAAAAAATTACATGAAAGATGATGAAATAAAAATTTCTGTTAAACTTAAAGTAAGAGACTCCATCTCAACTTTTTATTTAATGATCTAAAGATAGTTCTGGTTAGGGAAAACCTGAATTTATGAGGTAAAAGCATGAGGCTCAATCAAGGCATACGGAGATACCGAGAAGTAGCAAGTAGTGGTAAAGGTAAAGTCTCATCTTCTAGTAAGGCTTCTAGTGCCAGTAAAACAATAAATTCTAAGAAAGCTTCTCATTCAAGAGTGAATAAAAAGATTCCAAAGGCAACTAAAGATTTTAAAAAGTCGACTCAGGTTCAAGAGCAACTTCTTGCTGTTGATTTAGAGGAGCAAAAAGCAGTTGAAGAAGAGGCACGTGAACGTGCTCAACTTCAAAAAGAGATTGCTGATGAATTAGCTAGCGAATCAGATAATACTTCGAGTTTAGTTAAGGAGGACTTTACTCCAAATAATAGCAGTAGAGAAAATCTTGTCGTTGAATATGCTTCCCTTATTAAATACATTGCGCAAAAGATTGCTGTTCGGTTGCCAGCTAATATCGAGCTCGATGATCTGATGAGTTCTGGAGTGATTGGATTGATGGATGCGATCGAGAAGTATGATTCGACCCGAGATAATAAATTCAAGACTTATGCAGAGTTTAGAATCCGTGGAGCGATCCTCGATGAGCTTCGCGCACAAGATTGGGTACCTCGCTCGATTCGAGAAAAAGCTAAACTTCTTGAACGCTGTTATATAAAACTAGAGCAAGAAAAAGGAAGACAGGCAACTGATGAAGAGGTATGTGCAAGTCTAGGAATTACTCAGGCAGAATTTCATGAATTGCTTAATCAAGTGAAGAGCGTTGCATTGGTCTCTTATGATGACTTTTCTGCCTTTTCTAGGTCTGACAAAAGAACTTTGCATGGATACGGCAGTGCTAGTGCTAGGGGAGTTACACCATTTAGTGAAGTTAATGTTGCAGCTCTTAAAAAATCGTTGGCAGGCGCAATTAAAGATCTTCCCGAAAAGCAACGACTGGTACTTTCGCTTTATTATTACGAAGATCTTAATTTAAAGGAGATTGGAAGGGTTCTTGATGTCACTGAATCAAGAGTGAGCCAGCTCCACACCCAAGCGGTTCTACGACTTAAGGCAAAGTTGAGAAGTCAATGGGATGAACTTTCGGCTTTATTACTGTAACGTTGATTCGGGAAAGCTAATTGTGAAAATTAAAACCTTGCTGGTGGCGTATCTTCTTTTAGGAGTATTTTCGTCGTCGTTGGGTGCTGCGGAGTTTGAAAAAACTTCTGAAGTCCAGACTCCAAATTCAGATTTGACTCTAGATTTGAGTTTAGAAGATGTTCTGAATTTAAAAACGACTATTGCAACCAAACGAGCGTTAACGACGCGAGAGTCGCCAGGAATCATTTCGATTGTGACTCGTGAAGAGATTGCCAATTCAGGAGCACGCGATCTCTATGATATTCTTGCCTTACTCGTTCCAGGTTTTTCATTTAATTACGATGTGCCTCCGGTCATTACTGGTCCCTCATTTAGAGGAATTTGGGGAATTGAGGGGAAGATCCTTTTTCTTGTGGATGGAGTGGAGGCGAATGATGATTTATTTGGGCGAATCATTCTCCAAAATCATTTTCCGAGCGATTTAATTGATCATATTGAGGTTATTCGGGGGCCAGGGTCTGCTATTTATGGCAACTATGCCTCAATTGGTGTGATTAGTATTTTTACTAGAGACGCAAATTTGAATGGCGTACGGGGAACTGTCTTAAATTCGCAGATGAAGGGTGGTCCGTCACATCGGGATGCACTCTTAGGTTTTGGAAAAAAGTATTCAAAAGATATAGAAACGAGTCTCTTTATAACTAAAGGTTACGGAAACTTTAGCGATCGTGAGTATAAAGAATATTTTGCGCCGCCTTATATTCGCCCTGATTCTTTTTCGATGGTGGATAATTTTACTAATCATCCATTTCTAATCACCGGTAAAATGAAGTACAATGAATTAGAAGTTCGCTCACTTGTCGATCTGCACGAGGTCAAATATCCAGTAAGTCCGCAAGTTTCTCCTCTGACCGTAACTGAGCACAATGCTTCTATTGATGCTAGGTATAATATTAAACCTAGCGATAAGCTTACTGTGACTCCGCGCTTCTCAATACGGCTATCGAGCCCAATGAATTTTTCTGCAACAGGCCTACCAGCTGAAGAAAATCACTATCGTCGTATACCATTAGATTCAATGCCGTATGTTTCGTATGTGACAAGCATGGGTTATCACCGTCATGCAACTAAGTTATTAGGCGCAGTGAATGGTCTTTGGCAAGCTACTCCTGATTTGAATTTTGTGGGAGGGTTAGAATACGTAGATAATAAGATTTATATTCCGGATGAGTATTATAAAAAGTCGCTTGAGCCCGGAGGAGCAATTGAGCAGTTCAGGCGAATTAATGGTGATTCGTATGTGAACCGTAATTACTCTCTGTATTCTCAGGGTACCTGGAATACTATTTTTGGAAATATCACTGGCGGATTTAGATACGAACGAAGTTATCGGTTTGGTTCTGCGTTTGTTCCAAGACTTGGAATCACGAAGGTATTTGGTGATCTTCATACTAAAGCGATGTACACGCGGTCTTTTAGAACACCATTTGGCATCCAGACTGATTCCGCACGCATGGTACTGCGTCCAGAGACCGCCACAAATTTTGAGTTTGAAGCAGGTTATCGGTTACTACCCGATCTTTTTGTTCAGGCAAATGTTTTTGATATTGATTTCAAAGATATGATTATTTTTCAGGTCTATAATGGAACGACTGTTGTTGTTCCTGGCTATGCTAATGCTGGATCACAAAGGACGCGTGGCGTAGAGGCTGAACTCAGATATCAAAATAAAAAGGTGAGTGCAGTTGCTAGTTATTCTTATTATAAAAATATAGAAAATAAAACTGAAGTATTTAGTCATCCAATTAAAACTGAGGTGAGTTTAGGGATTCCTAATCATCGATTTAATATTGTGACCGGCTATCATTTTAATGAGTATTTTTCGATTCATCCTTCGGCATCTTATTTTGGAACTAAGTACTCATACGACTACGATATCAATCGGAATCCTATTTTAAAGTCATTTGATCCAGCTTGGATTGTGAATCTCAATTTGAGAGCCAAAAATGTTCTGATCAAAGGGCTCGAGTTTAATTTAGGGGTATTCAATCTTTTAGATACAAGGGACTCGATTGTAGGAGCTTATCAGACCTATTTTGCTCCACGACCTATTGACTCACGTTCTTGGATGACTCAACTGAGTTATACTTATAATCTTTAATTGAGATCTTTGTTTAAAAGATTAAAATTAAATCCAGGAAACATAATAAAATGAGTCATTTAGAAAATGTTTTTCTAAAGTTTGCATTATTCATGGGTATTGCCGCGACAATAAGTTGTGGGGAAACCCCTTCTCCTGCTGGACTCATCACAGAATCGACAACTGAGATTGCTATTGCTGCTTTGGCGGGGGTTGTTCACTTTGGTGATCAGTCAGGCGGAGAGGCGTTGGGGACCCAGATGACCACAGCAAAATGTTCGTCTCCTGCTGAACAGGCTTGTGTTGCAAATAAGATTAAGACCGATTTTGGTGTTGCTTGTGCCGATGAGTCCCTTTCGTCGACTTGGAGAGGAAGCCTGACTTTTGAGATATCAGGGACGGGATGTACCTGTGCAAGTTTGACGGGAGCTGATCTTTTGAGTCTTCCAAAGGACTGTAAGTTGTTTAGGACGACTGCAACAGATATTTTGAATGCACCTACGGTTTATCGAAATAGCCGCAAAACTGTGATTTACATGGACACAGATGGAACAGTGACGGGTGCATTGGTTTCAAATCCAGATATAATAATTCCTCCACGAACCAACGGATATGACAATGATACTTTGGGACCAACGGAAATTACCTGTGGGACTGGCGGATGCGGTAGTGAACGAAGCATTGAAATGCGAGGTACGCATTTCTTTGCTTACTATGATGACAATGCATTGATTCCACGTTGGGATGCAACCATTCATACAGCTGAACCTATTACTGTTATCGGTAAAGGTGCTGCGCGAGTGATTAGCAGTGGAGTGCTCACTGTTCAGAATAATTTCAATGAGTTTAAGGGAACTGTCAGGATAGCAGCAGCGCTGACTCATCAAGATGGTTGCTGTTATCCTGTTTCTGGCAGAATGAGAACTGATTTTTCTGGAAACAAGACAGGTACCGAGAGTTTGAGATTTGGACCTGCCTGCGGGCAGGCCACACTTGTAGATGCCGGTGGGAAATCGCGTGAAGTTTCACTGGTGAATTGCCTTTAATGAATCCTCTCTATTGAGGAGAAAATCGTCTTATGATTGATAAAATAAAATTTATCCGGTTACTTCCCTTATTGGTTTTTTTCAATTTTTTGATGGGAATCTCTCACGCAGCTGATATTCCTGTTTATTATCCAACGACCTTGGGAGTTCAAGATCGACAAAATGCTATCAACGGAACTGGTATTTCAGCAGTGGTATTTGCTCGATTTACTGATTTTATACAGGAAGTAAAACATCGATCTCCTAGTGCTGTGATAGCGCCATCGACATTTGGTAAGTTTGAGAAAGGCTATAAGCCGGCATTGCAATTTTTAGAAAATGGCAATTCAGAAGGAAAGTACTTAATTTTAGCCCTTAATGATGTTTGGAAGCAAAAAGCACTTCATGAAGCAAGAATTGGCGCCATTGAGGAAGTGGATCGAGAAGACGTCCGAAAAATGCTTTTTGATCTGCTAAAAACGAATTTTAAATGGGTCAAATCTGTCGCTAAAGCAGAAGATTTGATTTCTCTCCTTGTCTTTAAATCAGTCGACGTGATCGCTATTTCTGAAGAGATCTACAAGAAATTGAAAGGTATGTTTCCAGTTAACCTTTATACGATCAAGTCTACTCCTCCGGTGAGCAGACCTTTGCTCTACGTCAAGTCAGGCTCAGATCCTAAAGATACTATTCAAAAAATCAAGATGATGCCTAAAAACGCTTTGGCATTATTTGGGTTTTCGGCAGTCCAAGAGTGGGATCATCCCCGGGCGCGACCTATCGTTGCAAGTAATCTGCCTGAAGTTAAGGTTGCAGTGACTTCTCAACCGAGCGTCGTCAAAGAGGACGTCAAGGTAGTTAAAGCTCAGAAGAAGGTCCTGTTTGTAAGAAAGGGATTGCCTGTCTTTAATGAAGTATTTGAGACGATGAGCAAACAATTGAAACAATATGAGATAGTTGATTTTGTGCTGGATAAGGGTACGGAATATTCTGAGTTTGTGAAAAAATTGGACGAAAATTCACCAGATCTTTTAGTTCTGATGGACAATCAGTCGGTTAATTTTGCGCAACGGTATAATAAAGAGCAAGCAGACGAGAAGAAGAAAAAAACAGGCGTTTCTTTAATGGCTTTAAATTTGAAGAAGATCCTCAAAGGGGATCAGCACCTTGCGGGTGTCGTATTTGAAACTCCTGCTTATAGTATTATTACTCGATTTGGTGCCTTTCTTAAAAAGAAGATTAAAAATGTTTTGGTATTTTACAGGAGAAGTGAGTTTCAAGAAACCATAGATTCCGCGCGCGAACATCTTTCTCGAATAGATATTCAGCTCAAAGCAGTAGAGATTGAGGACTCAGGCAGGTCGAGAGGTGAATTGGCTGAGTTACTTAAGACCAATTTAAAAGCTTTTGCCATGGATGCTGACAAATGTGATGCGGTTTGGGTGATGCTGGATTCTGTTCTTCTTGCTAAAGATTTGTTTACTGAAGCGTGGATGCCTGCAGCAAGGAACTCAAGAGTTCCATTTGTGACTGGTGTTGAGGATTTGGTTCAGGAATCACTTCACTTTGCTACTTTTGCAGTAACTCCTGATTTCCAAAATCTAGCGGGGCAAGCAGCTCAGATCGTTGAGGATCTTCTTGAAGGTAGAAGTATGCCACAGCAAGTTGGCGTAGAGGAATTGATCGCCGTAAATAAGATTATCAATTTAAATCGCGCGCAGGAGCATGGCTTGAGTATTAATGAGAGTCAGCTAACCGATGTCAAAGTGATTAAATAGGAGCCGGAATTCATGACTACTTTAGGTCAAAATAGAATGAGACCACTACGAGAAAAATTATTATTGAGTAGTCTTGTTACGACATTGGTTTCTTTTTCTTTTGTTGGCATATTAGTTTATTTTGGTTTGACTAAGCTTTTGTTTGATTTTCGAACGATGAGTCAAAAGAGGTCGCAGTCTTTTCAACAAAGTTTTGAGAGCTTATCTCAAAATAATATTCAGAATATTACTGATATTTTTAAACAGAAAATGAATCAGAAAGGTAAGGCTCTGATTCAGAAGGATTCGAGTTCAGTCACTACTTTTGTTGAGGATAATGCTTTTCAGGCATTGAGAAACTTTCTGAAAAAAAGTCTCCAGAATGATCTCGATATTATTTCTGCAAGTTTTTTTACTCAAGAAAATAAAGAAGTACGAGCTTGGCAATATGTTTCCTCTCAATATCCAGAGGGGCTACAGATGCCTATTGAATATGTTTCAAAGACGCAAATGTGGAATGCGACAGATCTGCAGGGTAAGGCGGTTCAAGTTTATGATCCTTTAGTGGAATCAAATCTTGCTCTCACTGAGCCTTCTTTTGATATTCAGGAACTTGAAATCCAAGATGTTACGGGAACAAAAAAAGTGGCAAAGGTTTTTGTTTGCATTACGCCCATTTATCGACAGATCCCCTCAGGGGCTCCGATTATAGAGGCTAAGAGCAAAGGTGAAGTAATCGGTTACCTGCGTTATGTCCTTTCATTGGCTGGTATGGAGAATGCGATTCTCCAAGAAAAGAAGAAGTTGGGCGATAGTCTTGATTCGCTTCGAAGCGATAATGAAACCGCTGATCAAGAATCAATTCGACTTGCAAAGGAGTCGATTCATCAAATCTCGCTCTTTTCAATCGGGTGCCTTTTTGCCTTGATCCTATTTGCTTATGTCATGTCAAGAAGGGCAAGTATTAAGGTAACTCGTCCTATTCAGGATTTGACCTTAATTACAGAGAAAATGACCCAGGGAAATTATCGGCAGGAGTTTGAAATTGAGAGTAACGATGAGATAGGTCTTTTTGCAGATGCATTTCGTAAGATGAGTGTTGCAATAACTAAGCGCGATGAGGAGCTTGCCGAAATCAATCGAAACTTGGAGAAATTGGTCCAACAACGGACGGCTCAGTTGAACGAACAGTTAAAACTCGTGTCGAATCTCTTGAATAATATGAAGCAGGCAGTCTTCTCGGTGGCTGAGGACATGAAGGTGGTCGTGCCGGTTTCTAAGTTTACGGAAGAGCTTTTTGGAGAGTCAATTGTTGGGCGTGATATTTTCGATGTCGTCTATAAAGATCTAGATCGATCGGGTGAAGTCTACTTCAATTTGCGATCTGCATTGTCGTCAATTTTAGGTTCGGATGAAATGCAGTGGATGATGAGCGAGCAGCATCTTGTGAGAAAGTTGTCGATCAATCTCTCTCGCGGGGAGCGAACTTTGAAGATGAGTTATCAACCGCTTTTGAATTCGGAGGGATCGGTTGAGAAGCTGATGTATGTCGTTGAAGATATTACGGATATGCTTGCTCTCGAAAAAAAGATTGAAGAAGAAAAGGGGGCAAGCTTAAGGCGCATTCAAGTCATTCAAGAGCTGGCTCATCATGAGATTTATGCATTGGCAGGGTTTTTTAAAAATTCGAATAAACTCATTGCCGAATTGAACAGAGTAGATGACACTATAGTTTTACTGAGAAATCTACATACGTTAAAAGGGAATGCTAGAAGCTTGGGCTTTACCTTGATCTCTCGTGCAGTTCATCAAGTTGAGAGCGAAGTGATCTCCTTAAAAAGTGAGATTGAGAGAGGGGAAGTTAGGATTGAGAAATTTGCTGAAGCTATTTCTCAGCGGGTAGTTGCTGTGAAAGCAGCATTTTTCGAATACTCTGAAATGGCCACGAGAGTGTTTAAGCTTGAAAGCGATGAAAATGGTGTTCAAACAAAGACTTCAGGTGCAGAGGCAGTTGAAGTACTTGAGAGTCATTTAAAGAGTTTTGAAAAATGGGTAGATGAGTGCGAACAAGGAAGGCGTAAGCTAGATCTAATGGAGCTTCGCACTCAGTTTAATCAATTGTTCATGGTATCTTTTAAGCAGAGCGTTTTGCGTTATATGCCGATGATTGAGGAAATTACAGGTCATTTGGGTAAAAAGGTGGACTTTCGCTACGAGGGAGTCGATCTGATGTTAGATCGAAAAAAAGTAGCCGTGGTCTACGACGCTATCGGACATATTTTACGTAATGCATTAGAACATGGCATTGAGGAGCCTAAGCAAAGACAGGCTTCAGGTAAATCTACCGCAGGGGCAGTGGTTGTTGAAGGTGCACAACTGAATGATCGGATGCGAATCTGTTTACGTGATGATGGCAGGGGAATCGACGGTGATCGAGTGGTTCAGAGTGCACTCTCTAAAGGTCTCATCACGTTAGAAAAAGCATCTCAACTTTCCAAAGAGCAAAAAATAGGGCTGATCTTTCTGCAAGGATTATCTACTCAAGATCAGGTAAGTGAGATTTCTGGACGGGGCATCGGAATGGATGCTGTACGTGAAATGATCCATCATTTAGGTGGAACCATCACCGTAGATACCCAGATAGGAAGAGGGACTCAATTCTTAATTGATCTTAAAGTGTAATTAGAATTGGAGTGCAATTTTTGCGGCATAGCGGCGATCGCTAAGACGACCCACATTGAGAGCCATTTCTTCGGTATAAGTGGCTATATCCAAAGTGAGGAATTTGAGATCGATACCTAGGCCACCACCCAGATAGCCTTGGTTAAAACCAATTCGAGGAATGAAAATTCCAAGAAACCGCGTCTCAGCGCCCATGTGCAGAAGACGATAGTTACTGCCGTTTGTGTTATTGCCGATATCGCGAACTTCAAGTGCAACTAAGGTGTCAGTAAACCCAGAAAATTCACCGAACTTTGCTGAAATTCCAAAACCGTACGTACGAGGCTGAGCCGGAGGAGTTCCAGTGACGTCTTTGACTGGTTTAAATTGCTGACCTTCATATTTTCCACCTTGGATATTATTCATTGCAAATCCCGCTGTCAGATTGAGCCAGTTGAGTTCGAGTGGAAGTCGATAGGTTGCGCCGAAATCAAAATCAATATGAGAACCTTGTCCGGCGATATTCGATGCGTTGAGTGACTTTCCTTTGATAATATCGATAAAAGTAAAGGATTGATTAGTGGCTAAGCGGTAGGCTGCGTGAGCCGTGACTCCCAGTCCAAGAGAGTTATCGTCCAAAAATTTTCGTGCGATTGTAATAGCCGGACCAATATCAGAGTACACAGTGGGATTGATCTGAAAACTATTGCGAAGATCAACATCAGCCTGTGTGCTCATAAAAACACCAAAACCAAAGCCCCACTTGCCATCTTTAGGAGCAATATAAAGAGCAGGCATTGAAGTCTGTGCGCGAGCATGGTTGTTTGTGCCAGCAGTAGAACTCATTTTAGTGTAAAAGTCCCCATCGCCTGTGAGCTCTTTAATGTCATTGATCAGATCTTTGCTCACCTCAGCCATGACTTCTACGAGTGTGAATCGATTTTCAGGATTTTCTAACGCGCGAGCTGGATTTCCGAAGAAATTCTCGTCATAAAGTCCTGTGGTCAGACTTACGCCTCCCATGCTTGAGCTTCGAATGCTCTGATAAGGACGAATGATCTGATCGAGAGACCAAGCTCGATGAGTGAATAATAAGGGAGCAAGTAAACAAAAAGTGGTTATCCAACAAGTTTGGTTTTTCATATCTGTTTACTCCCCAATATCGAATCCATCACGTGCAACGAGTTGACCCAGTAAAGCTCGAGCAATCAACGGGTCAGTGCTGGGTTTAAGTATCCCTACTTTGTCTAAAATATCGACGAATACGCCATATGTACTTCCAAAGTCACCATTAGGCGAAAGTAATGCTAAACTCTCAACCGCTGATCGAAGCAGATAATAGATTTCATCCACTGTAGGTTGAGCTCCTGTGGGAGAGTGAGTTTTGATGTCGTAACTTACATTATTTGTCATCCGAGAAGTAGGGGCAAGGTCACAATCGGTTGTTTCGATATGCGCGATGCTGCAACTCGCGCTATTGACGAGGTTGGTTTTTCTTAAAATTCCATCAGTAGAAGCTGCTTCAGCAAGGACTTCGGCTAATAGAGCGAGACTAGTCGTAAATTGTACAAATCCTTTGAGGTTGGTATCAGTAATAGTCTTATGCTGAGTGTACGCTTCGTAAAGAGCTAAACGACGTGCTTCACCTGCGCCTGATGCGAGATGTTCTGCTAGTTTTGTTAAGGCTTGACCATTGGCTTTATTACCAACAAACTCAATCAGAGTCATCATTGAAACGTCTTGTTGCGTCATGATTAAAAATGCGCTTTCGCTTTTCTTGATATCTCCTTCGTCATCTGGGAGTTGTTGATAAAGATTTCGAGCTTCATCATAATTGCCTTTGTCAAAAGCGGCCCGTGCAGCTGAAAGAATCTGGGCATTTCCTATTGGCTTGTCTGATGAAGAAAAAATATTGTTACAACCTGTAAAAAGAGTACTCATTAAGAGAACTAATAAAATTGTATGCACAAGTACCCCTCCCGATTCGTCCTTGATTTGTCCCTAATTACTAAGAGCCTAAGAAAGAGAATGAGATTTGTAAATCGATATTGTAAATAGAGTTTTATTGTTGATTGAGCCAGTCTGCTAGTTTCACTACTTGGGATTCAAGCTCTTGGAATGTACCCGAGTTATCTAAAACGTGAGTTGCAGCTGCTAAACGTTTTTCATCTGATACTTGAGAGTTGAGAATTTTTTCGGCCAGTTCAAGTGAGCAATGATCACGATTGATCAGGCGCTCAAGTCGCTTTTGTCGAGAAGCATGGACAACGATGAGTCCGCGGAAATCAGAATATCGCCCTGTTTCTACGAGAAGGGCAGCATCATAAAGTACAATACGGTCCCCAAGTTCTGAAATCTTTTTCATACTTTCTTGATGAACTAACGGATGAAGTATGGCTTCTAGGTCGTTTTTTGCTTTTGGATCTTTAAAAATAATTTTGCGAAGCTCGGCGCGATCCGTGGTTCCAAAGCGTTTGAGAATTAAATCATGAGCAGCACCGCCGAGCTCTGTCAGTTGGCGTGTGATTTGATCGGCATCAATCACCGCAATTCCCGCTTTTTCGAAAAGGTGAGCTACAGTGGTTTTCCCTGAAGCAATTCCACCAGTCAAACCCCATGTGCGAGAAAGGATGTTTTTAGATTTCAGAGCGGTTTTCCTTTTTTTTCTTTAATTTTGGCTTCATTCCAATACTGATCCATTTCTTCCAGAGTGGATTCAGAGGGGAGTTTACCTTGGGATTTCAATTGTTTTTCGACATAACGAAACCGATTTTCGAAACGAGCCAAGGTTCCTCGAAGCGCATCTTCTGGGCTAGCCTTCATTAAATAGCCCACGTTGCAAATCGTAAAAAGTAGATCGCCCAGTTCGCCTTCCATTTTTTTTCGCAAGGATTCGTTTTGAGGATCCTTTTCAAGTGCTTGAATTTCAGTTTTGAGTTCAGCGAGTTCTTCATCCACTTTGGCGAGAGGTCCTTGCATGTCTTCCCATTGAAAGCCGACCTTTGTGACTTTCTCAATAACTCGACCAGCACGTTGAAGTGCAGGAAGGCCTTTAGGAACTCCATCCAGAGTACTTGCTTGCGGATTGGATGCTTTTTCTTTGGCTTTTTGTTTTTCCCAAGTTTGAAACGCAGATTCTACGGAATCAGCTTTGACCTCACCAAAAACGTGGGGGTGACGTCGAATTAATTTCTCATTGAGTGTTTTAGCAACTTCGTAAAAATCAAATACGCCAGCTTCATGAGTCATTTCTGAATGCAGAACGACCTGCATTAAAAGATCGCCGAGCTCTTCACGAAAAGCACCTTGGATCGATTTTTTTTTAAGGTCTTCGGTTGAATGGATTTCATCGATGACATCGATGACTTCATAGGCTTCTTCTATGAGGTACTGACGAAGCGATTGATGCGTTTGTGCACGGTCCCAGGGGCAGCCTCCCGGAGCTCTGAGCCTATGAACCGTTTCGATTAATTGCTTGAGTAACTCGATTTGATGTATGGGTGGCGAATAAGACGATTCTGACATGAGTTATAAATATCATTCTGCACAGCTGAGGTCTTTATGAAAATTTCGATCAACAAAAAGCGGAGCCTTAAGGAGTGGGGGGGCTTGGCAGAGGGAGAACTTCAAAAAATTTTGGACGAGTGCCAAGAGGTTCCAACACTTCGAAAAAAAGGTTCAAGTTCGTTTTCTTGGGTAGTCGAGGTTCGTTTGATGAGTGCTCCAGTAGTTCGAGAGCTCAATCAACGTTTTCGAGGCAAGGATGCACCTACGGATGTTCTCAGTTTTCCGGCTCCCGCGGTTTTTCAAGTACGTGGGATGTTAGGGGAGCTCGTGATTTGTTTGCCAGTCCTCAAAAAACAAGCGGTAGAGCTGGGTCACTCCCCTGAAGAAGAACTTCGAATTTTATTGGTCCATGGGGTGTTGCATCTCCTTGGATATGATCATGAATTAGGTCCTCGCCAAGCTGCAACGATGAGAAAATGGGAAGGGGTATTGCTCCAAAACCTAGGTGGGCAGCGGGCTGTGAAGCGAGGCTTGATTGAACGTTCGCGGTAGGGTATTGAAGAGTGATTATGACTTCGACAAAAGCCTCAATTGCTATGCTTGCTCCTTACGAAATTCGTGAACGTCTCCAGTTCATGAATGAGAAACTCTCTTTCCTACGAGGTTCTCTTTGACCTCCCGGTCAAACAACGTCGAATCAGCGAACTGTCTGATCTTTCAACACAAGAAAATTTTTGGGCTGATAACCGGAAGGCCCGTGCTTTAACGCAAGAAAAATCGCGCCTTGAATCCGAGGTGAATGAATTTTTTGAGCTCGAGCGTTCTTACTTAGATGCTCAGGTTCTTTTTGAATTGGCGCAAGAAGCTCAGGATGAAGCCACTCTTGGTGAAGTTTCGGAGCTGGTTGCTCAATTAGCAGTACAGTTTGAAAAAGTTGAATTCCATAAAATGCTTTCGGAAGAGGCGGACGCTAATAACGCCATTTTAACGATCAATGCAGGTGCAGGCGGTACGGAGTCCCAAGACTGGGCCCATATGTTGCTGCGAATGTATCAACGTTGGGCACAAGATCATGATTTTCGGGTTGAGTTGATCGATGCACTTCCTGGCGAAGAAGCCGGAATCAAGAGTGCAACTTTGACGATCACTGGCCCCTACGCCTACGGGCAGCTTAAGAGTGAGGCTGGTGTTCATCGCTTGGTTCGAATTTCTCCTTTTGATTCAAATGCACGGCGTCATACCTCCTTTACCAGCGTGTTTGTGACTCCAGAAATCGATGATGATTTTGAAGTCGTCATTAATCCAGCTGACCTCCGTATCGATGTTTATCGAGCCGGTGGTAAAGGCGGCCAAGGTGTGAACACTACGGACTCTGCAGTTCGTATTACGCACATGCCTTCAGGAATCGTCGTGGCCTGCCAGCAAGAGCGTTCACAGATTAAAAATAAAGACCTGGCGATGAAAGTCCTCCGATCTCGTTTATATGAACGTCACTTAGAAGAAGAGCGTAAAAAACAAGCTGCTATCGAAGATACTAAAAAAGATATCGCTTGGGGAAGTCAGATTCGCTCTTATGTTCTTCATCCTTACAAAATGGTGAAAGATCATCGGACCGGTCATGTTGTTCCAACCGCTGAAAAAACACTGGATGGCGATTTGGATGGATTTATTAAAGCCTATCTGACTTGCCGAATTACAGGTGAGTGGGCGCGTGGTGGTGGAGACGATCTCGCCTAAGAGATCTTTTCTATAAAAACTTTTCTCTTCAGTGTTGACATTAGACCGTTGGTAGAATAGTTGTTCATCTCACACGCAGTGACATTCTTTATGCGGGGGTGTAGTTGAGTCGGTTACAACGTCGCCCTGTCACGGCGAAGGTCGTGGGTTCGAGTCCCATCACTCCCGCCATTAGTTTTCGCGGATCTACGATTCTAC